>Ga0307505_10001864_pt1 | contig 15854 bp, 10 predicted proteins | sample 23_S_MG_FD_202183 | JGI IMG/M metagenome (GOLD analysis project Ga0307505, IMG submission 202183) | Soil microbial communities from Populus trichocarpa stands in riparian zone in the Pacific Northwest, United States - 23_S | ecosystem: Environmental > Terrestrial > Soil > Riparian zone > Trees...
GCATCAGCCCGGCGGGGATCCCCGAGTTCTTCGAGGTGCTCCTGGCCGAGCGACGTCAGAGCCCCGGGCTGCTGGAGGGCTTCTTCGCGTCGCATCCCATCGAGGAGAGCCGCGTGGAGCGGACGCGCGCGCTCATCGCGCACCTGGATGGCGCGACGGTCGGTCGGCTCCCGCGTGACGACCAGGGGTTCCAGCGATTCAAGGCGATCGTCGCCGCGCTCCCGCCGCCACCGACGCGCGCGCCTGCGCTGCCATGAGCGACGTCATCGAGGCCGGCAGCGGAACCGCCGCGAGACGAGTGTCCGAGGCCGGCGGCTGGGCCGCGGTCCTCCTTGGCGCCATGGTGTTCACCGGCTGGGCAGTGGGCAACGAGCGGCTCATGAGCATCGACATGCGCTTTCTCGCGATGCTCCCGAACACGTCCGTGGGGATGATGGCGACCGGGGGCGCGATCCTGCTGCTCCAGGTGCCGACACACCGGCGGGTCCTGGCGGCGCGCACTCTGGCAACGTTCGTCTTCCTGCTGGCCTTCATCGTGTTGCTCAGCCGTCAGCTCGGCGTCGAGCTGCTGCACGTCGGCGCGCTGTTCCGGGAGCGGGTGACCTCATATCCCTATCGGCCGGTCGGCCTCTTCGCCACCAACAGCACCATCGCGTTCATGCTGTCGGCTGTGGCACTGTGGGGGATCTCGAGCGACATCCGCGCGGCGCGCGCGGTGGCCCGGCTCTGCTCCGCGATTGGCATCGCGATCGCAACCATCGCCCTGCTCGGCCACCTGTACGATGCCCCCGCACTCTTTGCCTTCGACCGCTTCGCGGGGATGGCGCTCGTGACGGCGCTGGCGTTCATGAGCATCCAGGTGGGCATCCTCTTCCTGCGCCCGCACGAAGGCGCCATGTCGCTCGTCGTCGAGCGCGACCTCGCGGGCCGACTGCTGCGGCGCCTGCTTCCGGCCACCGTGCTGGTGCCCATCGTGTTCGGCGCCGTGTGGCTGGCGGGGCGCGAAGCCAGCTTCTTCTCGCGGGAAAGCGGGGTCGCGCTGTTCATCGTGTTCCTCACCGCATGGAACGCCGGCGCCCTGCTGCTCAGCGCGCGCTACCTGCGCCGCGCCGACGAGGCCCGCACCCGGCTCCTCGAGCGCGAGCAGACGCTGCGCGCGGCCGCGGAGGAAGCCAGCAGGACCAAGAGCGATTTTCTCGGCGTCATGTCGCATGAGCTGCGCACCCCGCTCAACGCGATCATCGGCTACGTGGACCTCATGGAATCCGGGATCAGCGGTCCAGTGTCCGACGCCCAGCGCTCGCACCTGACGCGCATCCGCAGCAGCGCCTCACACCTCATCCGGACGGTGAGCGACATCCTGTCGCTCACGCGCCTCGACGCCGGATCCGCGATCACTGCCCTCGAGCCTGTTTCCCTGCGCCAGGTACTGGACGAGGTGGTGGGCATCCTCGAGCCGCTCGCGCGCGCCAAGGGGCTCGCGCTCACGGCGCATTGCCCCGACGGCCTGGTTGCCGTGGGCGACTCCCACCGGCTCCGCCAGATCCTGATCAACCTTGGCGGGAACGGGGTGAAGTTCACCTCCTCCGGCTCGGTGGCCATCGAGGCCGAGGCTCGGGGCAACGTCATTGCCGTCACTGTCACCGATACCGGGATCGGCATTTCCCCCGCGGATCAGGAACGGATTTTCGACGAATTCTGGCAGGTGGAGGGAGACCTCACGCGCCGGTTCGACGGCGCCGGGCTGGGGCTCGCGGTGTCCCGGCGGCTCGCGCGACAGCTCGGAGGCGACGTCACTGTGACAAGCGAGCTCGGCGGCGGGAGCACGTTCACCGTGACGGTAGTGTCCGCTTCGCTCCAGGCCGCGTCGGGGTCCGTTGCGGCAGCCCCAGCCATGAGTCCGGCGAGCCCGTCATTTCCCGCGTAAGATATTTCTCCACATCGCTTTACATCGGGCGATCCGGGGCTACATTGGGAGAATGCGCAGACAGTTCCCTCTCAATGGACTCGCCGGCGCCAGCGCATTGGCGTTGGCCATCGGCCATTTCGCCAATCCGGTCCGTCCGGCAAGCGACCTGCTCAGCACGCCTGCCACTGCGCCGTCCATTGCCGTGTACGTCGACTCTGTCGCGGGCGAGGTACTCGGCACCACCGAGGCGGACAGCCGCGTGGCGCTGCGCACGAGGTCGGCGCTGTCTGCGTTCGGCACCGTGATGCGCAGCCTCAGTCACGAGCGCGCGCTCGAGAGCGCGTTCCGCAGCTTCTACGCGTATCAGGCGAAGCACCCGACCAAGGTGCGGAAGCCCCTGCTCTACTTCGTGGACTACGGGCTGCCGGCCACGGCGAAGCGCGGCTACGTGTTCGACATGGAGAAGCTGTCCATCGTGGATGGTCCGTTCACCGTGGCGCACGGCCGCGGTTCGTCCACATCGCGCTTCGGCGTTCCGACGCTCTTCTCGAACCGCCACGGCAGCGCGGCCACCTCGCTCGGGCTCTACCTGGCGCAGGAGACCTACCGCTTCAGCGGCACGGCGTCCGGTGGGCGGTACACGTCAATCGGCCTGCGGCTCCAGGGCGTATCGGGCTCGTTCAACAGCAATGCGCGCTCACGCGGCGTGGTGGCGCATGGCGCGCCCTACGTGACGGCGTCGCAGGCCGGCCGCAGCGAAGGCTGTCCGGCGGTGGACCAGCAGCGCGCGAAGACGCTCATGCCGATGCTCGCGAATGGCGCGCTGGTATTCCTCTTCGCGCCGGACGAGCACTGGCTGAAGAGCGATCCCTGGATTACGGGATAGGCTCTCGGCTCTCGGCTCTCGGCTCTCGGCTCTCGGCTCTCGGCTCTCGGCTCTCGGCTCTCGGCTCTCGGCTCTCGGCTCTCGGCTCAGCGTGCGCCTCTAGATGTCTGAATCAGCCGCACTAACTGTCGGCGCGTCGGCCCCAGCAGACCTTCGAGGCGATCGAATTGCGGACCGCTCAGGAAACCCAGGTCCGAGCAGATGATCATGTCGCTGAGGCATTCTGACGAGGAGCCCAGGCCGATCTGATAGAAACGCGCGCTGTCATTTCCTCCCAGATACGCGCTGCCCTCAGCAATATTCGCGGGGATTGACCGCGAGGCCCGGCGAAGCTGCGACGTAAATCCATATCGCTCATGAACCGGGAACGACTCCGTTTCCCGATATACAGCCAGGCAGAAGTCCTTGGCGGCGTGCCAGACTCGCAGCTTCCGAAAATCCTGCATGGCGACAGTATGCGACGGAGTGGTTATACCGTCGCACCCTTCCATTGCAGTCGGGACGATTCCCGCGCGGATTCAGCGAGAGCCGAAAGCCGAGAGCCGAGAGCCCAAAGCCCTGAGCCTACCTCCCTTCCGTATCTCTCAGCCGAGCGATCCGCGCCCTCACTTCCCTGACCTTGGGCTGCAGCTCGGGATCCGCGTTCTTCCACACCTCGACGAACTGCAGGTAGTTCGAGAGCGCCTTCTGCCGGTCCCCGCGCTCCTCGTGGAGCTCCCCCAGCCGCTTGTGCGTCCCCGCCAGGAACCACTGGTCCATCCCCCCACGGAAGGCGTCCGGCGTCGCCAGGTAGCGCTCGTAGATCGCGATCGCCGAGTCGCGCTGCCCCGAGAGGTCGTAGGCGTTCGCGAGGTCCGGAAGCGCACAGGCGGGGCAGTCGCCGCGGTCGGATTCCTGGAAGGCGCGGACGGCGTCGCTGTAGCGCTTCTCCCCAATCGCCACGTAGCCCTGCATCACGGCGCGGTCCACCGGGTCGCTGAAGCTCACCACTGCCGCGCGCGACCGCTCGAACGACGCCTGCAGCTGGCGCGCGCGCTCGGGGCGCCCGGCGAACGCGTAGACGACCGTAACGTCCAGGTACGGGCGCATGCTCTCCGGCAGTCCCTCGATGGGGGTTTCCTGCAAGGCGCGATCGAGGATCCGGACCGCGCTCGCGGAATCATTGAAGAACACCACCCGCTCCGCCGCCGCACGCGCCGCACGCACGAGACTGGCCTGGCCGATGTTGCGCTGGCGGTCCACGGCCACCAGCTCATCCTCCCACCGGGCAGCCTCCCGTAGCTTCCCCTCGATCCTGGCCGTGACAAAGAGCGCGTTGAGAACCGGGGCGCGCTGGTTGGGCTCCACCGCACGCGGAAGGACCTCCCGCGCCAGCGCAGCCGCCGAATCGAACCGGCGCTCCCCGATGTGCATCTCCCAGCGGCGCCCATGTCGATTGGGGTTGTTCGGGAAGACCGAGTCGTATTGCGCGAGCACCTGCTTGGCCTCTTCCGTCTTCCCCTGATTCCAGAGAGCCCAGAACAGCTGGTTGTACGTCACCGCCGGCACGCTCCCGATCGCCACCGCGCGCCGCAGCACACCTTCCGCCTTCGTCCAGTCGCGCTGCCAGCGATAGTTGATCGCCACGTTGTTCAGCGGCGTGAGGTGATCCGGCTGGAGGTCGATCAGGGCCTCGTACGCCGCCGTGGACTTGGCGAGGTCCTGCTTCGGCCCGCGCTGGTAGTAGCTGCCGAGCACCAGATACCGCTCGGCGTCGCTGAGGCGGTCGGAGTGCTGGTGCGCCTTCTCCAGCAGTGCCATCGCCCGGACGGGTTGGTTGCGGTTGGAGTACTCCACCGCAAGCCGGCGATACGCCATGGCAAACCCGGTATCGAGCGAGATCGCCTCCTCGAGCAGCGCGGCGCCGCGCGGGAAGTCTCCCTCGTACGACATCAGGCGGCTGCCCTGGACGTACTTCTTCAACGCTTCCAGCGACGGCGTCGTCACGCGCTCCAGCGGGATCGTGGACTTGACCTGCTTCAGCGACTCGCCGATCCGCTCGCGGAGGTCCCGCGCCAGCTTGTCGATCGCCGGCAGCAGCTCCTTCTCCCCGTTGGCAGTCTCGCGGAGACTCGCGAGCTGTGCGCCCGTCTGCGGCGACACGAGCCGCACAGAAAGGGCATAGTTGCCGCCCACGTTGATGATGGACCCGTCAACGACCGCCTTCACTCCTTCGCGCGACGCGATTTCGCGCGCGACGGCGAAGTCCACGCGCGTGGTGACCGGGCGCCGCATTCGCTGCAGCACGTCCCGGATCTCGTTCGGCTGGATCACGCTGATGCTGCGCGATTGGCTCAGTGCCGTCCGGAACGCCTCCGTGATCACTGGTCCCATCGCGCTGTCGCTGGCCCCGCCGAAGTCCGCCACGAGCAGCTTCTCGTTCTGCCCGAGCGCCCCGGCCGCCATGAGCGAGCCAAAGGGGCCCACGCCAGTGGCGCGCGATATCATGTAGAGCGCGATGAGGAGCACGAACCCGCTCACCGCCACGGCGCCGCCCATCCAGGTGCGCCGCCAGCTGACGTGCGGAGAGGCCTTGATGGCGAGCGTCGCCACGGTGCCGCTGCTCCGGCGCGACCCCCCCGGGGTGTACGTCGGCGTCTGCATCACCTCGCGCCGCGCCACGCGGTGCGTGTAGGCTGTGAAGAGGATGGCCGGCAGCCCCAGCAGCATCACGACGATCGCGCCCGGCAACACCCAGTCGGGCAATCCGATGCCGACGATGGCCGCCTTGGCCAGCACCGTGACGAACACGAATGCCGCGGCATAGGCTGCCAGTGCCTTCCACAGCATCCCTTCGCCGCCCAGGAGCACGCGCGGCATCGCGGCGTGGCCGCCCGCGCTGGTCACCGTATCGAGCTGGCGGACGATCTCGGCCGCCTGCTGCGGGCGCGCGTCCGCGTCCTTGGCCAGGCAGTCCATGACGAGCTCCGCGAGCACCAGGGGCGTGTCCTGCCGGAGCGCCGCGATCGGCTCCGGCGTGTCGCTCATCTGCGCGGCGAGGAGGCGTTGCGGGCTTTTCGCCGTGAAGGGCGGGCGCCCCGCAAGCAGCTCGTACGCCATGCACCCGAACGCGTAGATGTCCGCGCGGTGGTTCGTGGACGGATCAGCGGCGGCCTGCTCGGGCGCCATGTAGGCCGGGGTGCCCAGCGACGAGCCGATCTGCGTGAGCGTCGCACCCGCCTGCTCCCCCTCGGCGCGCGCGGCGGCAATGGCCTTGGCGATGCCAAAGTCCGCCACCGTGGCCGACCCGCCGCTCAACAGCACGTTATCCGGCTTGATGTCGCGGTGCACCACCCCGCGCTCGTGCGCATACGCCAGCGCCTTGGCCACGTCGCGCAGGATGCTGATGACCTCCGTGAGCGACAGCGCCCCGCTCTTCGCCAGACGCATGCGGACGCTCTCCCCCTCCACGAACGGCATCGTGTAGTAGGGAACGCCGTCCATCTCCCCCGACGACAGCACCGGGACGATGTGCGGATGCTGGAGGCGCGCCGCGAGCTGGATCTCGCGCCGGAAGCGCTCGATGCTCACCCCGGCCGCGATCTCCGGCGGCAGCACCTTGATCACGACCTTGCGGCCAAGCGCGGCTTCCTCGGCCACGAAGACGCGGGACATCCCGCCGCCGCCGAGCTCGCGCTCGAGGATGTAGCTGCTGCCGAGCGATTGCTGGAGTTGCTCGCGTAGGGACATCAGGGGGGTGTGTGGCTTTCGGCTGGGGCTCCCGGCGCTCGGCGGAGAGACCGGGCAAAGGTATGCCAGAGCGCACAGGGGGGCCAGAACCGACCGGACGCTAGAATTCGACGCATGCTTCCCGTGCTGCTGCTCGCCGCGTCGCTGGTGACGCAGGCCACCGACTCGTTGATGGGCCCCGGCGTCTCGCAGGCGCTGGCGCGCTATCGCGCCGAGCAGTTGTCCGATGTCCGCTATGGGCTGGCGCTCGATCTGGCGGACCGCGACACCGCCCGCGGGGTCGTCACGGTCACGTTCAACCGGCGCGGCGACGGTGACGTCATCCTCGATTTTCGCGGACATGCGCTCACCGACGTCATCGTCAACGGCACGCGGTCGCATCCGGAATTCAATGGCGCGCACATCCGCATCCCGGCATACCAGGTGGTCGCGGGCACCAACAGGCTGGTGATCCGGTTCAAGTCGCCGATTGCACCGACCGGCGCGGGCGTCATCCGGTTTACCGACGAGACCGACAAGGGCGACTACTTCTACACCCTGCTGGTGCCGGCCGACGCCAACCTCCTGTTCCCCTGCTTCGATCAACCGGACATCAAGGCGCGGTTCAGCGTGCAGGTTCCCGGTCAGCGCACGCCGATCCTCACCAACGCCCCGCTGACCACGATGGGCAGCGCGGCGAATCCCGCCGGCGGGGAGCACTCCGACGTGCACACTTACGGCCCATCGGAGCCCATCTCGACGTACCTCTTCGCGCTCGCGTGGGGCCCCTGGGAACGACTGTCCGACGCGCGGAAGGACATCGGCATCTGGGTCCGCCGTTCCCGCGCTCGCGAGGTCGAGACCGACACCATCATCGCGCTCAACCGTCGTGCGAAGGACTGGCTCGCCACCTACTTCGACGTTCCCTATCCGTTCGCCAAGATGGACCTGCTCCTCGCCCCCGCCTTCCCCTTCGGTGGCATGGAGCATCCCGGCGCGATCTTCTACAACGAGGAATCCTTCATCTATCGCGAGCCCCCGACGCTCGCGCAGCGACTCGGCCGCCAGGCCACGATCTTCCACGAGGTCGCCCACCAGTGGTTCGGCGACTACACCACCATGACGTGGTTCGACGACCTCTGGATGAAGGAAGGCTTCTCCACCTTCATGGCGTCGAAGATGCTGCACGCCATGGGCGACACCACCGCGTGGATGTCGTTCTACCTGCGCAACAAGCCCACCGCCTACGACGTGGACGTCACGGCGGGCACCACGCCGGTCTGGCAGGAGCTCGCCAACCTCGACCAGGCCAAGAGCAACTACGGCGCGATCGTCTACAACAAGGCGCCCTCCGTGCTCAAGCAGCTCGAGTACCTCGTGGGCGACTCCGCGTTCCAGCGCGGCGTCAGTGCGTTCCTCAGGACGCACGCGTACGGCAACGCCACCTGGCGTGAGCTGCTCGCGTCCATCGGCCGGGCCGCCGGACGCGACCTCACCTCGTGGGGAGAGGCGTACTTCCTCCGACCCGGCATGCCGATCGTGGACGTGCGGCGCGACGGCAGCCGGCTTCTGCTCGTGCAGCGTCCCGCGCAGCGGCTCTCCGGCGGCGGCCCCTGGCCCATGAAACTGCAGGTGCTGGTCGATCGGGGGGCGGCGGGAGACACGACGCTCACCGTGGAGCTGAGCGGCGACACGACGGCCCTGCCGCTCCCCTCGCGGGCATCCGCCTTCATCTATCCCAACGTCGGCGACTTCGGCTACGGCTGGTTCATGCTGGACGACCGGAGCCGCGACTACCTGCTCGCCGCGCTGGCCTCCGGTCGCTCGTCATCGCCCCGGCTGCACCGCGATCCCTTCCTGCGCGCCATGGTCTGGGGGTCGCTCTGGGACCTCGTGCGCGAGGCACGGCTCGACCCCACGCGCTACGCCGACGCGGCGCTCTCGGCCCTGGAGCACGAGCGCGACGAGCAGGTCGCGGGCCGCCTGCTCGCCCGCATCGCGCGCGCCACCACGGCGTACGCGACGAACGCCCGGGCCGCGGACGCCACGAGGCGCATCGAGCGGATCGAGGCGACGCTCCTGCGCGGCGCCACCGACTCCACACGGAGCTACGGGCTGCGCAAGAGTTTCTTCGACGCATACGTCGGCGTCGCGCGCACTCCGGCGTCGCTGGCCCGCCTCGACGCCTGGCTCGACAGCACCCGCGCCGCCGGCGAGCCGCTCCGCCAGCCGTCGCGCTGGAGCATCGTGACGCAGCTCGCCTCCCGGAACCACGCGACGGCGCGCGCGCGCCTCGACGCGGAAGTCGTGCGCGACACGAGCACGGGCGGCAAGCGCCGCGTGTTCATCGCCAACGCCGCGTGGCCCGATGCGGCGGTGAAGCGCTCCTACTTCGACCGGTACTTCCGCGACTCCACGCTCAACGAGGACTACGTCACCGCGAGCCTCGGCGCGTTCAACGATCCCGACCAGGCGCCGCTGACACTCGCCTACCTGCGCCCCGCGCTCGACACCCTCGCCTGGGTGCAGCAGAACCGCCGCATCTTCTTCCTCGGGCGCTGGCTCGATGCCTTCATCGGCGGACACAACTCTGCCGAGGCGCTGGCGGTGGTGGACCGCTTCCTCGCCGAGAACCCGCGGCTCCCGCGCGACCTGCGGCAGAAGGTGCTGCAATCGCGCGACGAGCTGGAACGCACCGTGCGGATCAGGGCGGCATGGTGAAGACCGCCGCCGTCGTCACGGGACATTCGCGCGGACTCGGCGCCGCGGTAACCGACGAGCTGCTGCGACGCGGCGTCCCGGTACTCGGTATTTCCCGGTCGCGCCGCCCGGCCACAGCCGCCCTTCTGACGGAGGCCGCGGTGGACCTGGCGGACGAGGCGGCGCTGCACCGCTGGCTGGGGAGCCATGAGCTGACTGAGTTCCTCGGGGACGCCGCGCGACCGGTGCTCGTGAACAACGCCGGGCTGCTCCAGCCGATCGGCGGGCTCGAGCTGCAGGATCCGGCGGCGGTGTCGCGCGCAGTCGCGGTGAACGTCGGCGCGCCGCTCGCGCTGTGCGCCGCGTTCGCGCGGGCCACCGCCAGCGCGACGGACCGGCGCATCCTCCACGTGTCGAGTGGCGCCGCGCGGAACGCGTACGCCGGCTGGAGCGTGTACTGCGCCTCCAAGGCGGCGCTCGACCATCACGCGCGCGCGGTGGTCCTCGACGGCACCCCCAACCTCCGCATCGCGAGCGTGGCGCCGGGGGTGATCGACACCGACATGCAGGCCGAGATTCGTTCCACCCCGGACAAGGCGTTTCCGGACCGGGAGCGCTTCGTGCGCATGAAGCAGGAAGGGACGTTGCGCACGCCGGAGGCGGCTGCAACGTCCCTCGTGGATTACCTGTTCTCACCCGCCTTCGGCGACGATCCCGTCACCGAGACCCGCCGGTAGGAGCTAGCGGGCCCGGGAGCGGCGCTCCTCGCGCCCACGTCGCACGCGACGCCGGATCACGCCCGCGAGCCCGACGACGGCAATGCCCAGCGACGCCGCGATCGGAAACGCGGCGGCGCGGGCGTCCGGGCCGATGGTCGCGGTCTCATCAACGTCGTGCTCGTGCGAGGAATCCGACGCGGCCGACGGGTCCAGCGACGCCGGCGCCGTCGCTGCCGGCGCTTCCGCGACCTCGACGCCGGCGGCACGCGACGCCTCCCGCTCCATCAGCCCCTCGACATACGTCGCGTAGCGGTCCGGGAAGACCGCGATGTGATAGTGCGGCGGCCGGCGCTCGCGCGTCGCGTCGAGCAGCTGGCGACCCTCGAGCGCGAGCAGCGTGCTCTCCAGCCACGCGCGGCTCTTTGCGTTGGCCGGGATGCGCAGGTCCACCGCCATCCCCGTGGGATGCACGGACAGCTCGTGCGCGTTGCGCGGCTGGTTCGCCATCGGGCGCGTGAGGCTGGTGACCACCAGCTGTTCGCCAGTGGCCTCGCGGTACTGCTGCGCCAGGCGCTCCACGAACAGCTTCACGATCGGACGCGCGTACGGGAACGACACGTTGTTCACGAACAGGTCGGCATTCGACTCGATGTGCACCAGGCGATCCTCGCGCACGAACTCCCGCACCTGCGCGGCCGTGCGCAGGAACGTGTAGTCGTTCTGCTTCGCCACCTGGTACTGGCGGCGCATGGACGACATGGAACCGCCCAGGCCGGTCTCCACGGCGGACGCCACGGCAACCGGCACGAGGGTCAGGAGCGCCAGCGGCAACACGGCGCGAACTCGACTCTTCATGGCGACCTCCTCTGTGCTGCGAACAACGGTGATGCGTACCTCGCAGTGTAACCGTGAGTTACCCGCGGCCGGGGGCTCGTGTCACGAGCTGCACCACGGGCATCATGAGTGGGCCAGCTCGGCCCGCTTCGCTCCCCCTCGTGTTGCCGTCGCGGTAGCTTGGCGGGATGAACCGCGCCCATCGCCATACCATTGCCGCCGCGCTCGCCGCTGGCGTCGCCAGCGCCGCCCCCGCCGCCGCTCAGGTCAGCGGACTCGGCGGTACCCTGATTGTCACGAACAAGCAGCCCGGCACCGCCACGATCGTGGACGTCGCCAGCGGGCGAACCCTCGCCACGTTGCCCACAGGCAACGGGCCGCACGAGATCGCGTTGTCGTCCGACGGACGGATGGCCGTGATCACGGACTACGGCGCCCAGCAGGCCGGACGTACGCTGACGGTGATCGAGATGCCCGCCATGCGCGTCGCTCGTACCATCGACCTCACCCCATATACGCGGCCGCACGGGATCACCTTCCTTCCCGGCGACTCGGTGGTCGCGGTGTCGTCGGAGTCGAGCCGCAACGTCGTGCTCGTGAACGTGCGCACCGGCGACGTGTCCCGCGCCATCGGAACCAGCGCCGCGGGCTCGCACATGGTGGCCACCACGGCAAATGGCACCTTCGCCTACACCGGCGACATGGGCAGCCACACCGTGACCGAGCTCGACCTGCGCACCGGCCGGCTGACCCGCAGCTGGGCGGTGCCCGAGGTGCCGGAGGCGATCAACGTCACCCCGGACGGCAAGGAGGTCTGGGTCGGCAGCAACGCGACCGGCAAGGTGAGCGTCGTGGACGTCGCCACCGGCGCGGTGACCACCGCGGCCGAGGGAGTGCAGTGGCCGTATCGCGTGCTGTTCTCACCGGATGCGAAGACCGTCATCATCCCCGACCTCCGCGGCGAGGAGATCCGCTTCCTCGAGCGCGCGACGCGCCGCGAGATCTCCCGGATCCCCCTGCCGGCCGCCGGCCCGCAGGGCGTGACGATCTCGCCCAACGGGCGCTGGGTGTTCCTCGCGCTCAGCCGCCAGGGACGTGTCGCGATCATCGACATGACCACGCGCACCGTCGCGGGCCACGTGGATGCGGGGATGACACCGGACGGACTGGTGTACCTCCCGGCGACTTCGCCCGCGGCGCCGCGCGTGCCCATGGGAGCCGCTGGCACGGTGAAGCCGGAAGACGTGAGGAGCGTGGACGCCATCATCGCCGCGCTGTACGGCGTGATCTCCGGCCCCGCCGGCGAGAAGCGCGACTGGGACCGCTTCCGCGGGCTGTTCGCTCCGGGAGCGCGGCTCATCCCCACCGGGCGTCGCCCGAACGGGCAGCAGGTCATGCGTATCCTCACGCCCGAGGAGTACGCGACGAACATCGGGCCGCAGCTCGAGCAGGGCGGGTTCTTCGAGCGCGAGATCGGGCGCCAGACCCAGACCTTCGGCGCTGTGACGCACGTGTTCAGCGCATACGACTCGAAAACCAGGGCCAGCGACCCGGCACCATTCGCGCGCGGGATCAATTCGATCCAGCTGTTCCATGACGGCGAGCGGTACTGGGTGGTGACGATCTTCTGGGACTCCGAGCGCCCGGACATGCCCATTCCACAGCAGTATCTCGGTCGGCCGTAGTTCAGCGATGCGGTCGCGCGTCGAGCCCGCATCGAGTTTCGGTGCGGCATGTCGTCATCGCGACCGACTGCCTCGCACGGAAACAGCCGCGAAAGGAGGGCGGATTTCCGCGGATTGGAAATGTTTGAACGACGACAACAACCACACAACAACAACACAACAACAACAACCACCACCGCCACCGCAAATGGATCTGGCTTCTCAGGAGTATCCTGATGGTCTCATCCGCGGCCCTTTCGTCGATTCCGTGCGTTTCCGCGCGAGGGGTCCCGTCGCGATGCTTGGTTCGGTCGCAGTGCCGACAAGGCGGTCAATCCCTACCGGCTAGATTCCGCCCGATGAATCCCCGACTTCTCGCCACTGCATTCGTCGCTGCCCTGGCGGCGTGCTCGCCCGCTCCTTCCACGACCACGGCGCCCGCGCCCGCGCAGCCCGCGCCCCAGCCGGCACCGGCCGAGCCCGCGGCTCGGGAACTGCCGCAGAACTGGCACCTGCTGGATGCCACGGACGATTACCCCGGGATCGGCCTCCTGAAGGCCGAGCGTGAGCTGCTCCAGGGACGCGCGCCAGCCCGCACGGTCATCGTGGCCGTCATCGACAACGGCGTGGATACCGCGCACGCCGCCCTGCGGCCGCGACTCTGGACCAACCCGCGCGAAGTCCCGGGAAACAACCGCGACGACGACAACAACGGATACGTGGACGACACCTGGGGATGGAACCTCATCGGCGGCCGCGACGGACGGAACGTAGACAAGGACACGTACGAAGTCGCCCGTCTCGCGGCCCAGTGCGCGGACTCCGTCCAGCGCGCGCGGATGCCCACCTACCGCGACCAGTGCCCCGAGATCCAGGCCGAGCTCCAGGAAAAGCGCATGGAGGCCGAGCAGATCCTCGCGCAGGTGCAGCAGATCGAGGCGCTGCTCTCGCAGATCATGCCCTACCTCCGCCGCGCCACCGGCGTGGACACCCCCACGGTGGCGCAGGTGCGCGGCATCCGCACCGCCAACGACACGGTGAACCAGGCGCGCCAGATCTTTCTCAACATGGACGCGCAGGGGATCTCGCCGCAGGTCATCGCCGAGGCGAAGAAGGCGTACTCCGGCCAGCTCGAGTACAGCTACAACCCGCGCTTCGATCCGCGCCCGATCGTCGGTGACAGCTACCCCGACACGAGCGTGAAGCGCTACGGCAACCGCGACGTCACCGGCCCCGGCCCGGAACACGGGACGCACGTGGCCGGCATCGTCGCCGGCATGCGCGAGGCCGGCGCCACCGGCATCGCCAGCAGTGTCCGGATCATGGCGCTGCGCGCCGTGCCCGACGGCGACGAGCGCGACAAGGACGTGGCCAACGCCATCCGCTACGCGGTGGACCACGGCGCGCACATCATCAACATGAGCTTCGGCAAGGGCTGGTCGCCCTACAAGAGGTACGTGGACGACGCCGTCCGGTATGCCGACAGCCGCGGCGTGCTCATGGTGCACGGCGCCGGGAACGACGGCGAGAACGTGGACAGCGTCCCGAACTTCCCGAGCCCCACCTACCTCACCCGCGACCGTGCGCGCCACTGGATCGAAGTCGGTGCCACGTCGTGGCACACCGGCGACTCGCTCGTGGCGCCCTTCTCCAATTACGGCCGCGCCAACGTGGACCTCTTCGCCCCCGGCGTGGACATCTACTCCACCATTCCGGACGGCAAGTTCAAGAAGGAGAGCGGCACCAGCATGGCCAGCCCGGTCGTGGCCGGCGTTGCCGCGCTGCTCATGTCGCACTTCCCCGCCCTGACCGCCGCGGACGTGAAGCGCATCCTCATCGAGACCTCCACGAAGCTCCCGGACCGCATGGTCATCCGCCCCGGTGAGGAAGGAGCGCGCGTGCAGTTCGCCGAGCTGTCCGCCAGCGGCGGGATCGTCAACGCGTACGAAGCGGTCCGCGCCGCGATGGCCATTCGCCCGTAGTCCACGGGTTTTCCCTACGGGCATCAGGGTTCCACCTGCTGCCCCGCGCTCCGGCAGGGACGAACGTACTCTCGTCCCCCGCCGGAGCGTTTCCATGTCACGTCGCGTCGCAAAGGCGATCCTCTACCCGCTGGCCGCGCTGCTGACCTGCGCAGGCGTCGCCCGCGCACAGTGGGCGCCTGATCCCTTCGCGGCCGCGGCGCTGATGGCCGGCCCGCAGGGGTTCGCGCGGCCGCCGGTGAATGGCGCCGTCGTCGGCGGCTACGCCTACGTCCCGCTCGGCGGGGTGCTCGTCGGCGCACAGGGAGGCGCCGCGCCCAGCGCGCCGAACGCGTCGCGCGCCGCCTACGCGATCGCCACCGCCGGCCTCCCGGTGTATCGCGGGCTCGCCTGGCAGACGTACCCCTTCCTCGGCGCCGGACGCGGCATCCTGCGCGCGCGCAGCGGGTCCGACGCCACCCACCTCGTCCTGGCGGCGGGGCTCGGCTTCGATGCGATGATCGGCCCGGAGAGCCGCATCACGGTGGGGTCGCGCGTGGGTTACCTCACGCGATCCGCCGGCGACGACGACAGCGTGGCATACGTGACCGTCTCGCTCGGCTTCGCGACTCGCCGCGCAACCCGTGAGGCCACGATCGCCGCGAGGCGCATGGCTGAACCCTGAGTCGGCGTTGTCCCCCGTGGCGGTTCTCCCGGCGCATGCGGCCAGTCTGGCGGCAGGTCGGGCCGAGCGGCAATTTGGGTGATGCAACGGCGGAGCGGGATGATCCGGTCGGCGCGCCTCTGGCTCGGAGGCGACGCGGGCGGCAACATCCACGAGCTGCTCGCCTCGGCGCGCTCGGCCGGCGCCACGGATGTGCACATCATGGCGCACTCGCCCGTGCTCCTCCGGATTGACGGCGACCTCCAACCCCTCTCCGACGAGCAGATCAGCGCCTCCGTGGCCCGCCACCTCGCGTGCGCGCTCCTCTCCGAGAGCCAGGTGGTCGCGCTCGACGAGCAGCTCGACCTCGACTTCATGTGCGTCGGGCCCGACCAGGAGCGCTACCGCGTGAACGTCGGCTGGTTCAACGGCTGCACCGGCGCCACCATCCGCCTCCTGCCGAATCGGCCGCGCCCCCTCGCCGAGCTCCGGCTCCCACCGGTAGTGGAGGAGATGACGCGCCGAGGCAAGGGACTCATCCTCATCACCGGCAGCACCAGCCAGGGGAAGACCACCACGATGGCCAGCATGGTGGACGCCATCAATCGCGAGAGCCGGAAGCACATCGTGACCATCGAGGACCCGATCGAGTACGTGCACGAGAACATCCTGTCGCTCGTGCGCCAGCGCGAGGTGGGGCGCGACACGAAGACGTTCGCGTCCGGGCTGCGGGCGGCGCTTCGGCAGGACCCCAACGTCCTGCTCATCGGCGAGATGCGCGACTATGACACGATCGAGACGGCCCTCCG
>Ga0307505_10001865_pt1 | contig 15842 bp, 15 predicted proteins | sample 23_S_MG_FD_202183 | JGI IMG/M metagenome (GOLD analysis project Ga0307505, IMG submission 202183) | Soil microbial communities from Populus trichocarpa stands in riparian zone in the Pacific Northwest, United States - 23_S | ecosystem: Environmental > Terrestrial > Soil > Riparian zone > Trees...
TCCGCAAACGGCGGAGTGGCGTCGTCCCAATATCAATTGCGGATACGGACTCCGAACATGTAGGTGCGACCGACATGGTGGTAGACCGAGACGCGGTCACCCACGGAGTCGACCCACTGGTCGTTGTACTCGTCAGTCAGGTTGATGCCCTCGAAAGTGAACTCGAGATGGTCGTTGACCTTCCAGGTTGCCGAGGCATCGACATTGAGCGTGGCCTTGGTGCCTTCCACATTGTTGTTGTTGCGGCCCGGCACCGTGGTCAGGAAGTCGTCGCGGTACGAACCCGAGACGCGCGCGCTGAACTGGTCCTTCTCGTAGTACAGCGTGGCGTTGTACGCACGCTTTGACAGACCGATGAGATCCGTGCGCAGGGAGTCCACGCCGGCGGCCGTCACGTACTGGATCTTCGAATCGACATAGGTGTAGTTGAGGATCGTGCCGAAGTTGCTGAAGAAACCGGGCAGGAACGTGAACGGCTGCTGGTAGCTGATTTCGAAGCCCTTGAGCTTGCCGCCCGGCGTGTTGACCGGGATATTGAACGTGAACTCGTCGGTCGGCAGCGCCCCGGTCCCCTCGAGCAGGCTGTTGGGCAGGCCGGAGGTGTTGTACGGACGGGTTTCGCGCGAAGTCTGCACGAAGCTGTCGATGTCCTTCCAGAAAAGCGCGAGTGAAAGCAACGACTCTTCGGCGAAATACCACTCGAATCCGAGATCGGCCGTCTTCGCGCGGAACGGATCGAGGTTCGGATTGCCGCCGTTGACCGTCCGGTTGCCGCCGCTGACGCTGACCGTCACACCCGGTGTCAGGTTGCCCAGGCCGGGCCGCGCCATGACCTTGGCCACGCCGAAGCGCACGAGGAACGAATCGGTGAACTCGGCGACGAGGTTGAACGACGGCAACGTGTCGCTGTACTCGCGATTCGTCGTCGCCTGCACCTGCTGGCCGGCGACCAGCGCGAAGCCGGTCGAGGTCTGCTCGGTCTTCACGTAGCGGACACCGAAGTTGCCGCGTACCCCAACGCTGCCGAGGTCGGTGCGGAAATCGCCTTGCAGATACCCGCCGGTCGCATCCTCGATCACGCTGCGGTTGTTGCCGCGCGCGCTGGCGACACTCGAGGAAACCGCGAACGTGCCGGTGTTGCTGTAGATGTCGAACAGGTCCGCGAACGCGCGGATGTCGGGCGCAACCCAGCTCGTGTCGGTGCCGTTCGGCACGCCGAGGTCTTCGAGCGACATGCGACGCAGCAGATCGGCAAGGCTCGTGCCTGCTGGCAGGGCCGGCACGGCCGTCTCCGACGCACGCCGCAGCTCGCGCGAATCGAACGTGTATTCCTTGTGCGACACGCCGCCCTTGAGCGCGAAGCTGTCGGTGATGTCCCACTTGAAGTTGAGCTGTTCGGTATCGAAGCTGTTGTCGACGAACTGTGGGCGCAGGCGGATCTCGGACAGACCGTTGGCGAACTGCCAGTTGGCCGGGTTGTTCACGTCGTAGCCGTAGCTGAGCAACGGCAGGCGACTGTTGCCGCGGTAGTCCCAGATATAGTTCTGCGCATCGGGATGGTCGATCGTGATCGTGGTCTGGATCGGGTTGTCGTGCTCGGACTTGGAACGACCGATCAGGCCGCTGAGCTTGAACGAGTCACCGAAGGTGTGTTCGCCGGTCAGATTGAACTGGGTGAAGCGGGTCGAAAGTTCGTCATAGCGCGACTCGGAGCGAATGTCGACGTTGTCGAACACGCCGTAGACGAGATTGCCGCGCGAATCGATGACACCGTCGCGCACGATCGTCTGCGGCTTGCCCGCGGCACCGGTGCGACTGAACGACACGGCTTCGAGGAAATCCTCGGTGCGGGTCGCATCGATGTCGGCATACAGCGCGTCGAGCGAGAACAAGGTGTACTCGCCGGCTTGCCACTGCAGCGAGCCCGTCATGCCCAGGCGCTCCTGCTCGTGACCGAGCACGCCGTAGCGCGGCAGGCGGGGATGGAAGACGTTGGCTGCGCGCGCGTCCTGGAACGGCGAATCGGCATTGAAACCACCGCTGCTGGTGCCGTTGTCCCAGCGCACCGTGCTGTGGCCTTCCTCGATCAGACGGCGCTTGGTGTAGGCCACCGAGAACAGGGCACCGAAGGTACCGTCGGCGAACGTGTTGGCGATCAGCGCCGAAGCGCGCGGATCAGTTGTGCCGGAGAGATCGCCGTAGCTGGCGAGTCCCGATGCGACGGCGGTGAATCCCGGGTAGTCGAACGGGCGTGCCGTATAGAGATCGACCGTCGCACCGAGCGAGCCTTCCTCGATTTCGCCCGAAGAGGTCTTGTGCACCGTGATGCGGTTGAACAGTTCCGACGCAAAGATGTTGAAGTCGAAGCCGCGGCTGCGATTGGAACCGCCGGAGCTGTCGGTACCGCCCGTTGTCGTCAATGCCTCCAGGCCGTTGATGCGCACGCGCGTGAAGTCCGGACCGAGACCACGCACCGAAATCTGGCGACCTTCACCGGCATCGCGGGCAATCGCGATACCCGGAATGCGCTGCAGCGATTCGGCGAGATTCAAGTCGGGGAACTTGCCGATGTCCTCAGCGAGAATCGTGTCGGTCTGGCCGATCGTGTCGCGCTTGATGTCGATCGCGCGCTCGAGGCTGTCGCGATACGAACCGACCACCGTGATGACATCGAGCTCCTGCTCGTCGAGCTCCTCATCTGTCGCCGAGGTGCCGGTGCGCGCTGGCGCCTGGTCCTCTTCGGCTTCAGCCGGAATCTGCGGGATTTCCTGCGCGCCGACCGGACCGACCCCGTAAAGGACCAGTGCGATCGCTGCGGACAAGGCCAAGCTCATGGGGCGCCGATTGGCGCGCACGCGAATGTTCACTTTCCACCCTCCCCTTCGAAAATAAGACCGGACGTCGCACCGGTACCGCAAATTGGATGACACCGGTATCATTTCTGCATGCACTGCGTTTGACACCGGTGGCCAAAAGAGCGTACCAACAATCGCAGCGCAGCAACAAGACGGGTTCTTAACATGGGGTTCCGACCCGGGTATGAGCGCGAAATCGTGAGTGCTGACGGGCTTTGACGGCCGCCGTGAGGGCCGGCAAGCGCCATGACGCGCTGCAACATGACTTTGAAACCATCGCTGCCACCGTGGACAAGACGCCCTGGCCGGGGTCAGCATCCGGCCCTGAACGGGCACCAGTACGAGGGAACCGCATGTCCAAACGAATCGTCTGCTTCGGGGAGTTGCTGTTGCGACTCGGTGCGCCGGGCCGCCAGCTGCTGTTGCAGTCGCCGACCCTGGATGTGCACGTGGGTGGCGCGGAGGCGAACGTGGCGGTCTCGCTTGCCTGCTTCGGTCATCGCGCAGCGATTGCCAGCATCGTGCCGGACAATGCGCTTGGCCTCGCCGCAGTCGCCGAACTTCGCCGTCATGGTGTCGATACGAGCGCCGTGCGCCGCACGCCGGATGCGCGCATGGGCCTGTACTTTCTCACCACCGGTGCGATCCATCGTCCCACCGACGTGATCTATGACCGGGCGAATTCCGCGTTCTCGATCGCCGCCGTCGATGCGATCGACTGGGCACCGGTGTTCGCCGACACTGATGCTTTCCACATTTCCGGCGTCACTCCCGCCGTCAGCGCGAACACCGCCGACGCCGCGATTCGTGCCGTTGGCGCTGCGCGCGCGGCCGGCCTGTCGATTTCTTTCGACGGCAACTTCCGCGCCAAGCTCTGGGCTGCCTGGAACGGCGACGCCGCGCGCATCACGCGTACGCTCATGGACCACGCGGATCTGGTGTTCGCCGATCATCGCGACATTGCGATCGCCCTGGGCTGGTCGCCACCGGACGCCGATCCGCCGATCGCGATCGCGGCAGCGGCCGACGCCGCGTTCAAGGCATTCCCTCGCCTGCGCCGTCTGGCCACGACGATCCGCGTGCAGCACAACGTCGACCATCACGCGCTCGCCGCGATTCTCATCACGCGTGACGGCGCTGTGCACCGCACACCGGACTATGACATCGTGCCGATCGTCGACCGCATCGGCGGCGGCGACGCGTTTGCCGCAGGCGTGCTGCACAGTCTGCGCAGCGGCATGGACGATGCCGCAAGTCTTCACTTCGGTCTTGGCGCCGCGTGTCTCAAGCACTCGTTGCCCGGCGACTTCAATCTCGTCGGTGCCGACGAAGTCAGCGCATTCATCGGCACCGGGCGGTTCGACGTGCGCAGATAGTCGCGCGGCTGCGGACCCCGGTTCGATCGCAAGCGCCTGCCGATTCTCCGCAAAGCGCTCGACGCGCGCGGATCAGGCGTCGTCGTCGGCGAAGTTCAGCTCGATTCCGTTGCCCGCGGGGTCGCTAAGGAAAAGCTGCCGAGGACCGCCCTGCGTGTTGTCGGCGACCCGGTAACTGACGCCGCGTTCACGCAGACGCGCTTCGAATGCGGCGCGTCCGCTGCATGCGAACGCGATGTGATCCAGGGTGCCGACGACATTCATCGCGCGGTGCTCGTCGGCATCGGCCTCGGTCAGATGCAACAGATCGCGCGGACCGGCATACAACCAGTACCCGAAGCGCCGGGACGCCGGCCGCTGCCCGATTTCGAGGCCGATCAGATCCACATAGAATTCGCGCAGCGCTTCGAGCACAGGACGGCTGGCACGCAGGTTGAAGTGACTGAATCCGGTGACGGGCATGCGCGGGCTCCGGGAATGACGTCCGATGGTATCGCGACTACAGGCATCGGTTCCGGATCGGTAAAGGCGAATGCAGACTCCCGCAAATTGCGCGAGCGTGAGATTCAGCGGCCGATCGAAAAGTCCATGTGCACCTTGGAAACGAACGTCGGGCCAACGGCCACGGCCATCGGTTCGAGCCCGAACGCAACGAATCCGCATTTCTCATACAGCGAGCGAGCGCGCTGGTTGGTTTCGGAAACCGTGAGGTGCACGGTGCGGACCTCGCTGCGCAATCTCGCGGCATCGAGCGCTGCCTGGACCAGGGTCGTGCCCAGGCCATTCCCCCTGCGGTTCGCGGGCACATACATGCCGAACAGGCGTGCCTTGTGACGCAGCTTTTCGCGCGATTCGAACGAGAGGCCGACAACCCCGGCAAGCGCGCCATCGAGGAACGCGCCGAGAACCAGTTCCGCGGCTTGGGGCTCCGCGCTGAGCCGGCTCTCCCACCACGTGAGCGGCAGGCGGCTGCGCTCGGCGACGCTGGATGTGAATGCATCCGGATGCAGGCCATAGGCCTCGAGCATGAGCTCGCGATAGATCGGCGCATGGCGGGGTTGAAGACGTTGCGGTTGCATGCGAATTCCGGCCGCGTGGCTCAGACCCAGCGGGCGACCACAGCAGCGACATAAAGGGCGGTCGCCAGCGCGATGCCGCGAAACGGAACGCTGAACCAGTACGCGCGGGCCAGCACGAGCAAGGCGCAGAGCATCGCGAATCCAACCAGCACGAGGAACGCTGAGCCGAACACGACATCGCTGCGCACGGTGGCGAGGTAGCCATAGACCAGGCCGTACAGCATTGCGCCGAGACTGTGACTCGCGTTGAACCCGATCCAGGCGCGCCACATCGTGGTCCGGCTGGTCAGCATCGGCGACACCTCGTGCATGCGAGCCTGAAGTCCGCCATCACGCGGATGCAGACGGTCGCCGCGAAACGTGTAAAGCAGATGGACCGCTCCGAGCAGGCCGATGACGAATGCGCTGGCGGCCATCAGGATCTGGGGAAGTGCAGTCACTCGTCACGCCTTGTCGAGTCGGGCCATGCGCAGTACATCGACGAATGCGCCGGCGCGCAAGGCATATTCGCGTGCCGTCCCCTCGACGACGAAGCCATGTCGCTGGAACAGCGCGATGGCCGCGTGGTTGTCGGTATAGGTTTCCAGCTCGATCCGGCGCACACCGAGCCAGCCCGTACCCAGCTCGATGGCCGCGGCGACCAGCGCCGCGCCGACACCGCGGCGGCGGGCCTGTTCGGATACGGCCAGGCCGATGTTGGCCGCGTGCCGACGGCGCGGCGACGTGCAGACCTCGATGCCGATCTGGCCGAGTACGCTGGCGCCTTCGCATGCAATCAGGCTGTAGAACGAATCGCGCGGAATCGCGAGGCGCTGCTGCCAGACTTCCGCGGAAGGAAACGGAAGCTGCAGGGTGGACGCGAAGTTGCTCGCCTGCGTGTAGATCTGGCGGATCGCCTCGATATCGCGTGGCTCGCTGTGGCGTATCTCCATGACCGGCAAGTCTCCAAACAAGTGGGCATGACGCAGGTGGGTCGCGGTGACTTGGGGCACGTGCGCGCGCGACTCATTGCTCCGCGGCGGCCATTATCCGCTGCGCGAGCGAATCGAGAAAGCGCTCCAGCGCCGTGTAGCCCTGCGCGTCGGGTGTTCCGGAATCTGCCACCTCGGGATCCAGACCATGGCGGATCTCCCACGCGTCGGGGATTCCGTCGGCATCGCTGTCCAACGGCACCGGCAGCGAGCGCAGTTCGGGCCAGCCGCCGACTTCGCTCTGCGAATCGATCAGGCCGCCGCGGCCCGCGCGCACGCTGGCGACGACCCGAAGATCCACCGCATCGCGGAACAGCGATGCGCCCGCGCCATCGAGCACGCGCTCGCGTGCGCGCGCCGCACTGTCGGTGGTCACTGCGGCGACATCGAGCGGCGCGTCGAGGCGGAATCCGTCCTGTGCGGCATCGATGACCAGGCTCCACGGATCGGCCGGCAGCACACCATCCATCGTATTGCCGGCGAAGTACGCGCGCGCGCCGGCATTGATCGAGAAATACGCAAGCGCGGCGCGCGAGTCCGGACCGCGCGTGTAGGCGTTGTTGATGAAGTTCGTGGCCACGGCGCTGTCGGTATCGACGTCATAGCCGGAGGCGACGACGGCGGGCGAACCGTCGGCGGATACCGGACTTGCGCCCCAGTTGTGGAAGACGTTGTTTCGGAAGTCGATGAGCACCCCGACCGGGTCTTCGCGGCGACTCGCGTAGTTGCCCGGACGCGGCATGCGCGCGCGGTGGTGCGCCCACAGGTTGTGATGGAACGAATAGCGCGCGCCACGCCAGCCGCGCACGAGGCTGCCGTAGCCATGTGCTCCCTTGGGGTGGTTCGAACGGTTGAGCGATTCGGTGATGAAGGACCATTGCACGGTGATGTCGCCGAGCGGTGGCTCGTTGCCGTTCCGGCGCGGAGAAATCGACAGCACCTCATCGGTGGACCAGCTCGCCGAGACGTGATCGAGGATCACGCGGGTGCCGCCGATGATCCAGATCGCATCGGCGTCGTGCGCGTCGGATGCATCGCCCAGGCGCACACGCAGGTAGCGGACCACGACATCGTTGGCGGCGATCAGCAGCGGCTGGTCACGCAAGGTGATGCCGTCGCCGGGCGCGGTCTGGCCCGCGATCGTGATGCGATCGTTCTCGATCCGCAGCGGTGTTCGCAGGCGGATCGTGCCGGATCGGGCAAACACGATCGTGCGTGGACCGGAAGCCTCGACCGCCGCGCGCAGGCTCCCCGGCCCCGTGTCGGCCAGCGTCGTCACCGCGAACACGGCGCCGCCACGCCCGCCGCGCGCATGACGACCAAATCCCTCCGCGCCGGGAAAAGCCGCAACATCAGCCGCTGCAGGTGACGGCGCCGGCGCGGAGGGGCGTTCCGACACCACCGATCGACCCCCATCGGCAGGAGCCAATGCCGGGCCGCCGGCACCAGGAACGGGCGATTCCACCAAGGAATATGGCGAGTCGGTGGCCACGCCGGGCCGCGGCAGAGGCGATCCGGCAACGGTACCGGCGAGCGCGGCCCCGGCACATGCTGCCAGCAGCGCGCGCGCCAGGCAGCGGCCAAGGGGTAATGCAGGACGACGGGCGAAGTTCAGTTGCATTGCACAATGACACCGGTTTCCCAATGACCCTACCATAGCCCTTGGAGCCTGTCGGGCTTTGAGGGTCGAGGCAAAAATCTGACCGCGTGAGGACAGTTTTTTGACGGTTCGCAGGCCAATAGTGGTTCTAATGGCCAAGAATCGGCAAGGAAATGGACCGCGCAGGCGGATTTGCAGCCCGGCCAGCCAAAGTCCGACAGGCTGCCCGATGGCCGGGCCGGCCCCATTCCGGCCCCATTCCGTGCGGAGGTTTCGTGGCCCGTAGTGCAGTGCAGCTTTCCGATGTCCACAAGTCGTTCGCGAGGACGCATGTCATCGACGGCGTGAGCCTGAGCGTCGATCCTGGCGAGTTCGTCGTGTTCGTCGGGCCATCCGGGTGCGGCAAATCCACGTTGTTGCGCCTCATCGCTGGGCTGGAGACCCCCGACAGCGGTCGCATCGTGATCGGCGAGCGCGACGTGACCGACGTGCATCCGGCCGAGCGCGGCATCGCGATGGTGTTCCAGTCCTACGCACTGTACCCGCACATGAGCGTTGCGGAGAACATGGGTTTCGGATTGCGCATTCGTGGCCTGGCCAAGGACGAGATCACGCGCCGGGTGAACGAGGCGGCGGACATCCTGCAACTTGGCAAACTGCTCGAGCGCAAGCCCAAGGCGTTGTCGGGCGGCCAGCGCCAGCGTGTCGCGATCGGTCGCGCGATCGTGCGCGAACCGGAGGTGTTCCTGTTCGACGAACCGCTGTCGAACCTCGATGCTGCGCTGCGCGGCCAGATGCGCATCGAGCTCGCGCGCCTGCATGTGCAGATCGGCGCCACGATGGTCTATGTCACCCATGACCAGGTCGAGGCGATGACGCTGGCGAGCAAGATCGTCGTGCTCAATGGCGGGCGCGTCGAGCAGGTCGGCGCGCCGCTGGAGCTGTATCGCAAGCCGGCCAACCGGTTCGTGGCGGGTTTTCTCGGCGCGCCGCGCATGAATTTCCTGCCGGCGCGCACGCTCGGCGGCAGTGCAGGCGCCGTCGAGGTCGACCTCGGCACGACGCGCATCGTGGTGCCGCGGGAAGGCGCCGAGGTTTCCGCGGGCGCGGCCACGCTCGGCGTGCGCCCTGAGGATTTCACGATCGCCGTTGCCGGCGAAGGACTGATTTCCGGCGAGGTCACGCTGGTCGAGCGGCTCGGCGGCGAAGCGCTCGCCTATGTGCGCAGTGACGCGAGTCCGGACGAGGCGATCGTGGTCAAGCTGGCCGGTGATACGCCGGTGGCGCGCCACGAAACCGTGCACCTGGGCGTCCGCCCCGCGGCCTGCCACCTGTTCGATGCCGCCGATCGCGCAGTCGGAGCGCCCTCGTGATCTATTCCGATCGCCGCGCCGGCCTGGCCTTTGCGATGCCGTTCCTGATCGGGCTGCTCGTGTTCACGCTGTTCCCGTTCATCGCCTCGTTGCTGCTGAGCTTTTCCAATTACCAGTTGCAGGATCCGATCGCCGAGGCCGGCTATGTCGGTCTCGAGAACTACTCGGCGATGGCCGCCGACCCGACGTTCCGCCAGTCGTTCTGGGTCACCCTGATCTACGTGTTCGTGACTGTGCCGCTCAAGCTCGCGTTCGCACTGCTCATCGCGTTCGTGCTCAATTTCCGCCTGCGCGCGATCGGCGCATTCCGTACCGCCTACTACCTGCCGTCGATTCTTGGCGGCAGCGTCGCGATCGCCGTGGTCTGGCGCTATGTGTTCGCCAACGACGGCCTGATCAACCAGTCCCTGCAGCTGATCGGCATGGATGGCGTCAACTGGCTCGGCGAACCCGGCTACGCGATGGCCACCGTGATCCTGCTGCGCTTATGGCAGTTCGGTTCGGCGATGGTGATCTTCCTGGCCGGACTGCAGGCGATTCCGACCGATCTCTACGAAGCGGCGACGCTCGACGGCGCCAAGCCGTGGACGATCTTCCGCCGAATCACGCTGCCGCTGCTGACCCCGGTGATCTTCTTCAATTTCATCATGCAGGTCGTGCAGGCGTTTCAGGAGTTCAACGGGCCTTACGTGATCACGGGCGGCGGTCCGCTCAAGTCGACCTACCTGCTGCCGCTGATGATCTACGAGGAAACCTTCAAGTACTTCGACGTCGGCTACGCCAGTGCGTTGTCCTGGTTCCTGTTCCTTGTGATCGCCGTGCTCACGGCGCTCGCCTTCCGCTCGTCGAAATACTGGGTGTTCTACTCCAACGAGAAGGAGGCGCCGAAATGAGCGCCAAGCCCCGGCCACTGCGCCGCCCGAGCCGGCAGCGGATGAGCGCGATCGTGCGCTACGCGATCCTGATCGGGGTCGGATTCCTCATGCTCTATCCGCTGCTGTGGATGATCGGCGGCGCCTTCAAACCCAATCACGAGATCTTCGGATCGATCGGTTTCATTCCGCAGGAACCGACCCTGGACGGCGTCATCAAGGGCTGGAACACGAGCACCGAGTACACGTTCGCAACCTACCTGCTCAACAGCTTCAAGATCGTGATCCCGAAGGTGATCCTCACGGCGATCTCGTCGGTCCTCGTGGCGTTCGCTTTTGCGCGTTTCGCGATTCCGGGCAAGAAAGTCCTGTTCGGCCTGCTGATCGCCACGATCCTGCTGCCCAAGAGCGTGCTGCTGATTCCCCAGTACCTGATGTTCCGCGAGTTTGGCTGGCTCGATACGTTCCTGCCCCTGTATGTGCCGAGCGCATTCGCGACCGAAGGCTTCTTCGTGTTCATGATCATCCAGTTCATGCGCAGCCTGCCGCCGGAACTGGAGGAAGCCGCGGTCATCGACGGCTGCAACAGCCTGCAGATCCTCTGGCACGTGCTCGTTCCGATGCTCATGCCGGCAGTCATCGCGGTGGCCCTGTTCCAGTTCATGTGGAGCATGAACGATTTCCTCGGGCCTCTCGTGTACCTGTCCAGCGTCGAGAACTATCCGGTATCGCTCGCCCTGAAGATGTCGATCGACGTGACCGAGGCGACGTCGTGGAACCAGATTCTCGCGATGTCGACGATCGCGCTGCTGCCCTCGCTGCTGCTGTTTTTCGCCGCGCAACGCTATTTCGTCGAAGGCACCACGGTCGGAGCGGTCAAGGGATGAAGATCGCGATCCTGCGCAACACCCTGCTTGCCGCACTGTTCGTGCTCGCGCTGCCGCGGATCGCGCTCGCCGACAACGTGCAATTGCGCATGTCCTGGTGGGGCGGCAACGACATCCATCGCACCCTGCTCGATTCGGTGCGCCGGTTCGAGGAGCGCCATCCCGGGATCACGGTCAAGACCGAGTACACCGGCTGGGTCGGTCATCTGGAACGCATCACGACCCAGATCGCCGGCGGCACCGCACCGGACCTCATGCAGATCAACTGGAACTGGCTCGTGCTGTTCTCGCGACACGGCACCGGCTTCCACGACCTGCGCGACCTCGATGCGACGATCGACCTGAGCCAGTTCGATGCCGAAGCGATGGCAATGGCGACGATCGACGGCCGACTCAACGCGCTGTCGACCTCGATGGCCGCGCGTCTGTTCTATTTCAACGAAACGACATTTGCCAAGGCCGGACTGGCGCCGCCATCGACCTGGGACGAGCTGCTCGCCGCCGGCCCGGTGTTCCGTGATCGCCTGGGTCCGGATTACTTTCCGATCGACCTGCACCTGCAGGACGTGATCGCGCTGACCCGCTCGCGCTTCGTCCAGGAGACCGGCAAACCGCTCATCGACGAAGCCGGCAAGCGCGTCAACGCGAGCCCGCAGCAGCTCGCCGACATGGCACGTTTCTACCAGAGCCTCGTCGATGCGCACGTCACGCCCGACGTGCGCAGGCGCGCCTCCTACGGCCATGTCGCGCCGCACGAGATGCGTCCGTGGATCGACGGAAAGTTTGCCGGCACCTACCAGTGGATCAGTGCGATCGGCAAGTTCATCGATACCCTCGCGCCCGGCCAGCGGGTCGTGCTCGCGCCATACCCGATGCTCACGGATGCGAAGGATGCGGGCCTGCTCTACCGCCCGGCGATGATGTATGCGATCAACGCCAAGACGCGTCATCCGCGCGAATCGGCGCTGCTCATGGAGTTCCTGCTCAACGATCCCGAAGCCGTGCAGGCGATGGAGCTCAAGCGTGGCGTCCCGGTCAGCCGCAGAGCGATCGAGCACCTCGAGCGCAAAGGCGCGATGCAAGGCCTGTCGGTGGACGGGTTCGAACAGATCGAGGGATTGCCGAATGCGGTCATCGAAAGTGCGTACTTCGAACATGCGCGCGTGCGCGATGCCTTCATCGACGCGTTCGAGCGCTTCGCCTACGGGCGCATCGACGCCGACGCGATGGGCCAGCGACTGCACGACGACCTCAACCGAATCCTCGCGCGGACGATCCGATGATGCATGTTGAAATCGCCGCCACGACGCCGCGCAGCCTGACCCTGGAAATCCGCAATGGCGAGCCGTATCGCTCGCCATGGGAACATCGCGTCTGGATCGCTGGCAACGAGATCCATCACGGTCACACCAACGTGTTCGTCCTGCGCGGACTGGAACCGGCGACCGACTACGAGATCGACATCGAATCCAACGGCCAGCGCGTGAGCGTGGCCGCGACCACGCTGGTCGAATCCCATTGCGTGGACGTGCGTGCGTTCGGAGCCGTTGGCGATGGCGTGCACGACGACACGGCCGCATTGCAGGCGGCGATCGCTTGCTGCCCCGAATACGGCAGCGTGCACGTGCCGGCGGGCAACTGGCTCAGTGGCCCGCTGTTCCTGAAGTCGCGCATGCGCCTGGAACTCGCCAAGGGCGCGTGCCTGCTCGGTCATCGCGACATCGATCGCTGGCCATTGCTGCCGGCCACGCTGCTGGCCGAGAACGGCGCCAGCGACATCATCCTGGGCACCTGGGAAGGCGTGCCGGCAACCTGCCACGCGAGCCTCGTCAACGTGATCGGCGCACATGAGGTGCTCATCCACGGCGAGGGAACGCTCGACGGCAATGCCGGATTCGACACCTGGTGGAGCCGGCCCAAGACTCCGTTCGCGGGCTGGCGTCCACGGACGCTGTTCCTTGCGCATGCGCGCGAGGTGAGCATCGATGGCATCCGCTTGCGGAACTCGCCGTCATGGACGCTGCACGCACTGCGCAGCAGCGACCTGCACATCACTGCAGTCACGGTCGAGGCACCTTCCGACTCGCCCAACACCGACGGCATCAACCCCGAATCCTGCGAGCGCGTGCGCATCACCGGTGCGCACGTGTCCACCGGCGACGACTGCGTCGGCATCAAGTCGGGCAAGCGCAATCCCGATGGCCCGCCACCACCACCCTGCCGCGATGTGTTGGTATCCAACTGCTGCATGGAGAACGGTCATGGCGCGGTCGTGGTCGGTTCGGAGACCGCCGGCGGCATCTATTCCGTGCTTGCGCGCGACTGCCTGTTCCGCGGTACCGATCGCGGCTTCCGGATCAAGACCCGACGCGGGCGCGGACGCGCAGCGATCGTGGATGGCGCCGGGATCGAGAACGTACGCATGGAAAACGTCGGCACGCCGTTCGTCGTCAACAGTTTCTACTGGTGCGATCCGGACGGGCGCGAACCGCATGTCGGCGACCGTCGCGCGCGCGCCGTCGACCACGGCACTCCCTCGGTGCGCAACCTGAGCATCCGCCATGTGCGTTGCGAGAACACCGCGCACAGTGCGGTGACGATCCTCGGCCTGCCCGAGGCACCAGTCGAGAACGTCGTGATCGAGGATTTCCACGTGCGTTTCGATCCGCACGCGGAACCTGGATTCCCGGACATGGCCGAAGGGATCGAGGCGGTCGCGCGGCGCGGAATCCATCTACTCAACGTGCGCGGCATCTCGCTGCGCGATATCCAGCTCGAGGGCGTCGAAGGCCCCGAAATCGTCAGAGAAAACGTCGAATGAGCGAGGCCGCGCGCTACACCACTCTGCATGCACAGACCTCGGCATTCGGCGCCCAGGTCGCGCCGTTCATCGAGCGCTACCTCGCGACCTGGAAAACCTACAAGGCGGCCTGGAACTACGAGGACGGCTGCGTCTGGGATGGCTGTCTCGGACTGGCCGCCGTCACCGGTTTGCGCATGTTCTCGGACTTCGTCTACCGCGAGGTGTCCGCGCGCGTGTCCGGCGACGGCACGATCCGAAACTATGCGTCGGACGAGTTCAACATCGACAACGTGAAACCGGGCAAGGTGCTGATCGCACTGCTCGCCGAAACCGGCGAGAAGCGTTTCCGCGCCGCGCTCGACAGCCAGATCAGCCAGCTCAAGTGGCATCCGCGCACGCAGTCCGGAAACTACTGGCACAAGCGCATCTATCCGCACCAGGTCTGGCTCGATGGCCTGTACATGGCCCAGCCGCTGCGCTGTGCCTATGCGGTGCTCACTGCGGACGAGGTCATGGTCGCCGATGTCGCGCAGCAGTTCGCACATGTGCAGACCCAGCTTCGCGATCCACGCACGGGTCTGCTCTACCACGGCTGGGACGAAAGTCGCAGCGAGCGCTGGAGTCACCCCGAAACCGGTTGCTCGACGAATTTCTGGGGTCGGTCGATGGGCTGGTATGCCATGGCGCTCGTGGATTGCATCGAAGCGCTGCGTTCGCCTGCCGCCGCATCGCCACCATTCCAGACCACCGCCGGACAACTCGCGGCGATCCTGGTCGATGTCAGTGCCGCGCTCGTTCGTGTCCGCAGCGCCAATGGGCTCTGGTACCAGGTCCTCGATCGAGCCGACGAACCCGGCAACTACGAGGAAGCCTCGGCGTCGCTCATGATCGCCTACGCGCTCATGAAAGGTACGCGAATGGGTGTCCTCGACGCGTCATGCGGCAGCCTCGGGCATCAAGCGCTGGCGACCTGCATCGAGCGCTTTCTCGATGAGAAACAGTTGAATGGCATCTGCGGCGTCGCCGGACTCGGCAATGTTCCCTATCGCGACGGCTCGGTGGCGTACTACCTCTCCGAACCGGTTGTTGCCAATGATCCCAAGGGTGTGGCCGCACTGTTCATGGCGCTTTCCGAAGCCCTGCGCTGAGCATTCTGGCCGGGTGCGGATGGCGGATGCGGGTGAATCCGAGCGCTTGCTGAACAGCGCGCTGGCGCCTGCAGCACCGGACGCATGACGTTCATCTTCGCTGGACGACACTCGCAGCGCAGTTGCCGACGGGAGCACGCCCGATGATCAGTTTGACCGTTCTGTTTGGGGATCGCGAGAGAAAGTCCTCGCCGATCGAGATCGCGCAACGTGCCCGCGAGGTCGTCGATGCCGCACTGGCTCCCACCGCGATCCCCGGATTGCGCGAACGCGCGCAGGGGCCCTACTGGCTCAGTGTCGCGATGCAGATGAACTGTGCCGATGAGATCGACTCCGAACGCCTGCTGCGCGCGATCTCCTCGACCTGCCCGCGGCGCAACGTCTCGATCATGGGCGTACGTCGTGTCTGACCGCGAGGAATCGACATGAGCCCGCGCGATCGCAAGGACTCCGCCCACCCGCGCGACGACGCGGCCGGGACCGGCGTGGAAACCGCCGCCGAGAAGGCACGGCGCAAGCGCCACGAATCGGACAACCTCGATGAAGCGCTCGAGGAGTCCAGCGACTGCTCCGACCCGATCAGCCCGTTCGTACCGGCCAAGGCACCGGACTGATTCCGCGCACAGTCGTCGGCGAGCGCCTGCGAGCGGCCTTGCTCGGCAGCCATAGTGCGCAGGTGGACGCCGCAGATTGCGCTGGACCATCGACGAACACCGGAAGGCCCAGCCGATCCGCAAGCTGTTGCCGATATCCCATCGACGTGACTAGCCCGCATTTCTCACACCGGCGCGCAAAGATGCCTCGATTCTCTTGTCCTGCATGGCGATCGGGATGTTCTGCGCTACGAACACTCTGTATGGCTGCATCTTCGCGCTTGG
>Ga0307505_10001866_pt1 | contig 15840 bp, 13 predicted proteins | sample 23_S_MG_FD_202183 | JGI IMG/M metagenome (GOLD analysis project Ga0307505, IMG submission 202183) | Soil microbial communities from Populus trichocarpa stands in riparian zone in the Pacific Northwest, United States - 23_S | ecosystem: Environmental > Terrestrial > Soil > Riparian zone > Trees...
CTTCGAGATCCTTCGCCACTGGCGGCGGTTCGTCGACGAGACCGCGTGCGGCCCGTCCCTCGTCAATGGCCGGTCCGAGTGGTTCCCAGTACTCATTGGTGAGGCGGAGTACATCGACTGTGACTGCAATTTCGTCGAAAGGGTGGTTCGAAAGTACTAGGTTGACCGCAGCCGTTGCCGCCTCGGGACGCAGCCGCGCGGTCAATTGAGGAATCATCAACTCCTGACCTGCATTGAGATTCAGAGCCGCAAGCAGATGATTGAGCGAGTTCTTGCAGTTCGACTTCAGGTGAAGCTCGAATAGCCATATCCATAGCGGTGGTGCGAGAGCCATTTCCGCGCGCTGAGCGAGAAATTCCACGAGCCGCTGGCGCTCCCACGACGCGAGCGTTTGCTCGCGCATGTTGGTGTCTTTGGCAAAGCTATGTATCAGCGCGCGGTAGGCAGGCGGCGTCGGAACGTCATCGAGCAAGCGCGAGATGGCTTCCACCTTCTGGTCGGGGCGAAGACGCCGCCAGAGTGACTTCCAGCTCAGTTCCTGTGGCTGCTTGGCGGTTCTGCCGTCATCCATGGTGGGGTCCGGGCTTGGCCAACTTCTGGCTCGATGTCCCAGCACACATCTGATGTCGCACGTGCTGACCGCCGTGTCTCGGTTACAGATCACCGCGCTGTCGTCTTTGCTGCCGCAGGAACATCGACAGAGGTGTGGAAGGCCTGCTGCAAGTGTCCGCCATGTGGTAAGTGCCGATGCGTCGAAACACCGGCAGGAGACGGCCCGATTCGAGCTTCAGGCCACCAGCCTTAAGAATCTTAAAGAGCCTCAAGGAATGCCAACAACTTGACGCAAGGCCCTTGCGCCGCTCTGCGCAGTCACTAACATTGCGCGCAATTTCGGCCGGGGATTCAACGGACATGGTTCACTGTTGGGGAAGACGTGAGAATCGACCGAGCGCCTGCATGCGCGCTGAAAGTATTTGTCCTTGCTGCAGTTATCGGAGTGACGGCGTGCGGTGGCGGGGGAGGAGGATCGGCGCCGCCGGGTAGCGTCCCAGGTCCTGCTCCGGACCCGGCGCCACCGCCGCCGGTGACCGCGCCGCCGGTCATTGCAAGTCAGCCGCAGGCGCAGGTCGTCGGTGCCGGCACATCGGCGACGTTCTCGGTCAGTTCGGTCAATGCGACCACGTATCGCTGGCAGTCTTCCCCGGATGCCGGTGCGACGTGGACCGACGTTGCCGGTGCCACGGCTTCGTCATTGACGCTGCCGACGGTCTCCCTGGTCGACGGCGCCACCCAGTTCCGCGTGCTGCTGACCAATGCCAACGGGACGACGGCGAGCAGCGTGGTGAGTCTGAACGTCAGACCCAATCTGCGGCTGCTGGCGGGCGCGCTGGGAGGTCAGGGGTATCGGGACGGAACGCCGGCCGAGTCGCGCTTGAAAGGGCCGCGCGGCGTCGCCGGCGACGCGGCGGGGAACGTCTACGTGACCGATGGCAATCACGTGATCCGCCGCATCGCGCCGAACGGGACGATGACAACGGTCGCCGGCACACCGGGCCAGCCCGGGCGGGTCGACGGACCGGCAGCCGCGGCAAAGTTCGACAGCCCGCGCTCCATCGCGCTGGATGCCAGCGGCGCGCTCTGGGTCGTCGACCAGGGCACCTGTTTTCTGCGGCGCATCGCCCAAGGCCAGGTGACGAGCTTTGCCGATCTGGGTTCGGAGAACTGCTTCCCGATGGGCTCCCAGCGGCCGGACCAGTACAACCCGACCGAAGTCGCCATCGGTCCCGGCGGGGACATCTTCGTGGCGGACGACAGTCGCCACGTCATCCGGCGGGTCGATGCCTCGGGCGCCGTCAGCGTGTATGCCGGCACCGAAGGCGTCCAGGGTTCGGCGGATGGCCCGAGGACCAGCGCGCAGTTCTACAGTCCGCGCGGGCTGGCCGTCGATGCAGCGGGCACCTTGTACGTTGCCGACTGGCGCAACCATACGGTCCGGCGCATTGCCGCCGACGGCAGCGTCACGACACTGGCGGGCACGGCCGGGTCGGCCGGGCACGTCGATAGCGTGGGGGCGGCAGCGAGGTTCACATACCCGCGCGGCGTGGCTATTGCCGGAGGTTATCTGGTGGTGAGCGAAAGCGCTCATGTGATCCGGCGTATCGACCTGGCGACGGGCGCAGTGACTACTCTCGCCGGGCAGGCGGGCGTGAGCGGTTTTGCCGACGGAATCGGCACTGCGGCGCGCTTCGCCGAGCCTTACGGCGTCGCGATTGATGCGGCCGGAACCGCTTATGTCGCCGATGCGAACAATCACATGGTTCGCCGTGTATCCGCAGCCGGGGTGGTCACGCGGCTTGCGGGACAGATGGATCCGGTCGGGAGCGCGGACGGGACGGGGGCGGCGGCGCGCTTCTCCACGGCCAATCAGATCACCGTCGATGCCGCCGGCAACCTCTACGCGGGCGAGCGCTTTGCGGGCCGGAACTCCGCGGGCGAACGATATGGGAGCACCATACGGAAGATCTCGCCTGCTGGTGTGGTGACGACGCTCGCAGGCGCTCCAGGACTGGGGGGAAGCTACGACGGCATCGGCAGCGAGGCCCGCTTCGATGGCACTCGATACATCGCCGTCACTCGGGACGGGACTGTTTATGTTGCCGGGGACAGGACAGACCACGACTGTCTGATACGCCGCGTCTCGCCTGCAGGCGAGGTTCTGACCATCGCCGGCATCCGGGGGAGCTGCTATCGGCGCGACGGCAATCCCGTCGAGGCGCGCTTTCTCCCGTTCACCGGCATCGCGGTCGACTCTGCCGGCAACGTGGCGGTCGCCGAGATCGTCTGCGGCATCCGCCTCGTGGTCGGTGCCATGACCAGCACCGTGGCGGGTGGCGGTGACAAGGCCTGCGCGGTGGTGGACGGGCCCGCGGCGGTGGCCACGATCGCCGAGCCGCATGCGCTGGTTTTCGAACCCTCCGGCGCGCTGCTGTTCGCCGACCGGGGGCCGGTCGTGCGCCGCCTGAAGACGGATGGCAGCATCGAAACGGTTGCCGGTTCCGCCGCGGCGGGCAACGCGGATGGCACGGGGGCGGAGGCCCGCTTCCAGGACATCACTGCGATGGCGGTCGATGCCGCGGGCCGTATCCATGTGGTCGATTCAGGCAACCACGCGGTGCGCCTGATCGAAGCCGGCGGCCGAGTGCGCACGCTGATCCCGCTGAACGTCGGCCCTCGAGTCGTGCTCGGTGAAGGAGGATCGCTCAACGCCCCGATCGGCATCGCATTGCTGCCGGGTGGGGCGATCGCAGTGACTTCGGAGTTCGGCGTGCTGATGGATTGAGAATGCGCCCGTAGCGCGCCTGATCGGCGGCGGGGTTTCTCAGGGAAGAGCCATCTCTTCTTGCCCTCGGGTACAGGATGCCGAGCTGCAGGCGCGGTCAATGCGCAACGGCGGGCAAGGCGATCGATACGAGGAAGCGGGCGTACAGGCTCGGAATCCGAAGCAGTCGTTTTCGACTCGACTCCGTAGGAGTGCCGGGTCCGGAAGTCACCCGCAGAAGCGGGGCTCCTTTGGGGGTCGACACCGTGCGCTGAGCGCTGGAGTTCACAGTGGTGCCGCGCGAATCTTGTTGAGTTCCCATCCGCGTATTCGCTAAGCATGCGGCAATTGCCAGCCGCGCCGCGGATGTGTAATGTGAACCTCGATGCTGATACGGCGTATCAATATTTGAGACGGCATGGAAAAGACGCTACTGAAAGGAATTCAGGTTCTCGAGGCGCTGTCGGCTTCGCCGGCGCCGCGTGGCGTGAGCGAGCTGGCGGCCGAGCTGGGCATCACCAAGGCCAACGCCCACCGGTTGCTGCGCACGCTGGTGGAAGCGGAGTACGTGATCCAGGACGAGGCATCGGCCCGTTACGCGCTGTCGCTGCGGATGTGGGAGAAGGGTGTCGCCGCGCTGAGCGGACTGGATCTTGGGGACGTGGCGCGACCGCGCCTGCGGCAGCTGTGCGGAGAGGCGGACGAGTCCGTGCAACTCGCCGTGCTGCAGGGTAGTGACGTCGTCTACATCGACAAGGCCGACAGCCGGCATCCGCTGCGCGCGACCACCCAGGTGGGTAGCCGGGTCCCGGCCTATAGCGTTTCCACGGGCAAGGCGCTGCTCGCTTGCACCGACGGTGCGCTTTCCCGCCTGCGCTTCCCGTTGAAGCGGTTCACGCCCAGCACCATCGGCAGCCGCGAGCAACTGGAGAGGGAGTTTGCGCAGATCATCCGCGAAGGCTATGCCGTCAACCGAGGCGAGTGGCGGGAAGGTATCTGGGGTATTGCGGCGCCGATCCATGACGCACAGGGCATGCCCCTGGCAGCGGTGGACGTCTGGGGACCGGAGCTGCGCTTCCGCGGAACGGCCACGCGCCGTCTGGCCCGGCTCGTCGTCGCATGTGCGGCCTCCATTTCGCGCTCGCTGGGCTATCGCGATGCAGGTCCGGCCGGCCGCATGCGCAAGGTGAAATAAGGTGGCCGCCACGGTAGACCTGCTGCTGACCGGCGCGTCGGTGTTCACCGACGGCGCCCTGGTCGAGGCCAGCGTGGGCGTCAGCGGCGGCAGGATCGCATTCGTTTCCGCGCGCGGCTGGGAGCCGCCCGCAGCACGGGTCATCGACCTCAGCGGCAGGGTCGTTCTGCCCGGCTTCATCGACACGCACGTGCACTTCCGCGATCCGGGCCTCACGTACAAGGAGGATTTCCTTACCGGCACGCAGGCGGCGGCGGCCGGCGGTTTCACCTGCGTCGTGGACATGCCGAACAACAAGCCGGCGCTTCTGTCCCGCGAGCGCTTCGTCGCGAAACGCGATGGCGTCCAGCCGAAGGCGCTGGTCGACTTCGCCCTCTATGCAGGCGCCACGCAGATCGACGAGATCCCGGGCATGGTGGAGGAAGGTGCGATCGGCGTGAAGATCTTCATGGTCTCCGATCCCAAGTCGAAGTACCCGCACGACCCGGAGCTCTTCACCGGCGACGACGGCGACCTCTACGACGTGCTGCGGCTCGCGCGGGACCTCGGCGTGTACTGCGCGATCCACCCGCAGAACCAGCAGCTTTTCACCAGCGAGTCCCGCAAGCGGTGGGCTGCGGGAACCACCGGCCCGCGCGACTTTCTAGAAGCTTATTTCGGCGAGAACTTCGTCGGCGACCACACGGCGATCAGCACGCTGGTCGAGATGAGCAAGGCTGCGTCCGCGCGCGCGCACATCCTGCACGTGCGCACGCCGCGCAGCATCCGCATGGTGCGCGAGGCGGCCGACGAAGGCGTTCCGGTCACCATCGAAATCAACCCCAAGTACATGCTGCTCGGCGAGGAGGACATGGCGCGCTTGGGCCCGCTGTCCACGCCCTATGGGCTGCCGGCTGACATACGGTCACAACTGCTGCAGGAAGTGCAGGCCGGCCGCGTTGACGTGCTGGCGACCGACCATGCACCGCATCTGCGCGCCGAAATGGAGCCGGGCTGGAAGGACGCGTGGAGTATTCCCTTCGGCAATCCGCAACTGGATCACGTGTCGGCGGTGCTGCTGACGCTGGTGAATGACGGCGTGCTGTCGTTGTCGACGCTGGTGCGCGTGCTTGCCGAGAACCCTGCGCGGCTGCTGGGCATCTTCCCGGCCAAGGGAACGATACGGCCCGGCGCCGACGCGGACTTCACCGTCATCGACATGGCCGCCACGGGCACGCTCAACGACGAGGAGTGCTACACGCGCGTGGGCTGGTCGCCGTACTCGGGCCGCGCCTATCGCGGCCGGGCCTGCATGACCATCTGCCGCGGCACGGTGGTCATGACGGACGGAAAGGTCGTCGGACGGCCGGGTCATGGAAGGTTCATTCGCAGTCAGCCTCATTGAGGAGAAGCCGAAGATGAAGTTCAGCCGCCGCACCCTGTTGAAGTACGCCGCCGCATCTTCGCTGGCCACGGCAGCGCGGGTTTCGTCCGCCCAGGGCGTCAAGCTCGTGCGCGTGGCCAACGGCACCACACCGGATCTGCTGAGTATCCCGGACGTGCGCGCCTTCGAACACTTCCTGCCGCAAGTGTCGGGAGTGCCGGGCAAGGCGACCTACGTGCCGGGCGCCGTGCGCGCCATACAGGCGATCATCGTGGACGAATCCGAGGTAGGCATCGCCACGCTTGGCGCGGCGCTGGCCGCGGTCAACCAGGGTCAGGACATCCGCTGCTTTGCGCTCGCTTCGGGTGCGCGGCCCTATCTGGTGCCGGTGGCGGCGAAGGGCATCAAGGACCTGAAGGCCCTGGAGGGGCAGGAGGTCGGCGTCATCTCGCTGGTGGACTCCACCTACTATCTGCTGGTGATGATGCTGCGGGCTGCCGGCGTGGATGCCGCCAAGGTGCAGTGGCGCGTGGTCGGCGGCGGCGCCGGGCGGGCCAATGCGCTGGTTTCCGGCGGCGTCAAGGCGGCGATGTTCCAGGTGGGGCAGGCGCTGGATCTGATGGAGAAAGGGCCGTTCCACATGCTGCCGGCGTCGTTTGCGGGGCTGCAGAACTTCATCTTCAAGGCATTCTGGGCGAAGCGCTCTTTCCTGGAGAACAACCGCGCGCTTGCGCAAAGCATCGTCGAGGCGAACCTGCTCGCCACGCGCGAGGCGCTGGACAAGGCGAAGTTCATGGCCTACGCGGCCGGCGCGCTCGCGCCGATGACGCCCGACATCATTTCGCGCTCCTACGACATCCTGCGCGAGACCGGACCATGGGATCCCAACAACGCGCTGCTGAACCGCGAGGCGGGCGATTTCACGGTGGCCGAGATGGTGCGCTACAAGGTGCTGGCCGCGCCGGTGGCGTTCGACAAATGGGCAACGACGGAGTTCGTGCAGGCGGCGGTGGCCAAGCTGGGCGCGGTGAAGTGAAGGGAGAGGTGAGCGCCGCGCAGGGCCGCCCCAAGCAAGCTCGCGCCGCAGGGCGAAGCCCGGAGGCTCCTGAGCGCCGCGCAGGGCCGCCCAAAGCAAGCTCGCGCCGCAGGGCGAAGCCCGGAGGCTCCTGAACCTATGGACGCTGCGCGGCTGTCCATTCGCGGCCTCGGCAAACGCTTTCCGCTGCGCACCGGCCGCGGCAGCGCCGGTGTCGTGCAGGTGCTGCGCGGCATCGACCTGGAGGTCGGGCAAAGCGAGTTCATCAGCATCATCGGCGCCAGCGGTTCCGGCAAGACGACGCTGTTGCGTATTGTCGCCGGCCTGGACCAGGCGGACGAGGGCGGCGCCTACATTGGCGATACGCGCATCAGCGGCCCGGGCCGCGAGCGCAGCATGGTGTTCCAGTCGATCAATCTGTTCCCCTGGCGCAACGTGCTGCAGAACGTGGAACTGGGGCTGGAGATCCGCGGAGAGAGCGCCGCGGAGGTTCGCAGGCGCGCGATGCAGTTCGTGTCTCTGGTCGGCCTGGAGCAGCACGCGCACGCCTATCCGCACGAGCTGTCCGGCGGCATGCAGCAACGCGTCGGTATCGCGCGGGCGCTGGCCACCGACCCGCAGATCCTGCTGATGGACGAGCCGTTCGGCAGCCTCGATGCGCAGACGGCGGAGTTCCTGTGGGACGAGCTGCTGAGCCTGGTCGAGAAGACACGCAAGACGGTGCTGTTCGTCACGCACCACATCGACGAGGCGATCTACCTGTCGGATCGCATCATCGTGCTGGGTGGAAGGCCGGCCGGAATCATCGACGTCATCGACGTGCCTTTCACGAAACCGCGCTGGGAATACGACGTGCGCGCGTTGCCCGAGTTCGCGCAGTTGCGCGCGCGGCTGCGCGGCCATCTGTTCGGCCAGCGCGCGGTGCGGCTGCCGGAAGTGAAGGCGCAGGAGGAGGCCTGATGCTGACCAGCAAATGGGGCCTGCGCCTAATGTCGCTGACGGTCGTGCTGGCTGCGTGGCAGATCGTCGGCAGCCGCATCAACCCGATCTTCCTGTCGACGCCCACGAAGATCGCCGAGGCCTTCGTGGCTACGATCGCCTCGGGCGAACTGCCGCAGGCGGTGTTCGTGAGCCTCGGCGTCACCGCGGCGGGCTTCTTCACGGCGTTGATCATCGGCATCCCCATCGGCCTGCTGATGGGACGGTTCCGTACCTTCGAATACCTGATCGATCCTTACGTGAATGCGCTCTACGTCGTGCCGCGCATCGCGCTGATCCCGCTGATCATCATCTGGGCGGGGCTGGGTGTCGCCGCACAGATCGTCGTGGTGTTTGGCACCACGGTGTTCCCGATCCTGCTCAGTACCTATGCCGGCGTGAAGCACGTCGACAAGCGGCTGATCGAGACTGCCCACTCCTTCGGCGCCGGCGAGCGGCAGTTGTTCTTCAAGGTGATCATCCCCGCCAGCGTGCCGTTCATCATGTCGGGCCTGCGGCTGGGCATCGGTCAGGCAGTCATCGGCATGATCGTCGCGCAGATGTTCCTGGGCATCGCCGGCATGGGATTCATGCTGACCAACTACGGCAACCAGTTCGCCACCAACTACGTGTTTGTCGTCGTGCTGTCGCTGGCGGCGCTGGGCATCGCGCTGACCGAGCTCGTGAAGTTCGTCGAGCGGCGCTTCAACCACTGGAAGAGTGATGAGCTTCGCGCGATCTGAATCGACGGGAACTGCCGCGCAGCGCGACCCGGATGCCGGCAGCGAGGCCGTGCTGATCCTTGCAAAAGCGCGTGCGCAATGCCTGGCAATGGGACTGGATCCTGTGCGGCTGGGTGAACTGCTGGTCGAGGAAGCGTCGCTCGCCTGGCTGGTCGGTGGGCTGGACGACGCGCAGATCCGCACGCGCCTCGACTCATTGGTGGACGGTTCCGTGCGCCCCTGGCTGGCCCGGCTGCGGCATCGCTCCGGCATCTGCGACTGCGTGGCAGAAGTGCACTTCGAGGCGCTGTGCGAGGCGGCTCGATCCGAGCAGACCGGCTCATGATTTGACGGCGAGCGTCAGGGAAGATCGGTCGCGAGCTGTTCGATCGTCGGTTGCCACAATCCATCGCGATGCAGACCCTTTACGTGGTCGCAGATCTCCTCGAGCCTGGCAAACCAGACACCCTCCTTGCTGCGCATGTAGTCGACCAGTTCCACGACGGCATGAAGCTTCGCGAGCCGCCCTGACAGGAAGGGATGCCAGACGGAGATCCACATCGCTCCGTATCGATGCGCGGCATCGAATTCGGCGCGGAACACCTCCATGGCTCTCGCGGGAGCGGAGATGGGCATCGTGTAGTTGAAGTCCCTGTTGTGCATGTAGTGCGGCCAGTCGTCCAGGGTCCAGTCCGTGGGCAGTTCCAGAAGCTGGCCGGAGGCTCCCTGGATGACATAGGGAACGTCATCGCCCATCAGTGAGGAGTCGTAGGAAAACCCGGCCTCGACCAGCAGATCGAGAGAATTGGCGGAAAAGGCGAATCCGGGCGCCCGCCATCCCCGGGGACGCCCTCCGATGTGCTTCTCATAGGCGCGCAGGGCCTTCTCCAGAACGGCCGCCTCTTCCTGTCTCGTCAACTGGTTCGAGCGTTCGTGCATGTAGCCGTGGAGTCCGATCTCGTGCCCGTGCCGCTGTATCTGCTCGATGGCCGCCGGATAGTTCTCGATGACCCAGCCGGGAACAAAGAACGTCAACCGCAGTCCCAGCGCCGAGAACACCTGCATCAGCCGCGGCAAGGCGACGCGCGGGCTGTATTTCACGAAGGACAGCGTGGCCGCGAGTGCATCGGCCTTGTCGCCTTGGGCGTACCTCAGCCCGCTGTCGACGTCGACGTCCCAGGTGATCGAGACGGCGCATCGATGGCCGTCCGGCCAGGGCAACGGGTTCATCAGCATTGGGGCCTCCTTGCTCATATGCTCGCTACCGGCGCAGAACCGTGTACGCCCCGCCCAGGGCGATGAGAACCAGTCCCGTCATCGCCAGCGCATCGGGCACCTGGCCCCATAGCCAGTAGCCGAACGCCACGCTCCACACCAGCGCGGAATACCGGAATGCCGAGACGTACGGAGCGGGTGCCGCGCGAAAGGCGTACGCCATCAGGAGGTAGGCGAGCAGAAAGGCGATTGCTGCCAGGGAGACGAGCGCCACCGCCTGTGCTCCCGGCATCCGCCAGTCCCTGCCGGCAGCGACCAGGCCGACGGCGAGCGTTCCCAGGGACGTCGACATCACGATCGCGAGCGGCGACTCGGTGACCGACATCCGTCGCGTAAGCAGATCTGTCACCGCGATGGTCACTCCTGCCAGCAGAGGAAGAATGGTAATCGGCCCGAAGTGCCGGAACGTCGGTTGCAGCACGAGGCCGACGCCGGCGAATCCAGTCAGGACGCCGAGCCAGACCGACGTCCCGACGGGTTCACCCAGCATCCGACCGGACAGCGCCACGACGATGAAAGGACTGATGAACGTCAGCGCCAGCGTGTTGGCCAGCGGGATGCTGGTGAGACCGCCAAGATAGAGAAGCGCCGACACGCCGACGAGACCCGCGCGCAGGGCGTGCAGGCGGCCCTCCCGGAACGTCAGTTGCCGACGCGCGGCAGGAAAGGCGAGCGCTACGCCGAGGACCACGGCCACCATCACCGCGCCGCGCATCGCCATGACCTGGCTCGCGGAAAACTGGGGGAACAGCGACTTGCACGCGGCGTCGTTGACGGCCAGCAGTGCCATCGAGGCGACCATCAGCGCGCCCCCTGTCACTCGGGCCTTGATTTCGAGCCGCCTCGACGGCGCTTCCAGGCGGGTTCCCATGGCAGTGGCCGGCGGACCTTCGCGTCCTGCCGATCGGCTATGAAGTGGGATGCGGAGACCGCAGCCGAAGGTGCTGCTGCAACATACGGAGATTGGAGACGGACGGCGCCAGCTCACCTGCTTCGATCAGTCGGGCGATCTCCATGGTCGATTCGTTCACGGGCGTGGGAATGCCGAGCTCGCGCCCTTTGGAGATGATGAGGCCGTTGAAGAACTCCAACTCTGTCCTGCGGCCGAGCTCGATGTCCAGCGGTGTCGAGGAGCGGCTGTCGTCCGTCGCGCGGCTGGAGAACTTGCCCATGTCCCGGTCGATCTCGGCAAGGCCCGCACCGCCGACAGCCGCCAGCCAGCGTCCGGACGGGATGCCGAAGACCGGAACCAGTGCGTACCCCGCGGCCTTCCCGACGCTGACGCCTTCCATCGCCAGCTGCATGCTCAGGTTGCGCACCTCCGCATTCGCATTCATGGCGCGGTCCCGCAGGCCGGTGATGGCCGCCAGCGGATTGACCATCGCGTTGGCGACGAGTTTGCTCCAGCGCTCGCCGTACAGGTTGTCCGTCGGTGCGGTCGTGTCCACCTCGTTCATCAGGCGAACGATGCTTTCCACGTGGCTCCGATGCCCGCCGTCGGGTTCGCCGATTCGGAACACCGTGTAGTCCCGGCCGCCGGGAGGGCAGGCACGGGTCACGTGCCCTGCACCGAGGATCTCCGCGCCCAGCGTGCTGGCAATGCAGCCCAGCACCACCCTGTCTCGCAGGATCTGGCGGATGCGAACCTCGTTGAAGCCGTTCTGCAGAGAGATGACGAGCGCCTGCGGCCGCAGGTAGTCCTTGACGAGCGCCGCGGTCCACTCCGTGTCGTAGGCCTTGGCGGAGATGAAGGCGATATCCAGCGGATCCCTGGCGAGCTTGTGCGCTTCGTTCACGTGCAGGGCGCGGGGGCGCACCGTGAACTCGCCGTGCGTCCCGGACACTCGCAGTCCGCGCTCCTTGATGGCCATGATGTGCTCCGGCCACGCATCGATCAGCGTCACGTTCGCGCCGCTGCGCGACAGCATGCCGCCGACGAAGCTTCCCGCCGCGCCCGCGCCGATGAAGCCGATCCGTGGGTCCCGGTCCACGGCTCAGCCCTTCACGCCGTAGACGGTCAGAACCACCGCCAGCAGGCAGTAGAAGCCGATCGTGGACGCGATCTCAGCCGTGCCTCGGGCCCCGTAGAACGCCTCTACCTGCCGGAACGCCTCGTCGGTGACTTCCTTGTCGGTCAGCGTCTCGCGGCAGAAGCGCAGGACCGCTGCAATCTCCGGGCTGCACCCCTCGGGGATCGACTGGTTGCGGATGGCCTCGATCGTCTCCACCGCGACGCCGGCGTTCCTTGCCTGGACCTCATGGTCCTGCCACTCGAACTCGCTGCGCATGTGCTGCGCGGTCGCGAGAATGACGCATTCGCGCGTCCGGGCGTCCAGCCCGGATTCGAACCGGATGTACGTGCCCAGATGAACCACCCGCTGCAACAGGTCGGGCGTGGCGAGCAGCGGCTGGAACGCGTCGTCGACCTTGCCGCGGCTCGCCAGGATATCGTCGTACACGGCGCGTGAGCGGGCGTCGAGTTCTTCCCTGCTCCTGCGCGTGACCCTGCTCATGCTGCCTCCGGGAACTGGACTTTCGAGCGACGTTCGGCCCAACGGCGGGTGAATTCGGCGATGAGTATCACCGTGGTGACGAAGACGAGGACGACGGTGGCCACGGCGGTCACCACCGGGCTGACGCGCAGCATCGAATCGACCCACAGCTGCTTGGGCAGCGTCGGCCGCGTGCCGCCGCTGATGAACAGTGAAATGCTGAGTTCATCGAGAGAGATGACGAACGCGAACAGGAACGCCGCGATGATGCCGGGCAGGATGATCGGCAGCGTGATCCTCCGGAGAGCCTGCCACCGGTTTGCTCCCAGGCTCCACGCGGCGTAGTCCAGGCGTTCGTCGTACGTGCTGAGCACAGCCATCAAGGTGACGATGACGAACGGTACGGAGATGCACGCGTGGCCCAGTATCAGCCCGAGCACGGTGCCGACGAGACCGAGCTTTGCATACAGGAAGAACAGCGCGATCGCGATGACGATGTGCGGCAGGATCATCGGCGCGAGCGCCATCGCGAGGATGGCTCGCTTGCCCGGGAGGTCGCGGCGCACCAGCCCGAACGCCGCCGGCACGCCGATGGCCATCGCCAGCGCCGCCGAGCCCAGTCCGACGACCAGCGAGCGCAGCATCGCGCCGACGTAGGCGGAGTCCGCGAGAACGAGCCGGTAGTTCTCCAGCGTGAAGCCGATCGGCGGCCACTGAATGTAGGCGGCTTCGGAGAACGACACCGGAATGACGAACAGTGAAGGTGCGGCCAGGAAGACCAGCGTGACCATGCCGACAAACCAGAGCACGAGCCGCGACAGCGGCAGCTGCCGCCGCGCGGCGCTGATGGGCCGGATATGTTCCAGCATGCGTCCGATCTGCCCGGAGACACCGCTCAGCGCAATCACCAGACCGTGCCCAACACGGGACACCAGGCGTTCGAACGCCCCGTTGCGCTGCGCGACGGAGGCCGGCGACGAAGCCGCGTGCAGCGCGACTGGCCGGCCGAAGACTTTCTCGTACAGGTAGAGCACCGCGAGCGTTGCCGCGAGGAAGAGTACGGAGACGGCGCCCCCGAACCCCCAGTTGAGCATCTGCTCGATCTGCTCGATGATGACCTGGGCGATGAGGATCTCGCGGCCGCTGCCCAGCAATGCCGGGGTGATGAAGAACCCCAGCGAGAGCACGAACACGAGCAGCGCTCCCGCCGCGACGCCGGGCATCGAAAGCGGCAGGTAGATGCGCCAGAAAGCCTGGCTGCCTCGCGCCCCCAACGTGCCGGCTGCACCGGAGAACGCAGGGTCGATGGTGCGCATGACGGCGACCATCGTCAGCACCGCGACCGGCATCAGTGCATGCACCATGCCGATCAGTACGCCGGCGCGGTTGTAGATGAGCGGCAGCGGGCCGTCCGTCAGCCCCAGGCTGGTCATCCAGTTGTTGATCGCGCCGTTACGGCCCAGCAGTACGAGCCAGGCGAACGTCCGCACCAGAAAGCTGGTCCAGAACGGCACCAGCACGAACAGGATGAGTACGCCCCGCACGCCGGGGCGGGTCGTCGCGATCAGATAGGCGAGCGGGTAGCCGGCGACCACGGAGATGACGGTGGTCCACGCCGCGATCTCGAACGTGACACCGAGCACGCGGACGTAGGTGCTGGTGGAGAACAGTCGTGCGTAATGCGTCAGGGAGAGTTCGCCGGCACTGTCGACGAAGCTCAGCCACAGCAGCTGACCGACCGGATAGACGAACAGCACCAGCAGGAACGCCACCACGGGTACCACGGGCAGCAGTTCCCTCCAGCGCGACGGTTGGCCGGCGAGCAGCGATGAGGGGGGAAGAGCGGTTGATGCCATGCGGCTCGGGGCACTCACCTCGCCGGCAGGCAGACGGCGCAGTCGGCCGCAAAGCCGAGGCGAACCGGGGTTCCGGGCGCCCGGACCGGCAGGCCCGATTCCGTGAGCGCAGCGGCGGACACTTCCGAGCCGTCGTGCAGCGTCACGAAGTACTTCGTGACCTGGCCGAGCAGGATGACGTCGCGGACCACGCCGGTCAGTGTGTTGTCGGCGCTTTCGTTCGCGGCGAGCAGGCGGAGGGTCTCGGGGCGCACCAGCAACCTGATGCGGCGGTCGTCGGCAACGGCATGATTGCGGGCCGCTCTGAGCAGCGAACCGTCGGCTGCACGCACGTGCGCGACGTCGCCGTCCGTGGAAAGCAGGTCCACATTCAGCAGGTTCGATTCGCCCAGGAAGTCGGCCGCAAACTCGCTGCGGGGCCGAAAGTACAGGTCCGCCGGCGTGCCGATCTGCTCGATGACCCCTTCGTTCATCAGGCAGATCCTGTCCGACATCGCGAGGGCCTCCTCCTGGTCGTGCGTGACGTACAGCACTGATATGCCGAACTGCTGATGAAGGCGCCGTATCTCGAGTTGCAGTTGCTGCCTGAGCTTCTTGTCCAGGGCGCCCAGCGGCTCATCCATCAGAATGATCGGCGGTTGATAGACCATGCAACGCGCGAGGGCGATGCGCTGCTGCTGCCCGCCGGACAACTCGCGCGGATAGCGATGCGCCATGCCGGGGAGCTGCACGATGCCCAGTACCCGCGCGACCTCCTGATCGATCTGCGCGCGCGTGCGGCGCCTCATGCGCAGCGGGAAAGCGATGTTCTCGTAGACGGTCAGGTGCGGGAACAGCGCGTAGTTCTGGAAGACCACACCGATCTCGCGCTTGTGCGGCGGCAGGAACGTCGAGAGCCTGCCGTCGATCCACACTTCGCCGCTGTCGGGTCGTGCCAGTCCGGCGATGATCATCAGCATGGTCGACTTGCCCGATCCGGACGGACCGAGCAGCGTGATGAACTCTCCTTCCTTCAGTTCCAGGTCGACGCCCGCGAGCGCCTTCACGGCCCCGTACTCCTTGCGCAGGGCGCGGACCGAAAGCTTGCTGGCGCCGGCTTTCTTCACGTGGACTTCCGAGGCTGAGGACAAGACGGGGGAGCGTAGTCCACCGCCTTCATCGCGGTCGGCGAGAACACCCGTCCCGTTCGCCGCCGACCTCTCGCGTGGAGACCTGAGCTCCAATGGACTGTTCAGCCCAGGATCCATTGATTGAACAGATCTGTCCCGCGGTCTTTTTCCTTGCCCCAGAAATCCGCGCCGAACTCGATCGATCGGGCGAAGTTGTCCGGCGACGTTCCAAGCACGGCTGCGCGCGCCGGAGCGATGTGCTTGAACGCGTTCGGATTGGTCGGCCCCACCGCGATGTGTTTCGCAAGGATGGCCTGTCGCTCCGCATTGGCGCAGAAGCGGACGAACTTGCGGCAGGCTTCGATGTTCGGGCCACCTTTGATGATCGCCATGCCGCCGTAGGTCCACAGCGCCTGATTCCACGACAACGCGACCGGCGCACCGCCGTCAATGGCGTCCTGCGCCCGTCCATTGAAGGTGGGAACCATGTCCACT
>Ga0307505_10001867_pt1 | contig 15835 bp, 17 predicted proteins | sample 23_S_MG_FD_202183 | JGI IMG/M metagenome (GOLD analysis project Ga0307505, IMG submission 202183) | Soil microbial communities from Populus trichocarpa stands in riparian zone in the Pacific Northwest, United States - 23_S | ecosystem: Environmental > Terrestrial > Soil > Riparian zone > Trees...
ACCTTCGGCTCGCGCCACCACCCCCAACCCCCTCCTCTGAAGAGGAGGGGGCTTTAGATGGGCCGCTGATCCGGCCCGATCTCGATCAGCACGTCCGCCCGTGCCGGCATTTCCTCGAACATATGCAGGGTCAGCCGCTCGTCCTGATCGAGGAAGCGTTTCAACGCGGCCGCATCCATCAGCCCCGGTGCGTCGGGGTTGCGGGCGCGCAGCTTGTCTTCCTGCAAGGCGCGATTGCGGCGGACCGCGGCGAAGTCGGGCACCTTGAGCATCACCAAGAGGTCGATCCGCCCGAACAGCTCGGCATAGTCTGTGGCCAGCCGCCGGTTGACCTCGCGCCGCCACACGCCGTCGGGGTCCTCCTCGGCCTCGAGCCGGTTGACCGGCTCGCGCAGCGCCGCCGCCGGCTGCGGCACCGCGCCCACGAACCAGCCTTCGAACAGGATCACCTCGACCGGCGACTTCACCGGAACGCCTTCGGGGGCGCGGTCGTCGATGGCCTTGTCGAAGCGTGGCAGAGTCACCGGAAGGCTCGCCTGCAGGGCATCGAGGATGGCTTCGCCGAGCGCCGGGTCGTGAGTTCCCGGGACACCGCGCGTGGCGAACAGCGGATGATGGTCCTCGGCCGCTGCCAGCCGCTCGGCGCGGGTCAGGTAGAGGTCGTCCAGCGACAGCGTCACCGCGCGTTGATTGTGCTCGATCAGCAGCACCTCGAGGAACCGGCACAGGGTCGACTTGCCCGACCCTTGTGCGCCGTTGATGCCGACGATCAGCGGCTTGCCCCCGGGATTGTCGAGGCATCGCTCGGCGATGTCTTCGCTGAGCGGGCGCCAATGCCGGTCGACGACCTCGCGGTAATCGGCCGGCAGCCCTTCGGCTTCGATCAGGTGGGCGATCGCCGTGCTCATGCGATCCGGTCCGGCAGCGGTTGGCCGCTGGCGAAAGCCTCGACGTTTGCGAGCGCCTTCATCCCCATGGCGATGCGCGTCTCGGCATTGGCGCTGCCGAGGTGGGGGAGGAGGACGACGTTCTCGAGCCCGAGCAGCGGCTCGGGAACTTGCGGTTCGTGCGGATAGACGTCGAGGCCCGCACCCGCGAGGTGGCCGGAGCGCAGTGCCTCGGCGAGTGCCTCGTGATCGACGATCCCGCCCCGCGCGGTGTTGATCAGGTAGGAACCGGGCTTCATCGCCGCGAGCGCCTGGGCATCGATCAGGTTCGCGGTCTCCGCGCCGCCCGGCACATGCAGCGAGACGAAGTCCGATGCCGCCAGCAAATCCGGCAGTTCGGGAAAGAACTCCGCGTCCAGCTCCGCCGCCACCGCCGGGTCGCAATCGCGCCGTCCATAATAGTCGATCTGCATCCCGAACCCGTGCCTGGCCCGCCGCGCGGTGGCGACCGCGATGCGGCCCATGCCGACCAGGCCGAGTACTTTGCCCCTGAGCGCCGAGCCGACCATGTGCGTCGGCCGCCAGCCGATCCACTTGCCCGCGCGCAACTCGCGCTCGCCTTCGCCGGCGCGGCGCGCGGCCATCAGCAGAAGAGTCATGGCGATGTCTGCGGTGGCGTCGGTCAGCACACCGGGTGTGTTGGTCACCGCGATGCCCTTGGACTTCGCTGCGGCAAGGTCGATGTGTTCGAAGCCGACGCCGTAATTGGCGATGAGCCTGACCCGTTCTCCGCCGCCGATCACCGCCGCGTCGATCTTGTCCGACACCGTCGGGCACAGCACGTCGAACTCGCCCATCGCCCGCGCCAGCTCGGCCGCGCTGAGCGGCCGGTCGGCCTCATTGAGCACCACTTCGAACCGTTCGGACAGCGCCCGTTCGACCTCGTCGGGCCAGCGCCGCGTGACAAGAACCCGCATCAGGCCTTCGTCGCGCCTTTGGTGATGAACTCGGTTTCGGCCCGCGTCGATTCCGGACCGGTGTTGCGCTTGTAGATGCCGCCGCGCCAGGATTCGCGCATGTACGGCTCGGGCCCGCCTTCGGGCACTTGCAGCCCGTAGAGCTCGTGCAGGCCCGGATGGCGGCCGAGCCCGCCGTAGAGGTCGCGGCAGCGCTCGATCCAGTCGCGCAGCGGATCGTCCGCCGCCAGCGCCGGGGCCTTGCCGACCGAGGCGAGGAACAGGATCGGGCCGAGGATGCGGTAATCGGCGTAGTTCGGCGAGGAGCCGCCGAGCCACTGGTGCTCGCCGAGGGCCTTGCGCAAGGGCTCGATCGCGGCCGAGATCTGCGGCAGCCGGTTTTCGCGGCCGGCCTGCATTTCCTCCAGCTTCATACCGAGCATCTTCTCGCGGCTGGTGGTGACGTAGTCCTTGTCGTGCTCGAAGCACAGATCGCGATAATCGGCGCAGAAGCAGCGCATCCACGGACCCACGGCGGTCGGCCACCACCAGGCGTCGAGCGCCTTGGTCAGCGCCGCCACGCTTTCATGCGGGATCAGCATCGGCCGGTCGGGGTAGGTCGCGTCGAGGTATTCGACGATGCCCCAGCTATCCAGCACCCACTTGCCGTCATCGACGATCGCCGGCAGCCGCTCGGTCTTGCCGCCGGTGCGCTCCATGATGCCGGTAAAGCCGCCCGGCACCACGTCGATGTCGAAACCCTTGTGCGCCAGCGCGAACTTGGTCGCCCACACGAACGGACTGGTGGTGGCGCCGTGCGCCATGGTCAGGTCGTAGAAGGTGATCTTGTTGTTCTGCGCCATGGCGGCCTCTTCCTGATTTTGTGCCCTGCTATGTGGTGAGGGGTAAAAAGGGAAGGGCACTTGATCCTCCCCGGAACGGGGAGGGGGACCGCCCGAAGGGTGGTGGAGGGGGCGGGCGATCCGATGCAACGCCGCGCCCGGCGGTGGGCCCCCTCCGTCAGCCACTCCGTGACTGCCACCTCCCCGTTGCGGGGAGGATTTAGCCCAGCTTGGCCTCTTCGAGCTTGACCAAGCGCCACAGCGTTTCGGTCAGCGGCGCGGCGATGCCTCCGGAGCGCGCAGCCTCGACGATGGCGCCGTTGATCGCGTCGACTTCGGTGCGGTGGCCGGCCTTGACGTCCTGGAGCATCGAAGCCTCGTGATCGGCGTGGTCGGTCATGGAGACTTCGGTGAGGTCGTGGATCGGCTGGGCGGGGATGGCCACGCCGCTGGCAATCGCCACCGCAACGCCTTCGTCGACCAGCGCGGTAATCAGCGCGCGGCTTTCGGGATTGGCGCCGAGAAAACCGGGCGTGCGGCGGGTTAGCGCGCACAGCGGGTTCATGGTCGCGTTAAAGATCGCCTTCGACCAGATCGCGCCGTGGATGTCGGGTTCGAGCGCCGCCGGAAGCCCGCCCGTGGTCAGAAGGTCGCAGATTTCGCGCGCAAAGGCCGGATCGCCGCCGAATGCCGGATAGAGCTTCGAACCGCCCTCGCCGTGGCTGCGCACCTTGCCCGGGCCGACCAGGTCCGACGGCAGCGAGCTGGCGCCGACCATGACGCGCGCTTCGGCCGCGTGGGCCGCAAGCCGCCGGTCGTTGCCCAGGCCATTCTGCAGGCTGAGCAGCCAGGTCTGCGGGCCGATGGCGGCGGCGATGCCCGCCAGCGCGCCGTCGGTGTGGAAGGTCTTGGTGAACACCACGACCAGGTCGACGGGATCGCCGATTTCTTCGGGCAACCGTGCAGGGATCGGCAGCAGCTCGGTGCCGGCGCGCGTCTCCAGCTCCAGCCCGCGCGTGTTGATCGCATCGATGTGCGGCTGGTTGACGTCGACGAACGCGACTTCGCACCCCGCCCGGTGGAAAGCGGCGCCATAAAGGCAGCCCATCGCCCCGGCTCCCAGGATCAGTACCTTCATTGCGCGTCCTCCAGCATCCCCGCGCCGAGCAACAGCAACAGGCGCACGTCGATGCCCAGGCCCTTGGCGCGCTTGTCGGCGACGAACGCGGCGAGCCGGTCGAGCGGCACACGGTGGACGGTAATGTTCTCGTGCTCGGTCCCGCCGCCGTCGCTCACCCGGGTCAGCCCGCTCGCCTTGACCAGCGTGAAGCTCTCCTCGAGCATCCCGGGGCTGGAGTAGAACTCGCCGAGATCCTCCCACAGGGCCGCGCGATAGCCGGTTTCCTCCTCCAGCTCGCGCTCGGCCGAGGCTAGCGCAGATTCGCCTTCGCCGCCGTCGTCGTCGCCGATCAGGCCGGCGGGCAGCTCGACGCAGAACTTGCCCAGCGGCACGCGATATTGCTCAACCAGCACGACCTCGCCCGCGTCCACCGCCAGGATAACCGCCGCGCGGATGGCGCCGGTGCGGGCAGCGAATTCCCAACGCCCGCGGCGCTTGGCCTGGACGAACTTGCCGGCCCATTCGACTTCGACGGGCGCATCGGCATCGGGGGGAAGGGCAGTCACGCCCGAGCGCCTACAGTTCGATGAGGCGGTCGGGCAACTCGTTTTGATCGTCCTCGGCGCGCGGGAAGTGCTCGGCCAGCACCGCGCCGACCTTGTCGACCGCCGCGATCATCCCTTCGGCGCAGCGGCCCGCCTTGATATGGACCAGCATCGCCGCCATCGCCTCGCCCCAGATCTCGGGCGCGACTTTGGAGGCAATCGCTTCGTCGGCAATGATCTGAGCCCGGTGCTCGCGCATGGAGAGGTAGATGAGCACGCCGGTGCGGCCATGCGTGCGGCGCTCGGCGCCGACTTTGAACAGGCTGACGGCACGGCCGAAGGTGCGCGCGGTCTTGATCGGCGGCAGCACCAGCCAGAACTTGAGCGGCGGCCACAACTGGATCAGCCACATGCCGAGGAACTTGCCGATCGCCACAACGGCGGCGAGCGTGAAGATCTCGCTGGGCGTCCATTCGTGCGCCCAATTGCCGAGCACGCTATCGGCGAGCCAGAGATAGAAATCGGGCAGCAGCGCCAACACGACGAGCGCGGTAAACGCGACGATCGCCGCCCAGGCCAGCGCGACGTCGCTGTAACCGTCCGAGCGATCGGCCACCACGGTGACGATCTCGCCCGCAGTGCGCGATTCCGCGTCCGCGACCGCAGCGGAAACGCGTTCGTGATCGGCTTCGCTGATCCAGTCGGCCATTTACCAGCCTCCCCCGGCGCCGCCGCCGTTGAAGCCGCCGCCGCCGCCGCCGAAGCCGCCGAAGCCGCCGCCACCACCACCGCCGCCGCCCCAATTGCTTCCGCCGCCGCCACGGCCGCTGTTCATGGCGGCATTGACCGCAGTCCACAGCAGCACTTCACCGACGGCACCGGCGGCGCCGCGGCCCCGGAAGCGGTGACCGCCGGCACGGCGGCCGAAAATGAGACCGAAGACCACGATCATCACGATCCAGAACACGACGCCGGCGATGGCCGGAGCGGCCTCCGCAGCGGACTCTGCCTGTCGGGCGGCTTCGGCTTCCTCGATGGCCTTGGCCTGAGCCGGGTCCATGTCGAGCTGGGTGATGATCGCATCCACGCCGTCGACGATCCCGCCCGACATGTCGCCGGCCTTGAAGCGCGGCACGATTACGTCGCGATAAATGCGGCCCGACATGATGTCGGTCATGCGCTCCTGCAGGCCTCGCGCGCTCGAGATCCACATTTTCCGTTCGTTGGGAGCGACCAACAGCAGGAGACCGTTCTCGGATTCCTCACCGCCGATCCCCCATTCGGTGGCAAGGTGCCTCGCGTAGGGCTCGACCTCTTCACCATCGAGCGATGGCACCGTTGCAACGATGATCGCGCGGCCGGTCGTGCGATTGTAGTCGCGCAGCCGGGCATCGAGCAGCTGCTCTTCGCCATCGGTTATGATGTTCGCGCCGTCGTAGATCGGCCCGGTGGGCCGTGCGGGGTAATCCTGAGCCGCTGCCGACGCGCCCGTGAGGGCGGCCAGCAGGGCCAGGCAAGCGAAGAGCCAGCGCATCGAGGCGCCGATCAGTTAGTCGCGGCCGCGGGGGCCTCGTCCTCGGCGTTGTCGTTCGCAGCCGGGGCTGCCGCCGGCGCGCCGCCGATATTTTCGAGGTCGACGGCCGGCGCGTTCTGCGCTGCTTCGCTCGCCGCGAACGGGATCATCGGCTCTGCGCCGTGGATGATCTTGGCGCCGATGATCGACGGGAAGGTGCGGATCTCGGTGTTATAGTCGCGCACCGCCTCGTTGTAGGCGTCGCGCGCGGTGTTGATCCGGTTCTCGCTGCCTTCGAGCGCGGTCATCAGGTCCTCGAAGCGGCCTTGGCTCTGCAGCTCCGGGTAGGCCTCCTGCAACCGCTGCAGGGTGACCGTAAGCCGCGATTGCGCCTCCGCGAAGCGGGCCATCGCCGCCGGGTCGGTTAGCTGAGCATCGGAGACCGTGATCCGCGTTGCGTCGGCTCGGGCCTGGGTGACCTCGGCCAGAATTCCCTGTTCGGAGGCGGCGGCGCCGCGCACGGTCGCTACGAGATTCGGAATAAGGTCGGCGCGGCGCTGGTAGGCGTTCTGCACGTCCGCCCATTCGGCCTTGGCGACTTCTTCCTTCGCGGGCACCGAGTTGATGCCGCAGGCGGCCAGCGAAAGCGCTGCCAGCGCGACGAAAGCGGTGCGAAGCGAGGCTATAACGGACATGGGGTTTCCCTCCTGAGGCGCGGGGGTCGTAGCCGCGCTGTGTTAGTTAGATAGCACACGCGGGGGTGCTTTCAAGAAGCCCGGAGTGCTTTCAAGAAGCGGAGTGTTGCAGGCCAGTGCCGGCGCTGCCAGTCTCATCGCAACGGTCGCGGGGAGATTAGTCATGCTGCAGGACTTCAAGGCCTTCATCACCCGGGGCAACGTGCTAGACCTCGCGGTGGCGGTGATCATCGGCGCGGCGTTCGGCACGATAGTCACTTCGCTGACCGGCGATGTCATCATGCCGGTCATCGGCGCGGTATTCGGCGGGGCCGACTTGTCGAACCATTTCATCCTGTTGAGCGCGCCCGCCGGCTATGAAGGCTCGCTCGGCGACTATGCGGCGCTCAAGGAGGCGGGGGCGGCGATGATCGGCTACGGCGCGTTCCTGACCGCGCTCATCAACTTTGTCATCCTGGCCTTGGTGATCTTCCTCTTGGTCCGCGCGGCGAACCGCATGGTGGCGAAGAAGGACGAGGCTCCGGCCGGTCCGAGCGAAATCGACCTGCTGACCGAAATCCGCGACGAGTTGAGGAAGCACTGAGTCACTTCACATTAATCGCCCAGCGCCTATATACCGCCTCGCCGGTTTCGGCCGGCTATGGCGATAAATTGTAGTGTGCAATAGACGCAGCGGACCCGGGGGCAGTACCCGGCGGCTCCACCAAAAAGCCCGGCCCAGGCTAGTCTTGGGGGGTTTCCTGACGGGGCCGAACCAGGATCGACGTGTGTTGAAAAGCACTGCTTTTGCCCGGGTTGAGAATCCCGGTTAAAAGCTCAAAACCCACAAGTGCCAATGACAATGAAGCACTTGCTCTCGCCGCGTAACCTGACGGCCTAACGGCCTGACATTACAAAGCTATGAGCACGGTTCGGACCGAACCGGGTAACAGAATCGGAAACCGGGCGTCCGGGGGTACGTAGCAACAGAAACCCCCACTTCTTCCCTCATCCAACTCCGGCTTAGCGCGTCGGCGCCTAGCGGAGCTTGGATGAGGGTAGTTGCGCCAGCGCCGCCTCGCGCTCGTAGCGCAGGCAGTCGAGGATCTTGGCCCCGGCCAGGAACACCGCGCCGGTGCAGGCGAGGAACAGCGCATAGCCCCACCAGCCCGGATAGTGCTCGAGGTAATGCAGGCCGCGCGTGGTCGCGCCCAGCGCGAGCGCATAGATCAGCAGGAAAGCCTCGAAGCGCGTCTTGATCGTGAACAGCCTCTTGACCTTGCGCAGCATCGCTTCCCATCCAATCGTCAACGGCTACTGGAGCAACGATCGTGCCATTGGCCCAGTTCTGCCGTTGAGGGTGGTAAATTACGGCCCCGGTGTAAAGCCCGCCGACAGGGGTTCAGGCGAGCTGTTCCAAATCGAGCCGGGCGAGCAGGTGGTTCCTAGCGCCGAGCACGCCGCGGGCCAGCGCCTCGCTGCCGAGGTCGGCGGGATCGATCTGTTCGGGCCAATAGGCGCTGATGGCCTTTTCGATCAGCTCGGACTTGGCGTGGTCGAGCAGGAAGCGCGGATCGACAGTGGCAGGGTCGGCCACCACGCGCAGCCGCAGGCAGGCCGGGCCGCCGCCGTTGGCCATCGACTGGCGCACATCGACCGGGATCACCCGGCGGATCGGACCGTTGCCGGCGATCAGCGCGTCGAGAAAGCGACGGCTGGCTGCGCTGTCCCAGGCCTCGTTGGGCACGATCAGCGCCTGCTCGCCCTCGGGCAGCGTGACCAGCTGGGCGTTGAACAGGTAAGTGCGGATCGCCTCGGCCAGGCTGACAGCGCTTTCCGGCACTTCGACGATCTCGGCCTGGGGAAACTTGTCGCGGATTTCGCCATAAACGCGGGCGGGGTCGGCGAACGCCGTTTCGTGCACGAACAGCACCCGCTCGTTGGCCACCGCGACCACGTCGTTGTGGAACGCACCGGCAGCGATGGCTTCGGGCGACTGCTCGACGAACAGCACCCGGGCGGGATCGACGCCATGGCGGCGCGCGACGATGCGGCTGGCCTGCTCGTGCTGGCGGGCGGGGAAGCGTCCGCCGGGGCGACCATAGACGAACACTTCGAGGCCCGGCTCGCCGTGCGCGCCCGTCAGCCGCATGTGGTTGGCCGCGCCTTCGTCGCCGAAGCTTGGCGGCACCGGGCCGTGGACGGCGAAGGCCGGGTGCGCGAAGGCGAGCCGTAATTGCCTGAGCGTGTCCGGCCATTCGTGCGAGCGGTGCGGCATCGAGACGAGGTTGGCGACGGTCAGGTGGCAGCGCCCGTCGGCGGTATCCGGCGCGGGCGAGACGGTGGCGGCATTGGCGGTCCACATCGAGGACGCCGACCACCCCGCGGCCAGGATCGCGGCGTCGGTCGCTTCGTCGGCGGCAATCTGCTCGAGCCATCCGGTGTTGGGCCGGGGCAGCGGCACGAAGAAGCCCTGCGCCAGCCCGAGCCCCAGGTTGGTGCGCATCTTGGTGAGCCCCTCCAACGCCGCCGTGCGCGGGTAGGAGACATCGTCGGCATGAGCCGTGGCGGCAAGGTTGCCGAGGCTGAGCCCGGCATAGTTGTGGGTGGGGCCGACCAGGCCGTCGAAATTGATTTCGGCCAGAATCGGATTGGGCCTCACCTCGCCACGCTCCAGACGGTATCGCCCTCCTTCACGCCTAACAATTCGGCCGTCTGCGGATCGATCGCCACTTCTCCACCTTCACGCCACGCCCGCAAGCCGCGGCAGCAGCGGAATTCCGCGAGGCGCCCGGTGGCGATAATCGCCTTCTCGCCTTTCAGCAGCCCGTCGTTGACCACCCTGGCCTCGCGCGACTCGGCCACGCTCTTCACCTTGTCGATCGGCGCGGTCATGGTCGGCCCGCCGTCAAAGATATCGACGTAGCCTTCGTGCTCGAAGCCCTCCTCGATCAGCATCCGCATCGCCGCCCGGCCCGAGGGGTGCGGCACGCCGATCGCGCTCCGCGCGCTGTCGCTCAGCATGGCGACGTAAACCGGGTGCTTGGGCATCAGGTCGGCGATGAACTGGTTGCCGTTGATGGCGTTGAAATAGTCGGCGTCCTGGAAGCTCATGCCGAAAAAGCGCCCCGCCACGCCGTCCCAGAACGGCGACCCGCCGCGCTCGTCCTGCACCCCGCGCAGCTCGGCCAGCAGGCGCTCGGCGAAGCGCGCGCGATGCATGGCGATGAACAGGTAGCGGCTGCGCGCGAGCAGGAGCCCGAGCCCGCCGGCGCGCTCGTTCGGGTGGAGGAACAGCCCGCCCACTTCGCTCGACCCCTCGAGGTCGGTGGTCAGGCTCAACATCTCGGCGCGCACGGTGCGGTCGAGCTTGGCCGAATGCTGGGTCAGGGTGTTGAGGCGGTAGGAATAGAACGGCAGTTGCTGCCCGACCTGGGTCATCATCTGGCAAGTGCCGCGAACCTCCCCCGTGGCGGTGTTCTCCAGCACCAGCACGAATTGCTCGTCGGAGAGCGCGCCGGCCTCATTGGCCCAGGCGGCCTCGGCGCGGGCCAGCTTTCTGGCCAGCGCGTTGCGGTCGGCCGGCAGGTTGGTGAAGCCGCCGCCGGTGAGCTTGGCCATCTCGTAGAGCGGCTCGAGGTCGGCGGGATGTGCGGCGCGCAGTCGGAAGCTCATGGCAGGCCCTCCGTGGCGAGCCGCTGCAGCACCAGCGCCGACAACGCCGCCCGCTCGGCCAGCGAGCTCGCGATCAGGTATTCGTCGGGCGAATGGATCGCGCCGCCGCGCACGCCCATGGTGTCGACCACCGGCACGCCGCAGGCCGCGATGTTGTTGCCGTCGCAGACCCCGCCGCTTGGCTGCCAGGCGATGGTCTGGCCGAGGTCGGCCCCGGCGTCGCGGACCAGGTCGAACAGCGCCTGAGCGCGGGCATCGACCGGCTTGGGTGGTCGGGTGATGCCGCCGTGGCGGGCGATGGCGACCTCGTGGCCCTGCTCGACGATGGCTACCAGCCGGTCGAGGTCGACCGCGAAGATTTCGGCGGCGCCGGTCGTGCGCGGGCGGATGTTGAAGCGCAGCACGGCGTGGTCGGGCACCATGTTGTTGGCCGAACCGCCCTCGATCCGCGCCGGGTTCACGCTCAGCTCGCCGTGCTCCATCGACTTGAGCGCCACCGCCAGAGCGCCGGCGGCGACCACGGCATTGCGCCCGTCGCGCGGATTGCGCCCGGCGTGGGCCGCGCGGCCCGTCACCACCAGGCTGTAGTTGCCACTGCCACCGCGCGAATGAGCCAGTGTGCCATCGGGGAGCGCGGATGGCTCATAGGTCAGCGCCGCCGCCTTGCCTTGCGCCAGCTCGACGATCAGCGCGGCGGAGGAGAGCGAGCCGGTCTCCTCGTCGGAATTGATCATCACGTCGTAGCCAACCGAGGCACCGCTCGCCTCGAACGCCTGCAGCGCCGCCAGCATGACCGCGATGCCGCCCTTCATGTCCGCCGCGCCGGGAGCGTTGTAGGTGTCGGCGTCGAGCCAGCGGCCCTGCTGGAATGGATGCTCGGGCGGATAGACGGTGTCCATGTGGCCGGTCAGCAGGAACCGGCGCTGCGCCTCGGGCCGCACCCGCAGCACCAGGTGGCGGTCGTGCGCCAGCGCCACCTCGCGGCCCTCGGTATCGACCGAGGTCACGGGCGCTGGATCGCGCAGTTCGACCTCTCCGGGCAGCGCGGCAAATGCCTCGGCCAGTTCGCCGGCCTGCAGCGCCAGACCGGCGAGGTTACGGGTGCCGCTGTTGATCGCGCTCCACCGCTCGGTGCGCGCGAGCATCGCCGCCCGGTCGATCGGCTCGATCAGCTTGCGTTCGGCGGCGGTAAGTTGTTTCATTTGAAACGAAGCCTAATCTCAACGGCGGACCTGTCAAAGGGGCCCGGCGTTGCTTAGGGGAAACTGGAGCAAAGGAGCAGTGGGCTTGAGCGAACGGGTCGAGAAAAGCGGACTGCAGGTCGATGCCGCGCTGGCCGCGTTCCTCGAAGGCGAAGTGCTGGCGCCGCTCGGGTGCGACGCGACGGCGTTCTGGGCCGGGTTCGCCGCGCTGCTTGAGCGCATGGTGCCGCGCAACCGGGCATTGCTTGCCAGCCGCGACCAGTTGCAGGCGCGGATCGACGGCTGGCATGACCAGCGCCGCGGCCAGCCGCACGACGCGGCCGCCTACCGCCAGTTCCTCGAGGAAATCGGCTACCTGGTCCCCGAACCCGAACCGTTCGCCATCGGCGCGGCCAATGTCGATCCCGAGATCGCCACCATGCCCGGGCCGCAGCTGGTGGTCCCCGCGCTCAACGCGCGCTTCGTGCTCAACGCCGCCAATGCGCGCTGGGGCAGCCTTTACGACGCCTATTATGGCACCGACGCACTGCCCCATGCGCCAGCGGCCAGCGGGCCGGGCTACGATCGGGTGCGGGGTGACGCCGTGATCGCCGCGGGGCGTGCCTTCCTCGATGTGGCGCTGCCGATCCTCGACGCCAGCTGGAGCGAGATTGCGGGGCCGGGCGACATCGTGCTGTGCCAGCCGGACGATTACATCGGCGAGACTGAAAAGGGCCTGCTGTTCTGCAACAACGGCCTGCACATCGAGGTGGTGTTCGACCGCGCGCACCCCGTCGGCCGCGACGATCAAGCGGGCATCGCCGACATTCGCCTCGAGGCCGCGCTCACGACCATCGTCGACCTCGAAGATTCGGTCGCCGCGGTCGATGCGGCGGACAAGCTGCTCGGCTACCGCAACTGGCTCGGCGTCATCCGCGGCGATCTTGCGGCGACCTTCGACAAGGGCGGCAAGCCGCTCACCCGGCGCCTCGAAGACGACATTGCCGTTACTCGCACCGACGGCAGCGAGCTCATGCTCCCCGGCCGCAGCCTGCTGTTCGTGCGCAACGTCGGTCACCTGATGACCAACCCGGCGATCCTGCTGCCGGGCGGCGGCGAAGTGCCCGAGGGCATTCTCGACGCGGTCGTTACCGGGGCCATCGGCGCGCTCGATGTCGCGGGCAAGACCGCGCGGCCGAACAGCCGCTGCGGATCGATCTATATCGTTAAACCGAAGATGCACGGGCCCGACGAGTGCCTGTTCACCAACGACTTGTTCGACGCGATCGAGGACCTGCTCGGGCTTCCCCGCCACACCATGAAAGTGGGCGTGATGGACGAGGAGCGCCGCACCAGCGCCAACCTCGCCGCCTGCATCCATGCGGTGCAGGGCCGGATCGTGTTCATCAACACCGGCTTCCTCGACCGCACCGGAGACGAGATCCACACCTCGATGCGCGCCGGGCCGATGGTCAGAAAGGGCGCGATGAAGCAGTCGGCCTGGCTGGCGGCTTACGAGAAGCGCAACGTCGCCATCGGGCTGGCCTGCGGCCTTTCGGGCAAGGCGCAGATCGGCAAGGGCATGTGGCCGGCGCCCGACCGGATGCACGCCATGCTCGAGGAAAAGGGCGCGCATCTCGCCGCCGGCGCCAACACCGCCTGGGTGCCCTCGCCGACCGCCGCCGTGCTCCACGCGCTGCATTATCACACCACCGATGTGTTCGAAGTGCAGCAGACTATCGGCGACGCGCCGGGCCTCGACGCGCTGCTGACGCTGCCGCTCGCCGAGGGCATCAACTGGAGCGAAGCCGAGATCGCCGAGGAGCTCGACAACAACTGCCAGGGGCTGCTCGGCTATGTCGTGCGCTGGATCGACCAGGGCATCGGCTGCTCCAAGGTGCCCGATTTCCACGACGTCGGCCTGATGGAAGACCGCGCCACGCTGCGCATCTCCAGCCAGCATGTCGCCAACTGGCTGCTCCACGGCGTCACCACGCAGGAACAGGTGATGGACGCGCTCAAGCGCATGGCCGCCAAGGTCGACGCGCAGAACGCCGGCGACCCCGCCTATCGCCCGATGGCCGGCCGGTGGGACAGCCACCCCGCCTTCCTCGCCGCCTGCGACCTGGTGTTCAAGGGCCTCGAGCAGCCCAACGGCTACACCGAGCCGCTGCTGCACGCGTGGCGGTTGCGGGTGAAGCAGGGCGCGCGCTAGAAACCTTGCAATGAGTTCCGCCAAGGCCCGCCTGCTGTCGATTTTGCTGGCCCTGGCGTTTCTGCCGGGGTGCGATCGCGCGGCCAACGTGCTCGGGCGCGATCCCTATTCGGAGGCGTCGTTCGATCGGTGGCTGGCGCAGGACGGCGTTCGCAAGGAGGCCTTTGACCGTTTCGAGGCTTTCCTGGCCGAGCAGGGCGTGGCGGAAGTCGTGCCGGCCTGGCAGCTCTTACGCACCGATGCGAACTATGCGGTACGATGCGGCTTCGGCGCATTCGAGATGCCGCCCGAGGAGAAGTGGGCGGAGATCGTGCCAACATTGCGGCTGGTCGAGCAGGAAGTGATCCCCGTGGTCGGCCGCGTCGAGGTCTCTGCCTCCAATCGGAGCGACGAGCTGAACGATTGCGTCAACGGCGCGAGAGGTAGCCGCCATCTCGCCTTCGCCGCGGTCGATCTGGTGGCGCCCGATCGGGCGGACAACCGCAAGTTGGTCGCGGATCTGTGCGCCATGCACCGCCGGGTCGGCGCGCGGACCGGAATGGGGCTGGGCGCCTACTTCGACCCGGCCAAGCCAGTGGCGAGCCGGCACGGGCGCTTCCACATCGACCAATCCGGGTATCGAACCTGGGGCTTCGACTACCACCGTGCGAGCAGCTATTGCGTGACCATGCGCCAGACCTGAAGCTCTTCCGCCCGCGCCTTCTTGCGGTTAGCAAGGTGGCTCAATCCAAGGGGGAAGCGATGGGAAATCTGATCAAGTCGGGCGTTGCGGCCGTGCTGCTGGCGGGGAGCGCGCTGTCTGCCGGAGGAGCGTGGGCGCAGACCGATACGACGCCGTCCACGGGCGTCTTCAAGACCGCGCAAGATATCTACGCGCTGTGCACGTCGGACGAGGCTTCCGATCTCGAAGCGTGCGACTGGTTCATCATGGCCGGGCACGACATGATCAAGTTCTACGGCGATACCGACACGGGCGGGACGAAGCTTTGCATCCCGGAAGGCACGCAGGCGCTGACGATCCGGCAGGTGATGCTCGATTATTGGCGGTCCAATCTCGAGGAGCTCGAATACTCGGCGGTGAGCACGATCTACATCGCGCTGGAGGAAGAGTACGGCTGCTAGGGTCCGGACCCTTTAACAGAAGACCAGCGGCGTCTCGCTGACCGTCAGGGTTGCCGGCAGCGCGCCGACGATGTCGCCGTCGGCCTGGATCGGCAGGGGAGCATCGGCGGTCGCTCGCAGGGTGGTGCTGGTTACGATTTCGACATTGGACAATGCCGCCACTTCGCCGCCCCTGAACAGCGTCCACACAAAGCGTGCATAGTCGCGCCGCCGCGCCCGCTTCAGCGCCACGACGTGGAGCAGCGGTTCGTCGAGCCGCGCCTGCGGGGCGAAGCTCCAGCCGCCGGCATAGTAGCGCCCCTTGGCGACATAGAACGCCTCGCATTCGATCTGGGCGCCACCACAGGCCAGCACGATTCGGTGGCGCGGCCACTTCGCCAGCAAGCCGAGGAAGGCCACGCCGTAGGCCAGGCGGCCGATTACCCGCTTGAGCCGCGAAGAGACGCGCGCCACTGCCAGACTGTCCGGACCGACCCCGGCGCAAGCGAAGAAGTAGCCGTCCTCGAGCGTCACCGGGTAATGCCGCCGGTTTGGTGCGCCGACGAGCACGCGCCGAGCGAAGTCGCCGGCGTCGCTGGGATAGCCGGCTTCCCTGGCGAGCAGGTTGATCGTCCCCGCGGGGTAGATGCTCAGCGCCACCGGGTGGCCGTTACGGGCGACCAGGCTGGCGACATGGCGCACGGTGCCGTCGCCGGCGGCGACGCAGACGTGCGTGGCATCGTCGCGGATCGGAGGTGGCGTCGCCCCGCATTGGGCATGGTGGACCGTGGCGCCGAGCGCTTCGAACGCCTCGCCCAGCGCCCTGATGCGGCCGGGCTTGTAGTTGCCGGCGCCGGGGTTGCTGACCAGCTGAACGACCTTACTCACGACAGCTCCCGCGCCACGGCCGTAAACTCGGCCACACTCAAGGTTTCGGCGCGGCGTTGCGGATCGATGCCGAGCTTGTCCAGCGCGGCAAGCGCGCCGGCCATGGCCTTGACACTCTGGCGCAGCATCTTGCGGCGCTGGCCGAACGCCGCCTCGGTGACCTTTTCGAGCACTTGCGCCGAAACCCCGGCGGGCTGCTCTGCCGGCTCGATATGGACCACCGCGCTCATCACTTTCG
>Ga0307505_10001868_pt1 | contig 15820 bp, 15 predicted proteins | sample 23_S_MG_FD_202183 | JGI IMG/M metagenome (GOLD analysis project Ga0307505, IMG submission 202183) | Soil microbial communities from Populus trichocarpa stands in riparian zone in the Pacific Northwest, United States - 23_S | ecosystem: Environmental > Terrestrial > Soil > Riparian zone > Trees...
CATGGCTACAGTCTCACATCCCTCAAAGTCGGCAACCTATTGAAAACGCTCAAGCAAAGCACCTCTGAGCTAACTAAACGAGAGGGAACTTCGGGCTAGTGTTTAAAAACCTGAATCAAATTGTTGTAGTCGTCGGTCCATAGCCGCCAGTCCGGCTGCGGGGCCACCGGCTCGGTCGCCTCGACGATCTCCTTCCTCAGTATCAGCGGCTTGTGGCGGGTGATGAGCACCCAGTCGCTCGTGGTGCCGCCGTCCTCCCCGCTCTCGTGCACGTAGGCGTACTCGAGCTTGTGGTGCTCGGAGATGGCGAGCAGCACGGGCTTCAGGTCGAGGAACCGGTTGGAGACGTGGAAGGCGATCACGCCCTCGGGTTTCAGGTGGCGCAGGTACTCCGCGAACGCTTCGACGGTGATGAGGTGCACGGGGATCGCGTCGCCCGAGAAGGCATCGATCGCGAGCACGTCGAAGCCCTGGGGCGGCTCGCGCTCGAGCGACAGGCGGGCGTCTCCCAGCACCGTCTCCATCTTCCCGGGCGAATCCTTGAGGTAGGTGAACCAGGTGTCGGCCACCTCGATCACGGCCGGGTTGATGTCGTAGAAGCGATAGGTGTCGTCGGCGTCGGCGTAGACCGCGAGCGAGCCCGCGCCCAGGCCGATCACGCCCACCTTGATCGCCTTGCCCTCGAACGCGAGCAGCGCCTTGCCGATGCCCGAGCCGGTCTTGTAGTACGTGGTCGCCGAGCGGCGGTACTTCTCCGACAGGTACTGCTCGCCGTGCAGGATCGCGCCGTGCACCAGCGTGCGGTACTTCGTGTCGATCTCGTCAAGGCGCGACTGGTTCTCCTTCACGCGCAGCACGCCGTAGTGGTTGCGGTGGATGTAGACCGCGTCCTCGGTGAAGCCATGGACTCGGTAGCCGAGCGTGGAAACGGTGAAGCCCACCACCGCCACCAGCATCGCCATGATCGGGAGCGGGCGCCCGCGATTCACGACCACCGCGAGGACCGCCACCACCACGAGCGCGATCTCGAGCTCGAGGTACGCCGGGAGCGCCACCGGCGCCACGATCCCGACGAGGACGCCGCCGAGGACCCCGCCCAGCGAGACGATGAGGTAGAAAAGCGTGAGGTGGCGTGGCGCGGGGCGAAGGCGCGCGAGCTCCCCGTGGCAGAACATGCACACGAAGTAGAGCCCCACGGTGAAGACCAGCACGTGCCAGAGCAGCTCGAACTGCAGCTCCTTGTCGGCGAGGAACCACGCCATCACGCACAGGATCCACACCAGGCTCGCGAGGTAGGTGTCGCGCAGGTACCAGTTGCGGCCCTCGAAGCAGAGGATGAACGTGAGCAGGTAGACCGCGAGCGGGATCACCCAGAGCATCGGGAAGGACGAGATGTTCTGCGTGAGGTGGTTGGTCACGGCCAGCAGCGTGACCGAGCCCATCGTCGAGAGCGCCAGCCAGAGCGCGATGGCGTTGCGGCGCGGCGGCGCCTCGGGCTCGATCGCGGCCCCCTGCATCGTCTGCGCGGCGAGCGGGGGCAGGGTGCGGCTCACCCACGCGAGTGCGCAGCACAGCGCCACGAAGCCCACGAACCCGAGCGACCACCAGTTCGACTGCTGCGTGCTGCTGATCCACGGCTCGAACAGGAACGGGTAGCCGAGGAGCGCCAGCATGGAGGCGAGGTTGGAGAGGGCGAACAGGCGGTACGGGCTCGACCCCGGATAGGCGCGCGCGAACCACGACTGCACCAGCGGGCTCGTCGACGAGAGCAGGAAATAGGGCAGTCCGATGGTCGCGAAGAGCAGCAGCAGGATGCGCACCACCGGGTTGTCGTCACCGGCCGGCTTCCAGGACGCGTCGGGCACGATCGGCAGGAAAACGAGGCTCGCCACCAGGAGCGCGATGTGGATCCACGCCTGCTTGCGCGCCGCGATGCGGCTCGCGAGCCAGTGGGCGTAGGCGTAGCCCAGGAGCAGCACCAGCTGGAAGAAGACCATGCACAGCGTCCAGACGATCGCCGCGCCGCCGAACCACGGCAGGATCTGCTTGGCGAGAATGGGCTGGACGAGGAAAAGCAGGAAGGCGCTGAGGAAAATCGTCGCGGCGTGCAGCAGCATGGCGCGCAGTATACTTGGCCGCGCTGATGCTCACCCGCTTGGTACGAATCTCGGTCCTCGTCGAGCTCGCCGCCTGGATGGCGCTGGGTGTCTGGCTGCATCGCGCGGACGGCTGGAGCGTCGCGGCCGTGGCCGGGACGGCCGTCGCGGGAGCGCTGGCGGTGCGCCTCGCGCTCGTCTGCCTCACGTGCTTTCTCGGCTGGATGTATCGATCGCCGCGCGCCCCGGCGCAGCGCCTGGGCGTGTACGGCGTGCTGCGGCTCGTCACCACCGAGTTCCGCGCGTTGCTCGCCGACAACTTCTGGTACTTGCCGTTCGAGCCGCTGGCGCTGCGGCCCGATCCGGCTCCCGCGGCCGGCATGCGCACTCCCGTGGTGCTCGTTCACGGCTATCTCAGCAACCGCGGCTACTTCGCGCCCATGGTTCGATGGCTCGAGGCTCGCGGCGTCGCTCCGGTCTTCGTCCCCAACTATCGATCGGTCTTCTCGAGCATCGAGAGCGGCGTGGCCGAGCTGCACGCAGCGATCGAGCGCGCTTGCTCGGCGGGCTCGCCGCGCGTCGTGCTCGTCTGCCACAGCATGGGAGGACTGCTCGCGCGCCGCTACCTGCAGGACCACGGCGAGGCACGGATCGCGCGTCTGGTGACCATTGCGAGCCCCCACCATGGCACCGTGTTGTCACGCATCGGCATCGGCGAGCACGCGCGCCAGATGGAGCGTGCCAGCGCTTTCCTCACTGAGCTCGCGCGCGCCGAGGCGGCCAGGCCGCCCGGCGTTCCCGCGACCTCCATCTACACGGTGCACGACAACCTGGTCTCGCCGCAGGACACCAGCCGCCTAGCCTGGGCGCGCAACGTCGCCGTCTCCGGTCTCGGCCACGTGAGCATCATCGCCGCGGAGCCGATCTTCGCGTTGGTTCTGGAAGAGCTGCGCGCCGCCAGCGCGGCCCCCTAGAGCAGCGCCAGCACCTCCTCGGCGTGGTTGGCGACGTCGGGCTTGTCGATCACGTGCGCGATCTTGCCCTTCTCGTCGATCACGAAAGTCACGCGGTCCGCCAAGCCCGCCGCGGACTTGAGCTTGGAGATGATCCCCGGGCCGCCGATGGTGCCGAAGGCGCGGCCGACGGCGCCGTCGGTGTCGGCGAGCAGCGGGAAGTTGAGCTTGTGCTTCGCGGTGAACTTCTGGTGCGACTCCTCGTTCTGGGTCGAGACCCCCAGCACCGCGGCGCCCTTGGCGACGATGTCGGCGTTGTGGTCCCGGAGCGAGCACGCCTGCTTGGTACAGCCGGGTGTGTCGTCCATCGGATAGAAGTACATCACCAGCTTCTTGCCGCGGTAATCCTTGAGCGACACGCGGGTGCCGTTGGTGAGCGTGCCGGTGAAGTCGGGTGCGGGGTCGCCTGCTCTGAGGGGGGTGGTCATGTGCGCGTGTCCTACCAGTGGATGCCCTGGGTGATCTGGGCGAAGGCCATCTGCTCCGGGGAAAGCTCGACCTCGGCCTCGCCTTCCTTCTTCTTGCCCTTGGCGGCCGGGGAGTCCGGGAACATCCGGAACGCGGTGTTGAGGATGATCTGGGTCGCCTTCGGCGCCACGGCGTGCAGGATCTCGCCGAAGATGCCCAGGCGCGTGGCGATGCGCACCGGCTTGTAGACGATCGCCTCGACCACGAGGTCGGCGGCCTGCTCGGGCGAGAGCGTCGGCACCGAGTTGTAGAGCTTGGTCGGCGCGATCATCGGCGTCCTCACCAGCGGCATGTTGATGGTGGTGAAGTGCACGTTGTTGTCGGCGAACTCGGAGGCCGCGCAGTCGCTGAAGGCGTCGAGCGCCGCCTTGGAAGCCACGTAGGCCGAGAAGCGCGGGGCGCGGGTGAGCACGCCGATGGACGAAATATTGATGATGTGCCCGCTGCCCTGGGCCACCATCGACGGCATGAACCCCATGATGAGGCGCAGGCTGCCGAAGTAGTTCAACTGCATCGTGCGCTCGAAGTCGTGGAACCGGTCGTACGAGGAGGCGATGCCGCGCCGGATCGAGCGCCCGGCGTTGTTCACGAGGAACTGGCAGCCGCCGAACTTCCTTGTGACCGTGGCGACGAGCTTGTCGCAGTCGTCCATCGACGACAGGTCGCACGAGATGAAGGTCGCCTCGCCGCCGTCCTTCCTGATCCGCTCCATCACCGGCGCGGCTTTCTCGGGATCGCGCGCCACCAGGATCACGTGGGCGCCCGCGTCGGCGAGCTTGTAGGCCGTGGCCTCGCCGATGCCCGAGGTGCCGCCGGTCACGACCACGACCTTGCCGCGCACCTTGCCGGAGAGCGAGCGGTCGATGAAGAGGTCCGGATCGAGATGGCGTTCCCAGTAGTCCCAAAGGCGCCAGGCGTAATCGGCCAGCCGCGGCACCTCGATCCCCGAGCCCTTGAGCGCCTTGGCGGCCTCGCGGTTGTCGAAGCGCGTGGGGTAGTTGATGAAGGTGAACATGTCCTTCGGGATGCCCAGGTCCGAAAGCACCTGCTTCTGGATCCGCCGCAGGGGCGCGAGCGACATCACCGAGTCGATCACGAAGGTGGGGATGAAGCTGAACATCTTGGCGTTCAGCCGCATGGTCATCTGCGGCGCATGCGCCGCCTTGGCGAACATGTTGAGGACTTCGCCGATGCGCCACGGCTCCGGGTCGGTCAGATGGAAGCACCCCCCATCCAATCCCTTCTTGTGCGCGATGTGGTCCATGGCATCGACCACGTAGTCCACCGGCACGATGTTGATCCGCCCGCCCTCGATGCCGACCGTGGGCACCCATGGCGGCAGCGCGTTCCTCATCTTCTGGATCAGCTTGAAGAAGTAGTAGGGCCCGTCGATCTTGTCGATCTCGCCGGTCTTCGAGTGGCCCACCACGATCGCCGGGCGGTACACACGCCAGGGCACGTCGCATTCGGAGCGCACGATGCCCTCGGAATCGTGCTTGGTGCGGAAGTAGGGGTGGTCGAGCTCCTCGGCCTCCTCGAACATGTCCTCGCGGAACATGCCGTCGTACAGGCCCGCGGCGGCGATCGAGCTCACGAGGTGGAAGCAGCCGGCGTCGAGCGCCTCGGCGAGCTCGACGGCGTTGCGCGTGCCGTCGATGTTGGCCGCCTGCTGGCTCTCGGCGTCGGCCGAGAGGTCGTAGATCGCGGCGAGGTGGAAGAAGTGCTTCACCTTGCCCTTGAGCTTCGCCGTGTCGACAGCGGAGACCCCGAGCTTCGGCTTTGCGAGGTCGCCCACGATGGGGATGACGCGCTTCGCCTCCTCGCCCCAGCGGGGCCTGAGCTCGTCCAGCTTCTTCACCGAGCCCTTGCGCACGAGCACGTAGATGTTGCCCTCGCGCCGCGCCAGCTTGTCGATGAGGAAGCGGCCGATGAAACCGGTCCCGCCGGTCACGAAATAGGTCATTGGGGTCTCCCTTTGTTCGCCCGAATTATAGGGTGTTTGCTCTAAACCCCCTCGGTAGAGTGCGGGCTGTGACAACCCGTCAGTCCCCAACGAAAGGAAACATCATGGCTGCCCGCACCAAACGCAACACCCGCACCACGCGCAAGGCGACGAGGGCCGTGAGCAAGCTGGAACTGCTCCGCACCAACGCCTTGGGCGCCGTCGACAAGATCGTGAAGCAAGGCACCGCCCTGCAGACCAAGGCGCGCAAGCTCGCCGTGGCCAAGGCGAAGGAAGCCCGTGCCGCCGTGGCCGGTGCGCGCGATACCGTGACCGCCCGTGCCGACGAGGCCCGCACCCGCACCATGGACGCCGTCTCGCAGCTCGAGAAGGTGTTCGAGAACCGCGTGCAGGGCGCGATCGCCAAGCTCGGCGTGCCGACGGCTCGCGACGTTCGCGCGCTCTCGCGCCAGGTCGCCCAGCTGCAGCAGAGCGTCGATCAACTTCGTCGCTCGCGCGCTCGGGCCTAGGAGGCGACGCTTCCGTTCGCGAAGCCGTGTCCCACGTTCGCTCCCTCCCCCTTGGGGGAGGGTTGGGGAGAGGGTCGTGAAGAAAGCTTCACCTCGCAGTAGCCGCAAGCGTCATCCGATCGGCCTCGCCCTCGCAGGGGGCGGGCCCTTCGGCGCCATCTACGAGATCGGGGCGCTGATGGCGCTCCAGGAGTCGCTCGACGGCCTCGACCTGAACGAGCTCGACGTCTACGTGGGCGTCTCCGCCGGCAGCTTCCTCGCCGCCGCGCTCGCCAACCGAATCCCGGTCGACGAGATCTACCGCCTGTTCATCGAGGACGGCAAGGGGCAGGGCGCGCTCACGCCGGAGTTGTTCATGCGTCCGGCGTTCCGCGAGTACCTGCAGCGCGCGCGCCACGTGCCGCCGCTGCTCGCCCGATCGGCGTGGCGCTACCTCACGCGCCCTTTCTCGGGCGGCACCCTCGAGTCGTTCGCGGCCCTCGGCCGCGCGATCCCCACGGGCGTCTTCGACAACGAGGCGATCCACGAGTACCTGGCCGCGGTGTTCACCCAGCCGGGCCACACCAACGACTTTCGCGAGCTGTCGCACCGCCTCTACCTCGTCGCCACCGAGCTCGACAGCGGCCAGAGCGTGAGCTTCGGCCGGCCCGGGCACGACCACGTGCCGATCTCCAAGGCCGTCCAGGCGAGCGCCGCGCTGCCCGGGCTCTTTCCGCCGGTCGAGATCGACGGCCACCACTACGTCGACGGCGCGCTTCGCAAGACGCTGCACGCATCCGAGGCGCTCGACGATGGCGCGCGGCTGGTGATCTGCGTCAATCCGATCGTGCCCTTCGACGCCAAGCTGGCGGCCGAGCGCGGCCGGGGGCCGCAGGCCAACCTCGTGGAGGGCGGCCTGCCGGCAGTGCTGTCGCAGACGTTCCGCGCGGTCATCCACTCGCGCATGGCCGCGGGTCTGTCGAAGTACCGGACGCAGTATCGCAACGCCGACGTGCTGCTGTTCCAGCCCGAGCCGGACGACGCCGAGATCTTCTTCACCAACGTCTTCAGCTACGCCTCGCGCCAGCGCGTCTGCGAGCACGCCTACATGCGCACGCGGCGCGACCTGACGAAGCGCTCGGCCGAGCTTGGCCCGGTCCTCGCCAGGCATGGCATCCGCCTGCGCCATGACCTGCTCGCCGACCCACGCCGGCGCCTCGACGTGAGCCTCGGCCGCCGCGACCGCAGGCGCGGTGACCTCGGCGCCGCCGCCGCCGACCTCGCCGACACGCTTCACGACCTGCGCCGCTGGGCCTCGCTGCGGGGAGCGTCGCAGGGGGCGTGATAGTCTTTCCGGCCAGCATGGTCGCGAAAGCCGACGGCAACACGCTCCGTACCCAGCGAACGCGGGCGCGCGTCCTTGCACAGAGCCTCGCGCTCTTCAACGAGGTGGGGGAAGCCCACGTCACCACCGGCACGATCGCCGCGGCGCTGAACATGAGCCCCGGCAACCTTTACTACCACTTCCGCAACAAGGACCAGATCGTCGAGGAGCTGTTCGCCCGCTTCGAGGAGCGGATCGACGTCCAGCCGGGCGCGGCCGCGGCCGGACCCGCCCCAGGCAACGCTCCCTGGGGGCCCGCCCCACGCAACGCTCCCTGGGGGCCCGAGGCGATCGAGGACCTCTGGCTCTACCTGCACCTGATGCTGGAGAGCATCTGGGAGTACCGCTTCCTGTATCGCAACCTGGACGACCTGGTGGCGCGCAACCGCCGGCTGCGCGAGCGGTTCAACCGCATCGTCGACCGCAAGCACGCCGCCGTCGTCGCCCTGTGCGAAGGGCTGGTGGCGGCGCGGGCGATGCGCGCCCGCCCCGACGAGATCCAGGCCCTCGCGCGCAACGTCCTCGTCGTGGCCACTTACTGGCTCAACTTCCGGGCCCTGCGCGTCCGTGGCGACGCGCCCGGCGACGACATCGGCGAGGGCGCTTTCCAGGTGATGGCGCTGGTGGCACCGTACCTCGTGGGCGCGGCGCGCGCCCACCTCGACCGGCTCGGACGGACCTACATCGACTGAGGGAGACCACGCATGGCCGCTGCCAAGTGGAAGGCGTTTCCGCATCCCGCCAAGGCTTTCGCCTACGCGGGCGACGCGCTCAAGAAGAACTGGGACCGCCTGCACCGGGGCGACTGCGAGCCATTCCCGCAGGAAAAAGCGGCGCAAAACGCCTGGCGCCATTTCCATGCGGGCGAGTTCGCCGAGGCCGTGGCCGTGGGCATGAAGGCGGGCGGGGCGGGCATCACCGCCGCCAACAAGGCGCAGGCGATCTACGCCAACGGCGTCGAGACCAAGGATGCGGTGCGCACCGCGCTCTTCGAGGAGGTGATGAAGCGTGCCGAGGCGCAGGCGAAGGCCGAGCCGAAGAACGCCAACGCGCACTATCTCTACGCCTACGCGGCGGGCCGTTACAGCCAGCGGATCTCGGTTGCGAAGGCGCTCGCTCAGGGCTACGGCGGCAAGATTCGCGCGGCCCTCGAGGTGGCTCTCAAGCTCGAGCCGAAGCACGCCGACGCCCACATTGCCATGGGCGCCTACCACGCCGAGATCATCGACAAGGTGGGCGCGCTGGTGGGCGGGCTCACCTACGGCGCGAACAGGGACAAGGGGGAGGAGCACTTCCGCAAGGCATTGAAACTCGCGCCCGATTCGCCGATCGCGCACATCGAGATGGCCAACGGGATGGTGATGATGCACGGCAAGAAGATGGTCGAGGAGGCGGGAAGGCTCTATGGCAAGGCGGCCGAGATGGAGCCGCGCGACGCCATGGAGAAGCTCGACGTCGAGGCCGCCAGAGCGGAAATCGATTGAGCGCCGCTGTTGCGGAGCCGCCACGACAGAGGGAGAAAAGCGTGTTTCCCGAGTGAAATGTGTTGACAAGGCGTTTTCGCCTTGTGCATCCTCTCGCTGTCGCGCCGTCAGGGCGGGATCGACCAGCACCCAACGTCATCATCAGATTGGAGGATTCATCAATGGCAGCTAAGAAAGGCAAGAAGGCAGCGAAGAAACCGGCGGCCAGGAAGTCCGCCGCCAAGAAGCCGATGAAGAGAGCCGCAGCCAAGAGACCCGCTGCGAAGTCCAAGAGCAAGCGCAAGCCGAATGCCGCTTTCATGAAGCCGATGAACCCGAGCGCCACGCTCGCGGCCGTCGTTGGCTCCAGCCCGATGCCCCGGACCGAAGTCACCAGCAAGCTCTGGGGATACATCAAGAAGAACAACCTCCAGGACAAGACCAATCGCCGGATGATCAACGCCGACGACAAGCTGCGGGAAGTCTTCGGTGGCAAGCGCCAGGTCTCGATGTTCGAGATGACGAAGCTGGTCTCCAAGCACCTGAAATAAGCGTGGCCGGCCGCGGCCGGCGCAGTCCCCGTCGCCAGCGGGCCGGCCTCCAAGCCGGCCCGTTTGCCTTCCAGGAGGGCCGCATGCAACCCATCACCACTCCTTTCGCGCCCGCGGCCCGCGGGCACTACTCACAGGCGATGGTGCACGGCGGTCTGGTCTTCGTGGCGGGACAGCTTCCGGTCGTTCCCGCCCAGCCCGAGCTTCGCCTCGAGGGATTCGACGAGCAGACGCACCAGGTCATCACCAACGTCCTGGAGATCCTGGAAGCCGCGGGAAGCTCGGCGAGCCTGATCCTCAAGGCGACGGTCTACATCGCCGACATCGCCCAGTGGCCAGCCTTCAACGCGATCTATGCGGAGCGCCTCGGCGCTCACCGGCCGGCACGCACCGTCGTCCCGGTGGCGCACCTGCACCACGGCTACCTGGTCGAGATGGACGTGATCGCCGCGCTCAGAGGTTCCTGAAGCGCTTCGGGACTTTGGGTGTTCGGGCCCCCGACCTCTCGGGGGCGACAGCCGCTGCGGCCGTCGCATCCTCCGCCGCTTGGTCCCCCCATGGGCTCATCAGAGTGATCCAGAGCAACTGCTCGAACTCGTCGGGAAAGCGCGACACGATCCGCGCGGGGTCGGGTACCAGCCCCGCGTCGGTGATCACGCCGAACTGGATGCGCCCGTCGTAGGACAGGATCGAGACGCCCATGCCGATGCCGCCCGATTGGGGGACCCAGAACTCGAGCTCGGAGATGCGCCGCCCGGCGAAGTAGAGCGGATGCTGCGGGCCGGGCACGTTGGTCATCACGACGCTCGCGCTGTTGCCGAGGATCGAGGTCACCTGCTCCTGCAGCGCTTTCGGCCCGTAGCCCACGGCGGAGAGCAGCCCCAGCGCGATCACCGGCTGGTACGAGCCCTTGAGCGCGCTCATGCGGCGGCGCACCTCGTAGAGCCGCTCCAGCGGATGCGCCAAGCCGATCGGCAGCTCCAGGAACACCAGCCCGAAGTGGTTGCCGAGATTCCTGCCCTGGCCCTGGGGCCTCAGGTTCACCGGCACCACGGCGCGGATCTCGACGCCGCTGGCGGAGTCGCCCCGGCCGATGAGGTAGTCGCGTAGCGCGCCGGCCGCCATCGAGAGCAGCACGTCGTTGATCGAGCAGCCGAAGGCCTTGCCCACCGCCTTCACCTCGGCGAGCGGCAGGGGCTCGGCCCAGGCCGCGCGCTTGCGCGTTCCCAGCGGACCCTTGAAGCGCGTCTCCGAGTCGCGGCCCATCGTCACGATGCGCGCGACCTCGCCGGCGAAGTCCATGCCCTTGCGAGCGGCGTCCTGGACCGCTTGCGCGGCCGCCTGCGGATTGGCCGCGATGCCCGCGCCCTGCCCGAGAAGGCCGCGCCCGAGCTGCGCGGCGCCGCCGAGCGCGCCCGTCACGGGCTTCAGGATCTGCTCCCAGAAGTCCCCCGGGTTCTCCGGCTCCTCCTCGGCCATCTCGGCCGGCACCTCGAGGCTCGCCTTGGCGCTGGTGTCAGTCATCGACAGCATCACCTGCACCAGCGCCATCCCGTCGGCGTAACAGTGGTGGATGCGCGTGACGAGCGCACCTCCTCCGGCGTAGTTGTCGACCACGTGGAACTGCCAGAGCGGGCGGTCGTAGTCGAGCGGCGTCGACGCGAGCTCGCTCACCAGCTCCTCGAGCTCGGCCTTGCCGCCGGCGCCGGGCAGGGAGACGCGCCGCACGTGGAAATCGATGTCGAAGTCCTCGTCCTCCTCCCACCAGGCGCCGGCGGCATCCTGCACGGCACGGGAGCGGAAGCGGCGGAAGGCGAGGAAGCGGCTCTTGATGGCACGCCGCACGTGGGCGAGGTTCAGGCGCGCATCGAGCATCATGACGCCCACGATCATCATCAGGTTGGTGGGCTGCTCCATGCGCAGCCACGCGGTGTCGACGCCGGTGATTCGTTCACGGTTTGTCATTGGCGCGGCTCGGCGATCGGGACGGACCCTGGTTCATGCCGTTGCCTGGTTCAGGGTCCGTCCCCGGTTTTCGGTTAATCTGCCGCAAACTTACACCACGGGGGCTCAGCATGGCCGACCTGAAGAAGAAATTCGAAGCCGCCGCCAAGGACGTGCTCAAGGCGAAGACCGACCCCAGCAATGAGCTGAAGCTGCGGCTATACGCCCACTACAAGCAGGCGACCGAGGGCGACGTGAAGGGCGACAAGCCCGGCTTCACCGACTTCGTGGGACGCGCCAAATACGACGCGTGGGCGAAGCTCAAGGGCACGCCCACGGAAAAGGCGATGGAGGGCTACATCAAGCTCGTCGAGCGCGTGACGCGCGAGTAGCACCCTTTTTGGCGGGCGCCTTGGCGCGCGCCTTGCGTGCCTTCCCGCCGGCTTTCTTCTTCGCGCCGCCGCGGGCGGGCTTGCTGCGCATCATCTCGCGCACCGTGCGGTCGAGCTCGTCCACCTGGCGCGAGAGGTCGCCGACCTCGCGGCTGGTGAGCACGCCCAGGCGGTTGAGCGAGCGCGACACGCGGTCCTCGAATACCTGCTCGAGCTTGTCCCACTTGCCCTGCGCCTCGCCCGCCTGCTCGCGCACGGCCTTGAGCGCCTGGTCGGCGGCCTCGGAGGCGCGCGCGCGCAGCCCCTTGCCCTGCTCGACCAGCGTATCGAACATGCGCGGGCCTTCGGACTTCGCGCGCTCGAAGGCGCCGAGCCCCGCGAGCCAGATCTTCTGGGCCGAGTCGCGCATCGCCTGCGCGACGTTGTCGGTCGCGCCGGCCCGCTTGCGGGATCGATTCGTTGTCATGGCCTGCCTCCTCTCGTTGGAGGGGACAGGTCACATCCGGCTTCGAGCTGTGAGCTGTCCCCGAGCCGCCAGTATAGGCGCGCACGGCGCCGGGCGCGGCAGGTTACACTCTTTCCACGACGCCCCGGCAGAGGACGCGATGGCCACGATCGTGGAGGAGAGGCACACCATGGAAATGCCCTGGCTGAAGTCCTACGCCCCCGGGGTCCCGGCGAAGATCGATCCCTCGCAGTACGCGAGCGTGGCCGACATCTTCACCCAGAGCTGCCGGCGCTTCGCCGCCGGGCCGGCCTTCTCGTGCATGGGCAAGACCATCACGTATGCAGAGCTCGACCGCCTCTCGCGCGACTTCGGCGCGTGGCTGCAGGGTCTGGGCCTGCCTCGCGGCGCGCGCGTCGCGATCATGATGCCGAACCTGCTGCAGTATCCCGTGGCGCTCTTCGGCACGCTGCGGGCCGGCTACACCGTCGTGAACTGCAACCCGCTCTACACCCCGCGCGAGCTCGAGCACCAGCTGAACGACTCCGGCGCGGTGGCGATCGTCATCCTCGAGAACTTCGCCAAGACGCTCGAGGCCGTGATCGCGAAGACGGCGGTGAAGACGGTCGTCACCACGCGGATCGGCGACATGCTGGGCTTTCCCAAGTCGCTCCTCACCAATTTCGTGGTGAAGCGCGTGAAGAAGATGGTGCCGCCCTTCAGCCTGCCGGGCGCGATCGCCTGGGCGACCGCGATGTCGGACGGAGGAGGCAGGAAGCTCGAGGAACCCAAGCTCAGCCACGAGGACATCGCGTTCCTGCAGTACACCGGCGGGACGACCGGCGTGTCCAAGGGCGCGATGCTCACCCACGGCAACATCGTGGCCAACCTGCTGCAGAGCTCGGCGTGGTGGGGCTCGGAGCTGCGCGAGGGCGAGGAGATCATCATCACCGCGCTGCCGCTGTACCACATCTTCGCGCTCACCGGAAATTGCCTCACGTTCATGAAGATCGGGGCGAAGAACATCCTGGTCACCAACCCGCGCGACCTGCCGGGCTTCGTGAAGATCCTGGGCGCGAACCGCTTCACCTGCATCACGGGCGTCAACACGCTCTTCAACGCGCTGCTCAATACGCCCGGCTTCGCCCAGCTCGACTTCAGCTCGCTCAAGATGAGCCTGGGCGGGGGGATGGCGGTGCAGCGCGCCGTAGCCGAGCGCTGGAAGCAGGTCACCGGCAGGCCGCTGGTCGAGGCCTATGGGCTCACCGAGACCTCGCCCGGCGCCTGCATCAACCCGTTCGTTCCCAATGCCGAGTACAACGGATTCTGCGGCCTGCCGATCTCCTCCACGGTGGTGACGATCCGCGACGACGACGGGCGGCCGCTGCCTCTCGGCGAGACCGGCGAGATCTGCATCGCCGGCCCGCAGGTGATGAGGGGATACTGGAACCGCCCCGAGGAGACCGCCAAGGTGATGACCGCGGACGGGGCCTTCCGCACCGGCGACATCGGCTTCATGAACCCCGAGGGTTTCGTGAAGATCGTCGACCGCAAGAAGGACATGATCCTGGTCTCGGGCTTCAACGTGTACCCGAACGAGATCGAGGACGTGGTGGCGATGATGCCGGGAGTGCTCGAGGTCTGCGCCGTGGCCGCGCCCGACGAGAAGTCCGGCGAGGTCCCGCGCGTGGCCATCGTGCGCAAGGACCCGGCGCTCACGAAGGAGCAGGTGCTCGAGCACTGCAAGCGCGAGCTCACCGGCTACAAGGTGCCGAAGATCGTGGAGTTCTGGAAGGAGCTCCCGAAGACCAACGTCGGCAAGGTGCTGCGCCGCGAGGTCAAGAACACCCCTTTGCAGCGCTGACCAAAGCAGGAACGCAGAGACCGCAGAGGGCCGCGGAGACCGCAGAGGAAAACCTTGGATGTCGTCCGGGCTCCGCTTAACGAAGCCACGAACACAACCATCGCTTTTTTCTGCGGTCTCTGCGGCCCTCTGCGGTCTCTGCGTTCCTGCTTTGGTCAGGCCGCCTTTTCGTAAACTGGGCCGTATTCGCGCAGCGCCTGCACGATGCGCTCCATCGCCCAGTCGAGCTGCTCGCGCTCGACGATGAGCGCCGGGGCGAAGCGAGCGACGGTGCCGTGGGTGTCCTTGCTGAGCACGCCGTGCTTCAAGAGTGTCTCGACGAAGCGGCGCGCGGTGACGCGCTCGGGGTCGAGCTCCACCCCGATCAGCAATCCTTTCCCGCGCACCTCGCGGATCACCGGGCTCGACACCGCCTTCAGCCGGCCGAGCAGGTAGGCGCCCATCGCCGCGGCGCGCTCCGCGAGCTTCTCATCGACCAGCAGCTCGAGCGCCGCGAGCCCCACGGCCGCGCCCAGGGCATTGCCGCCGAACGTGCTGCCGTGGTCGCCGGGCCTGAAGACGCCCATCACGTCCTCGCGCGCGCAGAAGGCGGAAACCGGCATGAGGCCGCCGCCCAGCGCCTTGCCGAGGATCATGCCGTCGGGCTTCACGTCCTCGTGCTGCACCGCGAACATCCTGCCGGTGCGCCCGAGGCCCGTCTGCACCTCGTCGACGACCAGCAGCACGTTGTGTGCGCGGCAGATGCGTTCGCACTCCTTGAGGTAGCCCTCGGGCGGCACGACGATACCGGCCTCGCCCTGCACGGGCTCGACCAGGAAGGCCGCCGTGTTCGGCGTGATCGCGGCCTCGAGCGCGGCCGCGTCGCCGAAGGGCACGTGGCGGAAGGCGCCTTCGGCGAACGGGCCGAACCCATCGCGGTACTGCGGCTCCGACGAGAAGCCGACGATGGTCGAGGTACGTCCGTGGAAGTTGCCCTCGCAAACGATGATCTCGGCGCGGTCGGCGGGGACCTTCTTCACCACGTACGCCCATTTGCGCACGCATTTGATCGCCGTCTCGACGCCCTCGGCGCCGGTGCTCATCGGCAGCGCGCGGTCCATGCCGGTCACCTCGCAGAGCTTCGCGAGGAAAGGCGGCAGGCGGTCGCTGTGAAAGGCGCGCGAGGTCACGGCGAGGCGGCGCGCCTGCTCGGTGAACACCGAGAGCAGCCGCGGGTGCCCGTAGCCGAAGCTCACCGCCGAGTAGGCCGAGAGCATGTCGAGGTAACGCCTGTCCTGCTCGTCCCAAAGCCAGACGCCTTCGCCGCGCGTCAACACGATCGGCAGGGGATCGTAGTTCGTGGCGCCGTGGCGGCGCTCGAGAGCGATTTTGTCGCTCATGGTCGTTCCTTTCGGGCGGCGGCTCGCTGGGCCCCTTGGACGGGGACAGGTGATGCTTGGAGCCGCGGCGGCCTGGAGCCGTTCCCCGCGCCGCGTTCGCAACACAGCAGGCGGGAGTGAGGATTATACCGGGGGGGTCACAGGCCCCGCAAACCAGGCAACGGCAAATTCGCAAGTTCAGGGTCAGACCCCACAAACCAGGCAACGGCAAATTCGCAAGTTCAGGGTCAGACCCCACAAACCAGGCAACGGCAAATTCGGGGTCTGACCCTCTAGCCCGAAGTTCCCTCTCGTTTAGTTAGCTCAGAGGTGCTTTGCTTGAGCGTTTTCAATAGGTTGCCGACTTTGAGGGATGTGAGACTGTAGCCAT
>Ga0307505_10001869_pt1 | contig 15815 bp, 15 predicted proteins | sample 23_S_MG_FD_202183 | JGI IMG/M metagenome (GOLD analysis project Ga0307505, IMG submission 202183) | Soil microbial communities from Populus trichocarpa stands in riparian zone in the Pacific Northwest, United States - 23_S | ecosystem: Environmental > Terrestrial > Soil > Riparian zone > Trees...
TGGCAGTCAGCATCAGCCAAGACCTCGACGCCAACGGCAAGCCTGCCTACTCCGAACTCATAGCCGTCGACCTCAACGACGGCTCAACCCAGACTCTTGCTCAGCTCGACGGACCCACGCCAAACGTCACCTGGACCTCCGACGGAGAATGGGTTGCCCTCCTCGGACCAGAAGACATCACACTCATAAACACCACAGACCCAAACAACACCCAGTCCCTACAAGGCGTCATCCCCCGAGAGCACTATCCCCTCGCCGCCGGGTAGCCCTCACCCAACCGCACCAGAACACCAATTCTGGGCGGATAACGGAGCAACTTCGAAAAGCACCCGGTATCGGCACATATGCGTGCGCCCTCGCTGCCGGGTCATCCCTTTCCGTGTCGCTGCCTCCTAGGCAAAAACATCAGCAAATCGATCTAGCTCATTCCGATCCGCGAGTTCGTCACGAATGGTCACTCGCGCCTGGTCACGGATCTCCTTGTGCGATATCCCGAGGTCGGACGCAAGTCTGCCAAGTTCTGCGGAGGCTTTCCGGATGCTCGACTTGTCTAATCGCGGAGATGGCAGGAATACCGCCGATGGACCATGTTCGGCAAGCATGCGGCGTACCTCAGGCAAGTAGGCGAGCAGTTGTCCCCATTCGCGAACAGGGTCCTCGATCGATCGGCGCCATGTAACGATCGACAGCGACGTTCGCGTAAGCGCCCATAGCTCTTCAGGCTGCTCCGACTGGTGCCAGTCGCGAGTAACGAGCGCATCGAAACCTGCCTCGTGAGCCCTCAGGTACAAATACCAGTCTGGAGTTTGAGCGCCCACGAGTCCACGGTCGAACTCCAGAAGTGTGGTGACCTCAACAGAGGCATCAATCATGGCCGCGTCGAAACCAGGGGGAGAAGGGAACCCCTCGTCCAGAAGCAGCCGCATCGGGTGCCGCTACGCGGCTCGGAGGCGAGTTTCGAGCTCGATCGCATCGCCGACGGCCGACACCGAGAGCTGCGGATACAGCGCCTGAATCTGATCGTCGGCGAGCCCACGCTCAACCCGCAACGCGTAGAGCCCGGAGCTTGGGACTCGAGAGCCTGTCACACAGGGTTCGCCGTGAAGCACCCAGGGCGAAATGTACGTGTGTGTGGATGGACGCAGGAGACTCGGGCCCCAGAGCTCCGCGCGCGATATCCCCTCGATCGGCTCCGTCAGAATGAAGATATCCAGAAGAGGCACCATGCCATCGAAGGCCTGCTGGCCGGTGAAGCGGTCGAATTCGTCGTCGCCCAGAAGAAAGATGCTCCCGTCGCTTCTCACCTCCGGATCGATCGCATCGTCGGCGAGGAGCGTTCGGACCCTGCTCACGCGGTCAGAAGCGCGCTCACGTTCCATGCCTTTGCTTCGCAGCCAGGCGAGGAGACGAACATAGACGATGTCTCGATACGACCATCCGCGCGGCCGGCCGCCCATCCAGTCCGGTATGAGGGTCTCAGAAGTGGCCCAGTCGTAGAGCGTGCGTGCCGGCACGGCCGAGAGTTGAGCAGCTCGTTCGGCCGAGTATCTCCCTCGCGGAAAACGCAGAGCGCGAAGAAGCAACACTCTCTCCTCGGCGGTGAGTGACGACGCGTTCTTGGCAGTCACGTCGCTAAGTATGACATTGGTCCGGGGCATCGAGGTTCATCGACGAAAGATTACGAGCCGGGAGAGACAGACCCACCCGAGAGGGCTCTACAGGTAATGAGAATGCTTCTTGGGCCACGCTGGGGCCACGCGAGAGTGAGAAATGGGCCCAAATGACCCGATTCCATGAGAACCAACGAAAGACGTCGGGAGCGCTCCGCTGGCGCGTTTCCCCTGGTAGAGGCCATGAACCACCAGGCAGGGATCGGAGCCGCGTACCGGAGTCGAACCGATGACCTGCTGATTACAAATCAGCTGCTCTACCAACTGAGCTAACGCGGCTTGGCGCGAAGAGCCAAGCCGTATGGAGAATCCCCTTCCCGCTGCTGCGCAGCGCTTCGCTGATTCTCCGGCTCGGTGCTTCCGCCCCCCAGCTTGACCTATTGGTGGCTGCTGCGGACTCTCATTATCTCAAAACTCGCCAGTGCAGCGGAAACCGAGGCATTGAGGCTCTCGGTGCCCTCAGCCATCGGGATCGAGACCAGGACGTCGCACCTCTTCCGGGTGAGCTCGGCGAGACCCGCCCCTTCGGCGCCGACGACCACAGCCACAGACTCGGTGAGAAGATCGAGGCCAAACAGGCTCTGATCGGCCTCTGAGTCGAGACCAACGATCCATACCCCGTGAACCTTGAGGCGGGCAAGAGACTCGGGGATCGAGCCCACTATCGCCACCGGTAATCGCTCCAGGGCGCCTGCGGCCGACTTGAAGCTGGTGGCGGACAACGGGGCGGCACGTCGCGCCGAGACGACCAAACCATCGATTCCCGCGGCCAGCGCACTCCGAGCCGCTGCGCCGACGTTGTGGGGGTCCTCCACATGGTCGAGGACGAGGATGGCAGTCTGGTCGCCGGCCAGAGACTCCAGGGTGACAGGTTGGATAGGCCGGCATCGTGCAATGACACCCTGAGGGGCATCGGTCTCCGCCATCGGGCGGACATCGTCCACGAAATCCACCGAAGGCCCATTGAGAGCCTCCAAGAGAGCCCCCATACGGCCGCGACGCCCCTTTTCCACGAACAGCTTCTCCACGCGCCCCGCGGCGAGGGCCGCGGCGACGGCGTGGACACCCTCGACGCTACGCCCGTATCCAGCGACTGCCATTTGGGCCGTCCTCGATCGAAACACCGGCTGACGCCAGCTCCTCCCGTATCCGGTCGGCCTCGGCGAAGTCACGGTCGGCACGGGCTTGCTGTCTTCGGCGGACCAGGGCCTCGATGTCCTCATCGGAGACTTCAGGTGTGGCGATGGGTGCGGTTTCTGCGTCATCGATGCCGAGCACTCCGACGATGGCCTCCACCGCCCCGGCCAGGCCTGAAGCGTCACCCCCCTCGTCGACGAGGCGATTGCCCTCGCGGATGAGGTCGAACATCAAGGACACCGCCTGGGGAGACCCAAAGTCGTCGTCCATGGCCTCGGTGAACCGGGCGATCGCCTCGGGGTTCGCCTCGCCCGGCTCGACTCGCTCCCGGAACCGATCGAGTCGTTCGAGCGACTCCTCAGCTTCGGCGAGGAGCTCCTCGGAGTATTCGATTGGAGACCGGTAGTGGGCCCGAACGTAGAGCATGCGCAGGGCACGCCCACCATGGGTGTCGAGGATGTCTTCGAGATCGACGATCTGTCCGGTCGACTTCGACATCTTCTCCCCTCTGAGATTGACCATTCCGTTGTGCAGCCAATAGCGGGCGAACGTCTCGCCGGTGACGCCCTCGCTCTGGGCGACCTCGTTCTCATGATGGGGAAAGATCAGGTCGAGACCGCCTCCGTGGATGTCGAAGCCGTCACCGAGGTATCGAGCCGCCATCGCCGAGCACTCGATGTGCCAACCGGGGCGCCCTGGACCCCAGGGCGACTCCCAAGTCGGTTCCCCGGGCTTGGCCGACTTCCAAAGGGCGAAGTCGAGCGGGTCCTCCTTGGACTCGTCGACCTCGATGCGATAGCCGGAGCGCAGCTCCTCGGGTTTGCGCCCGGAGAGCCGCCCATAACCCTCCAGGGCCCTCACAGAGAACCAGACGTCCCCGTTGCGCTCATAGGCCAGCCCACGGTCGATCAGGCGCGATATGAGGTCCAGCATCTCGGGAATGTGCTCGGTGGCTTTGGGCTCGACGTCGGGAGCGAGAACACCGAGTCGCCGGAAACTCGTTGCGAACCGCTCGGCCATTCGGATCGCCAAGTCGTCCACGCTCTCACCGGTCTCGGCGGCCGCGGCGATGATCTTGTCCTCGATGTCCGTGATATTGGAGACGTAGGTCACGTCGTGACCCCGCCACGTCAGGTAGCGACGAATGACGTCGAAAGCCACCGCGTATCGACCGTGGCCGACATGGGGCTCGGATTGAACGGTCGGCCCACATACGTATATGCCCACTTCGCCCTCCACCCTGGGGGCGAAGTCGACCATCTGGCGGCCCATGGTGTTGTGTACGCGGAGCACCGGGCGATGTTAAGAGGGTCAGCGGATAGAGCCGGTGCTGACACAGGACGTAGCTTTCCCAACCGACGGTCTCGCAACGGCCGGCCGCCTATCCGATGATCCTCTAAGACAGAGCGACGACCGTGAGCACAGCCACCACCGCCAAACCCTCTCCTCGCCCGACGAACCCGAGGCCGTCGGTGGAGGTGGCCTTGACCGAGACGGCCCCCTCGCCCATCGAAAGGGCGTCGGCGAGGCCGGCGATGATGGGAGCGCGGTGGGGGGCCACCCGGATCGACTCTGCCACGACTGTTGCGTCGACATGGGCGGCCTGCCAACCCGCATCTGCTGCCATCGCCACGGCCCGACGGAGCAGGCCCATCGAGTCTGCCTCCCGGGAGGCGGGGTCGTCGGAGGGGAAGTGCTCACCGAGGTCTCCTAGGGCACATGCCCCGAGCAGCGCGTCCGTGACAGCATGGGCAAGGACGTCACCGTCGGAGGTGGCCGACACTCCAACCGTGTCGGAGACGATCACGCCACCCAGCATCAGGGGTGGTTCGCCGTCGAGCCGGTGGGCGTCGAATCCCCAGCCGACCCGGGTAGACGGCGCGCCGGCGGTCACTCCTCGTCCGGCTCTATCTTCGGAAGAGCGCGGTCGAGCTTCCTGATCGCTTCTTCCTCATCGACTTCGAGGCTGAAAGCGAGCTCGGAGCTCAGTGTGAGACGGGCCTTGGAGAGCATTCGCTTGAGCGCCGGGCTGATTCCCTTGGTCTGCTGAGCGAAGGAGAGGTCCCGGACCACCTCGGCAACCTGGAAGATGTCACCGGAGACCATCTTCTCGTTGAGGACCTTGTACCACCGGCTCCAGTTCGACCCGGCCTCCTCAGGCTCACCCTTGAGCGACTTGAGGACGTCGCGAGACTTGGTCTTGGAGATCACGGGACGGATCAGATCATCGACCTTGTCGAGCGGGACCATGACCGTGAGCTGCTCGGTCGCGATGTCGAGGATGAAGTATTCCTTGCGCTGCCCGTCGAAGTTCTGACGGACCTTTTTGTTGATCGTGGCCGCCCCATGCTGGGGGTGGACGACCTTGTCTCCTACCGAGTACTTGGATTCTGAAGCCATAGACGGTGGCGAAGTGTACAGACAGGCCCGATCAATCGAGCACAGGCTCCCACTCGTGTGCGGCGGCCTCGAGACGATTGAAGAAGCTGATGAGTTGCTTGGCCCTGGTGTCACCCACGCCTTCGACGTCTATCAACTGCTCCTCGGTGGCGCGAAGGAGCTTGGTGATCGATCCGAAGTGGCGGACGATGTCGTCCCTGACCGACTCAGGGAGACGACCCACCAGGGAGAGGAGACGATGCCCCCGGGCGTCGGCGGGGTCGTCGAGGTCGCTGAAGCCGATCTCCTTTGCGACCCTGGTCGGGTCTTCGAGATCGGGGCCGTTCAACTCGGCGAGACGCTCCAGCGCACGATCGACCGAGCCGGATCGGAGTGGCTTCACGTAATCGGTGAGGACCATCTCTTCGGTGAAGGGGACCCCGGCGAGCAGGTCGTTGAGTTGGAGAGTGGCGATGCGGCCTTCGTCGCCGAGGGTCCTGGTCCGGTCGCGGATCACCGATCCCAGCCGTTGCACCAACTCGGCACGTTGAACCACGGTCACCACCGCGCGGTAGCTGACGAGCCCGGTGACCTCGAGACGGCTCAGCCGGTTCTCCGCCTCGTCGAGACGGCTGCGAAGACGCTCGAGGCTTTGCAGCTCCTGGTTGACGTAGGCGGCCACCTCGGTGGGCGCTGCCAGCTCGATCTTGTGGTCGCCGTAGAAGAGTGTCGCCACTTTGCGTCCCTCGCTGACGGCGACCACCGGAGTCTCGGTCTCCCGGGCGAGCCGCTCCGCAGTGCGGTGCCGGGCCCCTGTCTCGTCCGTCGGAATGGAGCCGTCCGGGATGAAGTGGACGTTGGCGGCCAGGATGACGTCCCATGAGTCGTCGAGGACGATTCCGCCGTCCATCTTCGATAGCTCGGCGAGACGGGCAGGAACGAAAGAAGCTGCGTTGAGGCTGAACCCGCCCGAACTGGCAGCCGTGACCAACTCGTTGTTGCCAAGAACGACCAGCGCCCCCTTGCCCTGCTGGATTATCCGCTCGAGGGCGTATCGCATTGGCGTTCCAGGCGCCAGCCTCTCGAGTGTCTCGTTTATGGATGGACCGCCCACGGAAGTCAGGCTATCAGCTGTGTCCACCACGGCCACCGGTCAAAGACCTGCCTTGGCCAGCGCGTCGGCGAGACGCATCGGCTCGCCACCGCCAGGGGCAACTCTCGAATCGAGCCCCATTCGATCGAGCTCTTCGACCCGTCTCGCCTCGAATGGGACCGACCTCACTTCACCGGCCAGACCCACCTCGCCCCAGGCTGCCATGCGCCCCAAGGGCTGATCTGCCGCCGACGAGGCCAGTGCCAACGCGACCGGGAGATCGCACCCGGGCTCGTCGAGACGCCAACCCCCCACCACGTTGACGTACACCTCTTTGTCGCCGAGACGGACTCCGGCATGGCGGTCGAGGACGGCGATGACTTGGTTGACCCGGGCAGTGTCGAGGCCACGGACCGAACGGCGTGGTTGCGTTTGGGTCGTCGGTGCCACCAGGGCCTGGATCTCGACCAGCACCGATCTGCGGCCCTCCACGGCCGGGTAGACGATGGTTCCGGGGACCTTGGTCTCCCAGCCGTCGAGAAACAGCTCCGAGGGATCCTCGACCTCTACCAACCCGTCTCCTTGCATGTCGAACATCCCGGAGACGTGGGTGGCCCCGAACCGGTTCTTGTTGCTGCGGAGGACCCGGAAGCCACGATCGGGGTCACCTTCGAGATAGAGGACCACATCGACCATGTGCTCGAGGATCTTGGGACCCGCCAGCCCGCCTTCTTTTGTGACATGACCCACGAGGACGACGACCACTCCGCTCGTCTTGGCGTGACGGATCAGCCTCGCCGCGCTCTCCCGAACCTGGGCCACGCCTCCCGGTGCGGACGGAATCTCCGTCACCCCCACCGTCTGGATGCTGTCGACGATCAGGACCGCGGGATTGGTCTCGCGGGTGAGGGAGATGATGGCGTCGACATCGTCGTCGGAAACCAGGTCAACTCCCGAGACCGTCACTCCGGTGCGTTCAGCGCGCATCGCCACCTGGTGGGCTGACTCTTCGGCGGAGGCAATGACGACATTGGCACCCAACCGGGCCAGCCCACCCGCCATCTGCAGCAGCAACGTCGACTTGCCCACGCCGGGCTCCCCTCCAAGGAGAACTACCGAGCCATGGACCAAACCTCCACCGAGAACCCGATCGACTTCACCCCACCCTGTGACCAGGCGATCCACCTGCGCGGCTGTGGCTTCAGAGATGGAAACCGCCCGGGCCGACCGTTGTTTCGACGATGGGGCGCGGCCTGCGGTCTCGGACAGGGGGTCGGAAGAGCCACACTGTGGACAGAACCCCATCCACTTTGGCGACCGATAACCACAGGAGTCACAGCTGAACGTGGAAGATGTTGCCATTTAGAGTTAACGATTGGCCCGCCGCAATGCGAAAATCAAGACCCCCAAGAGGATCGCCGAAAGGACCAATCCGCCCAGGATGTTTGCCAGGTTCCACGGTTCGTACGTCCTCAGCGCCAGGGTCAGCATGCCGTGGCACAATAACCCTGAAGGAGGGAAGTGGCTTCACAGACTTGTGAGCAATGCGGCGCGATAGCCGCCGGTGACGAGCAGTTCTGCCCGTCTTGTGGCGCGTTCATGGATCCCATGACGACGCCACGGCCGCGTCCGCGCTCAACGAGCAGCGGAAATGTCATCTCCGTCACCTCCGACGGGCCTTCCGACTCGCCCTACGAAGAGTTCTCCCTGCAGACACCGCCGACCCAAGACGCCCCTCCCCGACCACAATCGTCCCCCCGGGGCGGAGGCGCCAAGGGAAGCGGGAATGGCGGGGGCGGTCCGGTGGACTGCCCGTCCTGCGGAGCCGTCAACCCGGCCAACAATCGCCACTGCCAGGAGTGCGGTGCCCGTCTGCGTCAGGGTCCACTGCCCACTGCCCCCCGACCCGCCGTGCAGGCCACGGCCGGGGTGCGCGCCGCTCTCGCCATCAGCGGCCTATTGCTCGGTGTCATCCTGATCGCCCTCTTCTTCAACATCTTCACCGGTGAGGACCCCGAAGCAGCAACTTCTTCGACCACCACGACCACCACCCCCACCCCACAGGAGACCGGCCCCATCGAGGTCCTAGAGGAGATTTGCGACCCGGCCGGTATCGGAGGGTTCGTCTGCGCCAACCTGACGTCCGGGACCACCGAGGAGTACCAGGTGAGCTGGGAGGAGACCGCGGCCAACGGCATCACCATCCGCCTCAGCTTCTTCGAGCCGATGGCCATAACCGGGCTCCAGTGGCGCAATATCGAGGACCCCGCAAGGTTCCAACAGAACTACAGGGCCCAGAGCTTGACGATCGAAGCCGACGACTCGGTGTCCGGGCCAGTGGTGGTGCGGCTTCAGGACCAGCAAGGCACCCAACAGGTCCCCTACTCGGCTCTGAACACCACCACTCTGGAGATCAGGATCGTCGAGGCCTTTCAGGCAGAGATCACCGACGACAACGTCTACGACGAGCTCGCCATCGACGAGATCATCGTCATTGGCCGCCCGGTGATCTCCCCGACCGGGACCACCGCCCCTTCAGACTCGAGCACGACCCTCCCGGGCAGCACCAGCACCACCGGAGGCTGACTCAAGCCACGAACCCAGGGTTCACGGCCCCACTGAGCGCGGTCTAGCGCCCTCAGTTCGCTCAAGACGCAGCGTCTACTCCTTGATGTAGGGCTGGCCGTCTGCCGCAGGCGGACGGGCCGCCCCCACCACGCCAGCGACGACGATGATGGTCACCAGGTAGGGGGCCATGAGGAGGAACTCGGAGGGGATGCCCACGTCGAGGATGCTCAACCGCACCTGGAGCGACTCGGCGAAGCCGAAGACGAGGGCGGCGGCGAAGGCACCCACCGGGTGCCAACGCCCGAAGATCATCGCGGCGAGGCCGATGAACCCCCTCCCGGCGGTCATGTTCTCGTTGAAAGCTCCCACCGAGCCGAGGGTGAAGTAGGCGCCACCAAAACCAGCGATCAACCCTCCGTAGAAGACATTGCGATATCGGGTACGGAACACGTCCACACCGAGGGTGTCGGCAGCCTTGGGGTGCTCGCCGACTGCCCGGGAGCGAAGACCCCACTTGGTTTTGAACAAGAGGTAGGTGAACACGACCACCAGCGTGTAGAGGGCGTAGACGAAGATGTTCTGGTTGAACAGGATGCGGCCCAACACCGGGATGTCGGCCAGGATCGGGATCCTGATCGGTCCCAAGACCCCTGGTCGGTTTAGCCCGGCGGAGTTCTCGACGAGCACCTGGGAGCTGACGAACGAGGTGAGGCCGAGGGCGAAGATGTTGATCACCACCCCGGCGATGATCTGGTCGACTCTGTACTTGATCGCGAGCACGGCGAGCCCCAGGGCCATGACCCCACCGGCCAGCGCAGCTCCGAGAATGCCGACGAACGGGCTGACCACGGTCCCCACCACCGCACCGGTGAAAGCACCGGTCAACAGCATCCCCTCGATCCCGATGTTGATCACCCCAACCCGCTCACACATCACACCGGAGAGAGCTCCGAACGCGATGGGGGTGGCGGCGGCGACGGTCGTCACGAGGATTCCCACCATCCCGATCGACTTCCCGGCACCCGCCCACCCCAGGAACGTAAAGGCAAACAATCCCATCGCGAGGCCGAGGACGATGTTGGTCTTTGCTCCGAACCCGCGAGTGAGTTGGACGCCACCGAGAAAGCCGAAGAGGATCGCCGAGAAGGTTGCCAACACCTGGGAGGAGACCGTCCAGTCGAGATCACCGGGATCCTCCCCGAACCGGAACGTGACATCTCCCTCGGTGCCCACGGCGAACACGAAGTAGACCACCACCGCCAGGAGGATGTAGGTGATGCCAAGCACCCGAGCGCGCCGCACTTCCGCCGGCGCCCGGACGAGGACCTCGCTCTCGGTCGTTGCCGCCGTCACGTCGACCACCCTCTGGTGACCTGTCCTTGTTTCTCGCCACCCTCCACCCGGTAAATGGCTTTGATCAACTCCGGCGCTGCGATGAAGACGATGATCAGAGCCTGGATCACGACGATGAGGTCGATGCCAACGTCACTCTGCGCCTGCATGGCCCTACCCCCGGCGCGGAGCGCGCCGAAGAGGATCGCCGACAAGACCACTCCGCCAGGGTGGGACCGACCCAAAAGGGCGAGAGCGATGGCGTCGAAGCCGATCTGAGCGGTGAACCCGGGCACGCCCCGACCCACCACACCGAGGGTCTCGTTGGCTCCGGCCATGCCGGAGAGGCCGCCGGCCAGGGTCATGACGGCGATGATCACGGTCGCCACGCCTATACCGCCATATCTCGCGGCGCTCGGATTGGCCCCGACCGATCTGAATTGGAAGCCGATCGTCGACCGGTAGAGCAGCCAATAGATCAGCCATGCCACCGCGAGCGCGACGAGAAAGCCGAGGTGGAGACGGAGACGCGACGCGTTCTCCACGGGCAACCAGTCGAGGATCCTCGGAAACCGGGCCGAAGCGAGCACATCCTCGGAGACCGGGTCGAACCTGCCCTCCTTCTGGATGAACGGCAGCTTCAACATGTAGTCCAGGGTTCGGAAGGCGATGAAGTTGAGCATGATCGTGGTGATCACCTCGTGAGCACCGGTCTTGGCTCGAAGCACGCCGGGGATGAACCCCCAGAGGGCACCGCCGAGGAACCCTGCGAACACAGCGAGCGGGAGGTGGACCAGCCAGGGAAGTCCTTCGAACGAGAACCCCACGATGACCGCGGTCAACCCCCCGATGGTCATCTGCCCCTCGGCACCGATGTTGAACAGGCCGGCCTGGAAGCCCACTGCCACCGAGAGCCCGGCGAGGATGAGGGGAGTCGCCACCAGAAGGGTCTCGGATATCGAGTTCCATCCAACGAAGGCGCCGCGGAACAAGGCCGAATAGGCGGGGAGCACCGCCCCGAAACCATCGGTCAGCACGATGATGACCGCCCCGATGACCAGGGCGGAAAACACGGCGAGGAGCGGGATCACGACCAAGGTGGTCCAGTCGACGTTGCTCGGCGCGATGCGCTCCAGCCACGCGGGCCGCTCGTCCTGCGTCTCCTCGGGTGGCGGTGGGGCCTCCTGGGTCATGCGACCGACCCTGCCATGTAGAGGCCGAGTTGGGAGGGTGTGGCCTCGTGGCCCGGGACCTCTGCCACGATTTTGCCGCGGTACATCACCAGAATTCGATCGGCCAGAGCGAGGATCTCGTCCAACTCACTGGACACGATCAGGACGGCGGCACCGTCGTCGCGCTCTTCGACGATGCGCCCGTGGATGTACTCGATGGAGCCGACGTCGATCCCGCGAGTGGGTTGTGAGGCGATGATCAACTTTGTCTCGCGGGCGAACTCGCGGGCGACGATCAACTTCTGCTGGTTGCCACCCGACAGGTTCCCGACGTTCGTGCGGGACGACGGCGTACGGATGTCGTACTGCTCGATGAGCTCATCAGCATGACGATGGGCGTAGTCCCAATCCATGCGGACGCCATGGCTGTAGGGCTCCGCGTAGTAGCTGTCGAGCACCAGGTTCTCAGCGACGTCGAAGGCGAGGATCAACCCCATGACCTGGCGGTCTTCGGGAATGTGGGCGACGCTGGCCTCGTGCATCGCTCGGGGCGTGGCCAAGGTCACGTCGACGCCGTTCAGCTCGACATGTCCGCCAAGCGGGTCGACGAACCCGGTCAGGGCCTCGACGAGCTCGGTCTGGCCATTGCCCTGGACACCTGCGATGCCGACGATCTCACCTGACCGGACCTCGAAGCTCACGTGGTCCACCGCGGTGTGCTGACGCTCGTCACGAACGAGCAGCTCCCTCACCGAGAGGACGACTTCGCCAGGCTGAGCCGTCGCCTTGTCGACCACCAGATCGACCGGGCGTCCCACCATCAACTCGGCGAGCTCCTCTTTGGTGGCGGTCTTCGGGTCAGCCTCGCCCACCACCTTTCCCCTCCGAAGGACGGCGATCCGATCGGCGACGTCGAGGACCTCGCCCAGCTTGTGGGTGATGAAGATGATCCCCTTGCCGCTCTCCTTGAGCCCGTTGACGATCTTGAAGAACTCCACCACCTCCTGAGGGGTGAGGACGGCGGTGGGCTCGTCGAAGACGATTATCTCGGCGTCCCGAAAGAGGACTTTGATGATCTCGACCCTCTGCTGTAGGCCGACCGGCAGATCCTCGGCGATGGCCTCCGGATCGACGAGAAGACCGTATTGGCGGGAGATCTCCTCGACTTCGCGACGGGCCTCCTTCATGTCGATGGTGCCCACCGGCTGCTTGGTCGGCTCAACACCGAGTACCACGTTCTCCGTGACCGAGAACACGGGCACCAACATGAAGTGCTGGTGGACCATCCCGATGCCTGCGTCGATGGCGTCACCGGGATCGGCGAAGTGGCGGACCTGTCCGTCGATGACGATCTCACCCTCGTCGGCCGAGTAGAGACCGTAGAGGATGTTCATCAGGGTGGTTTTCCCCGCACCGTTCTCACCGAGGAGCCCGAGGATCTCGCCCGACTCGATGGTCATGTCGACAGAGTCGTTGGCTATGACACCAGGGAATCGTTTCGTGACGTTGCGAAGCTCGAGCTTCAAAGCCAACAGCCCTGGGTCATGACGGGCCGGAGCATAGCCACGGGTCCCTTGGCCCGGTCGGTCGGCTGGAGATAAGGGAAGGCCCCGCCATAAGCGGGGCCTTCCTGATAGTCGACGGTTGGTTTCGTGTCAGCCGGTCGCCTGGTCAGCAGGAACGATCGAACCGTCCTGCAAACCAGCCCGGATCTCATCGATCGCACCCACCAACTCAGCATCAACACCGTCAGCGATCTGACCGAGACCGACACCATCTTCAGCAATCGTGTACAAGCGGGGACCCGCCTCGAACGAGCCCTCAGCCACATTCTGGATCGCAGTCGACACCGCAACATCGAGACCCTTCAACACCGACGTCAAAATCACATCGGAATAATCAGGAGCAGTGATGAACCAGTCAGCATCAACACCAATCACCCAAACATCACCCAACTCCTGAGCCAACGCAGCCGAACCCAACCCAACAGGGCCAGCAACCGGCAACACCACATCAGCACCCTCATCCACAAACGCCTGAGTCACATTCCGGCCATTATCCAAATTCTCGAAATCACCAGTGAACGTCCCCGTCTGCTCCTCAGGATTCCACCCGAGAACCTGAACCTCAGTGCCATTCACCTCGTTGTAATACCGCACCCCATAGACAAACCCATCCATGAAACACGTCACACCACAAGGAATCTGAATACCACCATAAGTAGCGACAACACCAGTCTCCGACACCCCAGCAGCCAGATACCCAGCCAAAAACGCAGCATCAGTCGTACCAAAAATCGCACCCTGAACATTGGGACGATCCGGATCCATCACCGAATCAATGATCTGGAACAACTGATCCGGATTCTCATCAGCCATCTGCCCAGTCGCATCAGTCAACAAGAACCCAACAGTCACAATCAAATCACACTCAGCATCAATCAACGACTGAATATTCGGCACATAATCAGTATCCGCCTGCGACTCCAAAAACGTCGAATCATCCGACGCGAACCCAGCCGCAATCGCATCCTCAATACCCTTAAACGCAGTCTGATTGAACGACTGATCATCAATCCCACCCGTATCAGTCACCTGACACGCCTTGATGGCCTCGGCCGTTTCGCCCATGGTGGTGGTCGACCCGGCGGGAGCCTCTGTAGTAGTGGTCTCCGCGGGAGCTTCGGTGGTCGTGGCCTCGGCTGGTGCCTCGGTCGTGGTGGTGGCGTCGCCGCCGCCGTCGTCCCCACAGGCTGCGAGAACGAGGCCCAAGATCGCAAAGATCGCGAGATGCCTCATATGGCGTTTCACGTTGAATTTCCTCCAATATTTGAGAGCGGACGGTGAACCGCCCGCCTGCGAAGATTAGTTGGGGGACCCGTCTATTGCGATGTGGAAAGGGGTGTCGGTCTCACTAGATAGATCCAAGGGACCGAGACCAGGGTCACCAGCCCCTTTATCACCAGATTGAGCCAGAAGATCGACCAGGCGACCTCCGCCGGGAAGACTCCAAACAAAGTCGCCAGACCGACGAAGATCGCAGAGTCGATCGGGATGGCTACTGCGTTGGAGACGAGCACCCGCCCCCATTGGTGGCGGTCGGCGAAACGTCTCTCCCACATGGAGTAGGCCTCGGTGTCGATCAGTTCGGCGACAACCTCGGCGACGATGGAGGCGATCACGATCCCCCAGACCGGAGCGAGCACGCGGCCGAACTCGAGCTGCGGTCCGGTCACCATGTCGGCGGGGAGGGTGCCCACCAGGCCGAAGAAGGCAGCCATCACCAGGTTGACACCGGCGGCGAGGACGATCACCGTCCGTGCCGCCGACTTGCCCCCGATCTTGTGGACTAGATCCCTCAAAGTGAAGGTGAATGGGTAGATGAGGGTCCCGGCGTCCACTGCGTAGCCCCCGATCGTGATGATCCGCAGCGACGCCACGTCAGCCATCATCTGCGCGGCGACATACGCACCCGCCACCACCAACAACCACCGCACAGCCCTGTCCACCCCCACAGCATGGCGAACCTAAGGTTCTACGACCCGTATTTGGCACCAACCCGCTGATCTTCACAACGGTCTGGATCTACTCGCGGCCTTCTGGCACCTTCGTTCCCATGGGCGAAGCAATCAGACATGTCATCGAGCACGCCAGACAGAACGGCGGCACCGTGACCCACGGGGAAGCAATCGCACTGGGTATGTCCAAGAGCACCCTCCGACGAAGGGTGGCCGAGGGAGTCCTCATTGACATCAGTCGGGGAGTCCTCGCCATTCCCGGAGCAGTGGATGAGACAGGGCTCGAGCTGTGGGCGGCTTGCTCCAAGCTCAACGCCGTGGTGTCTCATCAGTCCGCGGCCCATCTCCACGGACTGGACCGGCCCAGGTTCGTGAAGCCAACGGTGAGCGTCCCAGTTCGTCGGTCGAAAGACCTGGTAGGAGTGACCGTCCACCAACTGACCGACTTGGATCCGGACCACATCGTCGAACTCGACGGGCTCCCGGTGACTTCGCCTGAGCGCACCATCATCGACCTGGCCGCGGTCCTGCGAGACGGCCATCTCGCCCGGATCCTGGACAATGCCTTGGCAGAGAAGCGAGTCGGGTTCGATGTGCTCGAGTCACTGTTTGCGTCGCTGGGCCGTCGCGGGAAGCCAGGGACTGCGCTGATGCGAAAGTTGCTCGAGGCCCGCGGGAGCGAATTCGTGCCACCGGACGGCGGCTCGAACGCCGTCTCCTTCTGATCCTGCAGCGAGCCGAATTGCCAGCCCCGGTTCGCTAGTTCCGCGCGCCATGGCTGCGACCGGTCAATGGGAGGGTCGACCTCGCTTACCCAGACCACAAACTCGTGATCGAAGGTGACAGCTGCCGCTGGCACCAGCTGATGGAAGCGTTCGAGAACGACCGGCTTCGTGACAATGCCGCCCAACTGGCTGGATGGCGGATACTTCGCTTCACCTGGGAAG
>Ga0307505_10001870_pt1 | contig 15807 bp, 13 predicted proteins | sample 23_S_MG_FD_202183 | JGI IMG/M metagenome (GOLD analysis project Ga0307505, IMG submission 202183) | Soil microbial communities from Populus trichocarpa stands in riparian zone in the Pacific Northwest, United States - 23_S | ecosystem: Environmental > Terrestrial > Soil > Riparian zone > Trees...
GCAGTTACGCAGTTGCAGTTCGCAGTGGGCGGCAGCTGGTGTACCGGGCGACGGTTCCGGCGCAGTATGCGCATTTACGTGCGTTGTGGGCGCGTCTGCCGGGGTGCCGCATCCATGCGGTGTATGAGGCGGGGTTCTCGGGGTTTGGGTTGCGCGATGAGTTGTGCGCGGATGGCATTGATGCGTGCGTGACTCCACCGTCGAAGGTTCCTCGCACCGGAGACAAAGTGAAGACAGATCGGTTGGATGCGCAGAAGTTGGCCGAGCATTTGGAGCACGGATCGCTGCGTCGATGCCGTGGGCCTTCGCCGCAATTGCGCACCGACCGGGAATGGTCACGGTATCTGCAACAGCCCACCCAGCAGCAGACACGATTGAAGGTGCAGATCAAACTGCGGTTGGCGTGGCACGGGTTGACACCGCCTTTGGATCAGGCCCGGCGCTGGAGCAAAGCATACCGGGCACAGGTTCTGACGATGGCCGGCGTGGATGGTCCGTTGGCGACGATTCTGCGTGACATGATGGAGCGCTTAGAAGACATCGAGCATCGTGGAACCCAGGCGAAGCAAGCGTTGCGTCAACTGGCACGGTCGGAGGTGTATCGTCGACCGGTGCAAGTGCTGATGTCGGCCCCAGGGATCGGATGGCTGACCGCCATTCGTCTGGTTCTGGAGTGGGGAGATCTACACGCGTTCCCGAATGGGGCGGCGTTTGCTTCCTACTTGGGGTTGGCTCCTTCGGAGTACAGCAGTGCCGATCGCACACATCGAGGTGCGATTACGCGTCAAGGCAATGGCTGGGTGAGAACCTGGCTGATTGAAGCGGCTTGGAGGGCGATTACAGTTGATCCAGCATTGGGTGCGCGATTCCGCCGTCTCGCCCCCGGGCAAACTCATAAGAATCGGGCGATTGTCGCGGTGGCGCGCACTTTGGCGTTGCGGCTTCGCGCCTGCTGGCTCAGTGATCAAACGTACGTCCTCGGCGTTGTACGCTGATCGACGGCATTGATCATAGTCTGGCAGAACGCCGACGGTGCGCACGGGAGGACCACGCGGTGGCCCTTGTTACGGGATCGAACCAGAACGCGCGTTAGGTTGTTGGCCTCCCGAAACCACCGGCACCGAATCAATACCTTGTGAGCGCGCCATGACGAGCGCGACCACGAATAGCAGGATGGCGTCTAAGCCCGACACGACAAACAACGCAAGGAGCAAGAACACCCGGCCATTGACTTTTTACATAGCAGGGCCACCCAGCCGCGAAGCTAGAGCCCTACTCCGGATCTGGTGGGGGACATCACGTGCCTGCCAAGAGTGCGTTTGAAGGAGCTGTGGGTTATGACATAAATGCTGCTTTGGTAATCCCTAATGCAGAATTAACGAGACTAGGAGTACGTCACTCTGCAGTGACCGGTGCACAGCAGACATTGTACAGAGCATACTCGCAGGCAGGCAATGCACTCACATGGGAATCGGTCGCGAGAATCGAGACAGAGGCGCTTGTGCGAAGTGGAATGGCTCAAGGTATGGCGCAAGCGACGGTCAACAAGGCGATTGACGCACTAAAAAGCGCCGGAGTTTCGGGTCCAACCCGAATTCCGTGGGGAGGTTGAAAATGCCCGATCCAGAAATCGAAGCGTTCGCAAGAATCATTGTCCGACACATAAGAGATGCTGCAATTCGCAGTAACGATGCTGCATTACGTGATGACGTGAGTCATGCAGTCGGGAGACGATGGAGGGAAGCTGCTTCGAAGGGAGATCCGAAAGAGCTTGCACGAGTCCTCATACCTGATATCGTTGATGACACTGTATTCTACCTCTTGAACGCAATTGACCAGGGGATACTCCAATTGTCGTTCACAGCCCCGAACGGCAAGACAGCCGAGCTTCATGAGGATGGACGCGGTGAATTAGGGGGTTGGTACATGGGAAGCGATGGTTGGCGAGCTTCGTACTCTGAAGAGCGGGTGGTGGATGATTTTTCAGACTTGAAATAAGGGGTTCGGCTCCTCATTCCCGACGACCGGCTCGAAGGACTACACGTACCGGTATGACAGCATCGATTCGTGATTGTTTTCGCGGGGACGGTTGTCCTCGTGGCGCAACGCTAATGGGGTGAACCAGCGTCGGTTGGTTTATGATACCGTTGGGAGAGTGAGTTTCGAGACTGTCATTGTAGACACCTTTCGGACCTATATCGCATACACGTACGACCTGCTCAGTAACATCAAGACGATGTTTGTATCTGACATGCAACTCAATCAGAGGTTGTATCACTACAGTTATGATCGTGTCAACCGATTGAGAAGCATCTCTATTGTTCTTGAAGGAAGCGTTGCCTTCGACTATTGGCCAACCGGAGCGATCAAAACAGTGAGCTATCGCAACGAGGTCGGGGCTCCTGTCCAAAAACTGGACTACGCTTATAATCCTCGTGACTGGCTGACGTCGATCAATCATCCGGACAGTGTAGTGAGTCAAACTACGGGTACGGATGATCACTTTGGGTTGACATTGGGATACATGAAATCGTTCAACGGCAACATCGACACGATCTGGTCGAAGCATTCGGGGGACAGCCAGGTTGAGAGTGAAATCCTTGGCTATGACAAGCTGCATCGGTTGACACACTGGCACTTGGGGAGTCAGGGGGGCAGCACGACTTTGGACGAGGACTTCCAGTATGATCGGGCGGGGAACATCACGCAGTGGAAGCTTTCCAGTTCGGCCTCACCTGTCACCCATACCTACTATTCCGGCACGAACCGGTTGAAGAAGATCGGGTCGGGGTCGGACTATTTGTACAATCTGAACGGAGCGATGACCTCGGCATCACCACAGAGCATTCTGTGGAACCAGCAGGAGTTGCCATACCGGATCGGGGTGCTGCAGACCAACTGGACGAACTACCTCGACTTCACCTACGACGCGGATCGCAACCGGATCAAGAAGGCGTATGACGTGGGGTACTGGTGTGAGTGCGGTGGTGGGGAAGAGATGCTGATGGGAGGAGGTGGCGGTGAGGATTCGCTGCAATTGGAGAGTAATTCAGCTCTGATGGAGGGCGATAGCCTGGCGCCTGAAGAGCTGGATGCATTCGAGATTGGCGTCGGAGGCGAGAGTCAGGCGGCGGGTCCGGGTGGTCAGTGTGTGTGTCGGAGCGTGTCACAGACGTTGTACATCCATACCCATGACGGTCGTGTGGTGCGTGAGTACTCGAACAACACGGGGACAGTTCTTAGGGACTACCTGTGGGCGGGTGACAAACGTGTCGGTGTGTTCGAGTATGGTTCGTATCAGCAGAACTTCTTCATAACCGATCACTTGGGTTCAACGAGGCAAGTCTTGGATGCAACCGGTTTGGTGAAGGATAAGTACGATTTCTACGCCTACGGGAACACCCGGAGAGCAACGACCTCTCTGAACACGAAGGTGCGATACACCGGGAAGTATTATGATGACGAGATGGGGGTGAATCAGACATACTACGGGGCGCGGTACCTGAGTCACGATCATGGATCGCGGTTCACGAGTGTGGACCCGCTGACGTTTAATGACCCAGGCTGGAGTCCCTATATTTACGCGCGGTGCAATCCGGTTAAGAACATTGATCCGGATGGGCAGGCAGCGGAAACAGTGTTAGACATCGCCGCGGCCGGATTCAGCTACAATGATTATCGGAACAATCCGACATGGGGAAATTACTTCTGGTACGCCGCCGACGTCCTCGCTATCGGCTTCCTGGGTGTGCCAGCACCGGGTGTCTTCCGGCATGCGGGGAAGTTGGATATTCTCACGGATGTCAACAAGTCAGGTAAACAACTTGAATTGGATCTGGGAGATGTCAGGAAAGCTGAGGCGACCAGCAATTCCAAGCCAGGAAAGGATTTTTCGAAGTCCGTGAAAGACGGAATAATCGAGAATAATATCCAGAAGAACAGTGGTGAGCTGAGATCCGACATTGATGGCGAGATGCTCGTGAAGCCTCAGCAGTCGAAAAAGGGAGTAACGCCGCCAGACAATGAGGCTCACGTAGATCACGTCATTCCGAAATCGAAGGGCGGAACGAATTCGCCCGACAATGCGCAAGTACTATCGCGAAAACAGAATCTTCAGAAGGGCGATAGAATGCCCGATGAGTTGCCTCGAAAGGACGAGTGATGGTAGATGGTTCAATAATGAGGTGCGCAGCAATTGTATGCGGTGAGGTCGCAGCCAAGGATCCGATTCTGTATGCTTCGAGATCTGCGCCAGCTCATGAGGCAGATAGTGGTTGGCAATTCCTATGTGGCAGAATACATGAAGACGCCGGCTCCGCACAAGTCTGGGCAGTGCATCAGGTCTTGGAGTATGATCAGAGTTTGGAACCCTTTCTGGGGTTCCCGGAAGGAACGGTGCTTGAGAGGAATTCCCTTTTGGATGAGTGGCAGGTCACCCTGGGCTCTGAAGCGGACAGACGCTAAAATGTTCTGAAGAAGAGAAACTTTTGCAAAGACGCATGAATCCGATCACGATCCAGACCGTCACTTACAAGGATGGGGGGCAGTGAGGCGATCCAGACTCTGGACTACAGTTACAACCCCCGCGCGACTGGCTGGTGTCGATCAATGATCCGAGCGGCGTGGTCAGTCAAACCACGGGTGCGGGTGATCACTTTGGGTTGGCATTGGGATACATGAAGTCGTTCAACGGCAACATCGACACGATCTGGTCGAAGCATTCCGGGGACAGCCAGGTTGAGAGTGAGATTTTAGGGTACGACAAGCTGCAACGGTTGACCCACTGGCACTTGGGGAGTCAGGGGGGCAGCACGACCTTGGACGAAGACTTCCGGTATGATCGTGCGGGGAACATCACGCAATAAAAATTCTGACGTTTCATTGTCGCCCAGTCGACGAATCATACATTTGCACAGCGGGGGGAAGACGGGTGAGGTTGGTTGTACCACGACCTCGATGAACCGGTTGACGTGATCGCGATCTTCGCGAAGGGTAACCTCACGCCACTACGATTTCAGTGGAAGGGGCAGACCTACAAAGTCACGCGTGTCACCGGACGTTGGAAGGCCCCCAAGGGCGATACGTGGGTACGCCACTTCTCGGTGGTGGACTCGCAGGATAATGTCTTTCAGTTGGTCTACGACGAGCGGCGCACGGATTGGTCGATTGCCAAGGTGTGGGTGGAGTGAAACAAAGATTGCTTCGCCCCAAAGAGCGAGGCTCGCAATGACAAACTTGTTGTCGTTGCGAGGAGTCCCGGCGGCTCTATGCCGGGGCGACCGAAAGTAGGTCCTTTAGGGACGAAGCAATCCCCTGCAAATTCACGCCGGGTCACATTACAGCGTATGGCTGGGGATTGCTTCGGCCCTCAAAGAGCGAGGACCTCGCAATGACAGTGGCGTGGGGTAAATGACCATGTCGACATTTCCTTCGCATCAGAAGCGCGTGGTTGGGGGCGGGGCTGAGTCCAGGCGGCGGATCATGCACATCGATATGGATGCGTATTTCGCGGCACTTGAGCAGAAGGCGAATCCGAAACTTGCGGGACGGCCGGTGGTCGTTGGGTCACCCGGTGATAAACGTGGGGTGGTCTCGACAGCGTCGTATGAGTCGCGCGTGTTTGGGATCCATTCGGGGATGTCGTCGCGGGAGGCGAAAGTGCGGTGTCCCGATGCTGTGTTTATTGGAGTCGATCCCGATCATTACACATCTGTGTCTGCCGAACTCCTGAAAATCTTCAATGAGTTTTCGCCACGTGTTGAGTCAGTCTCTGTCGATGAGGCATTTCTCGATGTCACAGGGTGTGGCGAAGTGTTCGGGAGTGAAGAGAAGCTTGCACGGGAGTTAAAAGACAAAATCCACAATGCATTGGGTCTGACGTGTTCGCTCGGGATTGCACCGACAAAGATCATGGCCAAGCTGGCATCGTCAGTATTCAAGCCGGATGGATTGACAATTCTCAAACACGACGACGTAGTCACAGTTTTGTATCCATTGCCAGTTGAGAAGATGTGGGGGATCGGACCAGTTGCGGCGGAAGCGCTACACAGAACCGGGATCAATACTATCGGCGACCTCGCGCGTTTCGATCTGAAACAACTCCGCCGCATGATGGGGAAATATGGCGAGGTCATGGGGCGCATCGCGCGCGGCGATGAGCAGACACCGGTGCTCTCACCAGATGACCAGCCCGATGAAAAATCGATCGGTCACGAACGAACATTCGCGCACGATTCCGCCGATCCTGATTATTTGCATGCCACACTCTTCTATCTGGCCGATTTGGTGTCGCGACGGATGCGTCGCAATGGATTCGTCGGTCGAACAATCACTGTTCGAATCCGTCATGCGGATTTCACGACCGTGACACGTAGAATGACGTTGAATCACAGCACCGATTCGCATTCAGTCATCTACCATTACGCGTCTCAGATTTTTGACGCGTACTGGAACAATCGCATCAGATTGCGACTCTTGGGTATCTCGGTGTCAGGATTGGACCCTGCATCGTATTGCCAACTCCAACAGGATATGTTTCACGACAGCAGTGTTTCCCACGATCGTTCCCGAACAAGCGTCGATGAAACAATTGATCAGATCCGGGACAGGTTCGGAGAGCATGCGATTCAGGGGGCATTTTCCCATCTGCGATCCACCGAATAGCTTCTTCAAAAACTTGAGTTTCCTGACAAAATATCCCTCGACGCGCGCGACCTTTTTCCAAGTCAGCCGTATATAACAGTATGTGGCTGATTGTCGAGGCTACTGAGAGCCAACCGCATCGTGGACGGATGCTAAACCGTTGACCGAATCATTCAGTTACAGGTAGATTGCCGATGATGACCGATACAGCCCCGACTCTCGCGCCAGCTGCTCCTTTCAAATTCGAAGCCCACCATTTTTCGCCGGCGGGTTACAATCTCGAATCATCGATCCTGCGCGACATACTGAAATTCTCAAATCAGCCCGGTGTGATATCGTTTGCTGGCGGGCTGCCCGCTCCGGAGTTGTTCCCGATTGAGGAGATTCGTGAATCAGTGGACCGGGTGCTCACGCGTTTCGGCAGCCAGCCATTGCAGTACGGTTTGTCTGCTGGATATGGGCCCCTACGCGAGTGGCTCGCCGAACGCATGTCGAAGCACGGCGGTGTTCATCTCACCGCCGACAACGTGTTGGTCACGGCTGGTTCACAGCAGGCGTTGGATATTGTGGGGCGTGCGTTTCTGAGCAAGGGCGATTATGTTCTCTGCTCCCGTCCGACCTACCTCGGTGCGCTACAGGCGTTCAATTTCTATGGCGTCAAATACGCGCTCGCCGAGATGGACGACCACGGGATGAAAGTGGAAACGCTTGACCCGCTGATTGAAAAGCATCGTCCTCGGTTCGTTTATACTGTGCCGACTTTCCAGAATCCGACCGGCATCACGATGAGCTACGAGCGCCGAAAGCTCCTCGTCGCGAAGGCACAGAAGTACAGTCTGCCTATTATAGACGACAACCCGTATGGCGAATTGCGGTATTCGGGCGAACCGGTGCCTTCGATCAAGAACATGGGTGGTCAGGCCGTCATCCAGCTCGGGACGTTTTCCAAGACCGTCAGCCCCGGATTCCGTATTGGCTGGATAACCGCATCGCGCCAGACAATGGGTGTCTTCACCCGCGTGAAGCAGGCGACCGACCTGCACACGAATGAATTCTCTCAATACGTTCTTCACGATTTCGTACAGGACGGAAGGTTGGATCGTCACATCGAAGTGCTCAAGCATTCATACCGCGAGCGGCGCGATGCCATGCTGCGGGCGATGAGCGAGTTCTTCCCCGATACCGTGCAATGGACCAAGCCCGACGGTGGGCTATTCCTGTGGGTAGTACTGCCTGAGCATGTCGATGCTTCCAAGATACTGCCCCGGGCGATCGAGGAGAAGGTCGCCTTTGTGCCTGGCCAACCCTTCCATCCGGATGGATCCGGCAAGAACACGATGAGACTCAATTTCTCGAACGCGTCCCTTCCCGACATCCACGAGGGTATCAAGCGGTTGGGACGTCTGCTCGCGGGAGTCTTGTAACAAAAATAGCTCAAACACGCTGACAGGTGCATCGTATCTCACAGAAGTGCGGCCCAAGGGCCGATAGGAACCACATGAAGAATCAACTCACCGTATGGTACTGGCGTTGGGAGGCACCCTTTTAGGGGCGGTGGGCTGATTTATTCAATTTCCGAGGAATTCCTGGAGCCCGTCGACCCCGACGGGCTTTTTCTTTGCCCGTTTTCGACGACTTCGTCATTGTGAACATGCACCAGAGAGCATACCCTAACGCGTCCAATTGATAGCGACTACATGGCCAAGATTTCATTCATCAAAGTGGAAGCACTCGGGAACGATTTCGTGATCGTTGAGCAGTCGCGGATCGCCAAATCGTGGACTACGAAACAGGCGGCATTGATCTGCGACCGTCGTGTGGGAGTCGGCGCCGACGGCCTAATCCTACTCGGACCATCCACAAAGGATGGGATCCGTTTCCGGCTGTTCAACGCCGATGGATCCGGGGCTGAGTGGTCGGGCAACGGGGTGCGCGGCGTTGGTGCATACCTCGCCGCCATGAATCCACGTCAGAGTGACTTTCATCTCGATACTCTCGCTGGGTGCATCCGCGTCGCAACGAAGAAACTCAAGGCCGGTGGCGTCAAAGCGGCATTCAGCCGTCCGATGCCACGTGTGGAAGCAGTGCCTCTCAAGTCGGTGCGAACAGTCACGTCGATGGCTGGACGGCGCCTGGTTGCGGGGCCGGCGTATGTCGATGCCGGTAATCCGCATTGGGTGTTTGTTGTTTCCAGTTTGGACTTCGATTGGGAGCGCATGGGCGCTGGATGCCAGCCATTGAATCGGCGTACTAAAGGGATCAATGTTGAATTTGCACGGGTGCGCAGCCGCAAACAGATTGAATTTCGCATCTTCGAACGCGGGGTCGGGCCGACTCCATCCTCGGGGTCAGGAGCCTTGGCTGCAGTTGCCGCATGCCGATCCATGAATCTCATCGGGAAGACTCTGAAAGTGGCATCTCCCGGCGGGATTCAGTCCGCGCGGTTTAGCGCATCTGGTGAGAGCATCGTGCTTGAAGCGCCAGCACGCATTGTGATGGCGGGCGTGTGGTCGGATGGTGATGTCCTCTCGGAGAAGAAGCGCTAATGGACTTCAAGTCGTTCAAACACGACTGGGGTGAAGCCCCGGTTGTGACTCTCTCTGTCGAGATTCCAGCCGATCTCCTCACACCGGCCGCGGTGTTCCTCAAACTTGGCGGCGATAAAGCCAAGCACTCATTCCTGCTCGAGAGTGTCGAGGCGGGGGAGAATGTCGGGCGCTACTCAATCATCGGTGTCGATCCTTGCGAGACTATCACGCTAACCGAATCGGCTTGCCGTCACACGGCTGGGCGCGCGAAGACATCGTACTCACCCGCAGACCTCAGCAAAGTCATGCGATCACGTCTGCCTCAGATGCATTCCGGTGTTCCTGCTGGCACGTCCGGCCTCGCAGGTGGCTGGATTGGTTATCTCGGCTACGATTGTGTCCGTCTATTTGAACGGCTTCCGTCGATTGCACCGGATGTCACTCGACACCCTTGGGCCGTACTTGGGCTCTACAAGCGAGTGGTCGTCTTCGATCACGCCCGGCAAACTGCACGAGCAGTCGCGAGTACAGGTACCGGTATAGATCGTGGTATCTCAGCGCGAGCTGCCTATGACAACGCGAAGCGTGATCTCGATGTGCTTATCCGAAAACTGTTGCGTCCAGTATCGATGCCGGAACTGAAACCGGTCGCTCAGAAACGTGCAAAATCGAATACGTCGAAGGCGTTGTATCTCGATGGTGTGCGGACGTTCAAGAAGCACATCGGCCGCGGCGATATTTTTCAGGGAGTACTGTCGCAGCGATTCTCTGTGTCCGGTACCATTCCCGCTTTTGATGTCTATCGTCGGCTGAGGCGCAGCAATCCATCGCCGTACATGTACTTCGTGCGAGCGGGCGACCTTTCGATTGCAGGATCATCCCCCGAGACTCTCGTGCAGAAAACGCGGAATGTCGCTACCACGCGACCGATCGCGGGAACCCGTCCGCGCGGCGCGACTCCCGATGAAGACATCCGCAACGAGCGGAATTTGCGTGCTTCGGTGAAAGAAAACGCCGAGCACATCATGTTGGTTGATCTTGGTCGCAATGACCTGGGACGCGTGTGTCGTTCCGGAACTGTCGCGACAGTGCAACTGCGGGAAATCGATCGGTACTCTCATGTCATGCATCTGGTGTCAACCGTCTCGGGCCAGACACGACCCAACGTCGACTCGCTCGATGTCATCGCGGCGGCGTTTCCGGCGGGGACAGTCACAGGGGCGCCGAAAATCCGCGCGATGGAATTGATCGATCAGGTAGAGCCTGATCGTCGTGGCGTATACGCCGGCTGCGTCGGGTACATCGATTGGTTTGACAATATGGACATGGCGATTGCGATCAGAACCGCAGTGATCGACAAGAACGGCGGTAGTGTTCAGGCAGGAGCCGGAATCGTCGCCGATAGCGATCCTGAACGTGAGTACGAAGAGACATGCAACAAAGCCGCAGCACCGCTCTTGGCGCTGGGCGGAGTGATTGAGAAGTCGTAAATGATTCTACTTGTCGACAACTACGATTCGTTCACCTACAACCTCTTCCAGTACCTGTCGGAACTGGGTGCAAAGGTACAGGTGAAGCGCAATGATGCTGTCGACATCGACAAGATTGTTGGCCACTACGATTCCGTTGTCTTGTCACCGGGTCCGGGACGTCCGGCCGAGGCTGGGATCACTCCGATCATTGTTAGAGAGCTGTCAGGGCAGATTCCGATACTTGGTGTCTGCCTCGGGCATCAGGCGATTGGTGAAGTATTCGGCGGGAAAATTGTGCGCGCGCCGCGTCTGATGCACGGAAAGACTTCGATGATCAGCCACAATGGCAAAGGCCTGTACGCGGGGCTGACGAATCCATTTGAAGCCACCCGCTATCACTCGCTGGTCGTCGAACCGGATTCGTGTCCAGCGGTGCTGGAGATAACGGCGCGATCCGACGATGGTGTCATCATGGGTATGAAGCACAGAGAGCACCCGACAGTCGGGGTGCAATTCCATCCGGAGTCGATACTGACGCGCGAGGGAAAGAATTTGCTTAAGAACTTCATCGAGGGACGACTCTAATGCCGCTGCGTCCTTTCATACAAAGCGCATTGGCGGCTGAGAATCTGACTATGGCCCAAGCGCGTGAAGCGATGGGGCATGTCATGCGCGGCGAGGCAACTCCGGCGCAGATCGCTGCGTGGCTTGTTGCTATGCGGATCAAGCGTGAGACGGTCGAAGAGTTGAGTGGATTCGCGACGGCTATGCGCGAAGCGATGGTCACACTTCCCGACGCGCCCGATGACGCGATCGACACATGCGGTACCGGGGGAGATGGGCTGGGGACATTTAACATCTCAACAGCTGCCGCGTTGATTGCGGCCGCTTGTGGTGTCCCGGTCGCCAAGCATGGCAACCGCGCGGTATCGTCGCAGTCCGGGTCGGCCGATGTCTTGTCAGCACTCGGTTTTGAAATCGATCCTGGCATCGAACGAGTGTCTCACGCACTGAAACAAACCGGGTTCGCGTTTATGTTCGCACCGCGGTTTCATCCAGCCATGATGCACGCGGCTGTACCACGACGGGAAATCGGTGTCCGCACTGTCTTCAACATGCTGGGTCCCTTGTGCAATCCCGCCATGGTGCGAAGGCAGATTATTGGAGTATTCGACCGCACTCGCGCACGCGAGATTGCCGAGGTGTTGGCGGCGCTTGGTGCTGAGCATGCGTTGGTGATATCCGGTCCGAATGGTGCCGACGAATTGTTGCCGACTGGTGACAATCTCATTGTCGAATGGGACGGCAAGACAATCTCCGAAAAGGTTTTAAGCGCACAGGATTTCGGGGTCCGCCACTGCACTGTCGATGACCTACTCGGTGGGGATGCGCAGCGAAGCGCTTCAATCATAAAAGGGATCGCTGAGGGTGCGTATGGTCCCAAACGTGAGACGGCGGTGCTCAATGCGGCCGCGGCGTTGTATGTCGCAGGTGAAGTAGCGGACATCGCTGAGGGGATCGAGACAGCACACACGGCAATCCACGATGGGCGGGTACTTGATCTTCTGCAACGCGCCGCGGGGGCCAGCCGTTTGGCCGGCTGATTGACGTTATGTCCAAACAACCACCTCTCACTCCTGAACAGCCGGGGATTGCGTCCTCCGAGCCGGTTGTCATGCCGTTGCCACGCTCTTCGCACTGGTTTGACGAGTACCTCGACAACGTGCGCAAGATCTCGACTGAGTCGTGGTGGTTCCTGCTCGGGACTATGTTTGTTAGTCTGGCGTGGTTGACATTCATGTTGCTGTTCAACCTGTACATGAAGGAGCGTGGGTACCCAGAGGGAGTCATGGGGCAGGTTTTGTCGGCGCAGTCATTCGGAACGATGGCGATGGCAGTGCCGGCCGCATTTCTCGTGTCGCGGCTTTCGGCGCGGTATGCGCTCATGCTGTCATCCATCGGAGTGGCGCTCGGGTTTACCTGGGTGACTCTGGTCGACGCCAAGGGCATCATCATCGCGGCGTCATTCCTCGCGGGAGCCATGGTCGCATTCTCGCGTGTTTATAGTTCGCCGTTTCTGATGAAGTACACGTCTTCATCGGAACGATCCATCGTGTTCTCGCTGAGTTTCGCGGCCTCACTTGGCTCAGGGCTGATTGCTCACCTTGGGGCGGGGACACTACACACCTACTTCACCGCGTTGTCGGGCTCGGCAGTGACAGCATATCGATGGGTTTTGTGGTGCGGGGCCGGATGCGGTCTCTTTGGAGCGCTCGCATTTTCGCGGCTGCCCTCGGGCCAGATTTCCGAATGGCGTGTGCGTACCCCCGTGCACCAGTTCCTGCGCACCAAAGGTCCGCTGTTCTTCCGATTGGTGTTTCCGTCGTTTTTGGTGGGACTGGGTGCCGGGCTAATAATCCCGTTCTTGAATCTTTACTTCAGCGATCGGTTTGGGTTATCGACTCAGACAATCGGCATCTACTATGCCATGGTTCAGGGGTCGATGATTGTTGGAGTGATGCTCGGCCCGGAGTTGGCGCGTCGTTACGGCATGGTGCGCACAATCGTGATCAGTGAACTGTCATCGCTGCCGTTCATGGCGATTCTTGCCTTCACGCACGATTTGACACTTGCGACATTCGCATTCCTTGCCCGCGGCGCGTTGATGAACCTCGGTGTCCCGATTGCAAACAATTACCTGATGGAACGAGTTGGAGCAGAGGATCGCGCCACGGCAAACAGCATGTCGCTGCTCGCATGGACATCTTCGTGGGCAATCACAACGGCCGTCGGCGGATGGATGATTGAAAAGTATGGGTACGAGCCACCGCTCTTGGCCGGATGTGCGTTGTACATCATCTCGTCTGGGCTGTACTTTTATTACTTTAGAAACGAAGAAATTTACGCGGGCCGTATGTCGCCGGGGATTGTTGATCCGGAGTAACTGACTTCAATCATGTCAACTTCACAACCGACACAAAACGCCCCCGGCCGCGTGTTCCTCGAGAAGATCGTGGCGTCGACGCGATTGCGTATCTCACGACTGCGTGGACAGCGCTCAATAGATTCGTTGTTGGCCGACGCCAAGGAGTTTACGCGTCGATCATTCGATGCGGCCATTTCGCAAGATTCACCGGCGATCATTGCCGAGATTAAGAAGGCGTCGCCATCCAAAGGGGTACTACGTGCGGATTTTGATGCAGCAGGTCTTGCCCTGGCATACGAGTCGGGCGGTGCGGCGGCGTTTTCTATTGTGACAGAGCCGGAGTACTTTCAAGGCGATGGAGCGTGGATCGCAGACACTCGATCGAAAACGAGACTGCCGATCTTGCGAAAGGATTTTGTCCTGGAGCCGATTCAAGTTGCTGAGGCGGCTGCGCTCGGCGCCGATGCAATATTGCTGATCGCGCGCCTGTTGTCCGTTGAGCAGATGCAGGAATTGTATGATGCCGCAAAGACACCAGCTCTGGCTGTGTTGTTCGAGGCCCATGGCGAGCATGATCTTGAGAAGATTGCACAGTGCGAACCACGAATAGTGGGCATAAACGCCCGCGATCTGGATACGTTTGTGGTCGATACCAAGCAATTCGAAGCACTAATGAATTACCTGCCCGACGGAGTGACCACTGTTGCGGAGAGCGGGATAGAGTCACACGATCAGGTTGTGTCGGCGATGAAATTGGGCTATTCGGCATTTCTCATCGGCGAGACATTGGTCAAATCGGCCCACCCGGAAACGACTTTGCGGGCATTGCGCACGGGAGAAACCTCTTGAATCGTACGCGCGTAAAAATTTGCGGTATCACTCGCGCGGAGGACGCGCTTGAGGCTGTCGCCGCCGGCGCCGATGCTGTCGGCATGGTGTTCTGGGCTGGGAGCAAACGGGCGATGGATGCAGAAAAAGCCCGACCGATTGCGCAGATCATACCGCCATCAGTGGGTATCGTCGGCGTATTTGTCGATGCCAGTGTCGAGTTCGTCCTCGAGACTGTCGACAAAACGGGTATTACTGCCGCGCAGTTGTGTGGCGATCTCAGACCGGGGGATTGGACTAAAATTCCGCACACCTTGCGTATTGTCCGAGCACTTTCGATCTCCGGCTCAGTAGTTCCGGACACAGAACTGAAGATGAATGGTGTGAACGACTACTTGCTCGACAATGGCTCACAGAGCAGTCGCGGTGGAACCGGCGAGACATTTGATTGGGATTTGGCAGACAGATTTCGGTCATGGGGTCGGATTTGGCTGGCAGGGGGACTGAATCCCGATAACGTCGGCGACGCAATTTCCAGGGTGCGGCCACATGCAGTCGACGTATCCAGCGGCGTTGAGTTGACGCCCGGAATAAAATCTCCTGAACAGATCCGCAGATTCATCGACGCTGTCCATCATGCCGACCATGCTATTGCGAAAGCGGAGAAGCATGCCCACTAAACGCCGCACCGTCGTAGGTCCGAAGTTTTTGCGTCGCCCTGACAAGCATGGCCGCTTCGGGGCATTTGGCGGACGCTATGTTCCTGAGACTCTTATCCCGGCTCTTGAACGACTGACAGTGGACTTCGAGAGTGCTTGGCGTGATAAGTCGTTCAAAGCAGAGTATGCCCACTTGCTCGCAGATTTCGCGGGACGGCCGACGCCGCTTTACCATGCCGAACGGCTGTCGAAGCGTCTCAATCGGGGACAGATCTATCTCAAGCGCGAGGATCTTAATTTTACTGGCTCACACAAGCTGAACAATACGATTGGCCAGATAGTGTTGGCGATGCGACAAGGTAAGACGCGAATCATCGCTGAGACAGGCGCCGGTCAGCATGGGGTGGCGACTGCGACTGTTGCGGCGCGGTTCGGCCTCAAGTGCGTTGTGTATATGGGGGCTGTCGACGTCGCGCGGCAGGCGCCAAATGTTGAACGGATGAAGCTCTTGGGCGCACAGGTCATCCCGGTCACTTCAGGCGCAAAGACACTGAAGGATGCAACCAGCGAGGCGATTCGCGATTGGGTGGGAAACGTCGAGGACACGTTCTATGTCATCGGTTCAGTCGTTGGTCCGCATCCGTATCCGTACATGGTGCGTGAGTTTCAGAGGATCATTGGACGGGAAGCGCTGGCTCAGTGTCGAAAACAGTTGAAACGACTGCCCGATACACTGGTGGCGTGTGTCGGAG
>Ga0307505_10001871_pt1 | contig 15806 bp, 14 predicted proteins | sample 23_S_MG_FD_202183 | JGI IMG/M metagenome (GOLD analysis project Ga0307505, IMG submission 202183) | Soil microbial communities from Populus trichocarpa stands in riparian zone in the Pacific Northwest, United States - 23_S | ecosystem: Environmental > Terrestrial > Soil > Riparian zone > Trees...
TTCGTCTTCGGGAACGCGATCGACCCCACGGGCGGCTATGTCGACTACATCGTGCCGGGCGTGATCCTGCTCTGCGCCGGCTTCGGCGCCTCATCGACGGCCGTGTACGTCGCGAACGACATGAAGGCCGGCATCATCGACCGGTTCCGCACGATGCCCTTGCGGGCCAGCGCCGTGCTGACCGGCCACGTCATCGCGAGCCTCGTGCGCAACCTGCTCGCGACCGGCGTGGTCATCGGTGTCGCCATCGCGATCGGATTCCGGCCCACGGCGAACATCATCGAGTGGGTGGGCGCCGTCCTTCTGATCGCGCTGTACATCCTTGCGATCACGTACCTCTTCGCGGCCATCGGCCTCGCCGCCGGCAGTCCCGAAGCCGCGAACGCCTACGGATTCATCATTCTGTTCGTGCCCTACCTGTCGAGCGCCTTCGTGCCCGTCGAGACGATGCCGTTGTGGCTGCAGCCGATCGCGCAGTACCAGCCGGTGACGCCGATCATCGAGACGATCCGAGGGCTCCTCTTCGGGACGCCCATGGGCGATGCACCGTGGTGGGCGGTCGGCTGGTGTCTCGCGATCCTCGCGTTCGCGTTCGTGTGGGGCGCGTGGCTGTTCCGCCGCAAGAGCGGACGTCGCTGAGCGACGTCCGCTCGCAGCCTGCCCTGAGCTCGCCGAGGGGCGGACGTCGCTAGGGGGATGCGCCCGCTGACCCTCAGCGACCGGGGAGCTTCTTGAACGCGCTCTCGAGAGCGTGCTTCGCGGATGCCGCGGCCCGGCCGACGACTTCGGCGGCGTGGGCCGCGGAATCCGGCAGCGGGACCAATGCGAAGTCGTCGTCGGCCTCGTCGAGGAACGGCAGCAGCCAGTCGTCCACCTCATCGAGAGGCGCGGCCGAGAGGCTGTAGTACCGGTGCTGGCCCTCTTCGCGCACCGACACGAGGTGTGCGTCGCGCAGCACCTTGAGGTGCTTCGACACCGTCGGCTGGCTCGCACCGAGCTCGTGCACGATGTGCGAGACGCTCGTACCGCGTTCGCCGGCGGCGGCGCGGTCGAGGAGAAGCCGCAGGATATCGCGCCGCGTGCCGTCCGCGATCACGTCGAAGATGTCCGCCATGTGCTCAGATTAGTCGCGCGATCCGCGGAGTACCATGAGGGCGTTCGGCGGACGGGCAGCAGGGAGGGCGCGCATGTCGGAAGGCAGGCGCGTCGGGGGCGGCCGCTCCCGTCGTGGATCGTCGATCGACGGCGAGCCCCGCGGTCTGCTCATCACCCGCTCCCGCACCCGTCGCGCCTTCGACAGGTTCCGGAATCTGACGACGTCCTCCCCGGCCCGCTTCGCCGTGCTGATCTTCGTCTCGCTCATCCTGCTGTTCACGGCGCTGCTCTCGCTTCCCGCCGCGTCGGCCGACGGCATCCCGATCCGACTCGCCGACGCCGTCTTCACCGCAGTCTCGACGATCTGCGTGACGGGGCTCACGACCGTCGACATCGCGACGACCTTCTCGCCGTTCGGGAAGGTCGTCATCTTCCTCGGCGTCAACATCGGGGGGATGGGCGTGCTGACGCTCGCGTCCATCCTGGGCCTGGTCATCTCCAAGCGCCTCGGCCTGCGCGCGAAGCTCATCGCCGCGAGCGACTCCAACCCGCTGCGCTCGCACGGCGGTCCGGTGAACGAAGGTCAGACGGTGCGCCTCGGCGAGATCGGTCAGCTGCTGCGGACGGTCGCGCTGTCGACGCTGCTGATCGAGGCCCTCGTCGCGCTCGCGCTGTATCCCGCGCTCATCGTCGCCGGCATCCACCCTCTCGAAGCGCTGTGGGAGGCGCCGTTCTACGCGGCGATGGCGTTCACCAACACAGGGTTCACCCCCAACCCGGGCGGCCTCGCGCCCTTCGCCGACGACTACTTCCTGCTGACCGCGCTGATGGTCGGCGTCTTCCTCGGAAGCATCGGCTTCCCCGTCATCTACGCGCTCTGGAAGCACCACTGGCACGTGCGCCGCTGGTCGCTGCACACCAAGCTCACGCTCATCACGACGATGCTGCTGTTCTTCGCCGGCGCCGCCGCGTTCCTCGTGCTGGAGTTCAGCAACCCGAAGACCTTCGGGTCGATGGATGCGTGGGACACGACGTTCCAAGCCTTCTTCCTCTCCGCGATGACCCGCTCGGGCGGGTTCGCGGTGGTCGACATCAGCGAGCTGCACGGCTCGTCGATCATCGTGGCGTGCATGCTCATGTTCGTCGGCGGCGGGTCGGCCTCCACCGCGGGCGGCATCAAGGTGACGACCCTGGCCGTCCTCGCCCTCGCGGTGTGGTCGGAGGCGAAGGGCCGTCCCGCGGTGCAGGCGTTCGGCCGCCGCATTCCGAGCGACGTGCAGCGCGTCGCGCTGTCGGTCGTCGCGTGGGGGGCGACGGTCTGCGCACTCTCGACCATCGTCATCGCGCAGCTCAGCCACGAGCCGGTCTCCGACGTGCTCTTCGACGTCATCTCGGCCTTCGGCACGGTCGGACTGTCGACCGGCCTCACGGCAGAGCTCGCCGACCCCGCGGTCTACGTCATGGCGGTGACGATCTTCATGGGACGCATTGGTACAGTGACACTCGCCGCGGCTGTGGCAGTGACATCCCGTTCGCAGCTGTATTCGCTGCCGGTGGAAAGGCCGATCGTTGGTTGAGCGCATCCGGGGCGACGCCCCCGTTCTCGTGATCGGACTCGGACGCTTCGGCGCCGCCTGCGCCGGCGAGCTCGACCGCCTCGACCGCGAGGTGCTGGCGATCGACGAGAGCCTGGACCTCGTGCAGAAGTGGTCCGAACGGGTGACCCACTCGGTCCAGGCCGATGCGCGCAACATCGAAGCGCTGCGGCAGGTCGGGGCACAGGACTTCCAGGTCGGAGTCGTCGCCGTGGGGTCGTCGATCGAGGCATCCGTCCTCATCACCGCGAACCTCGTCGACCTCAAAGTGCCGCAGATCTGGGCGAAGGCCGTCTCGCAGTCGCACGGCAAGATCCTCGCCCGCGTGGGCGCGAATCACGTCATCTACCCCGAGCGCGAAGCCGGCGAGCGTGTCGCGCACCTCGTCAGCGGGCGGATGTTGGACTTCATCCGGTTCGACGACGACTTCGCGCTCGCGAAGCTGTACCCGCCGAAGTTCATCCGCGGCGTGGGGCTGAACGAATCGGGTGTGAGGACGAAGTACAACGTGACGGTCGTCGGGGTGAAAAGCCCCGGCAAGCCCTTCCGCTACGCCGAGGCCGACACCATGGTCACGAATCACGACCTCATCATCGTCTCGGGCACCAACTCCGACATCGAGCGCTTCGCGGCCCTGGACCGGTAGGGGACCTACGCGCCGGCGGCGTGTCTCGATACGCCGCTTCGCGGCTACTCGACAACCGTCGCTGGCGGGGGGCGCCTACGCGCCCTCCGCCTGTCTCGATACGCCGCTTCGCGGCTACTCGACAACCGTCGCTGGCGGGGGCGCCTACGCGCCCTCCGCCAGCTCGCGCGCGCGGGCGAGAGCGGCATCCGTCGCCTCGGCGAACACCCCGTCGAGCCTCGCGCCCTGGAGGACCGCGATCGCGCGCTCGGTGGTGCCCTTCGGGCTCGTGACGCGGCGGCGCAGCTCGGCGGGTTCCTCCCCCGAGGACTCGAGCAGCGCGGCGGCGCCGATGAAGGTCTGCTCGGCCATCAGCCGGGCCTCCGCCTCGGTGAAGCCCTTGCCGATCGCGGCCTCGGTGAGCGCCTCTACGAGGAGGAAGAAGTACGCCGGGCCGGAGCCCGAGATCGTCGACACCGCGTCGATCTGCGACTCGGGCACCTCCACGACACTGCCCACGGTCTCGAAGAGCCGCCGCACGAGCGAGACCTCGTCTGCCCCGGCGGCGGATCCGGCGGCGAGACCCGTCACCGCCTTGCCGACGAGCGCGGGGGTGTTCGGCATGGATCGCAGCACGGCGACCCCGTCGCCCAGGATGGTCTCGAAGGTCGCGATGGTGACACCGGCGGCGAGGCTCACCACGATTGCTCCCGGCCGCAGGCGCGGGGCGATCTCCCGTAGCAGGTCGGGCACCATCGCCGGCTTGACGCCGATGAGAACGATGCCGGCGGATGCCGCGGCATCCGTGTTCCCCGAGGGGCGCTCCTCGAGCGCGACGCTCTCGACACCCTCCAGCCCGGCGAGCTCGGCCGCCTTCACTGCGGACCGGTTGGTCGCGACGACGCCACTCGCGGCGAGGCCGGACCGCACGAGCCCATGCAGGATCGCTCCGCCCATGGAGCCTGCTCCGAGGATGGCGACGCGGGGCAGACTGCTCGTCTCAGGCATGCGGCTCATCCTAGGAGACGGAGGTGGCGCGCCGGTGCTGCGCATAACTCCTGCTGTGATCTCCCGTAAGCCCCGCGAGACGGCCGATCTTCGCATTCTGCGCGGGTCAGCAGGGGTTATGCGCCGCGTCACATAATTCATGCTTGACTTATATAAGCGCTCACGCAGATAATGAATGTCATGCACGCGCTCGATGTTCTCGGAGAGCCGGTCCGCCGGCGGATCCTCGAACTGCTCGCGACGGGCGAGCGCAGCGCCGGCGAGATCGGCGAGATCGTGCAGCGCGAGTTCGGCATCTCGCAGCCCGCAGTCTCGCAGCACCTGCGCGTGCTGCGCGAGGCCGGCTTCGCGACCGTGCGACCCGAGGGCACGCGGCGGTTGTACGCCGTCGACCCCGACCCGCTGGAGGCGGCGAACGCGTGGTTCGACCCGTTCCGCCGGTTCTGGCAGCCGCATCTCGATGCCCTCGGCACCGAGCTCGCACGAGGGCGCCGCGCCCGCCGGCTCGCGGACGAGACCGCAGCGGAGCCGGCGGACCCGGCATCCGATGAACAAGAGCCCCGAGAAGACCCGACCCCCGACAAGGAGAACTGAGATGGTCGACGTACACGCACAGGTGAACGCGGTGGACCGCACCGTTGGCAGCGGAGAGCTCGAGGGCGCGCCGACGCGCGTGCAGAAGCTCTCGCAGACCTACCCGTCGCCGCTGGAGGACGTGTGGGATGCGGTGACGTCCGCCGAGCGCATCCCGCGATGGTTCCTGCCGATCGAGGGCGACCTGCGCCTCGGCGGCCGGTATCAGCTCGTGGGCAACGCGGGCGGCGAAGTGCTGGAGTGCGCTCCCCCGCAGGGCGACACAGCGCACTACCGCGTGACGTGGGAGTTCGGCGGCGGCGTCTCGTGGGTCGAGGTCGCCCTGCAGCGCGTCGACGAGGAATCGACGCGCCTCGACCTGATCCACACGGCGAAGGAGGCGGATCTGCCTCCGGGGTTCTGGGAGATCTACGGCCCGGGCGCCACCGGCGTGGGCTGGGACGGCGGGCTGCTCGGCCTCGCCCTGCACCTGGCCGGCAACAGCGACCTGCCGCCCGAGGCGGCCGAGGCATGGGCGTCGACCGACGAGGGCCGGGCCTTCTATCGTGCCGCCGCCGACGCGTGGGGCGCCGCGCAGATCGCGGGCGGCGGGGATCCGGATGCCGCGACCGCCGCGGCCGACGCCACGTACGGCTTCTACACCGGGCAGGCCGAGGGCGGGATGCCGGACGCCTGAGCCTCCGCGGCGAGGGCGCGGACCCGTTGCTCATCGCCTCGGCGTCATGGCGTTCGATGCGGCAGCGGCATCATCATCTGAGACCTGAAAGGTGATTCACAAAACTGGCGAGCGCGGATATCCTCGAAGAGCGGGGGCGACGACGCCACCGCGTCGACCCGAAGGACTCCGACATGACCCTCTTCGACGGCATCGCCGCCCGCACGGTGGAGACCCCGCGCCTCGCCGTCAACATCCTCGAGCGGGAGGGCGACGACCCGGCGACGCCCCCCGAGCGCACTGTCGTCTTCGTCCACGGCAACGTGTCGTCGTCGCTGTTCTGGCAGGAGACCATGCAGGATCTCCCCCACGATCTCCGGGCGATCGCGATAGACCTCCGCGGGTTCGGCGGCACCGAGCACGCCCCCATCGACGGGACGCGCGGAGTCCGGGACTTCAGCGACGACATCCACGCGACCCTCGAGGAACTCGGGATCCCCACCGCGCATCTGGTCGGCTGGTCCATGGGCGGTGGGGTGATCATGCAGTACGCGCTCGACCACCGAGCGCTCAGCCTCACACTGGAGGCACCGATCTCCCCCTACGGGTTCGGCGGGACGCGGCGCGACGGCTCCCGCCTGACCGACGACGACGCGGGATGCGGCGGCGCGAGCGGCAACGCCGAGTTCGTCCAGCGGCTCACCGATCGCGACGCCGGCGACGAGGCCCCGACGTCGCCGCGCAACGTCTTCCGCTCGGGTTATGTGGCCCCTGGCTACACGACCGACCACGAGGACGTCTTCGTCGAGTCCATGCTGTCGACCTCCACGGCATCGGGGAACTACCCTGGCGACGCGGTGCCGAGCGAGAACTGGCCGGGGATGGCGGCGGGCACCGTCGGCGTGCTCAACACCCTCGCACCGAAGCACTACAACGTCTCGGGCATCGTCGCCCTCGAGCCGAAACCGCCCATCCTATGGATCCACGGCGCCCTCGACCCGATCATCTCGGACTCGTCCTTCTACGACCTCAACAACCTCGGAAAGCTCGGGATCGTCCCCGGCTGGCCTGGCGAAGAGGTAGCCCCGCCGCAGGAGATGGTGTCGCAGATGAAGGACGTGCTCGGCGCCTACGCGGCAGCGGGCGGCGAGGTCACCGAGGTGTGCCTGGAGCGGGTCGGCCACACGCCGAATATCGAGCGCCCCGCGGAGTTCCGGCACGCGCTGCTCGCGGTGATCGGATACACCGGCACGCCCGCGGACCCCGCCCCGCCGACCGAGGCCATCATCCTCAGATCCGCCGACTGACTGCACTCCCGAGCGGGCGTCCTCTCCCCGCGGGATACCGGAGGCCCCGGCATCCGTAGACTCATCCCCATGAGTGCTTCGGGCGGCGGCAAGGCGATCATCGCGGCTTTCCTGGCGAACCTGGGCATCGCGATCGCGAAGTTCATCGCCTGGTTCCTGTCGGGGTCGGCGTCGATGCTCGCCGAGGCGATCCACTCCGTCGCCGACGCGGGCAATCAGCTGCTGCTGCTCCTCGGCGGACGCCGCGCGCGTCGCAAGGCCGATGCCGATCACCCCTTCGGGTACGGCCGCGAACGCTACGTCTACGCGTTCGTGGTCTCGATCATCCTGTTCTCGCTGGGTGGACTGTTCGCGATCTACGAGGGCGTCGACAAGCTGATCCACCCGCACGCGCTCGACGAGCAGTGGTGGTGGCTGCCGCTCGTCGTGCTCGTGGTCGCGATCGTGCTCGAGTCGTTCTCGCTGCGCACCGCCGTCATCGAGAGCAATCACGTGCGGGCGAAGGGACAGTCGTGGGTCTCGTTCGTGCGCCACGCGAAGGCTCCGGAGCTGCCGGTCGTCCTCCTCGAGGACATCGGCGCGCTCACCGGCCTCGTCTTCGCGCTGCTCGGCGTGGGGCTCACGGTCATCACCGGCGACCCCGTGTTCGACGCGATCGGCACGCTCATGATCGGCACGCTCCTCGTCCTCATCGCGATCGTGCTCGGCATCGAGACGAAGAGCCTGCTCGTGGGCGAGGGTGCGACGGATGCCGATCACGACCGCATCGTGGACGCGATCGGCGCCAGTGGCGAGATCGAGAAGCTCATCCACATCAAGACGCTCTACCTCGGCCCCGACGAGCTGCTCGTCGCCGCGAAGCTCGGCTTCCCGACCGACAAACCCCTCGCCGCCGTCGCCGCCGACATCGACCGGATCGAGGCCCGCATCCGCGCGGCCGTTCCCGCGGCGCGGGTCGTCTATCTCGAACCCGACATCTACCGTCCCGGCGACGACCCCAGCCCGCCGACCGAGGACTTCGTCATCCGATCCGTGGACTGAGCGCGACCTCAGCGCCGCGCGGCGAAGAAGTCCTGCAGCAGCGCCGTCGCGGCGTCCCCGCGCACGCCGCCCACGACCTCGGCGCGGTAGGGCAGCCGGCGGTCGCGCACCACGTCGTACACCGACCCCGCTGCCCCCGCCTTGTCATCCCACGCGCCGAACACGAGCCGCGAGACGCGCGCCTGCAGCAGCGCCCCGGCGCACATGACGCACGGCTCGAGCGTGACCACGAGCGTGCAGCCCTGAAGGTTCCACGAGCCGACGGATGCCGCGGCCTCCCGCAGCGCGACGATCTCGGCGTGCGCGGTCGGGTCCCCGGTGAGCTCGCGGAGGTTGCGGCCTTCGCCGATGGGCCGACCCTCGGCATCCGTCACGACCGCGCCCACCGGAACGTCGCCGTCGGCCGCCGCCGCCGAGGCGAGAGTGAGCGCGCGATCCATCGCGGCGAGGTCGGCGACGGCGTGCATGGCTCCTCCTGGCTGGCGGACTATCGCGAGCCTACGCGCACGCCCGCAGAACGGCTGCGCGGTCCCGGCAAACTCGCACGCAGCAGTGCGGAACCCGCCCGGCAGATAGCCTATGCGTATGCGCCTGCACGTCGCGGATCACCCGCTCATCACCCACAAGCTCACCGTGCTGCGGGACGAGCGAACCCCCTCCCCGGTGTTCCGTCAGCTGACCGAGGAGCTCGTGACCCTCCTCGCGTACGAGGCGACTCGCAGCGTGCGGGTCTCGCCGATCGAGATCACCACCCCGGTCACCACGACCGTCGGCGTGAGGATCAGCGAGCCGCGCCCGCTCGTCGTGCCGATCCTGCGCGCGGGGCTCGGCATGCTCGAGGGCATGGTCAAGCTCCTGCCGACGGCGGAGGTCGGGTTCCTCGGCATGGTCCGCAACGAAGAGACCCTCGAGCCCTCGACCTACGCCGAGCGGCTGCCCGATGACCTCAGCGACCGCCAGTGCTTCGTGCTCGACCCGATGCTCGCGACGGGCGGCTCGCTCGGCGCCGCGATCGAGTTCCTCTTCGGACGCGGCGCCCAGGACGTCACCGCGATCTGCCTGCTCGGCGCACCGGAGGGTGTCGCCGCGATCGAGCAGCAGGTCGGCGATCGCGACGTGACGCTGGTGCTCGGCGCCCTCGACGAGCGGCTCAATGAGAAGGGCTACATCGTGCCCGGTCTCGGCGACGCCGGGGACCGGCTGTACGGAACGGTCTGACCGCCGGCTGCGCGCTCGCGAGCCATCGAAGATCGGATACAGTCGGGGCTGTGCGCCTTCTCTATCCGCTGTCGCTCATAGGCCTGGGAGCTCTTGCGATCATCCTGGCATGGCCGTTTCTGCCGTTCCTGGTCTTCATGGGCACGGCAGCATTCGGTGCGGGTCTCGCGCTCCTCGGCATGAGCCCGGAGCTCCGACGATCCACGCAAGATCCATCGGCTGCGTCAGAGTAGTCACGTACGAGCCCGCGACCCCGGGCCGCGGCATCCGTCATCGCGATCGGCTGTCGATCACCTCGATCGGGGTGACCGGGCGGCCGTTGAACCGCGTCGCAGTCACGGCCGTGTACGCGCCCATCGCGGGGCTCGCGAGCAGGTCGCCGGCGACGAGGTCGGGAAGCATCACCTCTCGCGCGATCACATCGGACGAGTCGCACGTCGGGCCCCCGAGTGTCGCCCAGCGATGCCCTGTGACGTCGGCGCCGCGCAGGTCTCGCTCGGCGAAGACGAGCGGATGCACGTCCTCTGCGAGCACGTTCGAGTACGACCCGTACACCCCGTCGTCGAGGTAGTACCATCGCCCATCGGGTCGCTCGGCGACGCCCACGACACTCGTCACGAGGGTCATGGCCTCGGCGACCAGCACGCGTCCGGGCTCGGCGATGATGTCGAGCCGATGCGCGCGCGGCTCGAGAAGAGGACGGATGGCGGCGCCCACGGTCTCGATCGACGTCACCGGCTCGTCGTAGGCGACGGGAAAGCCCCCGCCGATGTCGAGCGTGTCGAAGCGGATGGGCAGTCGCGCCTCGAGATGGTCCATCATGAGAAGCGTGTCGGCGATCGCCGCGGCGAAACGGCCGGGGTCATCCAGCTGGCTCCCGACGTGGAAGCTGAAGCCCGCGATGCGGATGCCTCCCGCGAGCGCTCGCTCGACGAGATGCGCCGCCACGTGCGGCCCGACCCCGAACTTGCTCGACAGATCGCTCTTCGCGTGCGGGCTGCGGTAAGCCAACCGCACGAGCAGCCGCACGTCGGCGGGTGCACCGGCGAACTTGTCGAGCTCGGTCTCGTTGTCGACGACGAACGTCCGCACGCCGAGAGCGAGCGCCTCGGCGATCTCGGCGGGCTTCTTGATGGGATGCGTGTGGATCACCCGCTCGGCGGCGACTCCGTGCCGAGCGAGAAGGGCGAGCTCGTCGCCCGTCGCGACGTCGAAGCCGCTGCCGGCATCGGCGAGCGTCGCAATCACTGCATCGTGCCCGAGCGCCTTGACGGCGTAGTGGAACCGGGCGAACGGCAGCGCCGCGCGCAGGCGCCGGTACTGGCGGCGCACCCGCTCCGGATCGAGCAGCAGCACCGGCGTGCCGTGACGCGCGATCGCGGCGCGGGCCGCGTCGGTCGCGAGGAGGGCTGCGACCTCGGCACGCCGGGACCCCTCGAGCGTGCGAGGTGCAGCGACGGGAGGCTGACGCGCCGGCGCGGATGCCGGTGCGAGCCGGAGCGGCGGCGCGCTGGCGATCGTGAGCGCCGCGGCGCTCATGTCGCGCTCTGCGGCGCGCGGCGCCCCGCTCGGAGACCGGTGCGAGCGGTGACGGTGAAGGCGCCTGCGGCCATCGTGTAGAAGATCACGTCGGCGACGAACTTGCCCGCGAGCAGTCCCCACATCGGGTCGGGCAGCAGCCACACCCCGACCAGCAGCGCAGCAGGACGGATGATAAGGGTATCCAGCAGCTCGGCGACGCCGAACTCGGCCAACAGCAGCAGCCCGGTGCGCAGGATCGCCGAGCGCCACGATGTGGCGACGTGCGTCTGCTCGCTGTAGATCGTCACCGCGAGGACGGCGTAGAAGCCGACGATCTCGCCGGCGAGAGCCGCGAGGGCGATCAGCGCGGCGTGCTGCGTCCAGATGGTGACAGTGAGTCCGGCGAGCACCATCGCCGCGGTGCCCACGATCTCGGCCGGGAGATAGCGGACGATCCAGAAGACGATCCCACGGCGGGCGACGGCGGGCGAGTCGCCTTCGGCTGCGACGGTGCTGTGTGCGACGGCGGTCATAGTGACGCTCCCTTCCCGGATTCAGAGGAAGGCGGGCGGGCCGTGATACACGCGCATCGGACACCGGTCGGACCGGCGTCGCCGGTGAAGGTTCCGTCCCGGATCTGCGGTGGCCCTGCGGTGGCGATCGGGCGACCGGACGGCGCGGCACCCGCCCCTCGCCGAACGGGTACCGCGCCAGCGCCTGTGAGGCGCTTCGTCAGGCTACGCGGCGGCGGGTATGGTCCCAACGGGGTTGACAGCGCCGGTCGCGCCGTCTACGAAGGACGGCTCAGTCGCCGAGCAGCGGGTCGGTGCGCTTGCGCCGTCCGGTCTCCTGCTCCCAGAACTCCAGCTGCTGCGTCAGCGCCTTCGCGAGTTCGAACACCTGCTCGGGAGGGATGCGGATGCGGCTGACCACCCGGGCGGGGACGATGGTGTGACGCTCGCCCGTCTCGGCGTCGACCTGCTCGCGCGGCGGCTGGGCGAGCGTGAGGAAATCCATCACGAAGACGGCAGGCGTGTGCCAGACGTTCGCGAAGTCGGCGTACGCCCCGCCGATCAGGTCGGGCGGAAGGTCGATCTCGAACTGGCGACCTGCCTCATCTGCCATCGGCTCCTCCTCGGTCGGCGTTCGTGCGCGAGTCTACGCGGCGGTCTGCTCCGACCAGCCGCGCGAACCCGCTGAGCCGCGCGACGCCTTCGGGGGTGCGGGGCAGATCGTCGAGCAGCGCCGGCGAGTGCACGAGGTAGGCGGTGTGCTTCGCACGCGAGATCGCGACGTTGAGCCGATTGCGCAGGAGAAGGAACTCCAGTCCGCGCGGGGCCTCACGGCCCGAGGATGCCGCGAGTGACACGATCGCGACGGCGGCCTCCTTGCCCTGGAACTTGTCGACCGTGCCCACCGGGATCTCGGAGTATCCGGCGGAGGCGAGAGCCTGCTCGACAGCGACCTGCTGGGCGTTGTACGGCGTGACCACGATGATGTCGCTCTCGGCGAGCGGACGCGGCGACAGCGGTGTCGCGGTGGCCGCATCGGCATCCGTCCACTCCCTCCCGATCAGGTCGCGCACGATCCGCACGACCTCGGCGGCCTCCTCGGGGGACCGCGTGGCGTTGCCGCGGTGCCGGAGCGGGATCGCCTGGAGCCCGGGATGGATGCCGTCGATCCGGCGCAGCGCGGTCGACGGGTGCGCGGCGAGCTCGCCACGGTATGACAGGTGCGAGACGGGTTCGGCGACGGCGGGGTGCATGCGCCGCGTCTGCGCGAGGAAGTAGCCGAACTCGGGCGGGATGACGTCGGCGCCGTCCATGACCCAGCCGAGGGCCGACGTGTCGACGGGCTCAGGGTGCGTCCCCTGACTCACCTGCGGCAGCTGCTGCGGGTCGCCGAGGAGCAGCAGCCGCGGCGCGGCGAGCGAGACGGCGATCGTCGAGGCGAGCGAGAACTGGCCAGCCTCGTCGATGACGAGGAGGTCGAGGCTCCCCCGCGGGATGCGGCCCTCGTGGCTGAAATCCCACGCGGTGCCGCCGACGACGAATCCCCCGTCCGGGTGCTCGGCGGTGAAGGCCGCCATGCCGTTCTTGGGGATCACCGTGAAGACGTGGTCGGCGGCGGGGACCTTCGGCGCCTTCGCGACAGCGCTCGCGGGCACGCCGGCCGCGATCACGCGGTCGAGCAGCTGCTCGACGGTCGCGTGGCCCTGCGCGACGACTCCGACCTTGAACCCGCGCTCGCGCACCAGACGCGCGATGACGTGCGAACCCACATACGTCTTTCCGGTGCCCGGGGGTCCCTGCACGGCGAGATAGCTGCGGTCGAGCTCGAGCACGGCGCGGAAGATCGCCTCGACATCGTCGCCCGTCGAGGCGGGAAGCCCCCGCTCCGGCCCCTCAGCGAATCGAAGGGTCCGCGGCGGACGGCGGCACAGGATGTCGGTCGCGGGGTCGTCGGGGAGGGTCGGAGCGGCGGCGATCACGGCATCCGCCCACGCGTCGATCGCGACCTGCTGATTCATCGCGCGCGGCGGGGCTGCGGGCGTGAGCGCCAGCGGGAGCTCCGACCACGTCATGCCCTCGACCGCGTGCTCCTCGACGAGCGCGCCGTCGTCGAGGACCTCGAGGACCGTGACCCGGTGATCGGCGTGGATCCATCGCGGCGACGGCTCGAACGGGAACGGCGCGGGAAGCTCGTACAGCGCATACGGGTTCGAGTCCTTGCTGAGCCTCGTGCCGGGCGCGAGCTCGCCGCGCAGCTCGAGCACGCGACGATCGACCCGGGCACCCTCGGGCCGGTGCCAGTCCTCGACGAGGCGGCAGCGCTGCGGATCGAGGACGACGACGTCGCGCGTCTCCTCCCACAACGACACGGGTTCGCGCAGTCGCAGGAAGTGGGTCGCCCAGAAGGTCTTCGCCTCGCGCGGGTAGTAGTCGATCGCGGCCGCGCCGAGGCGCAGCGACTGCGCGTCGACGGAGTCCCGAGGGTGCGCGAGCGCCAGCGACTCCAGCGTGAGCGCACGCACCGACGGCTCGTACGCCTTCTCGTCGGGCTCGGGGTTCGGCGCCGGACGCAGCCCGGCGTCGCGCGCGCGATCGACGAGCCAGTCCCGCAGGCGCCTGGTCGAGACGCAGTCATAGCGGTTGTAGTCGGCGAGGTCGTCGAAGATCGCGGTGGCGCCGGCAGGGTCGCCCTCGTCCTGCAGCGAGCGCGCCTCGACGTAGCGGACGATCGAGTCGTCGCCCTTCTGGACGTCGCTGGTGCGCACCTCGTCGCCCATGTAGAGCGGCTCGAGCTTCTTGATCGAGTACGACCGCGACCCGACCCGGAGCGCGCGGCGCACGATCGGATACAGATCGACGAACACGCCGTCGCGCAGCAGCCGATCGACATCGGCCTCACGGATGCCGTGGCGCGCCGCCATCGAGAGCAGATGCGTCGGCTCGTACGGTGCGTAGTGGTAGATGTGCATATCCGGATGCTGCAACCGGCGCAGGTTAACGATGTCGAGGAACGTCTCGAGCGCGCGCCGCTCCTCGGCGAACGAATGCGCCCACAGCGCCGTGTACTGCTCGCTGTCGTCGACCCAGCCGAAGAGGTAGTCGATGCCCCACGGGGTCGGCTCACCCTCCCGCTCGGGGGTCTCGGTGTAGAGCGGGTCGCCCTCGAAGTCGAAGAACAGGTCGCCGGCGTCGGGACGAGGGAGCGCGCCCAGCGCCGTCGGGGCGACCACCTCGAAGGTGGGGGCGGGGTGTTCTGCGGGCGGCGGCCCCTCGACCCGGTTGTCGAGCAGCGGCGAAGCCGCGTATCGAGACACGGGGACCGGTGCGGGCTCGGCGACCGGCGGGGACTCGCGGACCGATGCGGGCTCGGGGACCGGTGGGGGCGGAGGGACGAGCGGGGTGATCCCGGTCGGACTCTGCAGCTGGAGGCGGGCCTGCGTGCGCAGCATCCCGAACGTATCGGGGTTCATCCCCGCCGGTCCCGCGGCAGTCGCGGAGAGCGCGTCGATCGTGTCGATGCCCGCGGCGCGCAGTCGAACGCGCTGCACCGGACGGATGCCGGCGACCAGCAGCAGGTCGCGGGCGACGACGACCTCGGCGTCGCAGGTCGCGCAACGCCCGCAGGCGACGACGCCCAGCTCGCCGCGGTCGTCGCCCCATGCGATCGGCGCGCCGGCTGCGCCGAGGTCGAGGCGCCGGTCCGCGATGAGGGCGGCCAGGCGCGCGCGACGCAGCGCGAACACCGGCAGCAGATCGTCGACCTCGTGGACGCTCACGCTGCCGTCGCCGAGGAGGAGCTCCACGCGATCCGCGCGGGGCACGGCGAGCTGATCGAGCTGGTCGACGTACGCTGCCAGCTGCATGAGGGCGGTGACCCGGGCACGCCGCGCGAGCTTGGTGTCCTGCACGATCCAGCGGCCGGCCCCGTCGCCGGTCGAGGGGTCGCGCACGAGGAAGTCGGCGAACCCCACGAAGTCGCGCGTCGCGAACGCGGCCTGGTAGACCACGGCCGCATCCGAAGCCAGGGCGGCGTTCGTCATCGCGACCGCGGAGGCCAGGGCGACGGCATCCGACGACCGCGCATGAGGAATCTCGACCACGCGATCGCCGAAGCGCTCCGCATAGTCCGCGAGCACGCGCAGCTCGTGCGCGGTGCCGAGCCGGCCGGCGCGTTCAAGCGTGAGGTCCTCGGGCTCTTCGACCGCCGTCACCCGCCCGAGTCTCGCGTCGATCCCCCGCAGCCACGCGAACTCGCACTCGGCGGCGGCTTTGAGATCGCTCGCGCTCCAGACGATCCGGCCTTCGTCCTCGATGTATCGCACGTCTCCCCTTTCCTGACGACCCTAGCCGCGCCTCCCGACACTCCCCCTCCTCCGGCGGCACCTGCCAGACTGGGGCCATGAGCCTCCCGTTCGAGAGCGCCTACCGGCACGGGTTCGCCCGCGTCGCGGCGTGCACGGTGCCCGTCGCGATCGCCGATCCGGCCGCGAACGCCGCCGCCATCCTCGAGAGCGCGGAGGCGTGCCACGACGAGCACGTCGCGGTCGCCCTGTTCCCCGAGCTGTGCCTCACCGGCTACGCGATCGAGGATCTCGTGATGCAGGATGCCGTGCTCGACGCGGTCGTCGATGCCAT
>Ga0307505_10001872_pt1 | contig 15806 bp, 12 predicted proteins | sample 23_S_MG_FD_202183 | JGI IMG/M metagenome (GOLD analysis project Ga0307505, IMG submission 202183) | Soil microbial communities from Populus trichocarpa stands in riparian zone in the Pacific Northwest, United States - 23_S | ecosystem: Environmental > Terrestrial > Soil > Riparian zone > Trees...
CGAGCGGAGTTTAGCTTAGATGAAATTCAGCAGATTGAACTGCGACAGCATCGCCGTGGTCTGCAAGGTCGCTTGCAGCCGGGTCGTCATGGCGAGCAGCTTCACGCCGACTTCCTCGGGCATCACGTTCTCGATCTCATCGATGATGCCCTGAAGCGAGGCCTTCTTTTCCGTCAGCCGCTCCTTGGCGGCGTTGGCCGAAAGCTGCGCGCCGGCGATATCGGTTTGCAGGGCCTGAATGCGCTTGATGCCTTGTCCGCCGTCGAGCTCGGCACCGACGCGCCGCGCAATCGCGAAATAGCGGTCGCGTCCGTCCGGATCGTTCTCCGAAAACGTCATCGAGGCGAAGACGGCCGCCGTCATGACGACGGTACGCAGCCCGTCTTCATTCGCTCGCGCGCCGTGGGCCACCTGAATCGTGTCGTCCACGCGCGCCACCGACGTCTGGCGCGGATCGCCGGCCGCTCCGTCACCGCGATACCAGAACACGGTGTCGGCTTGGGTGCCGTCGCGCATCGCCGAGGCCGTTTCGAACGGCGGCCCGTCCACGCGCTGCGGCGGGTTGGCCGAATCGATATTGAAGAAATCCTGGCCGGCCCGCATGGCCGAGGCCGCCGTCAGTTCCGTGGTCACGATACGCTGAATCGCCGCGTCGGCCGCCACGGCGATATTCTCCGCCGTTTCGGTTTCATTGGCGCCGATGAAAAACGACCCGGCAGGCGGGGGGTCTTCGGTCGTCGCGGTCAGTTCGAGATTGACGCTCGAACCGTCCGGCAACGCAAGACGGATCTGCACGCGTTCGCCGGCAGTCGGCTGGTTGCCGACAAGATCGATCGCGAAAGAAGCGGGCGGACCGGCAGTCGGCGTAACCGCAGCCCCGAAATCGGTGGTGACTTCCGCGATTTTCATGCCGAACGGATGGGCGCCATCTTCCGCGAACGTCACAACGCTGCCAACCGACGCCGGCTGCATGAGCCGGCCACGATTGCCGACGCCGCGGTCGGCAAGCAACCGCTCGGCCGTATGCTGTTTCAGGCCCGCGCGCGCGCCGTTGCCGTCGAGAATTTCCTTGGCCGTGGCCGTCGGCCTGGTGTCGGTCGCCGATCCGGAAAAGAGGTAGCGGTCGCCCGCGCGCTCATTGAGCAGGCTCAGGCTTTCGTCGAGCCGTAACGCCGACAGCGACTGCGCCTGGGTCTGGCCGTTACCGATCAGATCGTATTCAAGCGGGAAGGCGACGTCGGTGCGGATGTCCTGGCCGACGACGCGCAAACGATCGAGCGCCGTGTTCATGATATTGACGCGCAGGCTGACCTGATCGATGGAGGTGGTGTATGCGTCGATCCGCGACAGGCGCATGCGCGCCTCGAGGTCCAGCGTGCGACCGATACCGAGACCCGCATAAGTGTCCGAACGCTTGCCGGTCGCAAGCTGACGCTGCAAGTCGTCGATCTGCCAGCGCATGTTCGCTAGCATCGTCATCTGCAGCGAGGTTCGGTTGGTGTAGCCGATTGAAGTCATCGCGGTCCTCAGATGCCCATCAGCAGGTCGATCATGTCTTTTACCGTGCTCAGCACGCGGGCGTTCGCACCATACGCCTGCTGAAGCACCAGAAGATGCGCCATTTCGGAATCGACATTGACGTTCGAGCGCTCCGCGTAACGCGTCTGCAACGCATTGACGACGATTTCCTGACCTTCGTTCAGCCGCTTCGCGTTTTCCGCATTCGCTCCCTGGAAGCTGACGGCCTGCCGGATGAAGTCGGATAGCGTACCCTTATAGGGGCCATTGACGCTGCCGATGCCGGTTACGGGCGAGAAGGTGATCGGCGTTGCCGTGAGCTGCTGCTCGATGAAATTCGCGCGCGTTGGATCGCCGGCGGCGACACCCGGCCCGTATTGCACGAGCAACGACGTGTCGGCGGCAAGCTGCGGGTTGATCTTGATGCGGGCTGCGAAGCCCTGCTTCTGCTGGCCGAGCGAATTGACCGCATTGGTATAGAGCTGGTTGTTGCCGCCATCGATGAAGAACGGCAGCGACGGATGGCCGGAATTGAGTGTCCCGGTCGTGACGCTGGCGCTCAGCGATTGAACGGCCGCCGGATGGGCGCCGCCATCGTTCATGATCCGCAAGTTGAAAGCAGACGGATTGTCGATGACGATCCCGGTCGATCCGAGCGCATTGGTGAGCGCGTTCACGACGCCGGTCATGCCATTGATGAAACTGACGCCGATCACCGTGTCGTTGGGGTCGCTGGTGTGCGAATTCGAGAGCGGCAAAGCCGTCGCGTCGTCGACGCGCACGATCGTCACACGCTGCTGCTGGCCCTGAGCGTTGATATAGCTCAACGAAATCGAGTTGCCGTTCTTGAGCTCCGTCAGATCGACGGAGAAACCCGACTGAATACCGAAGTTCGCCGTTTGCCCGTTAACGGTGCGGTTGGACAGGGCGGTCGCGAGCGAGTGCGCGATGTCGTCGATCTGCGCCTGCGCCTGGACGAGCACCTCGTCGCGCATTTCGAGATGCGCCTTGATCGAGCCGGAACGGATCGAGCCATCCTGGACCAGATCCATGCTGTAGCCGCCGGGATTGGTCAACCGGATGGTGCCGACCATTCGCTGCTCGGGATCCGCGCTCCAGAGCGACTGCGGGCCGATTGCGTCCTGGCCGTCGAAGCGGAGCTGCGAAGCCTTGTGGTCGTACAGGCTCACACCGGACGTCGTGTAGATCGCGATCTGGCCCTGCTCAAGTTCGCTGACGCGGACATCCAGGAAGCCCGAAAGCTCGCCGATCAGAACATCGCGCGCGTCGAGAAGCGAGGCGACTTCGCCGCTTTGCGTCACCGCGCCGGAAATACGCGCGGACAGCGTCTCGATCTCCTTCAGCACCTGATTGATGCGATTGACTTCATTGCGCAGCGATACTTCGGCCTGCGAGCGCAGCGTCTGGATGTCGCCCGACATCGAGTTGAGATGCTGCACGAGGACGGCGGCTTCGTTCATCACCTGACTGCGGGTGACGTTCGACTCCGGGCTCGTGTTGAGCGCCTGCAATGCGCCGGCGAAGTTGTTGTAGAGGTGGTCGAGCGCGTTGAGACTGCCCGGCTGGCCGTAGATGTTCTGGATGCCGTTGTAATAGTTGGCCGTGGTGCGGCTGTAGGCGGCGCCTGCAAATTCCGCACGCAGCTGCCGCTGCACGAAGATATCGAGTTCGCGCAGCACGCCGACCACGCGGGCGCCGTTGGCGCCGCCGAGTGACGCCGTACTGGTCTGGATCAGCGACTTGCGGACATAGCCCGGAGTCTCGGCGTTGGCGACGTTGCCTGCGACGATGCCCACCCCGGTCTGCGCGATTTGCAGACCGGAGAGTGCGGAGGAGATCGCCTGACCGAGACTCATGTCTTGTTGCCTTCAGCCCATCGGGCTTTAGCGCACCATGTTCAGCGTTTCTTGCAGCATCTGATCGCTCGTCGTGACGATGCGCGTGTTGGCGGCGTACGCCTGCTGCGTCACGATCAGCTTGGTGAACTCGTCGGCGATGTCGGTGTTGGAGCCTTCGAGCGATTTCGCGACGATCTTGCCCGGCGCACCGTATTGCGCCTGGCCCGACTCCGAGGTGGCCTCAAAGGCGCCGCCGTCGAGCCGCTTCAGCGCATTGTCGGCGTTGAAGTTCGCGAGCACGATCTCGGCCATTTCGAGCGTGCGGCCGTTCGAGTAGGTCGCGATCACGCGGCCTTTCTCGTTGACCGAAATGCCCTGCAGGTTGCCCGCCGGATAACCGTTCTGCCTGAACAGGTTGACCTGGGCATTGCCGTTCACATCGGAGAACTGGGTGATGCCGTTTTGACCGTGGCTGATCGTGACATCGCCGAGCGGGATGCCGTTGATCTCGACGTTGCCAAGCGTAACGACCTGCGTGTTGGAGGTCATTTCACCGTTCGCGTTGAACGAGTAGGTGACGCCCGCGTTGCGCCAGGCCACGTCCGTGCCGGTCGCGTTCGCGTCCTCCATGTAGAACAGTTCCCAGCGCGGCGTGGTGGTGCCTTGCGCCGTCTGCGGCGCAAGCCCGAGCGCCGCCAGCGTCGCGGGCGTGCCGTTTACTTCCACCTGCTCGTCCGTATTGGAGTTGATGACGATCGCGCCCGATGAATTGAGCGAGAGCGACAGCCCCGTGGCCGTGGCGCCCGCCGCGAGGCGCGCAACAAGCTCGCCGCGGTTGTTCACTTCGTTCGCACCATCGTTCGTGCCGAAGGTGATCGTGAACGGCGCTCCAATGCCGAGCCGCACCGAGAGATCGCCCGTGAGCGCCGCGAGATCCGGATTCGTCGGTTCGAACGCAGCATTGCCAGCGCCGAAGCCGAGAGCGCCTGCTGCGGTGCCGGAAACATTGAGATCGTTGACGTTATTAAGTGCGGTAAAGATCAACTCGTTGCCGAGTCCGAGGGCGCCGAACGTGCCGAGCGCCGCCATGAGTTCAGTGCGGGTCGAAACCTGGCCCGGACCCGTGCCAAAGGTAACGGTCACGGTCGAGGAACCGCTTGTCACCGTAAGGCCGTCGCCGTAGAGCGGCGTCAGCGTCGTATTAGTCGGATCGAAATTGCCGGAAGTCAGGCCGAAGGTCGCGAGCTGCGGCGCCGTCGCCGTGCCGCCGATGATGATGCTGTTCAGGTTATTGTTGGCGGTGATCTCGATGCTGCCGTCGGCAGCAACGGTAACGGTGCTGCCCGTCGGCCCGTTGTTCTGAAGCTCGTTGATCAGTTGGGCGAGCGAACCGATCTCGCCGGCATCGTTGCCGAATACGATCGCCTTCAACGGATTGCCGCCGACCTGGATGGTCAGCGTGCGGCCGTCAAGGCTCGCCGTCTGCGTCAGGAGGTTCACCGCCGCCGTCGTGACCGGCAGGTCGGTCGCACCCAGGGTACCGGCACCGCTGTTCGTCACGGTGAAAGTCTTGGAGGCGTCGTTCGCCGTCAGGGTGAAATGGGTAAAGGGCGGGCCGCCGAGGCCTGCCGCCGTCACCCAGTCGCCGCCGAACGCTGCATTGTCGGACGCGTCGTTGATGAGATCCACCAAGTCGGTCACGCTCATCGTATTATCGAGCGGACCGACGTCGAAGGTGTTGCCGTTGCCGAAATCGAAGGTCAGCGTTTCGCCATTGGCGATGATGCCGCCGGCTGTGATGTTCGCCGGCGTGCCGAAAATGGAGGATGTGTTGATCTGCGCGACGTCGGCGATGTAAGTACCCAAAGTCGTGCTGCCCGCCACCGCCGCCGTGTCGGCCGCGATCGCGGCGCCCGTGCCGGTTGCCGCCACGTCGGGCGCGATGGCGTTGCTCGTGATGTTCACGGCGATGTCGGCGAGCTTCGCCCAGCGCAACTGGATGTTCGCCGGCGAACCGACCGTGTCGTACATCGTGATCGAACCGCCGGAGATCGACTGCGAGATGAACGTAGGAACGTCGTTCGCGATCACGGTACCGGTCCCGGCCACGGTCGGATTGACCGCGAAGCCGCCCAGATTCAAACGCTCGCTGCCCGGCACGTCTTCGTCGGCCTGCGCGGTGCGCGGGAACGTGGCAAGGTTGGCGCGATACTCGATCAGGTTGGTCGGACGCGCCGGCAGGAAGTCGTTCGAGAACTGCATCACCTCCGGTACGCTGCCGACCACGTTGCCGGTCGTGCCGTCGACGCGCAGGACCTTGAGGTAGTAGCCGGTGCCGTTGACGAGGTAGCCGTCCTTGTCGAGCTGGAAGTCGCCGCGGCGGCTGAACAGATCGACGCCGGTGAACACCGGCGTTCCGTCCGGAAAGGCCGACGGCTTCTGCACGATGAAATAACCCTCGCCGTTGATCGCCATGAAGGTGTCGACCGCGGCGTTCTGAATGTCGCCCTGCACGTTGTTCGTGCTGCGCGAGCGCGCGAGCACGCCACCGGCGAGCTGCAATGACGGCACCGAGTCCGGCACCATGTCGGCGAAGCTCGTATCGACGCGCTTGAAGCCCGTCGTCTGCGAGTTCGCGATGTTGCCCGAGACGTTTTCCAGCGCGAATGCCTGCGCGCGAAGACCGCCCACCGCGGTCGTCATGGCACCGAAAAGACCCATACCACCCTCCGTTTTCGTCGCCGCGCCTGCGCCTCGCGCACACGGCTCCGCCACCTGCTTGGCAAGCGTCGTGCCATCGAAAATACCTATTATTTTCAATTAATTAGGAGAAAGGCGTCCGCCGCCATCCGCACCGCTTTTGCCGGGCGGCGGCAACTCTTGCCGGGTCGTATCGGTTCATCGGGGACACGAAGGTGCGAGCGGCGCAACAAACTGTGTCTGGAGGAACCGCCGACGAAGCGTAGGATTGAGTCTCGAGGCCGTGGTCCGACGCGGCCGGACACGACTCCAGACTTCCTGCCGCGGCCCACGGCCGGCCGACAACGGAGGTTTGGCTATGGCTCAGCCGCAAGCGCTCGCGAACGCAACCGCACATTCCACCGCAGTTCCGACAGTCCGCAAGATCAGCCTGGCCGATCTGGCCGACGCCCTGCGCAAGGGAGTCGACGACTTCGTCGCCATGCCGAGTCATGTCGTCTTTCTGTGCTTCCTCTATCCGCTGGCGGGACTGCTGTTTGCACGCATTGCCTTCGGCTACGAGCTTGTGCCGCTGCTCTATCCGCTCGCTGCCGGCTTCGCGTTGGTCGGGCCCATCGCCGCGATTGGCGTTTATGAATTAAGCCGCCGCCGTGAAAGAGGGCTGCACGCCTCCTGGCGCGAAGCCTTCGGCGTCTTGCGATCTCGCTCGCTGCCCGCCATAGCGGCACTGGGCGGCGTGCTGCTAGCGATCCTCGGCGCGTGGCTGCTCGCCGCGCAAACGATCTATGAGACGAATTTTGGCACCGTCCCGCCGGTATCGCTGACGCAATTCGTCACCGATGTGCTCACGACGCGTGCCGGATGGAATCTGATCCTTGTCGGCAACGCGGTCGGGTTTCTGTTCGCGATTGCCGTGTTCGTCATCAGCGCGGTCTCGTTCCCGTTGCTGCTCGACCGCCGCGTGAGCTTCTCCACCGCGGTCGGCACTTCGCTTGAAGCGGTCTGGGAAAATCCGCTGGTCATGACCGTGTGGGCCATGATCATCGCCGGCCTGCTCGTACTTGGCTCGCTGCCGCTCTTGATGGGGCTCGCGATCGTCCTGCCCGTGCTCGGACACTCAACCTGGCATCTTTATCGTAAGGTCGTGAATGCCGACGGCAACCCGCGCCCCGGTCAATGGCCACGCCGCAAAGGCCGCCGCTTTGCGGCCGACTTCCCGTCCGCCCTGGTGCCGTGGACCCGATAAAAAGGAAACGGGCGGCGAATGCGCCGCCCGTCTTTTACTCGCACCTAAATACTCAGTTGGTGGCGAAGCAATAGAGCAGACCGCCGCCACCCGTAGCGCGGAGCGATGCCATATCGCAGCCGCGCGTGGCGTGCGACGAATTCCAGGATTTCGCTTCCTTCGAGTCGTTCAAGCCTCGGCGGTCGTGATGACCGACGATGGCCGATCCCTCGCCGCTCTTGGTCCAGTTGCCGCAGGTCATGTCCTTGTCGCCGGCCGCAAAGGCCGTACCGTCGGGCTGCGAGCCGGTAAGAATGTCGTGTTCGTTCGTGCCGGTCTCGCGCGTCTTGACCGGAGTCCCCTTCTCGTCGAGCGCAGTTTCCATATTGATGTTTGGATCGTTGTGCAGATCCTCAACGCTCTTTGCAATCGTCGCACCCTTCGCGTTCTGCCACGGACCCTTACCGATGCGATCGCGCGCATTGACAGCCTGCGCACCGCCGACCGCGCTCTGGCTGAGATAAGCTCGCCAGGCCTTGGCGCCGGCGCCCGCATCACCCGCAAGTTTCTGGCAATACGCATCGGCACCCGCGAGTCCGCCGAAATCGGCGCCCTTGCCGGCATTGACGCTGGTGACGAAGAAAGTCATGGCGTTCTGCTGCCCCTGCCCCGTCGTCGCAAGGCCGATAACGGCGAATGATAGAGCGGCAATGGCCGTGATTGTTTTCCACTGTTTCATGGGCGTTCTCCCTGCCGCCGTCCAGACCGGCGGTCCAAGGCGGGCGGCGATGCAGGAGTAACCGCCGCCGGTGGCAAAAATTCCGGCGGCGCCGCACAACCCCGTTCAAGTCACTGTGACCACCACATGAACCCACCGGCAATCGCCAGATACCGCGCGAGTTTGCCGAGGGTCACGAGCGGAATGAACCAGCGCAGATCGGTCCGCAGGACGCCCGCGGCGAGTGTCAGCGGATCGCCAATGACCGGCACCCACGCGAACAGGAGCGACCACAGGCCGTATCGTTTGTACCAATCGATCGCGCGTTCATAGGCGCGCGGTCCAACCGGAAACCAGCGCCGGTCGCGGAAGCTCGCGAAAAAACGGCCAAGCAGCCAGTTCACGCAAGAGCCAAGCACATTGCCCACGGTCGCGACCGCAACAAGCGCGGCCGTGCTGCCTTTGTCCGCCGCCAAGAGCGCCACGAGCGCGGCCTCCGACGAGCCGGGCAACAGCGTTGCCGACAGGAAGGCGCTGAGGAACAGACCGATATAGGCTGCGATGTCAGACATTCTTCTGTCGTCCCCGCGAAAGCGGGGACCCATGACACCAAGGCTTGAGAGTCACACTCCGCTTCGTGTTCATGGGTCCCGGCTCGCGCGCCGCGTTGCGGCGCTTGGCCGGGACGACACGGATTGAGACGCCGCCCACCCAGTGGCCGCTTCTTGCAGTGCCGCAACCCGCTGTCTAGTGTCCCCGCCTCGCCGGGGAAGCTCCATGCGTTTTGAAGGCACCAAGTCCTACGTCGCCGACCAGGATCTGAAGATCGCGGTCAACGCCGCGATCGCACTCGAACGCCCGCTCCTGATCAAGGGCGAACCAGGCACCGGCAAGACCGTGCTTGCGGACGAAATCGCGCGCGCAATCGGCGCATCGCTGATCGAGTGGCACATCAAGTCCACGACGAAAGCGATTCACGGACTTTACGAATATGACGCCGTCGCCCGCCTGCGCGACAGCCAGCTCGGCGACCCGCGCGTGTCCGAAATCCGCAACTACATCCGCCGCGGCAAGCTTTGGGAAGGATTCACGGCGCCGGAGCGCCCGGTGCTTCTGATCGACGAGATCGACAAGGCCGACATCGAGTTTCCGAACGATCTGTTGCAGGAACTCGATCGCATGGAATTCCATGTGTATGAGACCGGCGAGACGATCAAGGCGAAGCAGCGCCCGGTCGTCATCATCACATCGAACAACGAGAAAGAGCTGCCCGACGCGTTCCTGCGCCGCTGCTTCTTCCACTACATCCGCTTCCCCGATCCGGAGACCATGCGCGCGATTATCGAAGTGCATTATCCCGGCATCAAGCAGCGGCTCGTCGCGGAAGCACTCAAGCTCTTCTATGAAGTCCGCGAAGTGCCTGGGCTGAAGAAGAAGCCGTCCACGTCCGAACTGCTCGACTGGCTGAAGCTCCTGATGGTCGAGGACGTGACGCCGGAAATGCTGCGCGAGCGCGACCCGAAGAAGCTCATTCCGCCATTGCACGGCGCATTGCTGAAGAACGAACAAGATGTTCACCTGTTCGAACGCCTCGCCTTCCTCGCGCGACGGGAAGGGAATTAAAGCATAGAATGTCTATTTGAAACTCGAATTCAATATCGGGGAACGGGGGAAGCAATGAAGAAAATTCTCGTTATTGCCGCGCTCCTTGGATGGGCATCAACCGTTCAGGCGGACCCAACCCAAGAAACTGTCTATCTGCCCATCAACGGCATCAAAATTCCCCTTCACCTGCATATCCCGGCCAAGCTCGAAGGCAAGGTACCGGCGGTGCTGGTGGTGCACGGTTCTGGTGGTGCCAGAGATACCCATGTTGGCGCTTGGGCCAAGGAATTTGCCTACATGGGGGCAATCGGTGTGGTGATCGATTTCTACACTCCAAGGGGTGTCAAGAGCACCAGCGCCGACCAAACCTCAGTTCGCTACATGGACAATGTGCAGGAGTCCTTTGCGGCCTTGGAACTGCTAGCTAAGGATCTGAGAATTGACCCTAACCGCATCGCCATCGTGGGGTTCTCCCGTGGTGGGACAATCGCACACGACACCGCCTACACCATCTACCGGCAAATCTCCAAGGCCACGACCAAGAGAAGCTTTGCCTTGCATCTGGCGGTCTACCCGGGTTGCAATTTCATCCCCTCGGATACTCGTGTGACCAAAGCTCCCATCTACATCATGGTGGGAGAAGCCGACACTTACTCCGGAGTCGAAAACTGCCGGAGACAGTTCGATGTGCTGACTACCCGCAAGGCCAACGTTCATTTCGTCACCTACCCAGGGGCCAAGCACGCCTGGGACGTGATTGGATCAGCCTCGTTCTTTTACCCTCCAGCTGAGAACTGGATCAACTGTCTGTTTGAACACCAAGCAGATGGTACTTGGAAAAACACCCGGACCAACGAAACGTTTCGCAACTTGAGGTCCGACCCCAAGGCAATGGCGTGTATGAAGCGCGGGGCTGAACTCGGTTACAACCGTGACATGCACCAAAAGCTGCTTCAGGACATCAAAGCCATCGTGTCCAAGACTTTGGTTTCGAAATAGGGAGGAGCGCCTCGCCTTCCTCGCGCGGCGCGAAGGCTGAATCTACTCTTCCTCGTCGCCGGCTTCCGCTTCCGCTTTCTTCTTTTTCTTCGGCTTCTTGTTCGTGGAAGCGGCGCCTTTTGCGCCCTCTTCCCTGCGCCGCTTTTCCTCTTCTTCCTCGACCGCCAGCAGTTTTTTCAGCTCTTCCTGCTCGCGCTTACGCCGCGCCGCGTCGTCGATTTTCTTTTGCTCGGCGGCCGCGGCAGCCCTTTTCTCTTCCGCAACCTTGCGCGCGGCTTCGGCTGCGGCAGCACGCTTGGCACGCCATTCCTTGACGCGTGCTTTCGATTCATCGAACTTGTCCCCGACCTGCATGCCCCAATAAACGGCCTGCGTGAGCGGTCGGCCGAGCGCACCACCGGCCCAGACGAGGCCGAACGGCACGAAATTCCGCCAGCGCTCGTCGTGATCGACGATGGCCGTTGAAATCAGCTCGCCCGCCATCGCGGTCGTGTTCAGCCCGTGACCGCCGAACCCGCTCGCCACCCACGCGCCGGGCTTCAGCAGGCCGATCTGCGGCATGCGGTGGATCGTGTAACCCATCACGCCGGCCCAGGCGTGTTCGATCTCAACGCCCCTCAGTGACGGATAGACGCGCGCGATATCGCGCCCGAGCTTCTTCTTGAGACCGCCCGGCGCGCTCTTGCGCGTGCTGATGCGTCCGCCCCACAACAGCCGGTCGCCGGCGATGCGGTAGTAGTCTCCCGCTCGGCGCGTGTCGGAAATCGCGCCGCCATAGCGGATCGCATCGCTGAGTTGCTCGGGAATAGGCGCAGTCGCACATACATAAGTGGAGACCGGCAGGATTGTGCGGTCGAGCTGCGGAAATTCCCGACCGATGAAGCTGCTGCCGCAGAACACCACTTCCGACGCGCGCACACGGCCGTGTTCGGTCACCAGCCATTTGCGCACGCCTTCGAGATCGGCGCCGATGGCGCGCGTCTGCTCGAAGATACGTCCGTCGCGTTGTTCGATCTCCGCCGCGAGCGCGAGCGCGAGATTCAGCGGGTGGATGGAGAATGCATCGGCGTCGTGCAACGCCTGATAGTATCGCTCCGTCTTCAGCGTTTCGCGCACGCGCTCCGTCGGCCACACCAGCATCTCGTGCCCGAAATGCTCGGCCAGAAAATCCGCCTGCCGGCGCGCGCCATCGAGATCGTCGAAGCGCTGCACATTGAGGCGGCCCGGCACCGGATCGACGCCGGGGACTCCCTCCGCCAGCGTGTCGCTGACGATCTCCATGCCGCGCCGCGAAAGCGCGTAGAGTTTCTTCGCCTGTTCGATCCCGACGCGCTCGACGATGCGCGGCAACCGTTCGGCAAAACCCGCCGACACAAACCCGCCGTTGCGACCTGACGCCTGGCCGGCGATGGTGCCGGCCTCAACGATCACAACGTCATAACCGCGCCGCGCGAGCGCACGCGCCGTCCACAATCCCGCGAAGCCGCCGCCCACGATGCAGACGCTGGTATCGACATCCTGCACGAGCCGCGGCCGCGGCGCATATGGCACCGCCGTCGTCGCGTAAAAGCTGTCGGGAGCCCCGGCCGTCATCGCCCTAATTCAATCGAGTGCCATGTTAGGCTCGGACCACAGGGCGGCCCGAATCCCCGGAGAATAGCCGAACGCCATGCGCCGACTGATGCTTTTGCGACACGCCAAGGCCGTTCCGCAAGGTTTGTTGGCGGACGAAAATCGCCCGCTCGCCGAACGCGGACAGCAGGATATGGCGTCGATTGCGGCCTTTGTGGCGTCACGCGGGCTCACCCCCGACCTCGCCCTCGTGTCGCCCTCGCTGCGCACCCGCGAGACCTGGGACTTGCTGCTGCCGGCCTTCCCGACCGCACCGGCTCACCGGTTTGAGCCGCGCCTCTACGCCTCGTCGGTCGAAAACGTCCTCCATCTCGTCCGCGAGACCCATGCCGGCATCGCTACCCTCCTCCTTGTCGGCCACAATCCGGGCTTTGAGGAACTGGCGCATTTGCTCAGCGGCGCTGGCCAAACTGATGCGCTCATTCGCTTTGGCGGCAGCATGCCGACGGCAAGTCTGGCGGTGATCGATCTTTCGGGAGACTGGCCGGCGATCGAGCCGCGTACCGGCCGGCTGGAAATCTTCGTCACGCCAAAGAGCCTCGGCGCGAACGGCTAGGGCAGCACGCGCTCCGGAATGTAGCGCGGGTCGTAACGCTGCGGCTGATTGCGTGTGATCAGCGGCCACATCTGCCAGGCGAACAGAAAGACGAACGCGGCGACGAGAAACATCGTTGGCATGTCGCCATTCCGGAGCGTCTGAAGCGCAACGAAAAAGAGCCCCACCGCAGCCGCGATCGAAATGGCAACCATCGGCCACCACCGCCACGCGGCAAATCCTGCTTCAAACCGGCACTCGCCGCCCGATTCCGCGACACGCCGGTGCAATTCGAGAATGAACGCACGATAGTCCGGCCCCTGGTCCTCCATCGCCACTGGCGACTTATAGGAGGCAGACGCGATTTCGATCTTCGCACCCGACCTCGGCCAGATCTCGGCGATGAAACGCCGGCTGCCGAGATTCGACGGCCGATAGCTGAGCCGGACGGTAGCGATCATCGGATAGGCTATCTGACCGGGATAGCCGCCCATATTCCATTCGAGCGAATGTTGGCCGAGCCGGAACGAATTACCGGAGCCGATCATGCGCGGCCGGTACGCGTAGGCGATACCTTCAGACGTATTTTCGTGCTGATTGTTCAAGTCGTATACCTCGGGGGCTAACTGCAGCCCGCAGGTATTAGTCGCAATTTAGCCAACAGTCACTAAAACATCGCCCCGCCTGTTAGGGCGGGGCGATGCTGCATTTTCAAGCACTTTGCTAGAGCGTTTCAGCTAGCGGCAACGCAACGAGACGGCCGAGTTGCGATGGTTATGCACCCTGTAGCAACCGTAACCGTAGCCATAGTGAGGATAATAGCCGCCATGATAGTAGCGATGACGGTAACGATCCCGGTAATGTTGGTGAGCAATCGCCGAGCCAATAATACCGAGCGCAAGGCCAGCAACTGCATGACCTGAGTGATAGCGACGGCGGCGAATGTCGATCACGTTATCCGGCGCCGCTTCTTTCACGGCTGACTGGCTGATCGATAGTGGTGCGGCGTCCACTTGCGTTGCGGCGCCGAGCGCAAACGCACCGCCAAGCGCGATCGCTGCAGCAACGCCAACCGAAACTGTCTTGTTTGTGTTGATAGTTGTCATGATGCTTCCTCTCTCGATACACATATCTGAACCGCAGAATTTTTCGGGATACCTCGTCTCGAAAACGCGCGATCCTCGTCCGGGTTCCGCGCGACGCGGCTTCACCTCTGACGCGCATAATTTTCCCGCGCGAATGAACCCGCGATGAACGTTGCGAACATGAACAGCCGTTCATCGCGCCGGTGCGATCGATGTCCGCGGCGCTGACAAAGACGAATGATCGCCTCCGCAAGTCCCCGTAACGTCACGAATTTCACAGGATTGCCTCGGCGAGCGCGCTGGTTCAGGATTCCCGGCGGGATTCGGGGGCCTTGCGCATCAAAGCCCGCCGGGGCGAGGCGGCGGCCGGCACGCGGGCCGCAGGGAGAAAAGCGTGTCCGAGCGACCTTCTGCGCCCGAAGAGATAAAGGAAACCGAACCCGACGGCATCGCGCTGGGCGCCGAGAAGATCGGACTACTCCCGCTCTATGCCCCCGTTCTCTCGCTCCTGATTGTGGTGCTTATTTCCATTGCAGCGGCCTTTGGCATCGCACGCATCAAGGTTGACGACTCGCTGAGCCAACTCTTCCGATCCGACAGCGCGGAATTTCAGCAATACGAAAATCTCTCTCGTCGTTTTCCGTCGAGCGAATACGACGTCTTGGTCGTCGTTGAAGGTAAACAGCTTCTCGAACGCAGTCGGCTTGAGCAACTGCGCAATCTCGTCACCGACCTGCACTTCGTCGACGGGATGACCGGCCTCATTTCGCTCTTCTCGGCGCGCGAAGCGCCGGAAGGCGGCATGCTGCCGCCGCCGCTCTTTCCTGCCGAACTGCCGGAGGGGAAGGAATTTGACGCACTGATCGAGCGTGTGAAATCAAACGAGATAATCCGCGGCAAGCTGCTTTCGGAGGACGGCGAACTTGCACTCGTCGTCGTGGCGCTCGATCAGGCCATCGTCGAAAGCACCGGCCTGCGCAAGGTCGTGGCGGAAATCCAGAAGACGGTGGACGAGGATCTCGCCGGCTCCGGCCTGAAGGCCCAGCTCTCCGGCGCGCCGGTGATGCAGCTCGAAATCCGAAACGCGGTGGAGCGCGACCGGCTGATCTATAACGCCATCGGCTTTGTCGCTGGCTGCCTGATCGCCGTCGTCTTTTTTCGCCGCTTCTCTTTCATGCTGATGGCGGCGGCGCCGCCGCTGATCACCATCCTGTGGTCGCTCGGCGCGCTCGGCTGGCTCGACTTCCGCCTCAACATGTTCCTGAACGTCATGACCCCGCTCATCATGGTCATGGGTTTCTCGGACTCCATGCAGATCACCTTCGCGGCACGCGATCGCCTGCTGGCCGGCGATAGCAAGTTCGAGGCGATGAAAAACGCCGTGCTGACGGTCGGTCCTGCTGTGGTCATCACCGATGCCACCACCGCGCTCTCCTTCATCGCCCTGCAATTTTCCGACTCCCACCTCATCCGCACGTTCGGCCTGGCGGGCGCCCTTTCCTGCCTCATTGCCTATGTCGCCGTCGTCACGCTGGTGCCGCTGTTCGGCATATTGTTTGTACGCAAGGAAAGCGTATTTGCCGCGCAGGTAGCGGGCTCGGACACGGCGGTCGATGCGTTGCGCCGCCTCTGCGGCTGGATTGCAGACCGGATGATCTATCGCCCCGGCCTCTACAGCCTGCTCAGCCTGATTGCCGTAGTCGGTCTTTCACTGATTTATGGCGATCTCGACCCGCGCTATCGCCTCGCCGACCAGGTCCCCGACCGCGAACAGGCAGTGGCCGCGAGCGAACGGCTTGACGCGAAACTGACCGGCGCCAATCCGATTCATGTTCTCATCGACCTGCCGGCGGGCGCTTCGCTTTACGCGCCTGAACCGCTCGCAGTGATCGCCCACGTGCATGAAATTGTGGAATCCCAGGCAGGCGTC
>Ga0307505_10001873_pt1 | contig 15801 bp, 15 predicted proteins | sample 23_S_MG_FD_202183 | JGI IMG/M metagenome (GOLD analysis project Ga0307505, IMG submission 202183) | Soil microbial communities from Populus trichocarpa stands in riparian zone in the Pacific Northwest, United States - 23_S | ecosystem: Environmental > Terrestrial > Soil > Riparian zone > Trees...
GCTATCGGCGTGGATGTAACCGTTACTCTGCTTGACGATGCCGTAGACGGTCGACAGACCGAGGCCCGTGCCCTTGCCGAGTTCTTTCGTGGTGAAGAACGGCTCGAAAATCTTTTCGCGCACTTCGGACGGCATGCCCGTGCCGGTGTCCGCTACTTCGATGGCGACGTATTCGCCGGGTTCAAATCCGACATACCCAAGACTGCGCGCTTCTTCCGTTGTGACGTTGCGCGTGCGGACCGTGAGTTTGCCGCCGTCCGGCATCGCGTCGCGCGCGTTCACAGCAAGATTGACGATCACCTGCTCGAATTGATTGACGTCCGCCTTCACCGACCACAGATCGCGGCCGTGCTTGATGTCGAGCGAGACCTTCTCGCCGAGCAGCCGCTTGAGCATGCCGATCGACAGTTCCGAAAGCACATCGCCGAGCGCGAGCACCTGTGGCCTCAGCGTCTGCTGACGGGAAAATGCGAGCAGCTGCCGCACGAGGCCTGCCGCACGGTTCGCGTTCTGCTTGATCTGCATCAGATCCTGGAACGACGGATCGGTCGGCCGATGGTTGGAGAGGAGGAGGTCGGAGTATCCAATGATCGCCGTCAGGACATTGTTGAAATCGTGCGCAACACCGCCGGCGAGCTGCCCGACGGCCTGCATCTTCTGCGCCTGCGAGAATTGCGCCTCGAGCGCGCGCTGGTCCGTCGTTTCGATCGCGTGGACGATCGCGGCCTCACCGTGTTCTTCGCCTTCAACCGGCGTCACGTAAAATCGTGCGAAGCGTCCCGGCATGCCGGCAAGCCCGACCTCGACCGAGCCGTTCGTCGAACGGCCCTCGATCGCATCGCGGGCGAAGCTTTCGAGCCTCGACCGGTCGCGGTCGGCCACGACCGACGCGATCTTGCGCGTCTCCCCGCCCTCGCCCGCTGCGGCTGCACCGAACACCCGCGCAAAGCTCGGGTTCGATTGTCCGATCCTGCCCTGCCGGTCGATCATCGCGATCGCAACCGGTGTGTGATTGAAGAAGCGCGCGAAACGTACCTCCGCGGCTCGCAGTGCATCGGGCACGTCGCCGCGCGCACGGTTGAGGACGAGCGTGCGCGACGCACCGGGCGAGCCATCCGCGGCAAAGGCCACGCGGTGATAGAGACGCACCGGCAGACTCGAGCCGTTCTTGCGCGTTAGATCGAGATCGAAAATATCGGTCTTCACCTCGCCGGGCGCGGGTGAGACGTGGCGGATCGCTTCGGCCCCCGGCCCTTGCACTAGTTCGTCGAGCGAAATCCCCTGCGGCACGAATTCGGCGAGGTCGAATCCGAGCCAGCCTGCAAGCGTGGCGTTGATATAGAGCACACGGCCGGCGGGATCGACCGAGAAGAACCCGGCCGGTGCATGATCGAGAAAGTCGATCGCGTGTTGCAACTCGAGGAATGTATTTTCCTGCCGTTCGCGATCTCGCGTCACGTCGGCAAGACCCCACGCGGCGACGCGCGCATGCCGGCCTTCCTTGCCGAGCGGCCGCACGCGCACGCGCAGCCAGCGCGATGGCGCGCCGCCCTCGCCGGCGATGCGGATTTCTTCTGAAAGCGAATTGCCTTCGCGCGCCGCTTGGGAGAGCCGGTAGATCGCATCGGCGACGCTCGGGTCGCTCGTGAACAGCCGCTCGACCGGGCGCACGTCGTCGGGGCCTTCGGCGTCGGTCAGTCCCAGATAGGCGCGATTGGCGTAGAGCACGCGTCCCGAAGTATCGACGAGGGCCAGCCCCTCGCTCGCGCCGTCAGCGAGAGTTTGCGTCAGGTCGTTGCGGCTCTTGCGCCCCGCCAGTTCGAGAATTCCGGCCGCACCGGCGAACAGCGCGAACACGCCGATCACGGCAAGAATTGCGAGCGCGCCGAGGATATAGGGTTCCGCCCGTTCGCCGCCGATGAAAAGGAGAAAAAGTGCGAGCGCGACAAGCGCCACCGCGACCACCACCACGAGCCCGACGCTGCCCGTGGCCGCCGTGCGGTCGACCGGCAATCGTTCCTCGATAGGCGTCATGCGCGCGACCTCTGCCGGTCCGGGATAATCGGCCGAACCGGCCCCGAATCCGTCCGGGCGGAGCATACTCTTCCGCGCCCGGTTTGACTCCACCATCCCGCCGTCCATCAACGCTTCCCCTTAGTGCCTGATGCCGCGGCGCAGCCGCATCACGTAGCCGATGACTTCCGCCACCGCCTTGTAATGTTCCGGCGGAACGTCCTGATCGATCTCGACGCTCTTGTGGAGAGCGCGCGCGAGCGGCGGGTTCTCGACGATCGGCACCCGGTGCTCCTCGGCGATTTCGCGGATCTTGAGCGCGATGAGGTCGGAACCCTTGGCCACGCAGCGCGGAGCCGTCATTCCCTTCTCGTATTTCAGCGCGACGGCATAGTGCGTCGGGTTGGTGATGATGACCGTTGCCTTCGGCACTTCGGTCATCATGCGCTTGCGCATGCGCGACTGCCGGATCTGGCGCAGCTTCGCCTTGATCGTCGGATCGCCTTCGCTTTCCTTATATTCGTCGCGGATGTCGCGCAGTGACATGCGCTGCCGCTCGTACCAGGTGTGCCGGCTCCACAGCCAGTCGAGTGCCGCGACCACCGCCATGATCGCAACGACGCCGAGCATCAGCTGAAGGACGAGCGAGAACGTGGCCGGCAGAATGGTCGTGTGCTCGCCGGTCAGCATTTGCCCGATGCCGCCGATTTGCGGCATGACGACCGCCACCATGACCGCCGCGACGATCGAGATCTTGGCCAGCCCCTTGGCGAACTGAACGAGCGCATTCTTCGAGAAGATACGCTTCGCGCCTTCCGTCGGAGAGATGCGCGACAACTTCGGCTGCAGCGACTCGCCAGTCCACACGAACGGGTGCTGGATCAGGTTGCTGCCGACGGCAGCGACCAGAAGAATGAAGACCAGCGGTCCGATCGCCAGCAGCACGTCGCCGAGGAGCGCGCCGCTGAGCCTGATGATGGAGCGGCCATCCATGCCGATCGCATGCGAGGTCGCGAACAGCTGGGCGAAACTGCGCGTGAGTTTGTCCGCGGCGAAACCGCCGAAGGCGAACAGCGCGAGCGTGCCGCCGGCGAGCAAGAACCAGGTGTTGACCTCCTGGCTTTTTGCGACGTCGCCGCGCTTGAGCGCGTCGTCGAGCCGTTTCTGGGTTGGGTCTTCTGATCTTTCCTGGTCGTCCCCGCCTGCATTCTCGGCCATCGCTCACCCTCACATCTGCGGTGCGAGTTGACCGAGCACGGACCCAAGATACTGCAGGATCGTGCCCATGAGGATGCCGATGACGATCATCAGCGCGGCGAAGCCGAGCAGGATCGATGCCGGAAGGCCGAGGAAGAACACTTGCAGTTGCGGCATCAGTCGGGCGAGCACGCCCAATCCGACATTGAACAGGATACCGAATACGAGAAAGGGCGCCGCAAGTTGGACGCCGACGCGGAATGCGCCGGAAACGGTCGTGATCATGAGTTGCGCGACGTCGCCGGAAGGAAGCGCGGCACCGGGGCGGAAGATCGTGTAGCTCTCGTCGAGCGCGCCGATCGCGAGATGATGCATGTCGGTCGCGAAGATCAGCGCAACGCCGAGGATGGCGAGGAAGTTCGAGATCAGCACGCTCTGCTGATCCTGCGTCGGATCGATCGCCATGCTGAAGCCGAGGCCGAGTTGATACGCGATGACCGTGCCGGCGACGACAAGCGCCGAGAGCGCAAGCCGCGCCGTCAGCCCGAGCACGGCGCCGATCAGCACCTCCTGAATGAGTGTCCCGAGCAGTGGCGCAAAGCCCGCATCGAGTGTGACTGTATAAGTGTCGCGGTAGATCGGCATGAGCACGAGCGTCAGCACGACAGCAATCACGAGCCGCACGCGCATTGGAACGCCGCGCTCGCCGAGCCCCGGCATCAACATCGCCATCGTGCCGAGCCGCGCGAACATCAGCAGGAATATCGCGGCTAGCGACGGCAGAAACGAGATGTTGACGGTCATCGCCCGCTCCGGCTTCAGCCGGATACGATGCGGTCGGCGATCCGCGCCATGTAGCTTTGCAGCAGATCGCCCATGAAGGGCAGAGCGATCAGGAAGGTGACGAAGACCGCGAGAATCTTCGGCACGAACGCGAGCGTCATTTCCTGGATCTGCGTCAGTGCCTGCAACAGCGAAATCGCAACGCCGACGACCAGCGCCACGAGCAGCATGGGACTCGAGACGAGGATCAGCGTGAGAATTCCGTCGCGCGCGATATCGATGACTTCGGCGCCGCTCATGGATACAATTCCTGTTCTGCTTCAGATCGGCATGCGGAAGATTTCTTCGTAGGCTTGGATCACCTTGTCGCGCACCGACACGAGCGTCTCTACGGCGACTTCGGTTTCCGCGACCGCCGTCACGACATCGACGAGATCGGCCTTGCCGGCCGCCATCTGCATCGCCTTGCCGTCGGCGTCCTGCCCTTTCTCGATCATCCCACTGAGAGCGCTCTCGACCATCGAGCCGAAACTCGGCCCCTTGGCCGAGCCGAGACCGAGCATCGACGATGAATCATTGCCGCTCGTGATGCGCGCGAGCGAGGCATAGGCGTTGGCGGCTGAAATCGGCGACGGCATTCAGGTTCTCCGTTAAACACGCAGAAGGTCGAGCGTGCGGGCGATCATGCGGCGCGTCGCGCCGATGACGTTGATGTTGGCTTCGTACGAGCGCTGCGCTTCGCGCATATCGACGCTCTCGATCAGCGAATTGACGTTCGGATATTTCACGTGGCCCTTGTCGTCGGCCGCCGGATGGCCGGGCTCGTGCTTGATGGTGAAGTCCGACCGGTCGGGCGAGATTTTCCCGAGCGATACGGTTTGCGATTCGAGTTCGCGGTCGAACGACGAGCGGAACGTGACGACGCGACGGCGGTAGGGGTCCTCCCCCGGAGCCTGTCCCGTCGAGCTCGCGTTCGCGATGTTCTCGGCGATCACCCGCATGCGCCCCGATTGCGCCTTGAGACCCGACGCCGCGACCGAGATTGTCTTGAGAAAATCCATGAGCAATCTCCGCTATCTGCGTCCAAGCGCTGTCTTGATCAGCCCGATACCGCGCGCATAGAGCGCGGTCGCCGCCTGGTGATCCATCTGGTTCTGCGCGACCTTGAGCATCTCGTCCTCGAGCACCACGGCGTTGCCGCGCGGCGTCGTTTCGAATCCGCCGCGCGCATCCACGGCGAATTTTCCCCCGCTCGTGCCGGCGATGTGCCCGGGAGTGGTGGTGGCGAGCGTGACGTTCCCCGCGCCCGTCGCCTGCAATGCATCGTGGAAATCGAGCTGCTTCAGATCGGCGCCGCGGAACCCCGGCGTGTCGGCATTCGCGACGTTTTCGGCGAGCACTTTCTGGCGTGCCTCGAGCCAGTACATCCGGCTCTTCAGCATGCTGAACAGCGGCAGATCGGTCACCGACACGGGCGGCACTCCCCTCAGTCCCTCGGAGGCAAGTTTTGCCGGTCGTATGGTTAAGGCGCGGTTAATGCCGGGAACTGCCGCTTTTCCGCCACACCGGGCGATCGCCGGGAGCGCGACAAAAGCGTGCTTTTGCGCTACTCCCGCCGCGCTCCTTAACCCTTTGTTAGGGATGTGGGCGGCAAATCTTGCCTTGGCCGTTAACCTTGCGCCGCGGCTGCCCGAACGTTGATGGGAGACGGAAATGGGTTTCTTCGAGAGCATCTTCGGCACCGAGCTCGGGCTGCCGGCGCGCGCGGTTGTGGCGCTCGTCCTCGTGCTGGCGCTGATCGCGCTCACGGTCTGGCTGATGCGCCGCTTCGGCGACGGCCGGATCGTTTCGCAGGCCGGCGGCCGCGGACGCCAGCAGCGTCTTGCGGTTCTCGATTCGGCGACGGTCGACGCACGGCGCCGGCTAGTCCTGATTCGCCGCGACAACGCCGAACATCTCCTGCTCATCGGCGGCCCGACCGACGTCGTGGTCGAACAGAATATCGTACGCGCCCAGCCTTTGGCCGGCACCGTCCGTGCTCCGGGCCGCAGCGCATTCGAAGAAGACGAGACGTCGCTCGTACCCCTCGACGAAGCGCCGGCCGCTCCGCCATCCGCACCTGCTCCTCGCACGCCTTCGCCTGCACCGCGCACAGCAACCGAGCAGCCCCGAGCCGCCGCCGAACCGCCGCGCACCATGCCGCAGGCGCCGCAGCGCGTTGACCCGCAATACGCCGACATGGCCCAGCGCCTCGAGGCCGCCCTTCGCAAGGGAGCCGCCGAAGCCGACGCCGCACGCGCGGCACCGCCGATCGTCGCGCCGCGCACCCCCGAACCACGCGCGCCCGAACCGCCGCGTCCGGCGCAGGCCGCGCCCGCACCGCGGCCCGCTCCGCGCGCGCCCGAGCCCCGAATTCCGGAAGCGCCGCGCGCACCCGAACCACGCCCCGCGCCCGCTCCCGCGCCAGCATCGCAACAGACCGCAGCCGACGTTTTCGGCAGCCTCGAGGAGGAAATGGCGAGCCTTCTCCGACCCGGGAAGAAAGAAAATAAATGAACCGCACCGGATTCGCGCCGCTGTGTATTGGCGGCGCGGTTCTTGCGAGTACCCTGGTTCTCACGTTTATCGACGCGCATCTTTTCGCCGCGCTCGCCCAGGACATTTCAATCAGCTTCGGCAACGGCCAGGAGGGTGGCGGCGGCAACGGTCTGACCGAACGCGCCGTGCAGCTCATCGCCATCATCACGGTGCTGTCGCTCGCGCCGGCGATCCTCGTGATGGTGACGTCCTTCACCCGCATCGTCGTGGTGCTGTCGCTCCTGCGCACGGCGATCGGCCTGCAGACGGCGCCGCCCAACGCCGTCATCATCTCGCTCGCACTCTTCCTCACCGGCTTCGTGATGGCGCCGGCGTTCCAGCGCGCGTACGACGACGCGGTTCGCCCGCTCGTCGCCGGCGAGATGCAGCCCGACCAGGCGTTCGAGAAAGGCTCGGCGCCGTTCCGCGCCTTCATGATGCAGAACGTCCGCGAAAAGGATCTTGGCCTCTTCATGGACCTGTCGCGTGAGAAGCCGCCCGCAACGCCGGAAGCTACGCCGCTGCGCATCCTCGTGCCGGCCTTCATGATCTCCGAGCTGCGCCGCGCCTTCGAGATCGGTTTCCTGCTGTTCGTGCCGTTTCTTGTCATAGATCTCGTGATCGCGTCCGTGCTCATGTCCATGGGCATGATGATGCTGCCGCCGGTGATCGTCTCCCTGCCGTTCAAGCTGATCTTCTTCGTGCTGGTGGACGGCTGGAGTCTTGTCGCGGGCTCGCTCGTGCAGAGTTTCGGGACATAGCCCGGTGCCGTAAGCGGCTACTGGCGCGGAGCTTCCCACGGTGGATGTCCCGCAATCGGGAACCATCGGTACTTCCCTGGCGTCTCTTCAAATTGCGCTACCCGTTTAGCTCGCTTTGGGATTCACTCATCCTCAAAATTAGGGAGGGTGGCATGATCGCATTGGGGCGCGGACGCACGAGAAGATATTCGCGGCACAGCCGAACGGCGGCCATCGCATTCTTGATGGCAGCCGCGCTGCCTCCTCAGGCAATCGCACAGGAGGCGTTCCAGTTTGCCGCGATCGGCGATACTGCTTACTCGAAACGAGGAGAAGCCGAATTCGAGCGCATGATCGCAGCGATGAACAAGGAGAACCTCGCCTTTGTAATCCACGTCGGCGATTTTCAGGCAGACCCGCGCCCGTACGAACGCAATCCAGACAGGATCTCCTTGCCCTGCGTCGACGAAAGCATGGCACGCGTTCTCGCGTCCTTCGGCAGATCGGCGCATCCCTTCATCCTCACTCCGGGTGACAACGACTGGGCCGACTGTTCCCTTTTGAAGGCGCAGAAGATCGATGCGCTTGAGGTCCTCGGCAAACTCCGCGCGCGTTTCTTTCCTGACGGTCAAAGCCTCGGCGCCAAGACGATCGGCGTGGAGAGTCAGGCGAAGGACCCAGGCTTCGCCAAGTTTCGTGAGAACCTGACGTGGCAACGCGGCGGAGTGATCTTCGCCACGTTCCACACGGTCGGCAGCAACGACAACAAGGGCCGCAACCCCGAGATGGATGCAGAACAGGCGGAGCGGGAAACGGCAAACGTCGCATGGGTGAAAAAAGCTTTCGCCGCCGCGCGCCAGCCGGCTGTGCCTGGCCTCGTGCTCATCACACAGGCGAACGTGCAGTTCGAGAACCAATGGACGCCGACTTTGCGTGAACGCTACGTCCGCGTGGTGGCGGGCGCGGAACTGCCAAAGGAAACGAAGCCTACCGCCTATGACCCCTATCTCCGCACGCTCACCGAGGAGATGGAGACCTTTTCCAAGCCGGTCCTCTTCATCCATGGCGACACTCATCTCTTCCGAATCAATAAACCGCTCATCAGCGCCAAAACCGGGCGCTTCTTCGAGAACTTCACAAGGCTCGAAGTGTTCGGCGATCCTGAAAGCCACTGGCTGCGCGTGACGGTCGATCGCGCAAAGCAGGCGCTGTTCGTAATCGAGCCGGAGATCATCGCCGAGAACAAAGCAAACTGAGCGGAGGATTCGCCGAGCGAAGCCCTGCACTGAAATTGTGCGGAGCTCGGCAAGAATTATTGCGCGCGCCGCGCTCCGTTGCGCTTTCTGATCTTCATACGGCCTATCTGCTGACCCATCCGTTCGTTCGGCGTCGGTTCGGCGCGCGGCCTGCGGCTCGGCGCGTGGCCAGGCTTCGAGCGCATTGCTCAGATGCGCAGCGAGGCCGACGGCAGCGTTTTGTTCCAGTTGGAACGACGTCCGTCCAATTGGACACGCTTCGGCACGATCCGTTAACGCCGCTCGCAACATCCGCCCTCCATTGGCCTCGGTATTGGCCTTCCGCGCATTGTTCATGCGGAGCTACCAGCCATGACGTTGGGTAAGCCGGGTGTTTCCCGAGAGGTTCTCAGCATGAGCTCAGCGTTTCGAGGTGGCGCCGATCTGTCGCCATCTGCTTTATCCGACATCGACGATCGGTTTCGGATCATCTTCGATTCGGTCAATGACGGAATTTTTCTCTCGGATCCGAAAACGGGACGGTTCATCGAGGTCAACGAGCCGGGCTGCAAGATGTTCGGCTATCCCAAGGCCGAACTACTTGGCCGCGACGTCAATACGCTGTCGAGCGGCATCCATCCGTTCACGCGCGACGTGGCGATCGAATTGAATGAAAGAGCGCGTCTGGGAGAACCTCAGATATTCGAATGGCAATGCAAGGCCAAGAACGGCGGCTTGTTCTGGACCGAGATATCGCTTCGCTGCGCGGACTTTGGCGACGGTCCCACCATCGTCGCCATCTTCCGGGACATCGGCGAGCGCAAGCGCCTCGATGCTCAGATCCTCTATATGGCGCAGCATGACGAGTTGACGGGGCTCGGCAATCGGTCCCTGTTCACGCTGGCACTCGATCAATCGATCGCGCATTCGCGGCGGTCGGGCAGGAAATTCGCCGTTCTTTGTCTCGACCTCGACCACTTCAAGGACGTCAACGATACGCGCGGGCACCAGATCGGAGATCGCCTGTTGCGGCAGGTCGCCGAGAGACTGCAGGCTGCGGTCCGCGTCGATGAAAGCGTCGCCCGGCTTGGCGGTGATGAATTTGCGATTCTGCTCGCCGACTTGCGCGAGCCGTCTGAGATCGCGGCCCTGGCGATGAGAATCATCGCGTCAATCAGCAGGCCGTTTCTGATCGATGGCATTGAGAACCATGTCGGCGCCAGCGTCGGCGTGTCGGTATATGGAGAAGACGCCGAGGACGCCGAGACGCTTCTTGCGCACGCGGACATCGCGCTCTATCGCGCGAAGTCGGAAGGACGGCAGACCTACCGGTTCTTTTCCGACGCCATGAACGAGGAGGTACGGACGCGTGTCACACTGACCGACGAGCTTCGCGTGGCCATCACCGGCGGTCAGTTGTATCTCGACTATCAGCCTCAGGTGAAAGCGAGAAGCGGACGTATCATCGGCGTCGAAGCATTGGTCCGCTGGCGGCATCCCCGGCGCGGAATTCTGGCGCCTCCCGTTTTTCTGCCCGTAGCGGAAAGCAGCGGCCTCATCGGCGCGCTGGACCAATGGGTATTGCGCACCGCGTGCGCGCAAGGCCGGCTTTGGCTCGACGCCGGAATCGTACTGGGTTCGATGTCGGTGAACCTGTCGTCCGCTCAGTTCAAGGTGCCGTTCGAGCTGGAGAAGCTCGTCTTCGCCGTCCTGGACGAGACAGGGTTTCCACCGCATATGCTGGAACTGGAGATCACCGAAAGCACACTGATCGGTCTTTCGCCGCACTATGGCGAAATGGTCCAGCGGATGCGCGACGCCGGCATCCGGTTCTCGCTCGATGATTTCGGAACCGGCTATTCGTCGCTCAATTATCTCCGCCGGTTTACTGTCGACCGCATCAAGATCGCGCAAGAATTCGTTTCGGAGATCAGCACCAGCGTCGAAGCCGCGACCCTCGTAAAGTCGATCCTCGGCCTGTCGCGCGACTTCGGAACCGAAGTCATCGCGGAAGGCGTGGAAACACCGGCACAGCTGAAGATGCTTCAGGATTGGCATTGCACCGAGGTGCAGGGATTCTACTTTGCACCGCCCATGTCCGCGGCGGCGGTCGCGCCGCTGCTCAGCAGCGGCCACATCGCGCCTGCGACCATGCCCGCCTCCCAGTTTGCCGCTTAAACCCGATACAGGCGGCCGCGATTCCCCGCCGCTCCGGACAATCAGCCGCGCAAGTGTCCCCCTGGATGAAGCGCGTGAACACCGACACGCTTCGAGCCGGCACGCTTCAATGTGCTACGGCATATTTTCCTATCGCCCATGAAACCGGCCGTACGTGCGTTATCCGACACAAGAACGGACCAATGACGGATGGGACGGATCGACCGATGCCTCGGCACGGAACTCTTAGGGCATCGAGCAGTTGTCGATCATCGAAGTTTCATCCGGGAGGAATACGACATGAAGAAGCAAGTATTGTTCGCTGCCGCGGCCGCAGCGGCGCTGATCGTCGGATCGGCGAGCCTGCACGCGCAGCAGGACCCGACCAAGAAGGGCGAGTCCGCCACCGGCCAGCAGGGCAAGTCCGGCGCGACCGAGAGCGGTGTTGCGCCCGCCGGCAAGTCCGGCGCTCCAGCAGCGGGCACCCCGATGCCGGGACCGAAGGGCGGCGAATCCGCCACCGGTCAGCAGGGCAAGTCGGGCGCGACCGAAAGTGGCGTGACGCCCGGTGGAAAAGCCGGTGCCCAGCCGTCCGGAGCGGCGGTCAAGGGAGCCCCGATGCCGGACAAGAAAGGTGGCGAATCTGCTACCGGTCAGCAGGGCAAGACCGGCGCCACCGAGAGCGGCGTAGCGCCCGCCGGCAAGAAGTAATCGCGATAGTCGACAACCTGGAGAAGCCCGGTGCGAGCCGGGCTTCTTCATTTCTGACGAAAGAGGAACTTCGCGTCGGCGATGGCAACAACAGAAGATCGCGACCTTCGCTCCGGACTATCTGTCTGGAAAGAACCTCCCCTCATCGGCAAACCCTTGAACGGCGACCTTCGGGTCGACGTGCTTGTGATCGGCGGCGGCGTCACTGGTGTTCTCCTGGCCGAACGCCTGTCGCACCACTTTTCCGTAGCTGTCGTCGATGAACGGGGCGCTGCAAGGGGAAGCACGACGGCGAGTACCGGCCTCTTGCTGTTCGAGGTCGATACGCCCCTCATCGAGCTTCGCAAGAAAATCGGCCGCGACAACGCCGATCGGGCATGGATCCGCTCCGACCGGGCCATGCGAGAACTCCTCAAGCGCATCGAGCGTCTGCGTATCGAGTGCGATATGACCCGCTGCGACAGCATCTATCTGCCCGGCGATACTCTCGATGCCGAAGGCCTCGCCGAAGAGGCGCAAGCGCGTATCGAATGCAGACTGCCTTCGCGCTGGGTCCACGGCGCCGAGCTGCGGTCGCGCTATCCGGTCGAAGGCAAAGCGGCCATCATCTCGGGCAATTCCGCACGGGTGAACCCGGTGCGGTTTGCATTGGGCTTCCTGCAACACGCGATGTCGCGAGACACTCAAGTATTCAGCAAGGCGGAAATTACCGGAATCGAGTCCACCGGCAGCGGCGTCATCGCGTGGACGAAAGAGGGTCCGACCGTCACGGCGAAATTCGCCGTGTTTGCCACTGGCTACGAAATGCCGAAATATCTTTCCGCGCCCGGCAAAGAGGTCGCATCCACCTGGGTGATCGCGACCGTGGCCCAGCCGATCGAACCGTCGATCCACTCCGCTTTGATCTGGGAAGCCGCCGATCCATATTACTATGTAAGAACGACCGACGATGGCCGCGCGATCGTCGGCGGCGAAGACGAGGATTTCGACGATGAAAACAGGCGGAAGGAACTGACGCCGGCCAAGGCAAAAAAACTGCAGGAGAAATTGCGCACCCTGTTTCCGCAGCTCGACCCCACGATCGATTTTGCATGGTCGGGCACGTTTGGAACAAGCGACACCGGTTTGCCGTCCATGGGCGCGATACCCGGCAAGCCGAACTGTTATGCCGTTCTCGGCTTCGGCGGCAATGGCATGACCTATGCCGAGATCGGCGCACAGCTGATCGAACGCATGCTGCTCGGCGAGACCGATCCCGACGCGGATCTTTTCAAACTTTCCTGAGGCAGGCCGAACACGCTGCTCAATCAATGAGCGTGATCTCACCGGGCGCGAATCCAGAGCCCGCGCGTCAATGGCGGCCCGGCAAACTTGCCGGGCCGCCATGAGATTACTTCTTGCCCGCCATCTTCGGATTCGGAGCGCACCGCGCGGTCGCCTGCCCCTTTGCCGATTCCTGGCACTGAGCCATGGTGTCGTAACGACACTCCGGGATCGATCCTTGCGGACTGGTGGACGAGGCGCCGGTCAGGCAGAACGCCCGTTCGGTGCCCTGGGCGTAGGTTGGCTGCACGCCGATGAAGAGACCGGCGAGCAGAATAAGAGCGGTAAGCCATCGCATGAGGATTCTCCGTTGTTGTGGTCCTCAACGCGCCCCGAATGCGCAGCGTTCCGCCTTGGGCAAAACGAAGTCATCATTGCAATCATGACGGGCAACGGTACTCTAACAGCTGGTCGCGCGGATAATGTCGATTAAAGTTCTCTCGCAGCTAGAATTTGCATTTTCGGGTCCCAGCCGAAGGGCGCCGGAACGGTAACTTATTAACAGTGTCTTTTTTGCACTAGCTACGGTTGTAGGGCCCGATAAATTTGGAACCTGCGGTTCGATCCCGTCCACGTATTTCGGAGGGCGAATAGGCAGAAGCACTCTTCTCTTTCCTTGGCCTGATCGCAACGGCGGTCAGTTCCCAGCCGGCAACGGTGCCGGACGTGCCCCCGCGCGTCCTAAGTCGCAGGCGCCGTTGCCGGCACTCTTTCCTCGTTTCTGCCGGAGATGGGTTCAAACCGGGCAGCAGCGGCTATCCCTATTAATCCGGTCCGCGCTGCGGGTATTCCCCGATATCGGAAATGTCCCGCGGGTTGTTGGTGGTCCTCCCCACCACAGGAGGCTCGCATGTCGTTGAAGAAGATCCTTTGCATCGGGGCGACCGTCACGGCGATCGCCCTCCCCTACACCGCCTCAGCCCAGCAGGACGCCGACGCCGTCCGCGCCAAGTGCCTCGCCGACGTACGGGCTCAGTTCCCCACCAACGTACAGTTCGAGAACCAGGTCGCCGGCAAACAGCTCTACATCAACTGCATGCAGAAGCACGGATTGACGCCGTAAATCATTGATCAGCGGCAGAAGAATCAGAAATCGGCGAGACGCTGCGCAGTTCGGCCGCGGCTGCGCGGAGTCTCGTCTCGCTTGCAAAAAAGGAGCCTTCAAATGTCGTTCAGGCCCTTTCTCGCGATCGCGGCGCTCGCCACGATGATCGCCCTGCCCTCCGGCGCCAGCGCCCAGCAAGACGCGGACGCCATCCGTGCCAAGTGCATCGCCGACGCCGGCGCCGACTATTACGACAGCCTCTCGTCGGAGCATCAGACCGGACGCAAACAGCGTTACATCACCTGCATGCAGCAGCACGGGTTGCCCTGGTAGCGCGGCGTGCGCCGCCGCGCCGCGAGAAGCGCACGCGGCAGTGATCGTGCCCGCGCCCAATGGTACCTTGCGCGGGGGGCAAGGCTGATTCGGGTGACCGCCTATGCTCGTCCCCTCGCGAAGCAATGCCTTCCCTTATCTTGCGATGCTTGCAGCGGCGCTTGCGCTCGCGAGCGTATTCCTTGCGAACAACGCGCTCGGTGCGGCTCCCTCTTCCTTTGGCACGTCTCACATCGGCGACCATCTTTCCGGCCGCGAGAGCTCCAACAGTACAAATTACTAGGTGCTCGGTCGCGCGTTTGTCCTCGTGCCAATCCAGGGAATTGCTGCGCTTTTCCTGAAGACCGCTGCGCTTTTCCTGAAGACCGCTGCGCTTTTCCTGAAGACCATGGAAGACGTTTCGGCGATCGGAAGCCGGACTTACCAAAGGGGCGGGCTCAACGGTCCGCCCCTCTGCGTAATTCCCCTTTCCTGAACGGGGGCATCACCGGATGGCAACGCGCCGCATCGGGCGATTCAATCCCGGCTCGGGGAACTGCTGATCTCCCGGCCATTACAGGAGCCGCCCATGAATATAGTCACGCTCAGAACCGTCCGCTCTGCGGCGCTCCTCGCCGCGGTCAGCATCGTCGCGCTCACGCACGCGCATCACGCGACCGCCCAGCTCGCGCCCTCGCCCGAATGGCGACAGGTGCTGCCGACGGGACCGATCCCCGGCACCAGGATGACCGATGAGTTCGTCAAGGAGGTCGGCAAGCTCGCCTATGTGTGGGCCTACCCGATGGTGAACCTGCAATCGCGCCAGGACATCTTCGGCAAGGTGAAGGAAGCCGGACTCCTGAACGGCGTGCTGCCTGCCGCACCCATCAACGAGCTCGCCATGCTCACCGGCTATATCGACCCGGCGCAGCGCGCGGTGGCGGCGCCGAACCAGGATGTCGTCTACGGCCAGGCCGTGCTCGATCTCTCCAAGGAGCCGGTTGTCGTACAGGTGCCGGATTTCGAAGGGCGCTTCTTCATGTACCAGGCCCTGGATCAGCGGACCGACGCATTTGCCGAGATCGGTTCGATGTATGGAACGCGCATCGGTTACTACCTGCTCGCCGGTCCGGACTGGCGCGGCGAGATGCCGAAGGGCATCGCCAACATCTACCGTTCGCCCACGAACGTGGCGTTCCTCTTTCCCCGTATTTTCATGAGCGATACGCCCGAGGACAAGAAGGCGCTCATGGAGAAGCTTCAGTACGTGATGGCCTATCCCCTCAGCCAGTACGATCGCGTTCCGAAGAAGCGCGACTGGTCGACCCTGAAGCCAGTGAAAGTTGGCGACAGCAGCAGCGGCGCAGAAATAAAATGGGTCAATCCCGAGAACTTCCCCGAGGAGTTCGCCCGTGTCGTCGAAAACGTGAAACCTATGGCAGGCGAGGAAACGCTGCATGCGCTCTTCAAGTCGTTGTCGGACGCAGCCGCGAGAAATCCGAGGGTCAAGGAGATCCTGAAGCAAGCGGCGATCGAAGCGGACAAGACGATCGTCGCGCCGATGTTCGATTCCACCAATTTCGGCGTTCAGCTCCCCCACAACTGGTCGACGATTACGAACGGCGCCGAATTCGGCTCGGATTACTACACGCGCGCGGCGGCCGCGAAGGCCAACATCTTCATCAACAAGCCGAACGAAGCGCGTTAT
>Ga0307505_10001874_pt1 | contig 15791 bp, 13 predicted proteins | sample 23_S_MG_FD_202183 | JGI IMG/M metagenome (GOLD analysis project Ga0307505, IMG submission 202183) | Soil microbial communities from Populus trichocarpa stands in riparian zone in the Pacific Northwest, United States - 23_S | ecosystem: Environmental > Terrestrial > Soil > Riparian zone > Trees...
TTTCGGCCGCGTTGGCCGCCACGCGGGGAAATCAGATCAAGGCGGCGGAGCTTTTGGGCGTGAACCGCAACACGCTCCGGAAGAAGATCCGAGACCTAGACATCCAAATCCTTCGGGGTAGCCGGTAGTTTTCCCTATTCTTTTGAGGGGCTTCCCCCTGTCACATTTTTGCACCAGTGTTGTCGCACGGCATCATGTCCGTTGTGCCAGCACCGGCGCAGTGACGGGGGCTTATGGCGGAAACCAGCGCAAAGCTTGACGGTCCAACCGTGTCACCGCCATTTCCGCGGCCGCCGCGGAATTGGGCGGCGTGGTTTACGCCCGCTGCCGTAGTGCTCGCGCTGCTTTCGGCGCTCGTCACCTTCCTCATCCTGACAGGTCTCACACCGATCGCGCCGACGCATGAGGTTGTCGTCTCGGTTCTGTTCGGCAACGCCGTTATCGCGCTCGTGCTGATTGCCGTGCTCGCCTGGGAGTTCGTGGGGCTGATCCGCGCGAGGCGGCGGGGCAGGGCCGGCGCCCGACTCCATGTACGCATGGCGCTCCTGTTCGGCGTCGTTGCAATCGTGCCCGCAATTCTGGTTGCCGTTATCGCCTCGATCACGCTCGATCGGGGGCTCGATCGATGGTTTTCTGATCGAACGCGCGGGATGGTGACCAACGCAATCAATATCGCGCAGGCGTACGTACGCGACTATTCGTTGAGCGCGCGCGCCGATCTTGTTGGTATGGCCGCCGACCTTTCGCGACTGCGACCCGTCTACGACGAGAGTCCGGAACGCTTTCGGCAAGTACTCACCGCACAAGCAGCGATACGCGGCGCACCGGCAGCCATTCTTATCCGTGGAGATCATACGGTCATCGAGCGGGCGGATATCAATATCGGGCGGGAGTTCATCGTTCCCACGACGCTAAACCTGCGAGCGTCGAGCATCGAACAGCCGATTTTGAGCCTGGCGGCGGCCGGCGACTATTTTCATGCCGTCGTGCCGGTTCAGGGGTTCGAGGACACATTCCTTTACATGGCTCGGCCGATCGATCCGCGTGTCGTGCAGTATGTGCGGCAGACTGAAGAAGGAGTGATTGAGTACCAGAGCCTTGAGGCGCGTCGCTTCGGCGTACAGGTTGCTTTCGCGCTCATGTATGCGCTCATCGCGCTTATCCTTCTGCTGTCGGCGGTCTGGCTCGGCTTGAATTTTGCTAACCGGCTGGTCGCGCCGATCCGTCGGCTGATCACGGCGGCGGACCTCGTAGCATCCGGCAATCTATTCGTTCAGGTGCCCGTGCGGCGCTCGGAAGGCGATCTTGCCAGCCTTGGCGACAGTTTTAATGCGATGACGCACGAGTTGCGCTCGCAACGCGACGACATCATCCGCGCGCGTGACCAAATCGACGCTCGACGCCGTTTCACGGAGGCCGTGCTTGCAGGCATCGGCGCCGGGGTCATCGGCCTGAATCCGGAAGGGCGGATCAATATTCTCAATCGGTCCGCAGAAAGATTGATCGGCCAAAGCGAAGACGCGGCAATCGGGATAGCTGTTACCGATGCCGTTCCCGAAATCACCGCGCTCGTCGATCAAGCGAAAAGCGGTATTCAGCGCGTTCAGGGCACGGTGACACTGACTCGGGACGGTCGCGAGCGGACGATCAACGTCCGGGTAACATCTGAGGTGTCATCGGAAGCCGAACATGGTTATGTCATTACGCTCGACGACATCACCGAACTTGTGTCCGCACAACGCACGTCCGCGTGGGCAGATGTAGCGCGGCGCATTGCGCACGAAATCAAGAATCCGCTGACGCCGATTCAGCTTTCGGCGGAGCGGCTTCGCCGCAAATTCGGCAAAACTCTTACCGAGGATCGGGAAATCTTCGAGCAGTGCACCGATACCATCATTCGTCAGGTGGGTGACATCGGACGCATGGTGGATGAGTTTTCTTCTTTCGCACGCATGCCCAAACCCGTCGTTGAATCGCAGGACCTCGCGGAGACAATCCGCCAAGCCGTGTTCCTTATGCGTGTCGGTAATCCCGAAATCACATTCGAGACCGAGCTGCCGCCGGGTCCGATGCCGGCTCGCTTCGACCGGCGGTTGATTTCCCAGGCACTGACCAATCTCCTCAAGAACGCTGCCGAGGCGATTAACGGCGACGGAGCAGACGGACGCGAACCAGGGCGGATCGTCGCGCGTGCGGCAATTGAGGACGGTCTCGCTGTGATCGATGTCACAGACAATGGGCCGGGGTTACCGAAAGAGAACCGTGAGCGGCTTCTCGAACCCTACGTGACGACGAGAGAAAAGGGGACTGGTCTCGGTCTCGCGATCGTCGCCAAAATTTTCGAGGACCATGGGGGGCGCATCGAACTGCACGATGCGAAGGAGAATGGCGGAAGCGGGCGTGGGGCTTGGGTGCGTGCGACCTTCCGCATCGATCAGAAGACGGCGACAGCGACCGCTCAGTCAGCGGAAAGTAAAAGCGCACCAGTGGGTTAATCATGGCCACCGACATTCTCATCGTCGACGACGAGGCAGACATCCGGGAGCTCGTAGCAGGCATTCTCGAGGATGAAGGCTATGCCGTACGCACGGCAAAAGACGCCGAGGATGCGCTTGCTGCTATCGGCGCGCGGCGGCCGAATTTGCTGCTCCTCGATATCTGGTTGGAGGGAAGCCGCCTCGACGGACTCGCGTTGCTTGACGTCGTGAAGGGTCAGCATCCGGATCTTCCGGTTGTGATGATCTCAGGCCACGGAACAATCGAGACGGCGGTCGCCGCAATCAAGCGGGGTGCGTACGACTTCATTGAGAAGCCATTCAATGCCGACCGGCTAGTCCTCGTGGCGAGCCGCGCGCTCGAGACGCTACGCTTGCGGCGGGAAGTTCGGTCACTAAAACAATTGGCGCCGCATGCGCAGCGGCTGGTCGGATCATCCCCCGCGACCAATCAGTTGCGCCAGACGATTGACCGCGTCGCGCCCACCAACAGTCGCATTCTGATTCTTGGCCCGTCGGGAGCAGGTAAGGAACTTTGCGCGCGGATGATTCACGCGAGCTCCGCTCGATCAGACGGACCGTTCGTTGTGATCAACGCGGCAGCGATCACGCCCGAACGAATGGAAGAAGAATTGTTTGGCGTGGAAGCAAACGGGTCGTCACGCAAAATCGGCGCACTGGAGGAGGCGGATGGCGGCACCTTGTTCATCGACGAAGTCGCGGACATGCCGACTGAAACACAAACCCGAATTCTTCGGGTGTTGACCGAGCAGAGTTTTCAGCGATCCGGCGGCTCCACGAAGGTCAATGTGGATGTCCGAATCATTTCATCGACCAGTCACAATCTGGAATCCGAGGTTGCGAGCGGGCGTTTCCGCCAGGACCTCTATCATCGCCTGAGCGTTGTGCCGATCCGCGTGCCTCCGCTTTCCGAGCGGCGCGAGGATATTTCAGAGCTTGTCGAGCATTTCCTCGATCAGATTTCCAACACGACAGGCTTGCCGCGCCGCAAGATCGGTGATGATGCGCTCGCTGTCCTTCAGTCGCACGACTGGCCGGGAAACATCCGCCAGTTGCGCAATAACGTCGAACGGCTGCTGATCCTGGCGGGTGGCGAAGCCGAGGCGACGGTGACGGCCGCAATGCTGCCACCGGATGTAGGATCGCTCGTTCCGAATATGCCGAACGGGGCAGGTGGCGAGCACTTGATGAGCTTGCCCCTGCGTGAGGCAAGAGAACTGTTCGAGCGGGAATACCTTGTGGCGCAGATCAACCGCTTCGGAGGCAATATCTCCCGCACCGCCGAGTTTGTTGGGATGGAGCGCTCTGCCTTGCATCGCAAGCTCAAGGCGCTTGGCATCGAAGATCGCCCTCGCTGAGACCGTTCATGTCACGCGTCGCCTATGTGAACGGCCGTTATCTGCCGCATGCGCTGGCGAGAGTGCATGTCGAGGATCGCGGCTATCAGTTCGCCGACGGCGTTTACGAGGTCTGCGAGGTGCGCGACGGGCGCCTTGTGGATGAGCGCCGGCACATGGAACGGCTCACGCGTTCGCTGCAGGAATTGCGCATCAATCCGCCGATGGCACCGGCCGCTCTTGGAGTTGTCTTGCGCGAGACGATCGAGCGCAATCGGGTTCGCGACGGTCTTGTGTATCTCCAAGTGACGCGCGGGGTCGCGCGGCGGGACCATGGGTTTCCGCCCGCTGGAACGAAACCGAGCGTCGTCGTGACGGCGCGGTCGGTCGATCGGGGCAGGGCGGATCGCCTCGCCGAGACGGGCATCAAAATCATCACCGTGCCGGAGAACCGGTGGCCGCGCGTCGACATCAAGAGCGTCGCGTTGCTCCCGAATGTCATGGCGAGGCAGGAGGCGTTGGATAAGGGCGCGAAAGAGGCCTGGTATGTCGATGCCAATGGCCTCGTCACCGAAGGGGCGTCCGCCAACGCGTGGATCGTGACGGAGGATGGCGTGATCGTAACGCGTTCGGCGAGCTCCGGAATTCTGAGAGGTATTACCCGAACGGTTACTTTGGGAATGTCGAAAAGTCCGGCCAAAGGCGTCGAAGAGCGCTCGTTCAGCGTTACGGAAGCACTGGCAGCGCGCGAGGCCTTCCAGACATCGGCAACCCTCACCGTGATGCCGGTTGTTGAAATCGACGGGAAGAAGATCGGCGACGGGCGCCCAGGGCCCGTCGCACGCGCATTACGGGCGCACTATCACGAAGCCGCTGAAATCGCTCCCTGATTGCGCAATCGAGCGGCGTCGCTGCCGCTTTCGTGCGCATAAGTATGTCTTGCATCCAAACGGATGCATGCCATCTAATGGCGGATGTTCCACGCGGTTTGGGCCGCGGAGGAAACCGTGTGCCCTCGAGCACCGGCAAAAAATAAGCGCTTGGCCGACAAAAAAAGGAATGAAGCAATGGCGGCGGACAGAGCCCAGAACCTTCAAGACACCTTCCTCAATTATGTCCGGAAACATAAAACACCGCTCACGATTTTCCTCGTGAACGGTGTCAAGTTGCAGGGCGTTGTTACGTGGTTTGACAACTTCTGCGTATTGTTGCGCAGGGACGGGCACTCGCAGCTCGTTTACAAGCACGCGATTTCGACCGTGATGCCGGGCAACCCGATTCAGTTGTTTGAGCCGGCCGACGAAGCCACGGCCGCAGACAAGGTCTAGTTGGAACCAAGGCGCGTATCCATTCGCGAGAAGACGGGGAACCGGGTGCAATCGCCCGGCTCGCCCGCCCGTGCAGTTGTGATTGTTCCCGACGTTCGGCGCCGGGGTGGCTCGAACACAAGCCGTCCGATTGAAGCGCGGCTTGACGAGGCGATCGGGCTCGCGCGAGCGATCGATCTACAGGTGGTGAACGCCGGGATCGTGCCCCTGAACACCGTTCGGCCCGCAACTTTTCTCGGCAAGGGTAAAGTCGAAGAGATCGCGGCGATCGTGCGCGTGGAGGAGGCGGGCCTTGTCTTCGTCGATCACGCGCTCTCGCCCGTGCAGCAGCGCAATCTCGAGAAGGAATGGAGTGCAAAGGTCGTCGACCGCACCGGCCTTATTCTGGAAATATTCGGCGCCCGCGCCCGCACACGCGAGGGGACGCTGCAAGTCGAACTCGCGCATCTGAACTATCAGAAAAGCCGGCTGGTCCGGTCCTGGACCCATCTGGAGCGGCAGCGGGGTGGGTTCGGCTTCCTGGGCGGCCCGGGTGAGACGCAGATCGAAGCCGACCGGCGAATGATTGCCGAGCGCATCAAGCGCCTCGAGCGCGAACTGGATGGCGTAAAGCGTACGCGGGAACTGCACCGCAAGGACCGGCGCCGCGTGCCGTACCCGATCGTCGCGCTCGTCGGTTATACGAACGCGGGTAAATCCACGCTGTTCAATCGCCTGACGTCGTCATCGGTCATGGCGATCGATCAATTGTTTGCGACGCTGGATCCGACGTTGCGGGCGGCCGATCTGCCGCATGGCGCGCGCGTCATCTTTTCCGACACCGTCGGATTCATCTCGGAGCTGCCGACGCTGCTCATCGCCGCGTTCCGCGCGACGCTTGAGGAAGTCATCGAGGCAGACGTGATCCTCCATGTGCGGGATGCGTCGCACGGCGATACCGATGCGCAAGCAGGGGATGTCAACGAGATCCTGAAATCGCTCGGCATCGATCCAGAGGATCGTTCGAAGATCGTCGAAGTCTGGAATAAGGCGGACCTTCTCGACGAGGAATCCCGCGCACGCGTGGAAAATATCGTTGCCCGGCAAGCCGCGGACGAGCGCCCAGTTTTGATTTCGGCGACCACAGGCGAGGGGATCGATCGCCTGCTCAATGCCATAGAGGAACGTGTCGTCGCCGATCGTCCAACCCTTTCACTCGACATCGATCCTGCGGACGGCGCCGGCCTGGGATGGCTGCATCGTCAGACCGAGGTGCTCGCGCGGGAACTGAATGCGAATGGACGCCTGGAAGTGACGGTTCGCGTCGATCCGCGTCGCGTCGACGAAGTGCGCAAGCGATTTCCATCGGCGGCGTGAGCGCCGTTAAGGTTTGCGCTCGTCCTGCTTGGCCTTGTTCCAAAGGGCTTCCATCTCGTCGAGGCTCGCGTCTGCCGGTGCTCGGTCTTGCGCCGAGAGAGCATCCTCGATCGAGCGGAAGCGTCGTTCGAATTTCACGTTCGCAGCGCGTAGAGCCGCCTCCGCATCGACCTTGGCGTGCCGCGCGAGGTTAACGACGGCGAACAGCAGATCGCCGATCTCTTCCGCTGCGGCTTCCGGCTGATCCAGCACCGGGACGATCTCTTCGGCCTCCTCGGCTATTTTCGCCAGAACATCCCTGGCATTGGCCCAGTCGAAACCGACGCGCGCGGCTTTCTCTTGCAGCTTCAGCGCTCGCGCGAGCGCCGGCAAAGCGACCGGTACGCCGTCCAACGTGCGGCGCTCACCGGCGTCACCACGAGCCTTCTTTTCCTGGTCCTTGATCTCATGCCAGAGCGACTTCACTTCATCCGGCTCCAGCTTTCCGGCGTCGCCAAAGACATGTGGATGGCGCCGCAGCAGTTTCGCGGTGATGGCCAGTACAACATCGCCAAAAGCGAACCGGTGCTGTTCCTCGGCCATGCGCGCATGAAAGACCACTTGCAGCAGAAGATCGCCGAGCTCGTCCGGTAAGCCACGGTCGAGATCGCCGCGAGCGATTGCGTCGGCGACTTCGTACGCTTCCTCGATCGTGTATGGCGCGATCGTCTGGAAGCTCTGTTGCAGATCCCAAGGACAGCCGCTGCCGGGCGTGCGCAACCGCGCCATGATTTCGATGAGACGAGAGATGTCGCGCGATGCTTCCATGGTCGCTCCGATTTGAGCGAACCCATAGCAGACCGAAATGCGGGGGTCGTCGCGCGGAATTCCGCATCCGATCGTTGGTCGGCCAATAGCGTTATTCGCAGAAGACATATTATGGAACAGACACAGGTAGCCTAGGATAATCGGGCTTTGCGCGTTTCCCGCGCGGCTCCTTTGCGGTGCTGACGATCATTCAAATTTGAGGTTTTCGCCGCCGGGGAATTTAACGGCCGAATGGCACTGTCGCGAGGCTTCCGATCTTGGGGCGTGGCGGGACGGATCTCACGAGCATGGCGATGGACGGCATGCATTCAAGCCGCGCGCGTTTGCGCTGGCTGATGGTCGTGATTGTGCTGCTCGCGGTCGCACCGCTGTTCGCACTCAATCTCCTGCGTTTGCAATCGAGCAGCGATCTGGCGCTCCAGCAGGCTTACGAGCAAGCTGCGTCTATCGCACGTGCCGGAGTGAACGCCCACAGTCAGGTTTCCGACCATGCGCGTCACCTGCTCGAGGTGCTGGCGCAGATCCCGGCGGTGCGGGAGACCTCCCTGCCCGAATGCGAGAACGTCATGAAGGCGGTTCTCGAGGGGCGCGATTGGCTCACGGGCATCTTCGCCGTGGGTCCGGACGGCAAGGGCGTCTGCGGAGCGAGCCCGGTCGTCCGCACGCTGGATGTTACGGATCGCCAGTATTTCCGTGATGCAGTCGCCACGAAGAAATTCAAGATTAGCGACGTAATCACCAGCCGCGTCACGGGCACTCATATTGTTGCCGGCGTGCTTCCGCTGTACGCCGCGAATGGCGCGCTGAAGGTGGTCCTTGGCGTTGGCGTGAGTCTTCCCTGGATCAACCACATCTCGGCCGAAGCCAGCACCAAGTTCGGCGGTATCCTCATCGCACTCGATGGTAACGGCCACATTATCGCTTACGGTCCCCACATGCCGGACAACTGGACGGTCGGCAGCTTGAATGACAGTCCACTCGTCAAGACCATCATGGCGTCCAAGGCACCGACGTTCGAGGCAAAAGATGCGGCGGGCGTGGACCGGATTTTCAGCATGGCGCGGATGCCGGATTCGAGCATCACGATTGCCGTCGGGCTGACGCGCGGAGAGGTGCTTGGAACGATCGAACGGGATTTCCGCACCGACATTCTGCTCCTGATGCTTGTCGCAGCTGTTTCGATTGCGCTCGCGCTACTGGTGGCGGAATTCGGCGTCATGCGAGGCGTCCGTGCGCTCAAGACGGCGGCGCTGCGACTGAAGGCAGGTCGTATGGGATTGCGGGTGACGTTGCCGTCGTTCGTAGCGGCCGAGTTGCACGACCTCGCGACTACCTACAATGCGATGACAGCCGAGTTCGAACGTCTTGCCTATCTCGACAGGCTGACCGGTCTACCGAACCGGCGATATCTCGAGCGCCACGTATCGATGCGCGGCGAGCGGGACGGGCGCGCCCTTCCCGGCCGCCAGGCGGTGATTGCGATCGATATCGACGGGTTCAAGCCGGTCAATGACAGCCATGGCCATGCGGTCGGCGATCGCGTGCTCGCGATCATCGCGCGCCGGATCGCGTCCGTGGTCAACGAGCGGGGCCTGCTGTTTCGCGTCGGCGGAGATGAGTTTGTCGCGATGATGCCGCTTCTGAAATCGCAGAATCGCGAAACCGCGCGCGAGCTCGCGGAGGAAATCCGCGAAGCCATGGAACAGGCGATCGAACTCGGCGGGTTGCTGTTTCCGATCGCGTGCAGCATCGGGATCGCCGTGGTGCCGGACGACGCGCAGACTCTTGCCGAGGCTCTCGTCGTCGCTGACTCGGCCCTTTATGAGGCCAAGCGGACAGGCCGAAACCGGGTGGTGGATTGCGCGCCGCCGCTTGCCGCGCAACTGCCTGCGTCGTCTCCCGCCCAGCGCCAGCGGGCAGATACGAAGTACGCCGCCTCTTCGTGAGGGCGCCCTAGCCTGCCGGCAGCTCGATTTTCATTCCGTCGTACGCAGGCTCCACGGACGGCGGCAGTATGCGCCTGAGTGCTTCGTAGTCGAGATCGGTGTGCAGATTTGTCAGCACCGCGCGGCGTGGACGAACGCGCTCGACCCACGACAACGCCTCGTCAAGGGAAAAATGGCTCGGATGCGGTTTGTACCGCAGGGCATCGAGGATCCAGACATCGAGGCCGGCTAGCGCGGAGAGGCTATCGGCGGGTACATCGCTCACATCGCATGAGTAAGCCAGAGCGCCGAATCGAAAGCCGAGCGTCTCGCCGGCGCCATGCAGTTGGCGAAACGGCAGCGCAGAAATTGCACCGCCCTCGCCGCCGATCGTGACGAGCCGGTTCTCGGCGATGCGGTGCTCTTCCAGGATCGGCGGATAATCACTTCCTTCGGGCGATGAGAAGCAATAGGCGAAACGAGTGCGAACGATCGAAGACGTCGTCTCGTCAAGATAAACGTGAACGCGCTTGCGGTGATGAATGAAAAACGGTCGCAGATCATCGATCCCATGGGTGTGGTCGGCATGATCGTGGGTGAAGAGAACGCCGTCGATCTTTTCAATGTTTGCGTCCAGCAGCTGCTCCCGAAGATCGGGAGAGGTATCGACCAGCACCGTCGTCCGCTTCTCGCCATCGGCACGTTCGACCAGAAGCGAGCAACGGCGACGGCGGTTTTTCGGATTCGCCGGGTCGCATGCCCCCCAACCCTGCGCGACGCGAGGCACGCCCGCCGACGAGCCGCTTCCGAGAATCGTGAACACAATAGACATGTCAGGCAGGGACCTTGGAGAAGAGCCGGAAGAAATTGTGTGTTGTCGTTTCCGCAATGGCGTCCGCACTGACCTTGCGGGTTTCGGCGAGGACGCGGGCGGTTTCGGCGACAAACGCGGGTTCGTTTCGCTTGCCGCGCCACGGGCCCGGCGCGAGATAGGGTGCATCCGTTTCTACGAGAATACGGTCGTCCGGCAATTCGCTCGCGATCTGGCGCAGAGCGTCGCTCTTCTTGAACGTCAAAATGCCGGAGAACGAGACGAACCCTCCCAACGCGACCCCGCGCCGGGCGAGGTCGGCGCCGCCCGTGAAGCAATGAAGAACAAACGGGAATGTCCCCTTCCCGCTTTCCTCTTCAAGAATACGGGCGACATCATCGTCGGCGTCACGGGCATGGATGACGAGCGGCAAACCCGTTTCACGCGCGGCCTCAATGTGCGTGCGGAAGCCGCGTTCCTGGGCCTCGCGCGGACTATTGTCGTAGAAATAATCCAGCCCCGCTTCGCCAATCGCCACCACTTTCCTGCCTGCGGCCGCGGCGACCAGGTCGGCGCACGTGACATCAAGCTCTTCCGCAGCGTGGTGCGGATGCGTGCCGATGGAACAGAAGACGTCCTCAAAGCGGTCGGTTAGCGATTGAATCTGTGCAAATTTTCGAACTCGTGTGCTGATCGTCACCATGCGGCCGATTCCGGCATGGCGTGCTCGATCGACGACGGCGTCGAGCTCGGGTGCGAAGTCGGGGAAGTCGAGATGGCAGTGGCTGTCGACAAGCATGACGCTTCAGCCGTGCGCGTGCTTGTGCTGCGAATGGTCGGCGCAGTGCACGAGCTCGATCTCGACGGTGGCGTGCGCAATGCCAAATCGCTCGCGCAGGCGGGCCTTGATCGCGTGGACGGCCTTATCGGCGTCACTGTCATCGCAAAGCCGAGCGTGGAGCGTTACCATGGGGCGCTCCTGCGTTATCGACCATGCGTGGACATGATGCACGTCGTCGATCTCGGCGACGTTCGCCTCGAGATCCGCTTCGATCTCTCCGGGCCGAACACCGGACGGTGCTCCCTCGAGGAGAATGTGGCCGGAATCTCGGACAACGTGCCAGGCGCTGCGCAGGATCAGCACGGCGACCAAGACGGAAATCAGCGGATCGGCTGCGAGCCATCCGGTGGTCAGGATCAAGCCCGCTGCAATGATGGCGCCGACCGAGCCGAGGAGATCGCCGAGTACATGCACCGTCGCCGCTCGCACATTGAGATTTTCGCGGTCGCCCGTATGCAGTATGGCGAAAACGGCGAGGTTTACGGCGAGTCCCGCGGTGGCGACGATCAACATCGTGCCGCCGAGCACCGGTACCGGATCGCTGAGGCGGTGAAGCGCCTCGTAGATGATGAAACCGGCGATCGCGAACATTGAAAGACCGCTGGAATAGGCCACCAGCACTTGAAGTCGATCGAAGCCGTACGTGCGGTCGTGATCGGCAGGCCAGCGCGAGAACCGAAAGGCGAGCCACGCGAGGATGAGCGCGGCGAAGTCGGTGAGCATATGACCAGCGTCGGCGAGGAGCGCGAGCGAACCGGAAATGACGCCGCCCACGACTTCGACCACCATGAAGCCGCCGGTAAGCACGGCGGCGAGCAGCATGCGCCGCTCGTTACCGTGCAGATGGCCGTGACTGTGATCGTGCTCGTGCGCCATCTCGCCTCGACTTTCAGCTGGCCGCGTCCGCTTCTTTCTCGACATAGCGCGGGAAGACCGGCGCGGGTGGCGGCAGTGCCACGCCCGGTTTGATGCGGCCGCCCTTCCCCAGGGCCTTGAAATCGCGTTCCCCGGACGGGATTGCAAGCAGGTCGAGGAGCTTTTCAGCGCCTGCCGGAACGAAGGGCTGCGCGAGAATTGATACCTGACGGACAATTTCCGCCGTGGTCCAGAGAACCGACCGCATCCGCTCGGGGTCGTTCTTCCGCAACTCCCAGGGTGCGGATGCTGCGAAGTAGCGATTTGCCTCCGCCACCACGAACCAGACCGCATTCAGTATCTGATGCAGTTGCTGGGTCTTCATCGCCTCGCGAGCCTGCCCGAGCATGGCATCGGCGGCCGCCAGGATCGCCTCATCGGAAAGCAGGAGTTTGCCGGGTTCGGGGATCTTCGCCTCGCAGTTCTTCGCGATCATGGTCAGCGAGCGCTGGGCAAGATTTCCGAGGTCGTTGGCGAGGTCGGCATTCGTGCGGTTGACGATCGCATCGTGGCTGTAGTTTCCGTCCTGACCGAACGGGACTTCGCGCAAAAAGAAGTATCGCAACGCGTCGACGCCGTACTCGTCCGCGAGCGCGAACGGATCGACGACGTTTCCGACCGACTTAGACATCTTCTCGCCGCGGTTGAACAGGAAGCCATGACCGTGCACGCGTTTCGGCAATGCGATGCCCGCCGACATGAGGAACGCCGGCCAATAGACCGCATGGAAGCGCACGATATCCTTGCCGATAACGTGCAGGTCGGCCGGCCAGTACTTCTTGAAATCTTTCGCGGACTCGTCCGGATATCCGACTCCGGTCAAGTAATTCGTCAGCGCGTCGACCCAGACATACATGACGTGGCCTGGCGCGCCCGGCACTGGCACGCCCCAATTCAAGGTCGTGCGAGAGATCGAGAGATCCTGAAGCCCAGCCTTGACGAAACTGACGACTTCATTGCGCCGCGTCTCCGGCAGAATGAATTCTGGATGCGCCGCGTAATATTTCAGGAGCTTGTCGCCATAGGACGAAAGCCGAAAGAAGTAGGTTTTCTCCTCGGTCCACTCGACCGGCGTGCCCTGCGGGCCGACTCGAACGCCGTCCGGGTTCACCGTTGTTTCGCCCTCGGCATAGAACGCCTCGTCGCGAACCGAGTACCAGCCCTGATACGACCCGAGATAGATATCTCCGGCCGCCTCCATTTTTTTCCAGATCGCCTTGCTCGCCTCGTAGTGCGCGGGCTCGGTAGTCCGGATGAAGCGGTCATAGGAGATATTCAGCCGATCGCACATCGCGCGAAACTGCGGGCTGTTGTGATCGGCGAGCGCGCGCGGGGTGGTGCCCTGCTTTGCCGCGGTTTGCGCCATCTTGAGACCGTGCTCGTCCACTCCCGTCATGAAGAAGACGTCGTTGCCGTCGAGGCGAGCGAAGCGAGCAATTGCGTCGGATGCGATGGCTTCATAGGCGTGACCGATGTGCGGCGCGCCGTTCGGATAGGAAATCGCTGTGGTGATGTAATAGCCGTGAGCGGTCGCCGACGTTGTAGCAGCGATCTTCGCCGGCACTGCCTTGCGCGTTGGCGTTTTTTGCCGCCGCCCCGGTTTTGTCCCGGATTTGCTTCTCGTCTTTCCAGCGGCCTTCGATGGCACGGATCGGCGCTTCGCCTTGCCGCGAGCGCGCCTGGCGATTTTCTTCTTCGCCTTCTTCTTGGACTTCTTCTTCGCCGCCATCAGGAAAACCTCCGGACGCGCCCCACGCTAGCGTCGGGTCGCCTCGGCGAGCTCGGAAAAGACCTGAAACACCAGAGGCTTGCGGTCGAGGTTGTAAGTCTCTGCCTCGACTGCGGCGCGGCGAACCTTTTCCCATGCCTCTGCGAAGCGCGCAAGGCGGGCGGGCGCCTCGCCGCTGGTCGTCGCGGCTCGAGCGAGCCAGTCGCCCACGGTTTCCGCGAAGATCGTCAATTCTTCATTGCGGCGGAGACGATCACTCAAGACGTGAAGGCCTTCACCGTCCACCGAAGGCAATTGAGCGAGCAGTCCTGCCGTCAGTGTCCGAACTTCCATGCTCTCGTCGAGGAGCAGTTCCAACGCATGACGCACGCTGCCGCCGCTCGCACGGGCGGCCTCGGGGATCCCCTCAGCCGGGATCTCTTCATTGATTGCGGCAATCTCCTGCACCGCCTTGATCGTGTCACGCTCAGATAGCGGCCGGAGCATCAGCCGCCGGCAACGCGAACGTATCGTCGGCAGGAGGCGGCCCGGTGAGTGTGAGACAATCAGGAGGAGAGACAGCGGCGGCGGCTCTTCGAGAATCTTGAGCAGCGCGTTTGCCCCGTTGCGGTTCAGTTCCTCGGCGGAATCCACAATGCATACGCGGAAGCCGCCATAGGCGGATGTTGATCCGAAAAACGAGACCGTGCGCCTTACGTCGTCAACGCGGATCTCGGTTCGAAGCTTCTTCGTGTCCTCGTTATACAGGCGATGCAAGACGAGAAGATCGGGGTGCGCCTGCGCGGCGATTTGCTTGCTCACCGGATGCTCTGGATCGACATCGAGTGTCGCGGGCGGCGCGGAGGCCGCGCGCGGGTGAGCGAGAGCAAAGCGGGCAATTCGATAGGCGAGCGTCGCCTTTCCGATCCCCTCGCGGCCGCCGATCAGGATTGCATGCGGAAGCCGATCTTGCTTCCACGCGCTGAGCAGTGCCGTTTCAGCGTCCGCATGTCCGTAGAGATTGCGGGTATCGCGCGGGTGCGGTGCGCCTGCGAGGCGATCACCCTCCTCCTCCGCACTCAAGCGCGCGCTCCCGGCAGGGCGGCGGCGGCGCCGGACGGGCGGAGAAATCGTTCGGATACGAGCATCCAGATGCGCACGGCGATCGCATCCGCGCTGGGTGAGCCGTCGACCACGATAAACCGCTCGGGTTCGTGTTCAGCGAGATCGCGATACGCTTCACGCATCAGGCGATGATACTCGACATGCTCCGCTTCGAAGCGGTCGGCGCCGGCGCCGCGTGCGGATGCGCGAGCAAGGCCGATCTCAGGGGGCACATCGAGAATGATCGTGAGTTCCGGCATCGTTGATCCGACCACGAGACGCTCGAGCGCACGGATCAATCTTTGGTCCACATTGCCGAGTGTGCCCTGATAGACCCGCGTGGAGTCGATGAAGCGGTCGCAGATCACCCAGGCGCCGCGCGCCAAGGCGGGACGGATCAAGGTATTGACGTGGTCGTCGCGCGCCGCGGCGAACATGAACGTCTCGGCCTCGGGTCCAAGCGGCTTCGCAATGCCGGTCAACAGCAAATGGCGGATGGCCTCGGCGCCCGGTGAGCCACCGGGCTCGCGCGTCAACACCACTTCATGACCGCGCAGTTTCAGGCGATCGCCGAGGCGCTGGGCTTGGGTCGATTTGCCCGAGCCCTCACCGCCTTCAAACGTAATGAAGTGACCCTGTTGCCGCGTCATATGTCGTTATCGCTTCAACACCGCGTTGATGCCTTCACGGACCCAACCGCCGGCTATCTCCACCGTCCCGTCATAGGCGCGCTGGATCAAGGAGCCTTCCCCAATTTCCTTTGCGGCATAGAGCGGCACTTCCAGAGCGACGCTGTTGGCCCGCATCACCTTGAGTCTTGCTACTTCCGCGCCTTTCGCGATTGGGGCCGACAATGGACCAGTGTAATGCACGCGGGCGACAAACTTGTCACCGCCGCCACGCGGACTGAGGAGAAAGATCGGTCCGCTGCCCGTCAGGGGGACGTAGCGCTCGTCGCCTCCAAATACGCGCGCGTGGCCGACCACCGCGTCCGCGCTGAACAGTCTCCGCGATTCAAAACTCCGGAATGCCCAGTCCAGCAGCCGCCGGGCCTCGCTCGCGCGTTCCTTGTCGGTTTCAGCCCCGAGGACCACCACAATCAGCCGCTGCCCATCCTGCACGGCGGAGCCGACGAGGCCGTAG
>Ga0307505_10001875_pt1 | contig 15778 bp, 14 predicted proteins | sample 23_S_MG_FD_202183 | JGI IMG/M metagenome (GOLD analysis project Ga0307505, IMG submission 202183) | Soil microbial communities from Populus trichocarpa stands in riparian zone in the Pacific Northwest, United States - 23_S | ecosystem: Environmental > Terrestrial > Soil > Riparian zone > Trees...
CCCATGCCCCAGAGCTCAACGCTCGTCGAGCGCCTCAAGGAGCAGGTCGGCCTGCTGGACCTGTCGGACGACGAGGACGTGGTGGCCGAGCAGATCGTCGGTTCCATCGACGAGGACGGCTACTTGCGACGCACGGTGGCGTCCATCCTCGATGACCTGATGTTCAACTACGGCCTCAACCTTACGGAGGACGACGTTGAGGCCGTACTCAAGCGCATCCAGCGGCTCGACCCTGTAGGCATCGCCTCGCGCGACCTTCAGGAGTGTCTGCTCGTCCAGCTCGAGACGCTACCCGACGAAACGCCCGGCCGCGCGAACGCCCTGAAGATGCTCGGCGACGCCTACAAGGCGTTCACCATGAAGCACTTCGACCAGATCAAGCGCAAGCTCTCGATCGCGGACTCCGAACTGAAGGTGGCCTTCGACCTCGTCCGCTCCCTCGACCCTAAGCCGGGCGAGGGCGACGTCGCGCCGCAGACGAATTACGTCGTGCCCGACTTCTCGGTCCTGCACGAGGACGGCGAGTTCGTGATCTCACTCAACGGCCGCAACGCGCCGGAGCTCCGCATCAACCGCCACTACCGGCAGATGTGGAACCAGCTCGCAATCGATCAGAAGCGCGGCGCCGGCGGCAATGGCCAGAACGAGGAGACCAAGCAGTTCCTCAAGGGCCGCATGGAGAGCGCGCGGTGGTTCATCAACTCGATCCACCAGCGCCGGCAGACGATGCTGCGCGTGATGAGCGCCATCGTCGAGATCCAGGAGGCCTTCTTCCGCGACGGCGAGGGCCAGCTAAAGCCGATGATCCTCAAGGACGTGGCCGAGAAGATCGGGATGGACATCTCGACCATCTCTCGCGTGGTCAACGGCAAGTACGTCCAGACAGAGTTCGGGACCTACGAGCTGAAGTACTTCTTCTCGGAGGGCCTGATGACGGACTCCGGCGACGAGGTCTCCAACAAGGAGGTCAAGGCCATCATCGAGCGCATCATCGGCGACGAGGACAAGAGCGACCCGCTGTCCGACCAGAAGCTCGCCGACATGCTCGCCGAGCGCGGCTTCAACATCGCCCGGCGCACCGTGACCAAGTACCGCGAGCAGTCCGGGATCCCGGTGGCGCGGCTCCGGCGCCAGATCGTGTTGGGATGAGGGAGTCGGGGGGAATCGGGCGATTCAGCGATTCTCGGGCTGCAAAGGGGCGAGTAGCCGGGACGCAGCGCCGGCGCATGGGGCAATCGGGCGGCTCAGCGATTGAGCGATTGAGCGATTCTCGGGCTGCGAAGGGGTGAGTCGCCGGGACGCAGCGCCGGCGCGACGGCGCTCCCTGGCTAGGACGGACGCTGCGCCGGGCTCGCTACATCTTCTACTGTCTTCTGTCTACTGTCTTCTGTCTTCTGTCCTCTGTCCTCTGTCTTCCGTCCACCACCCCCGCCGCGCGCCCACACGATGAAGTCCGTGGCCGGTGGGGCCGCGCCGGCGGCGCGGATGGAGGCGGCGGCCTGGCCACGGTGGTAGGCGCCGTGCAGGAGGACGTGCTCCAGGATGTCGGCCACCGGGGTAGCGAAGCGATCGCCGCGTGAGTTGACGTAGTGCACCGGCCGCGAGAGCTCGGCGTCGCCCACCCCGGCGAGGTAGGCGGACCAGCCGCCGGCGTTGCGCTCCGCGAGTGCGCGAACGTCGGCCGGGGTGAGCGCGGGCCACAGCTCCGTGCCCGACGTGTCCTCGCCGCGGAGCCGGCGCCGCCACACGTCGTCGGCCGTGCACGCGTGCGCCATCAGTGCGCACGCCCTGGCGTCATGGTCGATCGCGGCGGTGATCTCGCCGGTGGCCCAGACGTGGTAGGCGAAGCGTCGGCGGGCGTCGGAGACGGTCTCCATGGTGGGATTGTGCTGCGCCGGAGCGATACGGAAACACCTTCGACCTCGCCGCGGGCTCAATTGAGTGCGCGGAGTGTACGCAGAGGGCGTTTGCACAGGCGCCGGAGCAGTCTGGCACGGGCGTTGTACGGACCCCGTGTGAACCGCCCATCACCCCGATGACTCCCTTCAGCGCCCAGGCCGTACCCGCCCATCCCACCGCGGCCCTCTTCGCCCGCTTTGTCGGAGGCTCATTGCCGGCGACCCGCCTCTGTGGATTGACGGACCTCATGGACGAGGTCGAACTGGCGCCGGATGAGCGCGTGGCCTTCACGCATTTCTTCCTGGATGCCTCGGCGGAGGACGATGTCCGGTTGCCGAACGTCGCGGAACTCGAGGAGATGCTCGCTATCGCCAGGGTCTGAGAAGTCCCCCCCTGAGACCCTGACCGGGGGCGACGGCGTACGTCGCCCCCGTTTCTTTTTGATCCCGGTAGGGAACCGGCGCGGCGTTCAGCCCACCGCCGGCGCGTAAGCTGCCGCGCACCGGAGTCAACCGCTATCGCCCTTCTCGCCACACTGGCCACTGCGCTCGTAGCCCTGCTGCACGCGGGTTTCATGGTGCTCGAGACGGTCCTCTGGGACACGCCCGCCGGCAGGCGTGTGTTCGGGACCACAGGTGAGTTCGCCGCCCAGACCAAGGCGCTCGCCGCGAACCAGGGGCTATACAACGGCTTCCTCGCGGCGGGCCTGGTCTGGGGTATGGTTCTCGGCCCTGGCGGGAAGGCGATCCTCGTCTTCTTCCTTGTTTGCGTAGTGATCGCCGGGCTGTTCGGCGGCGCCACCGTCGGCTGGCGGATTCTCGTGGTGCAGGCGCTGCCGGCCGCGATCGCGCTGACGCTGGTTTTGCTGACGTCGTGACGGTTCAGGGTGTCCCTGAGTCTGAGGGCTCGCGGACCTAGCGTCGAGATGGGGCGTTGACGCGCCCTCACCCACTCGCACATCCAATGCGTTCATTCGCACTTCTACTCTCGTTCTTGCTGCCCATCGGCATCCTCGGCTGCGCGGAGTCCGCCCAGGAGGAGGCCTTCGAGGAGGGCGCGCCGCCCGGGGACATGGAGGACGTGATCGGCGACGGCGAGATCATCGACGAGCCCGGTGAGCCCGAGGGCAACATGTTCCAGAACTGGGACGCCGACGGCGACGGGATGGTCAACGAGACGGAGTTCGGCACCAGCGGTCAGACCGACATGACGGTATACGACACCGACGGCGACGGCATGATCTCGCTAGCCGAGTACGACGCGTACGTCGCGGCCAATCCGTAGGCCCGACCCGCATCGCTATGCGCGCCCCGGTTGCCCAGCGACCGGGGCGCGTCCGTATCGTGGCGTACCGTCGCAGCGCCAGATGATTCCGATCCCCTTCACCCTTCCCGACGAGGGCCTCCACGAGAGAAAGGGGACGGTCACGATCGAGGGCTCCGACCTGGTGATCCGCATCCACGAGCAGTTCCTCGGGATGATCCACTCGGATCACAAGGAGGTCCATATCGACCCCGGGGCGTTATCGGACGCAATCCTACGCCGCGGGGTGTTCGTCGATCGCCTCGTCATAGTGCCGGAGCGCGGTGAGCAGCTGAGCGAGGTGCCCGGCGCGAAGCTGGGGGCGCTCGAGCTCCGCGTGTGGCGCCGGCACCGTGCGGCGCTCGAGGAGATCGCCGACTTCGTGGACGCGGCGCGATGAGCGCCGGCGCGCGCGCTCGCGCAGCGTGCCTGGCGCTGCCGGAGGCTACCGAGAAGCTGGCGTGGGGCGAACCCACCTTCCGCGCCGGCGGACGCATGTTCGCCGCCTTCGCGTCGGCGGCGACGCACCACGGCGCCGGCCGCGACGCCCTCTGGTGCCGCGCGCCGGCCGGCGCGCAGCAGGCGCTCGTCGAGGCCGCGCCGGCGCGCTTCTTCGTGCCTCCCTACGTTGGGAAGCAGGGCTGGATAGGCATCTGGCTCGACCAGGCGGACGACGACGAGCTCGAGTTCCACGTCCGGCAGGCCTACCTCGAGGTCGCGCCGGCGCGGTGCCGCGCGATCATCGACGGGGGTTGACGGCGGGACGGGCGACCAGGGAGACGGGCAGGGGGCCGATGGCCCAGGCAGCTCGCAGTTGTCGCCGGCAGCCATCGCCTGTGGGCCCGCTGGAAGGCGTAGTGCAGCGCGCGCGCAGCCACCAAAGGCGACAAGCAAGGAGCCTGGGGCATAACCAATGGCTATCACGCGGCCCTCTACGAGCCACGAGCACCACCCATCACCCTACACGAGCTCCACCACCGTCCCCCGCGCCGGCGACCGCACGTCGGCGAAGCCGGCGCGGTTGAGGCCGGCGGTGAGCGCCGCCTGCGGTTCCGGTTCACCGTGGACCAGGAAGACGCTCTTCAGGCGTCCACGGTCGAGCTTCCCGATGAAGTCGAGCAGCCCCGGGTCGTCGGCGTGCGCCGAGAAGGCGTTCATAATCACTACCTCCGCCTTCAGCCGGTGGGGGCGGCCGAAGATGTTGACCTCCGGCAGGCGGTCGACCAGCTTGCGTCCGAGCGTGTGCTCGGCCATGAAGCCGACGATGAGGACCGTCGCCTTCGGGTCCTCAACGTTGTTGCGCAAGTGATGCAGGATCCGCCCGGCCTCGGCCATCCCGCTGGCCGATATGATGACCATCGGAACGTGCATTCCGTTGAGCTCCTTCGACCGCTGCGCCTCGCGGACGTACTCCAGCCGCTCGAACCCGAACGGGTTAGGGTCCTTGAGGATGTAGTCCATCAGGTCCCTGTCGTAGCACTCAGGGTGTGAGCGATAAACGCCGGTGACGTTGACGGCCAGCGGGCTGTCGACGAACACGGGGATGGGCGGGAGCTTGCCCTCGTTCCAGAGCTGGTCGAGGGCGTGGACGAGCTCCTGCGTGCGCCCGACGGCGAACGCCGGCACCACCACCTTGCCGCCGCGCGCTGCCGTGCGCTTGATTACCTCGGCCAGTCGAAGCCGCGCGTCGACAATGGGTTCGTGCGTCCGGCCGCCGTAGGTGCTCTCCGAGATCAGCCAGTCGACGGGGTCCATCGGCGCCGGGTCGCGCAGGATCGGCCGTCCGGGGTTGCCCACGTCGCCCGTGAAGCCCAGCCGCAGTCCCCGTCCCTCCGCGACCTCCAGCATCACCGTCGCCGAACCGAGGATGTGGCCGGCATCTCGGAAGATGCCCTCGACACCCTCGATCACCCGGAAGGGGTGGTCGTAGGCGAGGCCCACGAACTGGTGCATCACCTGCTCGGCGTCGTGCTCGGTGTAGAGCGGCTCGACGGTCGGCTCCCGGCGCTTCTTGAACTTGCGGTTGTAGTAGTCGGCGTCCTTCTCCTGAATGAAGCCGCTGTCGCGGAGCATCAGCTCGCAGAGGTCCCGCGTCGCGTGGGTCGCGTAGATAGGTCCGCGGAACCCCTGCGCCCAGAATCGCGGAAGCAGCCCCGAATGGTCAATGTGCGCGTGCGAGAGGACCACCGCGTCCACGCTCGCCGGCTCCACGGGAAACTCCGTGTTGATCTTGCGCGCGATGGAGCGCCGGCCCTGGAACAGGCCGCAGTCCAGCAGGATGCGCCGGCCGTCGGCTAGCTCCACGAGGTGGAGCGACCCGGTTACGGTGCGGGCGGCACCCCAGAAGGTGAGCTTCATGCCGGACGGCGGGACGGGCTACGGGAGGCCCGTCAAGGTAGCCGCCGGGTAAAGAAAGGGAGTTGAGGGGGGCGAGGGAGGCGAGGGAGGGAGGGAGGCGAGAGCCAGCCCTGAGCGTAGTCGAAGAGGAGTAGGGACCCCTCGTGTTGCGCGCGGGACTGCGAACCGCGAACCGCGAACCTCAAACCCTCACTCCGCCCCCACGACCGCGCCGGTGAGCAGGTCGGCCTCGAACTGCTCGCTGCCGACGCGGATGGTCGCGGTCTCGGCGGCGGGGTTGTCGAAGACGATCGTGAACGAACGGTCGAACTCTCGCGTCACCGTGGTGCCGTCCCGGCGGGTGAAGGTCGCGGCGCCCACGACGTGGCCCTCGATGGTGCCGCTGACGGGCCGGCCCCAGTCGCCGGGGCGATGGCGCGGGCCGCGTACGTCGAGGAACTCGAGGTCGAGGTCGTAGATCAGCGTGCGCCGGACGGCCGCCTGGCCGAAGCGGCGTACGAACAGGGTGTCGGTGGCGGCGCGGTCGTACGTACCGTTCACCGTTACCAGCTCCTCCTGCAGGTCGTCGACGTTGATGTCGGCGCCGATGTCGAGCAGCACGTGGTGCAGCCAGGGGGTGTGCACCTCGCCGTGGCCGTCGACGATCGCGAACTCCAGCGACGCAGCGCCCTCGGGGCTCTGCTGAGGCACGCCGGCCGCGTCGAGGAAGCGGAAGGTGCGCGTGCGCCCGAAGCGGGCCCAGAAGCGACTATCGGGGAAGCCGCGCTCGCACTCCACGACAGCGGTCCAGGTCTGCGTCGTCTCATCGTACGAGCGCTCGGCCGTGCACCCGCGTCCCTGGCTGGACTCGCCGTCGTCGATCGCGCCGGCGACCGCCTCGAGCGCGCCGCCCGGCTCGACAGCAACGCCATTGGCGATGGCTACGGCCACCTCCAGGTTCGATAGCTCCTGTCCCGCGCTGTCACCGCCGGCGCTGTCGCAGCCGGCGAGCGCGACGAACGGCGCCGCCACCGCGATCGTAACGAGGGTCCGCAGAATGGTCATGTCGGATAGGTCTGGGGGAAGAGCATCGGCCACTCAAGGCCGCGAGGCAAGTAAGGCAACGGACGTACCCGCGGATGTGGCGCAGTTGTGGCGAAACGATGGCCAATGGGCAATCAGAGGATTCAGCGACTCAGCGCAGCGTCGGGTATCGGGGAATCGTAGGGATCGGGGCGTTGGGGAATCCGGCGATTCAGCGACTCAGCGAATGGAGATACAGGAATCGAGGTCGACAAAGCGGTGTTGTCGGGTACCGGGTGTAAGCCCGCATCGACCCAACACCCATCCCCCATCCTCTATCCCCACATACCACATACCATACACCATCTACTATCTACCATCCACCCATACCGTCTTCACGTTGACGAACTCCCGCAGCCCCTCGGGGCCCAGTTCACGGCCGTAGCCACTAGCCTTTACTCCGCCGAAGGGCAGGGCCTCATGGCTGCGGACCATCGCGTTGACGAACGCGCTGCCGCACTCCAGCCGGCGCGCTATGCGCTCGCCGCGCGCCGGGTCACCCGTGAAGACGGCGCCGCCAAGGCCAAAGCGCGACAGGTTGGCGAGCCGAACCGCGTCGTCGGCGTCCCGCGCGACGGTGACGGCTGCTACCGGGCCGAAGATCTCCTCCTCGAAGGCGACCGTGCCTTCGCGCACGCCGGCGAGCACTGTCGGCGGGTAGTAGAAGCCCGGCCCATCCGGCACGACGCCGCCGACGAGGATCTCCGCGCCGGCCTCGACCGACCGCTCAACCTGGTCGTGGACCTCACCGCGCAGGTCCTCGCGAGCGAGGGGCCCGATCTCGGTCTCTGGATCCATCGGGTCGCCGGTACGGAGCGCGGCCATGCCCTCGACGAACCGACGCGTGAACTCCTTCGCGACCGGCGCCTCCACGATGAAGCGTTTCGCCGCGATGCAGCTCTGGCCGTTGTTCTGCGTCCGCGCCTTGACGGCGACCGACGCAGCCTCCGCCAGGTCGGCGTCGGCGAGTACGATGAAGGCGTCGGACCCGCCCAGCTCCAGTACGCTCTTCTTGAGCGCGCCGGCCGCCGCGGCGGCCACGGCGCGGCCGGCGCCCTCGGACCCGGTGAGCGTCACGGCGGCGACGCGGGGGTCCGCGATCACGCCGGCCACCTGGTGGCTGCCGACGACGAGGTGCTGGAACACGCCCTCGTCGAAGCCGGCCTCGCGGAACGCATGCGCGATGGCATCGCCGCACGCCGGCACATTGCTCGCGTGCTTGAGCAGCCCCACGTTGCCCGCGGCGACGGCCGGCGCGGCGAAGCGCAGCACCTGCCAGTAGGGGAAGTTCCACGGCATGACCGCGAGCACGGGCCCCAGCGGCTCGTAGGCCACGTAGCTCCGCGCGGCCGGCGTCGGCCGCGGTTCGTCGGCGAGGAAGCGCCCGGCGTTCTCGGCGTAGTACCGGCACGCAGATGCGCACTTGCGGACCTCCGCGATAGCCTGCGAGATCGGCTTGCCCATTTCGAGGGTCATCCGCTCGGCGTGGGCGCGCTGGTCGCGCAGTAGACCGTCCGCCAGTGCGGTCAGCCGCTCCGCGCGGTCAGCGACGGGCGTCTCCCGCTGCCTCTCGTAGGCCGACCGCGCACGATCGAGCGCTGCCTCCAGCCCGGCGGCGTCCAGGCCTTCGTGGGAGGCGAGGTGCCCGCCGGTGGCCGGATTGACGGTGTGCACCATGGGTGAAGGCGGCTGGCGCGTCGCGGGTTGCATGTAGTGCACCTCCCTGCGGACCTTCCGGCGTGCGGTTGCCCGGCGCCCGCGCCCATCCACTCGCTTAAGGTCCCCCGCACGTGAACGGTTCCACCTCAGGCGCAGCGGCCGCGGCGTGGATTCGCCGGCTACTGGGACGCGAGGAGGACCTGCCCTCAGGCGTCTCGCGGGCGGAGGTGGAGACAGTCGTGGGGATGCCCGTGCGCGACCTGTACTTGTTCGAGCACGCGCTCCGGCACCGGTCCATTTTCCGCGGCGCCATCACGACGGGCACCGAGAGCAACGAGCGGCTGGAGTTCCTGGGTGACGCGGTCCTGGGTACGGTTGTGGCCGAGCGGCTGTTCACCCGCTTCCCGGACCAGGACGAGGGCTTCCTGACGCGGATGCGTGCGAACCTGGTCAATGGCCAGGCGCTCGCGGGGTACGCGCGGTCGCTGGACCTGGGCCGGCTGATCCTCATGAGCGACAACGCGGCGCAGGGCGAGGGCCGCGACAACCCCACGATCCTGGCCGACGCCTTCGAGGCCGTCATCGGGGCGCTGTACCTGGACCAGGGCTTCGCGTCTGCGCGACGGTTCGTCCTCGGCCTGCTCGACCGCGAAGTAGACCTGGAGGAGGTGGCCGAGCTGCGCAGCAACCACAAGAGCCTCCTGTTGGAGTTTGCCCAGGCGCGCGGCTGGGGGCAGCCGGCGTACGTGGTCGTCGGCGAAGAGGGCCCCAGCCACGACCGCCGATTCACGGTGGAGGTCCTCGTCGACAATCTGCCGCGCGGCCAGGGGAAGGCGCGTTCCAAGAAGCAGGCCGAGCAGGACGCCGCCGAACAGGCGCTCGCGACGCTGCGCATCGCCGGCGAGAACGTCGTTAGCGCCGGCGGATAGCGGCGCGCCGGCTGCCGCCGAACGGTCGGGGGGGCGCCGTCGCTGAAATCCGCGTGAGGCGGGCTCGCCGGCGGTGTTCCGGCGTACCCTCGCCCGCCCAACGCGCGCCGCCAACCCCACGCATGGAGATCCGCACGCCCGACCCGCTCGCGCACCCCGACGTCTTCGCCGACCGCCACCTCGGGCCCAATGCCTCCGAGGAACGGGAGATGCTCGAGGCGCTCGGCTACGACAGCCTCGACGCCCTGTCGGACACAGCGGTGCCGGCCTCCATCCGGTTCCGCGAGCCCCTGGCGCTGCCGCCGGCGCGCTCCGAGCAGCAGCTCCTGCGCGACTCGCGCCGGCTGGCGGATGCCAACAGGCCGTTCCGCTCCTACATCGGGATGGGCTACAGCGGCACCTTCACGCCGCCGGTGATCCAGCGCAACGTGCTCGAGAATCCGGGCTGGTACACCCAGTACACTCCCTACCAGGCGGAGATCGCGCAGGGGCGCCTGGAGGCGCTGCTCACCTTCCAGACGGTGGTGTCGGACCTGACGGGGTTGCCGATCGCCAACGCGTCGCTGCTCGACGAGGCCACGGCTGCGGCCGAGGCCATGACGCTGTTCCACCACGCCGCGAAGGGCGACCGCCGGACCTTCTTCGCCGACGCGCGATGCCACCCCCAGACGCTGGCGGTCCTCGAGCAGCGCGCCGAGCCCCAGGGCCTCCGGGTCGTGGTGGCCGACTGGGAGTCGTACGAGCCGACAGACGACCTGCTGGGCGCTCTCGTGCAGTATCCAACGACGGACGGCGAGGTGGCGGACTACCGCGTGTTCGCGGGCGCGGTCCACGCCGCCGGCGCATACGTCGCCGCCGCGACCGATCTGCTCGCACTGACCGTGATCGAGGCGCCGGCCAGCTGGGGAGCCGACGTGGCGCTAGGCAACAGCCAGCGTTTCGGTGTCCCGATGGGCTACGGCGGTCCGCACGCGGCCTTCTTCGCCGTCAGGGACGAATTCAAGCGGCTCGTGCCGGGCCGCATCATCGGGGTATCGAAGGACTCTCACGGCGCGCCGGCACTGCGGATGGCGCTCCAGACCCGTGAGCAGCACATCCGGCGCGAGAAGGCCACGAGCAACATCTGCACGGCGCAGGTGCTACTGGCCAATATGGCCGGGTTCTACGCCGTCTACCACGGCCCCGACGGCCTCCGCGCGATCGCCGCGCGAGTGAACCGCGCGGCCCAGATGCTGGCGGCCGGCGCGGCGCGCCTCGGCCACACCGTCCGGCACACCGACTACTTCGACACGCTCCGCATCACACCCGGCGAGGGCTTCTCGGGTCCGGATCTCGTTGCGCGCGCCGCGTCGGAGTTCGAGATGAACCTCCGCCTGTACCCCGACGGCGACGTGGGCATCGCGCTCGACGAGACCACGGGCGGCGACGACGTCGACGACCTGCTTCGCGTGCTCGCCGGCGCCGGCGCGGCCGTGGGCTTTTCCGCCGCCGAGCTCGCCGCGGAGGCGCCGGCGGGGTACGCCGGCCGCGCGCCGCGCACGGAGCCCTTCCTGGAGCACCCCGTCTTCAACAGCTACCACGCGGAGCACGAGATGCTCCGCTACCTGAAGCGGCTGGAGAACCGCGACCTGTCTCTCGCGCAGAGCATGATCGCGCTCGGATCGTGCACGATGAAGCTCAACGCGACGGCCGAGATGATGCCCATCACGTTCCCCGGCTTCGACCTGCACCCCTTCGCGCCGCGCGAGCAGGCGCGGGGCTACGCGGATATGGTTGGGGAGCTCGAAGCGTGGCTCGCCGAGATCACGGGGTTTGCAGCGGTATCGCTGCAGCCCAACTCTGGCGCGATGGGAGAGTACACGGGCCTTCTCGTGATTCGCGCCTACCACCGGGCGAACGGAGGCGAGCACCGCGACGTCTGCCTGATCCCTTCCAGCGCCCACGGCACCAACCCGGCGAGCGCAGTGATGGCCGGCATGCACGTCGTCGTCGTCAAGGCGAATGACGCCGGCGAGGTCGACCTCGACGACCTCCGCGCGCGAGCGGAGCAGTACTCCGACCGCCTCGCGGCTCTGATGATCACCTACCCGTCGACGCACGGCGTCTTCGAGGAGTCGATCCGCGAAATCGCGGACGTCGTCCACCAGCACGGGGGCCTCGTGTACATGGACGGCGCCAACATGAACGCGCAAGTCGGGCTCGCGCGGCCCGGCGACTTCGGGATGGACGTGTGTCACCTGAACCTGCACAAGACGTTCGCCATTCCCCATGGCGGCGGCGGGCCCGGGATGGGTCCCATAGCCGTGGCGCCGCGGCTGGCCCCGTTCCTTCCCGGCCACCCGGTCGTGGAGGGCGTCGGCGGTGAAGAGGCGACGGGGCCGGTGGCCGCCGCCCCGTTCGGCAGCGCGTCGATCCTGCTGATCTCCTGGGCCTACATCGCGATGCTGGGGCCGGACGGCCTGCGGCGGGCGAGCCAGACGGCCATCCTGAACGCCAACTACATGGCGCGCCGGCTCTCGGAGCACTACGACGTGCTCTTTTCGGGTCCGGGCGGTCTCGTCGCCCACGAGTTCATCATCGACCTCCGTCCGTTCCAGCGAGCCGGCGTGTCGGCCGAGGACGTCGCGAAGCGCCTCATCGACTACGGCTACCACGCTCCGACGATGAGCTTCCCCGTCGCCGGGACGCTCATGATCGAGCCGACGGAGAGTGAGTCGAAGGCCGAGCTGGACCGCTTCTGCGAGGCGCTGATCGCGATCCGCGAGGAGATCCGGCAGGTCGAGCTCGGGCTCTTGGACCGAGATGACAACCCCCTGCGGAACGCGCCGCACACCGCGGCGACGGTCACCGCCGACGATTGGGAGCACCCATACTCGCGCGAGCAGGCCGCATGGCCGGCGCCGTGGACGCGCGATGCCAAGTTCTGGCCGTCGGTCGGCCGCGTCGACAACGCCTACGGCGACCGAAACCTCGTCTGCGCCTGCCCGCCGATCGAGGCCTACGCCGAGTGACCAGCCGCGCCGTGCGGGGTATCATCGGGCCTCCGGGCTGAGCCCGGCCCGCGCCTCCTACGCACGCCGGATGCCCGCCACCGCGACCCGAGCCACCGACCGCGCCCCCCTGGCGCTATTCGCCCGCAACTTCTTCCGCCACCCGCGGATGCTGGGCTCGATCATCCCCAGCTCGCGCTTCCTGATCAGGCGCCTGTTGCGGGAGACCGACTGGCGGAAGGTCCGCACCGCCGTGGAATACGGTCCCGGCGTAGGCACGATCACGCGCGCTGTGCTCGACCGGCTCGGCCCGGACGCGCGGCTGGTGGTGATCGAGATGAATCCCGACTTCGTCTCATACCTCCGCGAGTCCATCCCGGACCCCCGCCTGCACGTCGTCGAAGGCTCGGCCGCGGATGTCGAGCGCGTCCTCGCCGATCTGGGTGTTGAAACGGCTGAACTGGCGATCTCGGGCATCCCGATGAGCACCCTACCCCCGGGCGTCCGCGAAGCCGTGCTCGACGCCACGCGGCGCGTCTTGACCCCGGGGGGGCAGTTTCTGGTCTACCAGTTCTCCCCGACCGTCGGCACTCACCTGGAGCGCGTGTTCGCGAGCGTGCGTCGGAGCTTCGAGCCGCTGAATGTTCTGCCGGCGTCGCTCTACTTCTGCACGGCCTAGGAGGTGTGGGGGTAGAGGAGTGTGGAGAAGTGAAGGTCCCGTCTTGCGAGGACGCCGCCCACACGCCCACACGCCCACACCCACCCCCACCCCCACCCCATTCCACAACCCCGACGCTGCCCACGGGACGGCTATCCCATCGAAGCGTCTAGGGTGATCTGGGCGTTCAACAGGCGGGATACGGGGCAGTTAGCCTTCGCGTCCTCTGCGGCAGCCTGGAAGGCGGCCTCGTCGGCGTCCGGAATTTGCGCGCGGGTGGTCAGGTGGATGGCCGTGATTGTGAACCCCGCGTCCGTCTTCTCCAGCGTGAGGTCGGCGGTGGTACGGATGGACTCGGGCGACATGCCCGCCTTTCCCAACGCGCCGGAGAAGGCCATCGAGAAGCAGCCGGCGTGCGCGGCCGCGATCAGCTCTTCGGGGTTGGTACCGGGCTGATCCTCGAATCGCGTCGCGAAGGAGTACGGCAGGTCACGAATGGCGCCGCTGGAGGCGGAGACGGCACCATTGCCGTCACGAAGTCCGCCGTTCCAGACGGCCGATGCGGAGCGCTTCATACAGGGGATTGGGTTTGGTGCCCCGAGCCTACTCGGTCTGGTAGACGGGGATCCCGAGCACGTGCTCGCCCTGCTCGAAAACAACGTCCACCGGGATGCCGGCGTCGGCAAGGCGGGCGAGATCGGCTTCCAGCTCCGGCGTCATAACCCCGTACTGGTCCACGAGGGCCGTCACTCCGTCGTAGTCGCCGTCGCCCTGTAGCGTGAGGATGCGCGCCGAGAGGGCGTCGACGGCCGCGCGCATCCGGTCCGGGTCGATTCGGTACTGGCCGTCGGCGTTCCGCTCCATGGCGCCCATCTCCTGGAAGAAGTTGAGCCGGACCAGGTTCGCGCGGCCGTGCGCACTCGCCGCCCCGAACCGGATCGAGCGGAAGATGGATGTGACGAAGGTGGTGTAGTGCTGCATCAGCGTGGCCTCGGTCCACTCGCCGCGGTCGATCAGGCTGCTGACCATGTAGAGACCCAGCACGTCGGCCTTGCCCTCCTCCAGTGCCGAGGCCTGGTCACGGAGCGCCTCCCGCACCGTTCCCCGGCCCGTGAGTGTGTTCTTGATGCCGAGGCCGTGGGCGATCTCGTGGAACATGGTGTTCCCGAAGAAGGCGTCGAACGCGACCTCGCCGCGCTGGTCCGGCACGATCAGCTGCTCCGCGACGGGGATCACGATGTGGTCGAACTTGGCGCGCATCACGTTCTTCAGCTGCAGCCGGCGCGACCCAGCCTCGAGCTGGACGACCTCGTCGTTGGGCAGGTTGATCGCGATGGTCTTGCTGCCGGCGTTGGAGTCGCCGGCGTAGTAGACCGCGTCGTAGGCACCGAGGTCCGCGTCGGTGCCGGGCGTCTCGGCGCGGTAGCGGGCGTCGACGGGCAGGCCCTCCTGGAGCGCCGGCAGCAGCTCCGCGTAGCGCGCGAGCCGACCGCTCCACTCGAGGTCCTTGATAAGGACGTAGGCCTCGTGCGTGGCCTTGCCTCCGAACAGGGCGTCCTCGTACGTCTCGATCGGGCCGACGATGAAGTCGATGGGGTTCGTCCGCATCTCTATCCACGCGAAGTCGCTCGCCTGGTACTCGTCGGTTTCCAGGGCATCGGCGCGAAGTTCCAGGTACCGCCTCAGGCCATCGTCCTCGGCGATGCGAGCGGCGTCACGCATGATGCGCGCTGCGGCGCGGTGCTGCTGCACGAATGCCAGGTGGTACGGCACCGCCTCCAGCTGCCCCACGGCGTTGCGGCGCACCAGCGTGTAGAGGCTCCGCAGAGCGGGGTTAGTCGTGGCCGCTGCGTCGAACTCCTCGGTAGTGATGTCGTGTGGGTAGAAGTTGGCGCCACGGGGCTTCGGACCCACGCCCTCGATGAACGACTCGTTGCCGGCGAGCCGGTCCCACGGGCCGTAGTTGATCTCCGCGTAGCGCCGTGCGTTGTCGGTTGGCATGCGTGCCAGGACCTCATCGCGCGGTCCGGAGGCCTCCATCCAGAACACCGCGTCCATCTCGCGCGCGGCGCCGATCAGGTAGGAGAGCATCCGGCGCGTGGCCGGCGACAGCCCGCTGAGGTCGGCCGTGAGGCGGACGGTGCGGTACTGCGCGATGCGGCGCGCGAGGTCTGCGTCGTCGGCCGAGAGGGTTGCGCCGGGCGGGATCGCCAGCGCGGGTGCGCGGGGAGGCGCCGGCGCGGCCGGCGGGGGCGTCGGCGTGGTGACCACGGGCTCCGGAGTGGGCTCGGCGTCGACCACCATGCGCGGCGTGCCGCAGGCGGATAGAGCGAGCGCGAATGGGATGAGGGCGAGGGCGAAACGCAGGGACATGTGACGTACGGAGAACGCTTCGAAGATACCGGGACGGGCCCGCGTCGTTCCGCATCGCGCCGCCAGGGCCGTGGCGCCCCGGTTCTCCGCGCGCCGTCCGACGCCTCCGGCGAGGCGGCGCACCCGGCGCTGCCGGCGGGCCTACGCGCCGGCGCTACTCGCCCGCCGCGCGGCGGGTCACGATCACGAAGTCGTCGCCCGGGGACGGCGCCGGCGCGACCGCGGGGTCGTCCGTGCGCCGAAACGTGACTACAAGCGTGCGCGCCCGAGGGCGGTAGCGCGCGAGATGCTCCGGTATACCGAGCCCGCCCTCGGAGTGGAAGGAGCCATTGGCGTGAACCACCAGCCCGCTCCCGTTGTACCCGAGCCACCTGGCGATGAAGGAGGCCATAGACGCGTCCCGGAGGTTCTGCGCGGCCAGCAGGCCGGCCATGGTCGGGCCCACGCTGCCGTGCGCCGGCATTTCCGACATCAGCGCCTCAAACTTCGCGGCCAGCGCCGGCGACGCCGGAGCCACCGGCAACCTCGGCAGGATGCGCCGCGCGGCC
>Ga0307505_10001876_pt1 | contig 15772 bp, 11 predicted proteins | sample 23_S_MG_FD_202183 | JGI IMG/M metagenome (GOLD analysis project Ga0307505, IMG submission 202183) | Soil microbial communities from Populus trichocarpa stands in riparian zone in the Pacific Northwest, United States - 23_S | ecosystem: Environmental > Terrestrial > Soil > Riparian zone > Trees...
GTCTCAGTGCGGATTGGGGGCTGCAACCCGCCCCCATGAAGCTGGAATCGCTAGTAATCGTGGATCAGCTACGCCACGGTGAATACGTTCCCGGGCCTTGTACACACCGCCCGTCACGCCATGGAAGTTCGGAGCGCCCGAAGTCGGTGCCAGAACCCGCAAGGGACTAAGCCGCCGAAGGCGAGCCGGATGACTGGGGCGAAGTCGTAACAAGGTAGCCGTAGGGGAACCTGCGGCTGGATCACCTCCTTAACGGATCGCGAGTAGAGACCGACAGATTCGGATGGATTCGATTCCATTCGGTTTGATTCGGATCACCGAAAGCATCTCGTACGTCGCGCCATCACACAAATCACCTCGATCGATTCTCATACATGAAGAACCCCGGACGCTCGCGCGCCCGGGGTTCTTCGCTTTTGCACCGCCGCGCCCGGACGGTTGAGCCTAAGTGCTGATGCGGTTAGTTTTTACGGCTCGCCCGAAGAGTCAGTAGGGCCTGTAGCTCAGGTGGTTAGAGCGCACGCCTGATAAGCGTGAGGTCGGTAGTTCAACTCTACCCAGGCCCATGAACATGAAACGGCCCGCCACCAGGCGGGCCGTTTTCGTTGCGATCTCGCCGTGCCCACCGCCTACCGCTGCCACCTCGAGCTCAGCAGCGTCCGGCCGCCGTTGCGACTGCCGCGCAGTTCCTGGAATCGGCTCAGGCGCGGCCGCGCACCTTGGCAACCCACCAGCGCAGCCCGACGAACAGGAAGCGCCAGTCGCTGAAGAACTCGGGCGGCTTTCCCTCGAAGGCATGACCGATGAACTGCAGCGCCCACCCCACCACGAACATCGCGGTCGGGACCGGCCAGAATCCATCACGGAACACGGCCACCACGAACAACGGAATCGACAGCGCGATCAGCGGGATGCCGATCGTATGACAGAATCGGTTCACCGGGTGCTGATGGCTGCCTGAATACTGCGAGATCCACTCGTCCCAGCTTCGTCCGCCGAGCATTGGGCCTCCGCGCATGGGGAGCTGGAGTATTGCCAACCGGGATCGCATTCGCGAGTCCCGGATTCGTGACGGGAGCTAGGTTGCCGGGCAGGATGACCACGACCCTGTCCGGACCAGCGACCGGCATCCGGTGGGGGCTCCGCTGTCTCGTGGTCGATGCGCCGATCAGGTTCCGCTCGGCCACCCACGCCTACGTCAGCCGGCTGGCCGCCCAGGATCGTGCCCGGTACCTCGGGGACGTCGCACTCCACAACGCGCAATCGGTGTGCGACATGCTCGACTACTGCGCGCGCCTTGGCATCCGGTCGTTCCGCATCACGTCGCAGCTGTTTCCCCTGGCGACGCACCCGGTCTCGGGGTACGGCCTTGGCGACCTTGCGGAGGGAGAGGAAGTGCGGCGCCGGCTCGATCGCGCCGCGGCGCTGGCGCGGGATCGCGCGATTCGCCTGAGCCTCCATCCCGACCAGTTCGTGGTGCTCAACTCCGTGCGCCCCGAGGTGGTGGCGAGCGCCATCACCGAGCTCGAATGGCAGGCAACGCTCGCGGAGCTGGTCGGCGCCGACGTCAGTACTCGAAGCACTTCTCGCCGTAGTAGTACCAGCCGATCAGTATCGAGAAGCCGAACAGGACGGACGACAGGGCGACCCTGGTTGCGCTCCCTGTCACCGCCGTGAGGAGAGCCTGACTGCACCTTGCAGCGCTCCGGGATGACTTCGTATAGCCGGTCACCGTTTTCGCGCGAGCAGCGTGCCCCGGCAGGCCGCCGCGCCGCAGTGGCACGGGAAGCGCCGCTTGGCGGCAGGCGTATGGCGCTCGGGCAGCACGTAGGCGTAGTCGTACGCGAGCTCCTCGCCCGGCGCTATGTCGCGAATGGTCTCGATCCAGATGCGGTCGTCCTCGATCACGGCATCGCAGTTGGGATCGCAGGAGTGGTTGATCCACCTGGCATCGTTGCCGTCCACGGCGGCGTCGATCACGAGGTCGTCGTCGATGGCGAAGAGGAAGGTGTGGTGACGCTCGCCGGGCACGTCCGGGTAGCGCGCATCGGCTTGCGCCGGCGTGAGGCGCTGGCCCGCGTACTCGATGAGCCGTGTTCCCGCGGGGATGCGCTCGGTCGCAAAAGCCCCTCTTCCCTGGATGGGTGACTTCAGGATCTCGAACGGCTCGCGGTCGCTCATCGAGTGTAAAGAAAGCAGGTCACGCCGACCAACCGGGCACGCTGTTCGAATCGCGCGATCATGTGTGCGCGGTGAGGCCGTAGCACCGCAGCACCTCCGCCACGCTCCACGCCTGCGCGATGCATCCGCGGGGAGTGTACGGCGGCTCGGCGTCGAAGATCTCCGCCATGGAACCCACCCCGAACTCCGGCAGGTGCGCGATCAGCCCGTCGAGCAGCCGACGCGCGCCGGCCGCGTCGCTCGGATGCAGCTTGAGCCATGCGTCCACGAAGGGCCCGATGAGCCAGCCCCATACCGTGCCCTGATGGTACGCGCCGTCCCGGGAGCGCAGGTCGCCGTGGTAGGTGCGCTTGTAGTCGGGGTGATCGCGTGAAAGCGAGCGGAGGCCGAGTGGGGTGAGGAGCTCGCGCTCGACCGCCGCCAGGACGGGAGCCCAGCGTGGTTCGGCAAGCACGGGATGCGGGAGCGAGAGGGCGAACAGCTGGTTGGGGCGACACGCCGCGTCGTCACCGTCGGGGCCATCCACGACGTCGAAGAGAAATCCCGAGCGCTCGTTCCAGAAGCGCTCGTTGAACGCCGCGCGGCTCCGCCGCGCGATGTCGGCGTGCAGCTTCGCGTCCGATGGACGTCCGAGCGCGGTCTCGAACCCCGCCATGGCGCAGAGCGCGTTGTGCCACAGCGCGTTGATCTCCACGGCCTTGCCGCGGCGCGGGGTGACCACCCAATCGTCCACCTTGGCGTCCATCCAGGTGAGCTGGTAGCCCTCGAGGCCCTGCCGCAGCAGCGCGTCGTCGTCCATGCCGATGCCGAAGCGGGTGCCACGCATGTGGGCGTCGACGATGCCGCGCAGCACCGGCAGCACTTCTTCCACGAGCGCCAGCGAGCCGGTGACACGGGTGTAGCGCTCCAGCGCATGGAAGAACCAGAGCGTGGCGTCGGCGGTGTGATAGAGCCCTTCGTCGCTTCCGTTCGGGAACATGTTCGGGATCAGCCCGTCGCGCACGTAATGCGCGAAGGTGCGGAGGATGAACCCGGCTTCCCGGTGGCGCCCGGTGGCGAGCGTGAGCCCTTCCAGCGCGATCATCGTGTCGCGCCCCCAGTCGGTGAACCAGTGGTAGCCCGCGATGACGGTGCGCACCTCGTCCCCGGAGGCGAGCGCCCGCGCGGCGTCGCGCGCGCGCCCTACCGGAGCGATCACGAACTGCTCGGCCGCGAGCGCGAGCTGCACGCCGGTCTCGTCGCGCAGGGGATGGGGAAGCGCGTCGATCAGCCGGTGCTTTCGCGCGGCTTCCGCGACGAACACTTCGTGGCCGCCGAGTGCCGTCCAGATGTCGGGATCCTCGGTGGACGCCACGACGCACGTGCCCGGCCCGGCGCAGAGGTCGAGCTCCAGCGAGCCTGGCGACCAGAGCGTGCCCCGCCCCCGATAGCCGCGCGCCTCCTCCATGGCGTACAGCACCTCGGCTCGGTGCGCGCGGTCGATGATGACGCGGTGACTGCCCTCCACGCGCAGACGCAGCGGCGGCACCCCCTCGCACGACAGCACGTGGCCGTCCTCGGTTTCCGCGAACGTGTAGTCCTCGCGAACGGCCTCGGACACCGGCTCCTCGTAGTGCCGGAAGTCGATGACGGGCGTCACGCGCAGCGTCGTGCGCTCCCCTCGCAGCAGCCGGTACTGCACCACCACGGTGTTCTGCCGGTGCGGCATCGCGATGCGCTTCTCGATCTCGACATCGTCGAGGGCGTACCGCCAGACCGGGATGCCACCCTCGAGGCGGAAATCCTCCAGGCAATCCGGCGGAAGGTCTTCGGGCAGCGCGGTGAGCATCACCATGCGCCCCAGCGGGTTCGGGAACGCCGCGACGAGGAGCCCGTGGTACCGGCGCGTCGTCTCGCCCGTCACCGTGCCGGAGGCATAGCCGCCGATGCCGTTCGTGACGAGCCATTCCGCCCGCGCCGCTCCGTGACCGGGTGCGCCGTCGCCGACGAGCGGCACGCGAAGCACCGGCAGCGACGAGCGGCTCATGGGTCGGATGCCAGCAGCGTCGCCGACTCGCCGGTGAGGTGCCAGCGTCCGTCGTCGGACTCCGGTGGCTGCGATCCGCGCCCGCCATACGCGGGGTGCTCGCTGTACCACAGCCGGCGCCATCCCGACGGGTGCAGGGGCCCGAGGAGCGGCTCCGCTGGCGCATCCAGGGGCAGCTCCGCGCCAAGGTTCACGACCAGCAGGCGATGCCCGCGCTCGCCGAACCAGCGAATCGCGAACGCCTGGGCACCGAGCACCGCGCCGTCCACGCGCGTGGAACCGGCGAGCAGCACCGGATCGTCGCGTCGCAGCGCGAGGAGGTCGCGGTGCAGCGCGAGGTGCGTGGCGTGGCGCTCGCGCTCCGCCCAGTCGAGCCGGCAGCGCTCGAACGTTGCGAGCGCTCCGGGGTCGTCGAGGTCGTGCGCGTCACGCGCGTCCGCGATGGACGGAAACTCGCTGAGGAATTGTGCGCGGCCGGTCCGAACCAGACGGGCGAGCTCGGGGTTGTGATCCGCAAAGTAGAGGAATGGTCGCGACGAGCCGAACTCCTGGCCCTGGAAGAGCAGGGGAGACTGGCGCGCGAGGAGGAACAGCGCCGTGAGCGCGCGATAGCGGCCCGGGCTCGTGAGCTGGTGCAGCCGGCGGCCGTCCCGCGAATTCGCCACCTGATCGTGGTTCTCCAGGTAGAACACCATGCGCTCGGGTTCGACGTCCCAGGAGGGAGCGCCTCGCCGCTTCTTCTGCCAGCCGTAGCGCTGCCCCTGGTACAGGATGCCGTGCTTCAGCGCGGAGACGAGCTCCTGCGGTGCGCCCGCGTAATCCGAGAAGTAGGCTTCCCGGCGCCCCGTTGCGGCTACCAGGGCCACATGATGGAAGTCGTCGCACCACACCTGGTCCAGTTCGTACCCGCCCCGCGATGCCGGGCGCACCATGCGCGCGTCCTGAGGCTCGTTCTCCGAAACGACGATGACGCGGCGCTGCTGCGCTGCCTGGCGCGCAGCCTGGCCGATGTCCTCGAGGATGTGGGTGGCGGAATCGTCGTGGATGGCATGCGTCGCGTCGAGGCGAAGGCCGTCCAGGTGGTACTCCGCGATCCAGTGCCGCACGTTGGACACGACGAGCTCGCGCACCCCCGCACTGTGCTCGGCGTCGAAGTTGATCGCGTCGCCCCAATCGGTCTTGTGCCGGCCGCTGAAGTAGTGCTCGGAGAACTGGGTGAGGTAGTTCCCGTCAGGGCCGATGTGGTTGTACACCACGTCGAGGAGCACGGCGAGCCCGATGCCATGCGCGCGATCCACGAACGCCCGGAGGTCGTCGCAGCTGCCGTACGCGTGGAATGGCGCGAAGAGATCCACCCCGTCGTACCCCCAGCCGAACCGCCCGGGAAACTCCGCGAGCGGCATCAGCTCGATGGCGGTGATCCCAAGATCGGCCAGCGCGGTGAGCTTCTCCGCCGCGGCCCGGTAGGTGCCCTCCGGCGTGAAGGTGCCGACGTGGAGCTCATACGTCACCAGCCCCGTCGTCGTGACGCCGGTCCACGCGGCGTCCTGCCAGCGGTAGCCGAGTGGATCCACCACCTCGGACTCGCCGTGCGGCCCCTCCGGCTGGTATCGCGATGCCGGATCGGGAAAGGCATCGCCGCCGTCGAGGACGAACGTGTACCGTGTGCCCGCGCCCATGCCGGCCACGATTCCGGAGTGATGCCCGTCTGCTTCCCGCGCGAGCGCGTGCGTGGTGTGCCCGACGCGAACGTCCACGCGTTTCCGCCGCGGTGCCCAGACCCGGAAGTGCACGCCGTCGTCGAGCAGCTCGGCGCCGATCGGCAGGCGCCTGCGGTTCAGGAGCAGCTTGGCTTGATCAGGGGGCAATTGCGCTGTGCGTAGTAGGCGGCTTCGAGGACCAGGGCCGCTGTGTTGAGGTTGAAGCTCGGGGTGGCGCGCTTCGAGCGCTCGAACACGCCAGCCGTCCAGCCGCGTCTCGACGCGCCGGCCGGCCTCACCGTTTGCAGCGCCTTCCAGGTGTAGTCGCTCGGGAAGAGCGCATGCCAGCCGAAGGCAGCCTTGGTGCTGATCCATCGCGGATACTGGTCGGAAATGCCGCCGCCGGGTGCCTGCACCACGAACTCCCGCCCCTCGCGCAGGACGCCGTAGTAGTAGAAGTGCGCCGGGGCCAGCGGCACGGCGTCTTCGCTCACCATCGTGACGATTCCTGTGCGGGTGAAACGCTCACGCTGGACCGCGAGCACGTTGCGGGCCTGCTCCTCCCACGTGGGATTCGCCCAGCCGAGCTCCATCCCCGCCATGATGAACGGCTCACTCGTCACCATGTCGTCGCGTCGGCGGTCGCCGAGGATCCGGAAGCCCAGGACCTCCGCGGGCTGCCCGTTCACCGCGAAGTCGAGCGCGTTCGTGGCGGTGGCGCCCCACAGGGAATACCCGAGCGCGGCATACTGCTCGTAGCCCACGCGCCCTTCCTGGTACTCGAGGTGCTCGTTCGTATTGACGTCGATGTTTCCGCCCCGGAGGTAGCCCCCCTCGATCATCCGGCCGAGCTGCAGCCGGCCGACGATGCGCTCGATGGCGGGACGCGCGGTCGCGTCGTTCTCCGCGATGATCTTCATCCAGACGAGGAACCGCCCCATGTCCGTGGAGGACCAGCCGTAGCCGACCAGGGACACCTGCTGGGCTCGATCCACCATCTTCGCGTTGCGCGAGCTGTAGGTCTTGTTGTACGCGATGTCCATGTACAGCGGCATCGCCTCGAGGCTCCCCAGAGCGCGATCCATGCGCCGCCGGTAGTCAGCCTCGGTGATGAGGCCGAGCCCGCGGGCGGAATGGTAGGCCGCCAGCGCGCTCGCAATGTCCCAGATGGTGACGTATTCCCAGCTGTCGAGCGCACGCACGAGCCCGCTCGCCGACGAGTAGTTGCGCTGGATGTAGCTCCACGCCGTTTGCGCCGACGTCCGCATGAACCTGCGCTGCTGTTCCACCGGCACCGCCGGTGGATCGAAGGTGGCGCCTCGCGGTGTGCCGCTCGCGTTGGCGCCGGCGCTGTCGCCCACAGGCGTGGCGTGGGACTGGCCGCCGGCCGCGGCGGGGGAGAGCACGATGATGGCGACGGCCATCAGTGCTCCAACGGGGAGATTGAAACGCGAGTTCATCGCATTCCCCGTGTGCAAGTGACGCACCCCACCGACGTCCGGGAAGCGCGTTCGGCCCGCGTCAGCGACCGAGCGGCACCGAGAACTCACCCTTGATGTAGAAGGCGTCGTCGCCCCCATCGAAGAGCTTCATCCCGGCGCCAAGCCCGAAGACGCGGCCACCGCGGTTGTTGAACTCGAGCACCGCGCCGGGCTGCCACGCGTGATAGCCGTCGCCGCTGAGGAACGCGACCTCGCCCCCGATGCGTGTCTGCATCGTGGCGCCGGTGCTCAGGGGCACCGTGCCGCGGGCACGCGTCCACAGCGCGTCAGCGCCGAAGTTGTACGAGCCGAGCAGCTGGTATCCGAACGACTGGCCCGTGCCCCAGTAATCCCACCCGCCGCTGAGCACGACACCCTGGCCGCGATCCGAGATGATGGCCCGACCGGCGACGTCGGTGCCTTCCCGACTGCTGAATGCGTACCCGAGATTGACGCTGGCGCTCCCGCCCGTGAAGCTGTTGCGCATGCCCACGTACGGGCGAATGGTGGTGACGTTCACATCCGTGCTCCCCACATCGTAGCGCAGGTAGTAGCCCTGCACGCCGAAGCGCGGCGACCAGCCCTGTCCGCCGGGCCCGGTGCTGAGGCCGGCAAGGAGGAGGATCGCGTTCTCCGTATCGTATTCGGCCACCCCGATCATGTTGGTGGACCACTGGGCGTCTGCGGAGCGCGGCGCCGCGACGAGAGCCGCGCCGAGCAGGAAAGCCATCGAGATCTTCTTGCAGTTCATGTCAAAACTCCTGAAAAACGTTCAGCCGATGCTCGCGCGCCGGCCCGACGGACTCACGCAAATGCGAGTCCAGTAAACCCATTCAGATCGGGGATAACTGGTCAGGTGCGCCAGTACACTCGTCTGTGGGTGACATACCGAACAATCAGCACCGCCATGGCCGTCTCGATTGCACTTCGGGCGAAGCTGGTCCACGGCGAACCGCGCATCACGCCGCGCAACGGCTCGATGAGCTCGAGGGCGCACGTGATGCCAACGCTGAGCACGACGTACATCAGGAGCGGGTTGTGCCCCACGTCGATCAGCGCCGACGTCCCCCGCTTCCTGCCGAGCCCGTCCACGAGCACCATGAGCGACACGAGCAGCATGGTCGTGATTCCGGCGACGGTGAAGAAGTAGGACAGCGTCTCCGGGACCTTCTTGATGCCACCCTGGAATGGTTCCATGAACATGCCGAGCAGGATCCACGCGGCCCCCCAGAGGAACAGCGAGCGCACGGCTCTCTCGACCGAGGTGGCGGGCCGCATGGTGAGCAGCGCGCCGCCGATGGTCATGGCAATGCAGAGCTGCGTCGCGATGTGCACCTCACGGGTGTACGTACCCACCACGAGCAGCGGCGTGAAGGCCGCAGCCAGGGCAGCAAGCCCGAGCATGCGTCCCCGTCCCCACGACAGCGCCTGGGTTTCCGTTGAATTCATCCAGCGAAGCACGGCGTCGCCGGCAATGGTGCCTGGGATGACGATCGTCAGCAGCGCGAGACGGCTTGGCGCGAAGGCCCACGGCGCCGGAGACGACCACCACCACTGCTGCAGCCATCCGTCGTCGCGAGAGCCGAGGAAGAGTGCCACCGCAAAGGCCAGGACGGCCAGCCGCGCCACGAGGTTCTCTCTCGTGAAATACCAGACCACGATGCCCGCCAGCGACGCGAAGGCGAGGCCCGCGATGACGTCGTCAATGCGCGTGAACGAGAACGTCTGTCCATACGCCAGCGGCGACAGCGCGAGGAAGGCGATCGCGAATACCCAGCCGAACCGGTGCACGAGGGAATACGTCCGTTCGCCCCAGTCCGCCTTCTTGCGCGTGAACACCAGCCCCATCGCGACCAGCCCCACGAGGCCGATCACGCGGGAGGTCTGCGTGTACCCGGTGAAGTAGGTATTCGAATGGCCCACCAGCAGGGCGAAGAACAGCAGCAGCGCGTAGCGCTTGATGGCGCCGAGCATCACCGCGATCTCGGTCTCCCCCTTCGCGATCCTGCGTGACAGCGTGAGCGGGAGGGCGGCGGCCATCGTGAAGAGGAATGCCCCGTACGCGAGGTCGCGCCAGCCCAGGCCGGCGATCGGCACCACCGAGAAGTCCGGCGGCGGCATCTGCCGGTGATACATCCACACCGGGTAGTCCTGGCCGCGCAGGGCGAACCCCAGCGTCATGCTCACGAGGAACAGCCCGCGGAGCGCGTCGAGGCTGTGCGCGCGACGACTCTCGGACTTCGTGACCGGCGCCACCGGCGCCACCGGCGCGTCCGCTGGGGCGGTGTCCCGAACCGTCAGCAGCGGCCTGGGTTCCGGCCATTCCGGAAGTGGCTCCGTCCCGATCTCCCCGTTCACCGCGGGATGCACCACGATGGGTTGTGGCTCCCCGGCCGCCGCCTTGTGGTCAGGAGACATAAGCGCTCTCTCCCGCGGTCTTCTGGACCGGGACGGCGGCCGGATCGAGCGCCGCGTCCGCTTCCCGGCTGGGTTCGCGTCGCCCGAAGAGAGTGCGCCGCGTGCGCGACACCGGAACCGTGTCGAACTCCATCCCCATGCTGAAGAGGATGGCGACGGAGGTCTGCAGTGTCTGTACGTGCCGCACGATGCCGCCGCCGCTGATCTTCGCGCCAGGCACGTCGAAGGTGATGCGCGTGCCCGGATCGATCGGTGCGTCCCCCACCAGACGAGCACCGCCGTCGCTCATCTCCTCGAGAATGAGCGTGCGCCGCTCGCCGTCGCTGGCCGCAGCGCCGAGGCACACGGTAGCCGGCAACCCTGCCATGCGGCGCTTCCGCCCGCGCAGGTTGTTCATCACCTGCGTGGCGAGCGTCAGGATGTCGATGGACTGGCGGTACTTCAGTCGCCAGAGCGGCATGGAGTGCTGGGTGCAGTACTGCTCGATCACGTCGCGCGTCGCGACGGGAAGCGGATCGAACTCGACGCCGTGCATGTACACGAGCCCCAGGTGCGAGCGTTCCTCGGCGACGTGGCGCACCTGCCCGGTGGTGGCGACGCGTTGCGGGCCGAGCGGCAGGTCCACCGAGACGCGAGCGCCCGGCTCCACCCGCACCGTGCTGCGGAAGCCGATCCCGCTCGGGTTGAGGTCGGCGGTCATGGCCGGCACCAGCACGGGCGCCGCGCCCTCCACCCGGATCTCCACCGGCATCTGCTCGGCGAACCGGTGGTCGTCGCGCTGCTGCTTCATGCGCAGGCTGTGCCGCACCACCGAGAAGGCAAAGGCAAAGTTCCAGAGCGCCCAGCCGCTGTTCATCCAGAACGCCACCGAGCCCCATCCGTCCGCGCCGTAGTTGATCCACCCCTGCGACCATGCGACCGTGGCCCACACCGGGGCGATGGCCGACAGCACCAGCAGGGTGAGCTGCGGCATGTACGCCATGCGCGGCACGCTCGAGTGTCCCTTCGGCGTGACGTTGAACTTGAGCGGCTTCTTCGAGAAGATGGCGAGCGCGGCCAGCATGTACGTCCAGACGCGCACCATCGTGAACTTCTCGCTCAGGAGGATGTAGCCGGTGCCGCGCGACAGCAGCTCGAACGCGAGGATACAGAGGGTGATGTAGGGAACGAGGCGGAAGAGGAACGCCTCCTGGTTCCCCGCGATGGGCAGGATGCCGGTGAAGAAGAAGAAGAGCGGCATGAGGTAGAACACCGCCTTCTGCCACCCCTCGAAGTACGCGGCCGTGCCCCCGAAGTACGCCAGCCGCTGCGGCAGGGTGAGCCCCTTCATGGTGAGCGGTTTCAGCTTGCGGAGCACCTGCATGGCGCCCTGGCCCCAGCGCATGCGCTGCACGTGATACGCGCCGGCCGAGCCCGGTGCCAGCCCGTAGGCCAGCGTTTCGCGATGGTACCGCGTGGCCCACCCGGCCTGCTGCAGGCGGATGGTGGTCTCCATGTCCTCGATGATCGTCTCCGACGCAAAGCCGCCGATGGACTCGAGCGCGGCGCGCCGGATGATCCCGCAGCTGCCGCAGAAGAACGACGCGTTCCAGTGATCCCGGCCGGGCTGGATCAGCGAGAAGAAGATCCGGTTCTCCTCCCACAGCCGGCGCCCCTCGTCATTCACGACGTGGGTGAACGAGTCCACGTTGTAGAAGTCCTGCGGGGCCTGCACGATGGCGACCTTCGGATCCTCGAAGTACCCCAGCATCCGGTGCACGATGTCCGGATGAGGGACGTGGTCGGCGTCGAGCTGCAATATGAACTCACCGCTCGTCTGGCTGATCGCGAAGTTGAGGTTGCCTGACTTGGCGTTCTGGTTCCCCACGCGGCGGACGTACCCGATGCCGAGCTCGTCCGCCATGGCGCGCACGTCCTCCCGCTTGCCGTCGTCCAGCAGATAGGTGCGGTGCGGATACCGGATGGCTCGCGCGCCGATCGCCGTGCGCCGCAGCACCTCGAGCGGCTCGTCGTAGTTGGTGATGAAGACGTCCACGGTCCGGCCCGGCGGCGCCGGCGGCGGCTTGTGGTCGGTGAGGCGCCAGGTGAGCAGGATGAAGAGTCCCATCCCGATCACCGCCCACGTTTCGGCCACGAGGAGGAGCACCGAGGGGATGATCGCCTCGGGCGCGGTGTTCATGGTGTTGGTCCAGCGCCACCAGACCCAGTACACGCCGTAGACGAGGGCAACAACCGCGACCGTGCGGATCAGCCTTTCGCGCCATTCCTGCTGTTGCATGCGCCGCGTGTTTCGCCAGTTCCATGCCTCATGGTGACGGCGCTCACACCCGGCCTTCTCCTTGCGTTTACCCGACGCATGATGACGAAGCGCAGAAAATCAGGCACGGCCGCGCTCGCACTCTCCATCGCGGTGATCGTCGGCGCGTGCGGCAATGCCCGCGCGGAGCAGGACCTCCAGGAGCGGGAGCGGGTTCAGCCGCAGGGGCAGGCGACCGGAATACCGGACGAGCAGTTCTATCGCGAGATGGCGTCGTCGGCCTGGCGCTACCTCGATCGCTACTACCAGCCGTCCACCGGGTTCGTGAACGGGACGCCGGACTGGTACAACACCACGCTGTGGGATCTCGGCGGGCAGCTCCTGGCCACGCATGCCGCCAAGGAGCTCGGCCTGCTGACGGATGCCGAGTACGTGAAGCGCACCACGACGACGCTCGCGACGCTCGAACGCGTGCCGCTGTTCCAGGATGCCGCCTACAACCGCATCTACTCGTCGAAGGACGGCGCGCCGGACATGGGAAGCGGCGCGGGGTGGTCTGCCACCGACCTCGGCCGATTCCTGCTCGCGCTCAGGATCATCTCGGTGCGCGAGCCGCGATTCGCCGAGCAGGCGGCGCGGGTCGCGCGGCGCAACAACTTCGCGGTCATCGTGCGGGACGGCTACCTGCATGGGCGCGTGAAGGGCGCCGACGGCAAGGTGTCGGACTTCCAGGAAGGCCGCATCGGCTACGAGCAGTACGTCGCCGCGGGATTTGCCCAGTGGGGCGCCGACGTGGGCCGTGCGCTCAATCCGGCGACCAATGCGAAGTCGGTGGACGTGCACGGCGTGAAGCTCCTGGGCGACCGGCGCGGGCTGGACCGGCTGGTGAGCGAGCCGTTCATCCTCATGGGGCTCGAGCTTGGGCTGACGGGGCAGATGCGGTCGCTCGCGGAGCGCATGCTGGCCGCACAGGAGGCGCGCTACAAGGCCACCGGGCAGGTGACGATCGCCACCGAAGACGCGGTCGCGGTGAAGCCGCATCACTTCTACTACTACTGTGTCTACTGCAACGCGAAGCCCTTCGTCATCGGGCTGTCGTCGCCGCGCCAGACGCTGGACGGGCCCCGCTGGGTGAGCGTGAAGGGCGCGTTCGGGTGGCATGCCATCATGCCCGGCGAGTACACGCGGATCGCCACCGAGTACGTGGCCCCCGCGCGCGATGCCCGGAACGGCTGGGCCACCGGGGTCTTCGAGGGCAGCCGTGAGTCCACGAAGACCTGGGACGTGACCAGCGCGTCGGTGCTGATGGAGATCGCCTACTACCAGCTGCGCGGCGGCAAGCCGCACATGGACGCGGCACCCGGGGCAGCGGCGCGCGGACCCTGATGCCTGTCGGCGTACCACGCGCGCGGCTCTCTGCGCAGTCGGTGCCCGACCTGCCGAAGGCCCAGGAGCAGGTCATCCGCGTCGTGGCGGTGATCGCGCTCGCGTACGCCGTGTACTGGATCTGGTGGCGCTGGACCAGCACGCTGAACTGGAATGTCGCCGCATTCTCGCTTGCGCTGATCGGCGCCGAAACGTGGCGGGTGCTCAACGCGCTGGTGCTCACCGCCACTGTGTGGCGACTCACGCACAACACGCCCCCGCCAGCGCCTGACGGGCTGGCCGTGGACGTGTTCATCACCGTGTACGACGAGCCGCTCCAGATCCTCCGCCGCACCGCGATCGGCGCGCGGGCAATCCGGTATCCCCACCGGACCTGGATCCTCGATGACGGGAAGCGCGACGAAGTGCGCGCGATGGCCGACGACCTCGGCGTCGGGTACATCCGGCGGGAGGGGGCCGAGCACGCGAAGGCGGGGAACCTCAACAACGCGCTGAAGGTCACCGACGGGGAGTTCGTCCTCACCCTGGACGCGGATCACGTGGCCCTCCCCCACATGCTCGACCGGCTGCTCGGCTACTTCACGGACCCGCGCGTCGCGTTCGTGCAGTCGCCCCACGACTTCTACAACACGGATTCCTTCACGCACGTCGTCAACGACGAAGGGCGGCGGCTGTGGGAGGAGAACCGGATCTTCTTCTCGCTCGTCCAGGCCGGGAAGGACGCGTGGGGCGCGTCGTTCTACTGCGGCAGCTGCGGCATCATGCGCCGCAAGGCGCTCGAGGACATCGGCGGATTCTCGACGCTCTCGGTGACCGAGGACATGGAGACGTCGATCGTGCTGCACGGCCGCGGCTGGCAGTCGCGGTATCACGGCGAGACGCTGGCCTACGGGCTCGCCCCCGCCTCCGCGTCACAGTATCACGTGCAGCGGCTGCGCTGGGGCACGGGGTCCATGCAGGTGCTGCGCAAGATGAACCCGCTGGCGTATCCCGGGCTCACCTGGCGGCAGCGCGTGCAGTACTTCGCGTCGTGCACCGACTACTTCGACGGCCTGCTGAAGCTGGTGTTCTATCTCTCGCCCGCGCTGTTCTTCTTCACCGGCTGGCTGCCGGTGAGCGTGGACGACGGCGCATTCCTCGTGCGGCTCATCCCGTACATGGCGCTCACGCTGCTGGCGTTCGAGCTCCTTTCGCGCGGCACGGGGTGGCTGTTCCTCTCGGAGCGGTACGGGATGACGCGCTTCTTCACGTACATCCTCGCCCTGGCCGGGTTCTTCCGCCGCAGGCCCGTGAAGTTCGCGGTCACCCCGAAGGGAGTCGCCGACGTGCCCTTCAGCACCTACGCGCCGCAGCTCGTGCTGGCGATCGTGCTCACCTCGTCCGTCATCTGGGCGCTGATCGCGTCGCACTTCGGGTGGATCCGCTACGCCGATGGCTGGGCGTCGGGCGCCGTCTGGGTGAACGGAGCCTGGGTGCTGTGGAACCTGTACTTCGCGTTGTCGGTGGTGCACGCGAGCATGGCGTCCCGTCAGCTGCGCCACGACTTCCGGTTCGCCGAAAGCCTCCCCGTGAGCGTGCGGGTGCGCGACGACCGGGGCGCCTGGTCGCTGTCCCGTGTGGCGACGACGCAGGACCTCAACACCCTCGGCACCTCGCTCCGGGCCACGACGGCTATCCCTCGCGGATCGCGGGTGCGCATTCCATTGCGCCTCTCCACCGGCCAGTTCGACGCGGACGGCGAGGTGACGCGCGTGGATGAGCGGTCGGCCGAGGGAGGGCGCTACTACGTCCACGGCATCCGGTTCCTCGACCTGTCCATCGAGGCGCGCGACGCCATCGAGCTGCACTGCGCCCACCACTCGGTGCCGCTCTGGCGTTCCCGCTACCGGCAATCCATGCCCGTGTTCACGCATGCCTTCGAGCGGCTCTCGGACGGCCGCGTGGGGCGTCGCCGCGCGGTGCAGCTGCCGGCACTCGTGCGGCAATGCACCCCGGACGGGCACTGCGACCTCGGCATGGGGATGCTCGAGGAGGTCAGCGAGTCCGGGGCGCGCCTGGTGCTCGAGGATCCCGTGGCGCCCGGCAGCCGAATCGTCTACGACGTGCCCGGCACCGCGATTGCGGGTTCGGGGATCGTGATGTTCAATCGCGCCTTCGAGTCGCCCACCAACGTGCGCTTCGCGGTCGGGGTGCAGCGCGATCGGCCGAGCACGGACGCGGTGCCGCTCCTGGACCCGTGGGGCGCTCCGGGGAGGACCACTGCGCATGCCTAACCGGAAGAAGAAGCCGGAGACCCCCGGCATCGTGATCCGGTCCTCGCAGC
>Ga0307505_10001877_pt1 | contig 15770 bp, 13 predicted proteins | sample 23_S_MG_FD_202183 | JGI IMG/M metagenome (GOLD analysis project Ga0307505, IMG submission 202183) | Soil microbial communities from Populus trichocarpa stands in riparian zone in the Pacific Northwest, United States - 23_S | ecosystem: Environmental > Terrestrial > Soil > Riparian zone > Trees...
GGTGTGGATCACCGGCAATCATGACGCCGGCTTCATCGACCATTGCGGCGGGCGGATCGAGGAGGAACTGGTGGTCGACGGAATCGTCCTTCGCCACGAAGCCGATCCGGCCGATCACCGCCCCGAAATGTCGGGCCACTTCCACCCCAAGCTGCGGCTCAACCTCAAGGGCCGAAAGGTCGCTCGCCGATGTTTCGTGGCCAGCGCCACCAAGCTGATCCTGCCCGCGTTCGGATCGCTGACCGGCGGGCTCGACGCGCATCACCCCGAAATTCTGCGCAAGGTCGGCCCCGGCGCGGCGGCGTTGGTCCCGGTCACCGACCGCCTCCTCCGCTTCCCGATCGCGGCCTAGGCGAGCTTCGCGCGGATCAGTCCGCGAACCATGTTGCCGATGAAGAATCCGTCGGCGAGATCGTCGACCGTCAGATCGGCTTCGGACGCCCGACCTTCCTCGACCAGCCGCGCCCGGAGCAGGCCGGGAAGCAGCCCGCGACCGATCGGCGGGGTAAGATATTTGCCGTCGCGCTCCACAAAGATGCTGGTGAAGCTGCCCTCGGTGAGACGGCCGTCCGGGTCGACGAAGATCGTCTCGAACATGCCCCCCTCGCGCCGCGCTTCCTCCATGAAAGAGCGCGCCGTGGTCTTGTAGGACAGGCGGATATCGTCGGGCGTGACTGGCAGCGGCCGGACGGCGACGTCGACCGGCTGATGCGGCACCTCGGGAATCGGCTTCAATTCGATCGCCATCGTGCCTTTTGGCGACAGCAACAGCCGCAGCATTGCCGGCTCCTGGCGGCGGAAGGTCGCGGCCTGCAATTCGTTGCGTGCCGAGTGTCGGTTGAACCGAAAATCGAACCGCGCGGCGGCGCCGTCGAGCCGGTCGAGATGGCGGTCGAGGTCGGCAATCCCGACCTCGGGATCGAAGCGCATGGTCTCGATCAGATCGAACTCGTTCCCGTCGGACGCCACGAATTTCCCTTTAAGCAGACATTCGGCCCATTCATCGTCCACCACGCTGTCGACGACAAGCCCCGAGCCGAGCCCGAGCCGGGCGTTCGCCGCATTTTCTGTGAGTTCTAGGGTGCGAATGAGGACGTTGAAGGCGGCGTCTCCATTCGGGTCGATCCACCCCATTGATCCGGTGTAGGCGCCACGCGGCTCGGCCTCGAGCTGGCGCAGGGCGGCCATTGCAGCGATCTTGGGGGCGCCGGTGATCGATCCGCACGGGAACAGGCGTTCCAGCACGCCGACCGCGTCCACCCCGGGGGCGAGGCGCGCGGTGACGCGGCTGACCATTTGGTGGACGGTGGGGAAGCTCTCGACCGCGAACAGGTCGGGCACCGCGACGCTGCCCGGCTCGGCGACGCGGGCGAGGTCGTTGCGAATAAGGTCGACGATCATCAGATTCTCGGCGCGCTGCTTGGGGTCGGCAGCGAGCGCTTCGGCCTCGGCGCGGTCGGCGGCGGCATCCGCCCGGCGCGGCGCGGTGCCTTTCATCGGCTTGGCCTCGAGCTGCCCATCGCGCAGCGTAAAGAATTGCTCGGGGCTGAGCGACAGCAGCCAGCCGCCGGGGTGCCGCACCACCCCGCCCCATCCGGCCACGGACCGGGCGCGCATCTGGGCGTAAGCGGCGAGCGGGCTGCCGGTCAGCGCGACATCGCAGCCGAAGGTGAGGTTGGCCTGGTAGAAATCGCCGGCGAGGAGATGCTCCCCCACCTCCACAGAGGCCGCACGATAGGTGGTGGAGTCGATCCGCGGTCGGGGCGTACCGAGCCAGGCAGCGGCAGGGTCGCCGAGGACCGCGGCGCGCTGGTCGGGGCCGAGGAGTCGGTAGCTGTCGAACAAGCCGAACCACAATAATGGCCCAGCGCCCCGCCGGGGGGCGAGCGGCCGCAGCTTGGGCTCAAAGGCATAGCCGGCCTCATATGCCAGCCAGCCCGCGACATGCTTTCCGCCCTCCACCGCAGCGCGCAGGCTTGCCAGCGCGGGCGCGATGTCGTCGATTTCGTGCGCGGCGATTTCGCCGACCGGGGCGTCGTACAGGCGGCACGGGGCGCCGCCTTGGCGGGCGTCGTCGAACAGGATGAAGGGCGCGATCATCTGGCCCTGCATTGACCGCCCGCTACCGCCACGTAAAGTCAATGGCATGCGCTTCCTCCTCCTCGCCGCCTCCGCGGCTCTCGCCCTTCCCGCCCAAGCCCGACCAATTGACCCCAAGGTCAAGGCCCGGATCGACCGGATCTTGAAAGCGACCCCTTTGATCGACGGCCATAACGACCTGCCGTGGGCGCTGCGCGAGGATTTCGAGATGCGAATCGACGGGCTGCAAGCGGGATCGGCCGGGCGCACCCCTCCGCTGATGACCGACATGGCGCGGCTCCGCAGTGGCCGGGTCGGCGGTCAATTATGGTCGGTCTATATCAGCGGTACGATCACCGGCCCCGCGGCGGTCAAGACCACGCTCGAGCAGATCGACGTCGCGCGCCGGCTGATCCAAGCCTATCCCGGCCAGCTGGCGATGGCGCACACCGCCGACGACATCGTCCGCATCCACAAGTCGGGCCGGACAGCATCGATGTTCGGAGTCGAAGGGGGCAACCAGATGGCCGAATCGATGGCCACATTGCGCCAGTATCAGGCGCTCGGCGTGCGCTACATGACTCTGACTCATAATCAGACGACGCCGTGGGCCGACAGCGCGACCGACGAGCCTAGGCATGACGGGGTCAGCCCTTACGGCGAGACCGTGATCGGCGAGATGAACCGGCTCGGCATGCTGGTCGACCTCAGCCACGTCTCGCCCGCAGCGATGATTGACGCCATCAGAATGAGCAGGGCGCCGGTGATCTTTTCCCACTCTAACGCCTTCGCGCTCAACCCGCACCCGCGCAACGTACCCGACGACGTGCTTCGCTTGCTGCCCGCCAATGGCGGCGTGGTGATGGTCAACTTCTACCCGGTGTTCCTGTCGCCCGAGGTCGCCGACCGCAGCCGGCGGCGCGCGGGCGAGGAAGCGCGGATGAAGGCGACCTATCCCTACAGCAGGGCGCAGGTCACCGCGGCGATGGCGGCGTGGGATCGTGCCAACCCGCCGCCCCCGATTTCGGTCGGGGTGGTCGCCGACCATATCGAACATATCGCGCGGATCGCCGGGCACGATTTTGTCGGGCTGGGCGGCGACTTCGACGGCATTCCGACCACCGCGGTCGGAATGGCGGGAGTCGACGGCTATCCCAACCTGTTCGCGGAGTTGATCCGCCGCGGGTGGAGCGACGTCAACCTCACTAGGCTGGCCGGGGGCAATGTGCTGCGCGCGCTGCGCCGCGCCGAAGCGGTGGCGGCATCGATGACGGACGTCCCGCCCGCGCTCGACAAACTGCCCGCCGCGCCATAGGCGGCAGCGCCATGACCAATCCGCCCCTGCGTGCCGCAATCGTGCCGGTGACTCCGCTACAGCAGAATTGCAGCCTGATCTGGTGTACCGAGACGATGCTCGGCGCGCTGGTCGATCCGGGCGGCGATCTCGACCGGTTGAAGGCGGCAGTCGCGCAACATGGGGTCCGCCTTGAAAAGATCCTGCTGACCCACGGCCATATCGACCATTGCGGATCGGCCGGGATCCTCGCCGCCGAGTTGGCCCTCAAGATCGAAGGGCCACACGAGGCCGACCTGTTCTGGATCGACCGACTGGCCGAGGATGGCGCGCGCTATGGTGTGCCGGGTCAGCCGTTCGTGTCGGACCGCTGGCTGGTCGATGGCGATACGGTGACCGTCGGCAAGCTTATTCTCAACGTCCGTCATTGCCCCGGCCACACCCCGGGCCATGTTGTCTTCCACCATCCCGAATCGAAGCTGGCAATCGTCGGTGACGTGCTCTTCCAGGGATCAATCGGGAGGACCGATTTCCCCCGCGGCAACCATCAGGATTTGATCGATTCGATCACCCAGCGGTTGTGGCCGATGGGTGGCGACACCGCCTTCATTCCGGGACATGGGCAAATGTCGACCTTTGCCCGCGAGCGCGCCGGCAATCCGTTCGTCGCCGATCGAGTGCTGGCAGCTTCGTGAAGCGCTTGCGTCATTCCGGCTTTTCGCTATAGGGCGCACTCGTTCGCGACGATCCGGCCGCCGCCTTGGGACTTGTTCCTATGAGCTGGGCGAGGTGAGTCGCCATTTTTTTGGTAATTAGAGCACAGGTGCCGCAATGGCCGTCCCCAAGAGAAAAACTTCGCCTTCGAAGCGCAACATGCGCCGCAGCCATCATGCGCTGAGCCCGGCCAGCTTCCAGGAATGCCCGAATTGCGGCGAACTCAAGCGGCCGCACAATCTGTGCGCCGCGTGCGGCCATTATCACGGCCGTGAGATCATCTCGACGGAATCCTGAGCGAAATCGTGGGCGAGGGGCCTAAGCCCGTGACCGCCAGCCCGCGCATTGCCATTGACGCCATGGGTGGTGACATCGGCCCGGCGACGATTGTCGCCGGAATGGCCCGTGCCCGCCGCAAGAATAGCGCGCTGCAGTTCGAGCTGTATGGCGACAAGAAGGCGATCAAACCCGAGCTCGCCAAGCACGGCAATCTGGCCGACGGGGTCACCATTCATCACACCACCGACTGGATCGAGGCCAGCGAAAAGCCGAGCCAGGCGATCCGCCGCGCCAAGACCACGTCGATGGGCATGGCGATCAATGCGGTCAAGGAAGGCCGGGCTGAGGCGGCGCTTTCGGCGGGCAATACCGGCGCACTGATGGCGATGTCCAAGCTTGCCTTGCGCACCATGCCGGGGATCGATCGGCCCGCCCTGGCTGCGTTGCTGCCGACGCTTGGCGACAATGACCTCGTCATGCTCGACCTCGGCGCCAACACCGAATGCGACGCGCAGAATCTGGTCCAGTTTGCGGTGATGGGCGCGGCTTATGCCCGGACCGCGCTGTCGATCAACAGGCCGCGGGTCAAATTGCTCAACATCGGCACCGAGGAATTGAAGGGTACCGGCGAACTCAAGGAAGCCGCCGCTTTGCTGCGCGAGGCCGATTATCTGCCGTTCAGCTTCACCGGCTTCACCGAGGGCGACCAATTGTCGCGCGGCGCGGTCGATGTGGTGGTGACCGACGGTTTTTCGGGCAATATCGCGCTCAAGACGGCCGAGGGTACCGCCCGCTTCGTCACCGATTTGCTGCGCCGCGCCTTCACCAGTTCGTTGCGCTCCAAGGCCGGTTTCGCTTTGTCGCGGCCGGCGCTGCACATGCTCAAGACCCATCTCGATCCCAATAATCACAACGGTGCGGTGTTCCTCGGCCTCAACGGGCTGGTGGTGAAGAGCCACGGCAGCGCCACTCCTAAGGGCGTCGCCAATGCGATCGGGGTCACCGCGCGGATGATCGCCAACGACATCACCCGCAAGATCGGTGACGATCTCGACAATTTCCGCGCCCACGCTTTCAGCAACGGTCCGGCCGAATGACCCGCCGTTCGGTCATCGCCGGGGTCGGCTCGGCGCTCCCAAAGCGCTGCGTGACCAATGCCGAACTGGCCGAGACGGTCGACACCAATGACGAGTGGATTGTCGAGCGGACCGGGATTCGCAGCCGCTATATCGCCGACGACAGCGAGACTACCGCCAGCCTCGCCACGGAGGCCTGTCGCCGCGCGCTCGACCATGCAGGGATTGACGCCAGCTCGGTCGGGTTGATCGTTCTGGCCACCGCGACCCCCGACCAGACCTTTCCCTCGTCGGCGACCAAGGTCCAGGCCACGCTCGGGATCAACGATTGCATCGCGTTCGACGTCCATGCCGTGTGCACCGGCTTTCTCTACGCGCTCAGCGTCGCCGATTCGATGCTCCGGACGGGCGCCGCCGACACCGCGCTGGTGATCGGCGCCGAGACCTTCAGCCGGATCGTCGACTGGGACGATCGCGGAACCTGCGTATTGTTCGGCGACGGGGCCGGCGCGCTGGTCCTCCGCGCCGAAGATGGCGACCGGGGAATTCTTGCGACTCGGCTTCACGCCGACGGCCGCCACAATGACTTGCTCTATGTCGATGGGGGCCCCTCCACCACTGGCACGGTCGGCAAATTGCGCATGAAGGGCCGCGAGGTCTTTCGCCACGCGGTCAAAAATCTCGCCGACGTGCTCAACGAAGTGCTGGCCGCCGCCGGTCTTGAGTCAGCCGACGTCGACTGGGTTGTCCCCCACCAGGCTAATGCCCGAATTCTCGACGCCACCGCAAGAAAGCTTGGTTTACCGCCCGAAAAGGTGGTGGTGACGGTCGACCGCCACGCCAACACTTCGGCAGCGTCGGTGCCGTTGGCGCTGGACACCGCGGTTCGCGATGGCCGGATCAAGCGCGGCGATCTGATTGTGCTCGAGGCGATGGGCGGCGGATTCACCTGGGGCGCGGCGGTCGTACGCTATTAACAGGCTTGCGATTCAGTCGGATTGCCGTCGCGCATGTTTTTGGTTACGCTGCGAAATGCACGGCGGGGGCGCCCGCGCATGGAGGGGAAGACAATGGCGGATGCGGGTATCGCTCGACAAGACGGAGTCCACATGGCGACTCTGACCAGGGCCGACCTTTCGGACACCGTCCACCGCAAGCTCGGCCTGTCACGCGCGGAGAGCGCGAACATGGTCGAACGGATGCTCTTTCACATGTGTCATTCGCTGGCTGACGGTCACAATGTCAAGATTTCGGGCTTCGGCAGCTTCATCCTGCGCGACAAGGGTGAGCGAGTCGGCCGTAACCCCAAGACCGGCATCGAGGTGCCGATCGCGCCGCGCCGAGTCATGACCTTCCGCGCCAGCCAGATCATGCGCGACAAGGTCGCGAAATAGGAAGCGTGGCTTCCGCCAAGGACCCGGGTGCGTTCAAGACGATCGGCGAATTGTCCGAAGAGCTTGGTGTCGCCCAGCACATCCTGCGTTACTGGGAAAGCAAGTTTCCCCAGCTGAGACCCCTCCAGCGCGCCGGCAATCGTCGTTATTACCGCCCCGCCGATGCCGATCTTGCGCGCCGGATCCACGAATTGCTGGCCAACCAAGGCTACACCATTCGCGGTGTCCAGAAATTGCTTGGCGCCAAGGCCGAAGCACCCGCCGAAGCATCGCCCGCCATCCCGATGGCGCCGCCGCCCGCACCCGAAACGCCGGCGGTCCTGGCCTCATCGGTCGATTTCGAACGGCTGGTCGGCCTCCGCGACAAATTGGTCGCCGCGCTCGGCGAGTAACGGCGCGGGCGGCCCTCCGCCGCTAATCGAGGCCCTTGGGCCTGACGAAGCGAACTAGCTGGCCGCCGCTTTCTCCAACATCCCGCCAGTGATCGACCGGCAGTTCAATTTCCGCAAGCGCCGCCGTCGGCATCTTATCGACTTCAGTGTCCGTAAGCCGGGCGGCAAGCTGCTCGAAGCCGGGATTATGGCCAACGAGCAGCAGGCTGCCGACCTGGTCATCGGTCGAACGGACGATGCCTAGCAGCGCCTCTGTCGATGCTTCGTAGATCCGCGGATCGAACCGCGGTGAAAGCCCGGCCACGCCTTCCACCGTTTCGACCACGCGTTGCGCCGGGCTGGCCAGCACCAGGTCGAACGTCAGATTGAGGTCGCGAATTTTCTGGCCCATGCGCGCGGCGTCGGCGCGGCCGCGATCATCGAGAGTTCGATCGAAATCAGCGCCGGTTGGTGAATCCCGTTCCGATTTGGCATGGCGCAACAGAGTAAGCCTTTTCATGGCTCGGTTCCCATCGTGATCGGCTGAGAGACGGCGGAGGCGCCGAATAGTTTCACTCTTACCCGTTCCAGCGCTGCATCCAACGGCACCCGCGACACCTGCACTTCGGGTGGAAATGCGCTGAGCAGGCGCGACGGGAAGGCGCTCGACAGGACCACGAATAGGCCCCGGTCGCCTTCGCGGCGAATGAGCCGGCCGAACGCCTGCGCCAGCCGCGCCTTGACCATCCGGTCGTCATAGGCCGCCCCGCCATTCGCCAGCCGCCGCGCCGCGTGAAGCACCGTCGGCCGCGGCCACGGCACTCGCTCCATCACCACCAGCCGAAGCGAATCGCCCGGGACATCGACCCCGTCGCGCAGGGCGTCGGTGCCGAGCAGCGAGGCCTTGGGATCGTCGCGGAAGATATCGACCAGGGTCCCGGTATCGATCGGGTCCACATGCTGGGCAAGCAACGGCAGCCCGGCCCGAGCCAGCCGGTCGGCGATCCGGGCGTGGACCGCGCGCAACCGCTGGATTGCGGTAAACAGCCCCAAGGTGCCGCCGCCTGCCGCCTCGATCAGCCGGGCATAGGCCCCCGAAAGCGCTGCAATGTCGCCACGCATTATGTCGGTGACGATCAGCACCTCCGCCTGCGCGACATAATCGAACGGGCTCTCGGCCTCGAAATGAGTCGCGACCCGCGCCAGGTGAAGCGCCCCGGTACGCGCTTCGGCGGCCGGCCAGCCCTCGCCCCCGCGCAAGGTGGCCGAGGTCACCAGCACCCCGTGCGCCGGCTTCAGCACCGCTTTGGCGAACGGCCGCGTCGGATCGAGCCAGTGGCGCCTGAGGCCAACATCATATTCGCGCCCCTCGACCCGTTCGATCGCCAGCCAATCGACGAAATCCTCATCGACCGCCCCGCCGATCCGCCCCAGCAGGGCGATCCAGGCGGCAAGCGTGTCGCGCCGCCAGCTTAGGCCGCCGAGCGCCCCCTCGACCCGCGCCCGGGCCTGGGAGTCGAGCCAGTCCGGGGCGTCTTCGAGGATCGCTTCCAGCCGCCGGGTCAGCGCGGCAAGCGGCTTGGCCAACGCCTCGAGCGCTTCCATCGCCGCCGCCGCCGCGTCGATCAGCGCCCCGTCGGGGTCGGCCAGCTCGGTCTCGAGTCCGTAGCCCGCTTCCTGCGCCTTGGCCCGGGCATAGACGGTGCCGCGCGCCTGGTGGAGCAACCGCTCGACCGGCCCAAACGGGTCACCCTCCTGCAATCGCGCAATCCAGCCGTCGGACGGCAGCGCCCGCGCCGCCTCGACCGCCGCATCGAGCGCCTGGTTGCCAGCCTCGTCATAGCTGCACACGTCCAGAAGCCTTGCTGCCAAGCCGCGTCTGCGGCCCCGGGATTTCCCCTCGGGCCCGACGATCCAGCGCCGCATTTCGATCGCTTCCTGCCCGGTCAGCGCCACCGAAAAGGTCGAATCGGCGGCGTCGAACAGATGATGGCCCTCGTCGAACAGGATTCGGGTCGGTGCATCGGGCCGCCCGCGCGCGGCATTGACCATCACCAGGGCATGATTGGCGATGACGAGGTCGGCTTCGCGCCCGGCCCGTTCGGCGCGCTCGATGAAGCATTTTCGGTAATGCGGGCAGCCGGCATAGACGCATTCGCCGCGCCGGTCGGTCAGCGCGGTGGCGCCGGCGCGGCGGAACAGGCTCGGCAGCCAGCCGGGCAAGTCGCCGCCGACCATGTCGCCATCCTTGCTATACGCCGCCCACCGCCCGACCAGATGCGCCAGGATTGCCGCCCGCCCCGCGAACGCGCCCTGCATCGCATCCTCGAGGTTCAAGAGGCACAGGTAATTTTCGCGTCCCTTGCGGATCACGATCTTCGACTTTCGCTCCGCCGCATCGGGGAACAGTTTATGCCCCTCGGCGTCGAGTTGGCGCTGCAGCGCCTTGGTGAAGGTCGACACCCACACCGTCCCTCCGGCGCGCTCCGACCACAAGGCAGCGGGGGCGAGATAGGCCAAGGTCTTGCCGATCCCCGTCCCCGCTTCGGCGAGCAGCATGTTGGGCTCCCCCGCCGCTTGCCGCGCAGCGAACAGCTTGGCGGTTGCGGCCGCCATCGCCCGCTGGCCGAGACGCGGCTCGGCGTTCGCGCCGGTCAGCTCGGCCAGCTTGGCCTCCGACTCGGGCCCGGAAATGGTGACCGTCCGCGGCGGCGGGCGGTCGGCTTGTTCGTCCCATTGGGGCAGCCGAGCGAACAAGATTCGTTCGCCACGGTCAGGCTTGGCGACCCGGTCCGACACAAATGGCGCCCACGACCAGCCGAGCCGCTGCAGCGTGCCATTGACGGTCCACGCCCCCTCGCGCTCGGGCCAGGCGGCTTCGCTTATCCGGTCGAGCAGAGCAGCGGCGATGCCCAGCAAAGCCGCCGCCGAATCGCGTTCGTCAGCGGGCGGATCGATCCCCACCGCGCGGCACATGCCCGCCACGGTCGGCACCGCGAACCGCGCCGGATGGACGAAGGCGAACAATTCGAGCAGGTCGAGCCCCGACACTTCGGCGGTGCCCAGCCGCTGCCCGACCAAGGGCGCGTTGAGCAGCACGTGCGGAGTCTCCGCCAGCCGCCGGATCGCCTCGCTGCGCGATGCCTCGCGCACCTCGCCCCCAATGACTTTGGCGCCCGCGATCCAGATTCCGGCATGGGTTGCATGGAGCGCGGGAAGGGGCAAAGGAGCGGCCACGGCGAACAGCTTTGGACATGCGAGAACGAAAGGGCAACAGTTGAGCGACGACGCAATCCGCACTGCGGCCCTGACGAGCAAGGCTTGGCCCTATGAGGAAGCGCGCAAGCTGATCAAGCGCTGGCCTGATGGCAAGCCAAATGGCGAGGCGATATTGTTCGAAACCGGCTATGGCCCCTCGGGCCTGCCGCACATGGGCACCTTCGTCGAAGTGCTGCGCACCACCATGGTCCGCCACGCCTATGAGGAGCTGACCGGCGGCGCGCCGACCCGCCTCATCGCATTCAGCGACGACATGGACGGTCTCCGCAAGGTGCCCGACAATGTCCCCCAGCAGGCGATGCTCGAAGCGCATCTGGGCCAGCCGCTGACCAGTGTTCCCGACCCCTTCGGCACCCACGACAGCTTTGCCGCCCACAACAATGCGAGGCTCCGCCACTTCCTCGACCGCTTCGGCTTCGATTATGAATTCGCCTCCTCGACCGAGCTTTATGCAAGCGGCCGCTTCGACGACACGATCCGTGCGATCCTCGTCCACTGGGACGCCATTCTCGGCGTGATGCTCCCGACGCTTGGGCAAGAACGCCGCCTGACCTACTCGCCGATCCTCCCCCTTTCCCCCGCCAGTGGCCGCGTCCTCCAGGTCCCGGTGCGCGTGGTCGACGCCGCGGCCGGCACCATCGCCTTCACCGACGAGGATGGCGCCGACATCAACCAGTCCGCGCTCGGCGGCCATTCCAAGCTGCAATGGAAGGTCGACTGGGCGATGCGCTGGGTCGCATTGGGGGTCGATTATGAAATGGCCGGCAAGGATCTGATCGATTCGACCATCCAGTCGGGCAAGATCGCGCGCATCCTCGGCGCCCGCCCGCCCGAGGGGTTCAATTACGAGATGTTCCTCGACGAGAAGGGCGAGAAAATCTCCAAGTCGAAGGGCAATGGCCTCAGCCTCGAGCAATGGCTGACCTATGGCAGCGAGGAGAGCCTGGCATTCTTCGCCTATCGCGAACCGCGCAAGGCCAAGAGCCTGCACATCGGCGTCATCCCCCGCGCGGTCGACGATTATCTCCAGTTCCGCGGCAATTATGCGGCGCAAGCCATCGAGCAGAAGCTCGGCAATCCGGTCCACCACATCCACGCCGGCAAGGTGCCGGACGTGGGCCTCCCGCTGACTTATGGCCTGTTGCTCAACCTCGCCTCGCTCCCCGGCGTGAGCGACAAGGAAACCGCCTGGAAGTTCGTCCAGCGCTACGCCCCCGGCACCGCGCCCGACACGGACCCCGAGCTCGACAACCTCATCGGCCTTGCGGTCAATTATGCCCGCGATTTCGTCGCCCCGACGCTGCAGCGCCGCGCCCCGGTCGGCCATGAGATCGATGCGCTCAAGGAACTCGACGAAGTCCTCGCGAAGCTCGACCCAGCCACCCCCGGCGACGAAATCCAGAATCTCGTGTTCGAGATCGGCAAGCACCACCCGTTCGAGAGCCTGCGCGACTGGTTCCAGGCGCTCTACGAAACGCTTCTGGGATCAAGCCAGGGCCCCCGAATGGGCAGCTTCATCGCCCTCTACGGCATCGACAACAGCCGTCGCTTGATCGCCGAGGCGCTGGCGACCGGCAATTAGGCCTCAGCTTATCGCTTCGCCCAAGTCGGGCCACTTGGCGTTGGACGCTGATCACGCCATTCGACGAACAGGGGCGCAAGTTCCGTTGGCAGGTCCGCTTCAAATTCATCGCCCAAAGCAAATTGCGGCATGGCCAGATAGACCGCGTTCAGCAGCGCGATCCCCTGCCGCTCGTCTTTTGGCCGCTTGAGCGGGTTGCGCCCGAGCTTCCTCGACAACCATAATTTGTGCAGTGCGAACCAGCGCGGATCGGGCACATACAGGCGAGCGGGTGATGAATCACGGCACACCACGACATGATCGACCGGCGTTCCCTTGAGCAGCCATTCCTGCTCCGGCAACGCTACGGGGCGAGGTTGATCGGCCCGTGCCATCCCCTGCGCATTCGAAGGCGCAACCAGTATTTCCACTTCATAAGCGCGCGCGTTGCGGGCCTGGAACTCGCGTTCGCTATTCAATGTGTAGGTTGAATCCGTCGCCTTCAGCATCGCCCATAACGGACGTTCGCCAGGTTTGGGTGTCGGGTTGGTCCACGCTAGGTCAAAGTCTTGGGTTTCATCAGGTGCATCGCGGATGAAGCCAGCCGCTTCAATCGAGTAAGCGGGCATGGCGTTGGTGCCGATCACCATCAGGTCGGTACCGAGCATGGATCGACGATCGGCCTCGCGAAGCACTTCGCCCGCCCCTGCTGCGATCAGCGGCAGACGCAGCGCGCGATACAAGCGGCAGGATTCGTCCAGCGCGCTCAGCGCCCCGTCGCGACGCTTCTTAAGATCGGACTTCTGGCCTCGATACTGCACGAAGCGAGCCTGATTCTCGTCGTTCATCGGGCCCAGGCTGGTGCCATTCCCACCGCGATCATGGACTTCGTAAAGATACTCCCGACCACCGATATTCTTCTTGCGAAGGTCATAGGGAAGCCGGGCAAGGCCCCGTTCCGCATCCATCCAGCCGCGGTAATATTGCGCCAGGTTCACGAGCGCACGCGCTTGTTCGTCGGAAAATAAATCAACCACGCGCCTTTATCCCACAAATCCGCAAAATTCGAAAGTGTGGGATAAATTGCCTGAAATCAGGCGATTCCTCTACTCGATTTTATCCCGCCTTCTTTGCCGCAATCCATGCATCCACCTTGCGCTCCAGCACCGCCAGCGGCAACGCGCCGCTCATCAGCACCTGGGTGTGGAAATCGCGAATGTCGAACCTGGGCCCGAGCGCTTTCTCGGCCCGGGCGCGCAGCTCGCTGATTTTCAATTGGCCGATCTTGTAGGCCAGCGCCTGCCCGGGGTTCGCGATGTAGCGCTCGGTCTCCGCGGTGGCGTTGCTCAGCCCCCGTGAGCTGTTGTCGAGGATATATTTGATGGTCTGGTCGCGGGTCCATCCCTTGGAATGGATGCCGGTATCGACCACCAGCCGGATCGCGCGGAACAACTGCGAATCGAGATAGCCGAAATATTGGTAGGGGTCGGTGTAGACGCCAAGCTCGCGCCCCAGCGTCTCGGCATACAGCCCCCAGCCCTCGACATAAGCACTATTGCCGCCGAACCGCTGGAATTTGGGCAGCGCCTCATTCTCCTGGGCCAGGCTGATCTGGAAATGATGCCCCGGCGCGCCTTCGTGGAGGTAGAGCGTCTCCATCCCCGGCGTGGTCCGCGACGGCAGATCATAAGCGTTGAAATAGAACACGCCCGCCCGCGATCCGTCAGGCGTCCCCGAATTATAGGATCCGCGTGCTGCGCCTTTCTCGGTCAGCGCCGGTGTCGGACGAATGTCGAGCGGTGCCTTGGGCAAGGTCGCGAACATTTTCGGCAGGGTCGCATCGAGCCTTTTGCCAATCGACACATAACCCTTCTGTAGCGCCTCGCGCGACGTTGGCTTGAACTTGGGGTCGGTGCGAATGTGCTCGAAAAATTCCTTGAGCGTGCCCTTGAACCCGACCTGGGTCTTGACCGCCTCCATTTCGGCCTGGAGCCGCGTCACTTCGGCCAGGCCGATGCGGTGGATCTGGTCGGGCGTAAGCGCGGTCGTGGTGCGCGATTCGACAAGGTAAGCGTAAAGCTCGTCACCGCCGGGCATGCCAGAAAGCCCGACGCTGTCGCGCGCCTTGGGCAGATATTCGGTGGCGATGAAGGTTCTGAGCCGGGTCAGGGCCGGACGGATCTTGGTCGAGATCGACTGGGTGTAGGCGGCCTTCAGCCGCGCTTGGTCGGCGGGCGGGATGTCGGCCGGGAATTTGCCCAGCGGCTTCATGAAGCTGCTGCCCTCGACCCCTTCGGCGAGCATGGCGTCGAGCTGCTCGAGCACATTCGCCATTACCAGCTTCGGCTGGACGACATTGGTCGCCATCCCTTGGCGCATGCGCACCACCGAGCGGTCGAGGATCGCGACATAATCTTCGATCCGGCTGAGGCCGTTGTCATAGTCCTTGACCGTCTTGAACGGCGCGATGCTGTCGCCGCTGCTCAATTGCGCGAAGCGGGTGTGGATGCTTCCGAAATGGTCGAGCGGCCGGACCTCGGTCAGCGCCAGCATGGCGGGCTGGAGCCCGCGCAGGTCGAGCTCGCGCTGCCATTTGAAGACGTCGTAGGAAATCCGTTCGGATGGGCTCAGCGATTCCCGGTCGATCCGGGCCAGCGCCGCCAGCTCCTGCTCGGCGGCGGCGCGCTCGGCGGCATTATATTCATAGGTCAGATAGTCGCCGAGACGGCCGGCATTGCTCGAGTCACCCCGGGACAGCGCTTCCATCGGGTTCCGCTTGAGGCTCGCTTGGTCGCTTGCCTCGAACAGCGCCGCCAGCCGAGTCGACGCAGTTTGTGGCGCGGCTGGCGCAGGCGCCTGAATCGCCATCGACGGAGTGATGGCCAATCCTGCCGCGGCCATCGCCGCCGCGCACAACATCAAACGCTTCATATTGCTCTCCGATCGCCACGACCGACGATTCTGCTTCCAATGTAGGATTTCATTTGCTTGGCTCAACAAACGTGCAGTGCGTCACCGGCTCTTTCTCATTATCAAAACGCCGCTCCGCAGAACTTCCATGGCGACCGCGAACATGTGTGAACATTCGCGGCCTCCTCGCGGCCTTAGGCACCCTTCTTGGCCGCGATCCACGCGTCGATCTTCTTCTCCAGGATCGCCAGTGGAAGCGCGCCGGTCATCAGCACCTGGGCATGGAAATCGCGGATGTCGAATTTGGGCCCGAGCTCATCTTGCGCCTTCTTGCGCAGCCGCTGGATGGTCAACGCACCGATCTTGTAGGCCAGAGCCTGGCTCGGGATGACGATATAGCGCTCGACCTCGGCGGTGGCGTCGGTCTTGCCCATGTCGCTGTTGCTAAGCATGTAGTCGATCGACTGCTGGCGGGTCCAACCCTTGGAGTGGATGCCGGTGTCGACCACCAGGCGCATCGCCCGCAACATTTCGTCCGACAGCGTGCCAAACCGCTGATAGGGATCCTTGAAGAAGCCCATGTCGTAACCGAGCGTCTCCGAATAGAGCGCCCAGCCCTCGACATAAGCGGTGTTCCCGCCAAACCGCATGAACGCCGGAAGCGCGTCATTTTCCTGCGCCAGGCTGATCTGGAAATGATGCCCCGGCGAGCCTTCGTGAAGGTACAGCGTGGTCATTCCCGGCGTCGTCCGCGACGGCAGATCGAAAGCGTTGAAATAAAAGGTGCCGGGCCGCGACGCATCGGGGGTGCCC
>Ga0307505_10001878_pt1 | contig 15770 bp, 13 predicted proteins | sample 23_S_MG_FD_202183 | JGI IMG/M metagenome (GOLD analysis project Ga0307505, IMG submission 202183) | Soil microbial communities from Populus trichocarpa stands in riparian zone in the Pacific Northwest, United States - 23_S | ecosystem: Environmental > Terrestrial > Soil > Riparian zone > Trees...
TGCGAGTCGTATCCGGGGCCGACCGCGCGACCGTTCTCGTCGAGCATCGTGTAGAAGCCGCCGAACGTCATCTGGTCGCTGACCGCGCCGCGGCCGAACTTCTGCGCCATCGCGAGGATGTGCGTCCTCTCCCCGTCGAAGAAGGCGGTCACGCGCGTCGTGTTGACGGTGCCGGGACAGACGGCGGCGAGATCCGGATGCTGACGGATGACCTCTTCGATGAGAAGCTCACCGCGCTCGAGCAGTCCGCCGTGAAAGTCGTCCCAGTCGTCGATCTCGGCGGCGTGATAGCGGTGCACGCCGGTGCCCGCCTGGCCGACCGGCTCCTTCGTCACGATCGTGCCCAGGCGCTGTGCGAGCTCGCGGACGGCATCGGCATTCCCCGGCTCGACGACCATCCACTCGCGATGCAGATGCTCGGCGAAGACCCGATCGAACTCGACCTTGTCCTGGAACACGTGACGGAAGTCGGGGTGGTCGTACTTCTGGGACAGCTGGTTCGACACCGGATGCGTCATGAACGTCGCACGCTCGGCGCGGCTCAGGATCGCGAAGTCGTAGTCGATGTAGTCCTGGAATCCGACCTGACGGAACCCCGCGGACCACAGCATGTCGGCGAGGACCGCCGGCATCCACCTGCCGTGCTGATCCGACGCCTCCTTCGCGCGGACGAACACCGATCCGACGTCGATCCGCCGCGCGCGTCCGGCGAGGTAGCGAAGGCGTGGCGCGAGGCCGAGGCCCTGAGAAGGCATGCGTGCTCCGGGGTGGGGATCGGGGGTCCCGGATAGTCTAGATGCCGTGACTGCGGCGGACCTGGAGCGAGACGCTGCCCCGACCGCCCGGCGCAGCGCTCCCATCGCGCGCATCTCCCGCAGCGCGCTGCGTGACAACGCCGCACTCGCCGCGCGCGCGCTGCCCGCGGGACTGCCGCTGGTCGGCGACGTGCGGGGCGACGCCTGGGGGCACGGCGCGCACGTCGTGGCGGAGGCGCTGCGACACGCCGGCGTCGAACGGCTGCGCGGGGACGACATCACGTCCCCCGAGGCCGCCGTCGCCGGAATCGCGACCACCGCCGAGCCGAACGTCGATCCGCTCACCGTCTACGGCCTTCCCGGCGGCGACCTTGCGGCCCGTCCCGCGCTGCGGCTGTCGGGCGAGGTGCTCGCCACCAAGGCGCTGCGACGCGGCGAAGGCGTCTCGTACGGCTTCACCCATCGCGCTTTCGCCGACACACGCATCGCACTCATCACCGGCGGGTATGCGCAGGGCATCGTCCGCGGACTCGGGAACTCCGCGTCCGTCACGATCGCAGGCATCCCGCACCCCATCGTCGGCCGCGTCGCCATGGACGTGTGCGTCATCGACATCGGCGGCAGCGCGGTGACCAGGGGAGCCGAAGCGGTATACCTCGGCGACCCCGCGCGGGGGGAGCCCGGGATCGCCGACTGGATCACCGCGACCGGCCTCGGGGCGGCCGAGCTGATCGCCGTCGTCGGTCAGCGCGCGTCGCGCGAGTACGTCGCATGACCGTGCTCCGCGTCGACCTCGACGCCTTCTCCGCGAATCTGCGCGCGATCGCGTCCCGCGTGGCGCCCGCCGCCCCCATGCTCGTGGTCAAGGATGACGCCTACGGGCACGGGCTGGCGCCCATCGTCCGGCGGGCGTGGGACGACGGCATCCGCTGGTTCGGCGCCTTCGACGTCGCGACCGGGCGTGCCGTTCGCGCGGAACTCGGCGCCGACCCCCGCGTCTTCGTCTGGGTGGTCGGCACACGCGATGAGGCGGCAGCAGCCGTGGCGGCCGGGCTCGATGTCGGAGTGGGCGACTCCGCGCTCCTCGAAGACATCGCGCACGCCGCTGCGCGTGCCGGCACCGCAGTCCGCGTGCATCTCAAGATCGACTCGGGTCTTCACCGCAACGGCGTTCGGGCGGAGGAGTGGCCTGCATTCGTCGCCCGGGCGGCGGACCTCGAGCGCAACGGTGCGATCGTGGTCGTCGGCGTCTGGAGTCACATCGCAGAGGCGTCCGACGACGAGGACGACGCCGCGCGAGACGTCTTCGACGCAGCATGGTCGAGCGCCCTCGCGGCGGGCCTGCGGCCTTCGCTCCGGCATCTGGCGGCCAGCGCCGCCGCGTTCGCCCGCCCGCAGTTCCGCTACGACCTCGTCCGCGTCGGGGCCTTCGCGTACGGGATCCGATCGGCGGGTGGTCCGGCCGAGGCTGATCTCGGCATCCGTCCCATCGCCGCCCTGCAGAGCGCGGTCCAGACCGTCGGCGCGGGCGCGGCAGCCATCGGGATCGGCGCGCTGGACGGCCTGCCGTCCACGCTCGCGGGGCGCGTCGATGTGGGAACGCCCGCGGGACCTCGGCGGCTGCTTCACGTCGACGCGCATCAGTCGGTCGTCGAAGGGTGGACGGATGCCGCACCCGGCGACCTCGTGACGATCTACGGTCCGCCCGAGACCGGTGCGCCCTCGGCGACGACGCTCGCCGAGGAGATCGACACCATCGGCGAGGAGATCGCACTGCGGGTATCGCCGCTCATTCCGCGCGAGCAGGTCCCGCCGAGCCGGAACTGACGGCCCGTTGGGGGAGGGCCTGCGTCAGACGGCGTCGACCAGGCGCGCCGTCTCGTCGTGCCACGCTGTCGCGATGGCGCGGAGCTTCTCTTCGTACTTGCGGCCGTGGTGGGCGCAGAACAGCAGCTCGCTGCCGTTGACCTCGGCGGCGATGTAGGCCTGGGCGCCGCAGGAGTCGCAGCGGTCCATCGCGGTGAGGCGGTGCTCGAGAACGGTGCGCTGCTCTGTGGGGGTCGATAGCGTGTTCATCTCGGTGCCTCCTCGTAACTGCATAGAACTCCGTTGCGGGTCATGAAATACAACCACGCCTTTGTTTCGAGAATGCCGCGAACCGGTGACATTTCGCTGTCCGCGTACGAGCGTCGCCCGCGACGCGTGTCATCCGGAGCACGTCCGGGGTCGCGGATACTCTTGAGGATTGTGACCGCCGAGTATTCCGCCCACCACCTCCAGGTGCTCGAAGGGCTCGAAGCGGTGCGGAAGCGCCCCGGCATGTACATCGGCTCGACCGACTCGCGCGGCCTCATGCACTGCCTGTGGGAGATCATCGACAACTCCGTCGACGAGGCGCTTGCAGGTCACGGCTCTCGCATCGACATCGTGCTGCACGCCGACGGCAGTGTGGAGGTGCGCGACCGCGCCCGCGGCATCCCCGTCGACATCGAGCCGCGCACCGGACTGTCGGGGGTCGAGGTCGTCTTCACCAAGCTCCACGCCGGCGGCAAGTTCGGCGGCGGCTCCTACGCCGCCTCGGGCGGGCTGCACGGCGTCGGCGCCTCCGTCGTCAACGCGCTCTCGGAGCGCCTGGACGTCGAGGTGGACCGCGGAGGCAAGACCTGGGCGATGTCGTTCCACCGCGGCGAGCCCGGCGTCTTCGCCAATGGCAGCCCCGACTCGGCCTTCACGCCGTTCGAGGAGCGCAGCGTGCTGCGGGTCGCGGGGCGAGCGGCGAAGGGCGTCACCGGCACCCGCATCCGGTACTGGGCGGATCCCCAGATCTTCACGAAGGATGCCGCGTTCACCCTCTCCGAACTGGAGCAGCGCGCACGCCAGACCGCGTTCCTCGTGCCGGGGCTCGAACTCGTCATCCGCGACGAGCGTCCGTCCACGAGTGCGGCGACCGGCTCCGGAACCGGAGAGCCGATCGAGACGAGTTACCGCTACGACGGCGGCATCTCGGAGTTCGCCGAGTTCCTCGCACCCGACGCACCGATCACCGATACCTGGCGCCTGACCGGCTCGGGCACGTTCACGGAGACCGTGCCGGTGCTGCAGCCGTCGGGGACGATGATCCCGACCGAGCTGGAGCGCGAGTGCCAGGTCGATGTCGCGGTGCGCTGGGGGACCGGCTACGAGACGGCGTCGCGATCGTTCGTCAACATCATCGCGACGCCCAAGGGCGGCACCCACCAGCAGGGCTTCGAGGTCGGCCTCATGAAGGTCATCCGCATGCAGGTCGAGCAGAACGCCCGGCGCCTCAAGGTCGGAACCGACAAGCTCGAGAAGGACGACATCCTCGCCGGCCTCACGGCTGTGCTGACCGTCCGCATCCCGGAGCCCCAGTTCGAGGGGCAGACCAAGGAGGTGCTCGGCACGCCCGCGGTGCGCCAGATCGTCGCGAACATCGTGACGCGTGAGCTCACCGCGCGCTTCACCTCGACCAAACGCGACGACAAGGCTCAGACCTCGCTGCTGCTGGACAAGGTCGTCGCCGAGATGAAGGCCCGCATCTCGGCGCGCACCCACAAGGAGACCCAGCGCCGCAAGAACGCGCTGGAGTCGTCGTCGCTGCCCGCGAAGCTCGCCGACTGCCGATCGAACGACGTCTCCGACTCGGAGCTGTTCATCGTCGAGGGCGACTCGGCACTGGGCACCGCCAAGCTCGCGCGCAACAGCGAGTACCAGGCGCTGCTGCCGATTCGCGGCAAGATCCTCAACGTCCAGAAGGCGTCGATCAGCGACATGCTCTCGAACGCCGAGTGCGCCGCGATCATCCAGGTCATCGGCGCCGGCTCCGGCCGGTCCTTCGACCTCGACACCGCCCGCTACGGCAAGGTGATCCTGATGAGCGACGCCGACGTCGACGGCGCGCACATCCGCACGCTCCTGCTCACGCTGTTCTTCCGCTACATGCGTCCGCTCATCGACGACGGGCGGGTCTATGCGGCCGTGCCGCCGCTGCACCGCGTCATCGTCATCAACCCGGGCTCGAAGCCCAACGAGACGATCTACACGTTCAGCGAGCACGAGCTGCACACGCTCCTCGCCAAGCTCACGAAGGCGGGCAGACGCTGGCAGGAGCCCGTCCAGCGCTACAAGGGACTGGGCGAGATGGATGCCGACCAGCTCGCGACGACCACGATGGACCGTGCCGGCCGGACGCTGCGGCGGGTGCGCATGCAGGATGCCGAGGTAGCGGCATCCGTCTTCGAACTCCTCATGGGCAACGACGTGGCGCCCCGCAAGGAGTTCATCATCGAGTCCAGCGCTCGCCTGGACCGCGAGCGCATCGACGCGTGACGCAGCCCCTCGAGCGGTTCCTGAGCCCGTCGAAGGGCAGAGGCCTCCTGGCGACTCAGCGGACGGCGGTGCCGACCGCGGCGATGACGGCGTCGAGCGGCTGACCCGAGGCATCCCGCTTCGCGCCCGACGGCGGGAGACTGCGCGTCGCCCCGTCCGCCGCCACCGCACGCGGATCGCTGCCGACCCAGGCGAGCGCGAGCGTGTCCTCGCCCTTGAGGAAGCGCTGGGCGCGCACGCCGCCGGTCGCGCGGCCCTTGGGCGGGAACTCGGCGAAGTCCGAGACCTTGCCGGTGCCGGCATCCGCACCCGCGAGCGCCTGGGTGCTGCCCGCCACGGTGACGACGACGACCTCGGCTGCTCCGGCCGCGACGGCTCCGAAGCTCACGACGGATTCACCGGCGGCGAGACGGATGCCGGCCATCCCACCCGCGGCCCGGCCCTGCGGGCGAACGGATGACGCCTCGAAGCGCAGCAGTTGAGCGTCGGAGGTGACGAAGACGAGTTCGCTGTCGTCCGGCGCCGGCGCCGCGCCGACAACGCGGTCGCCGGGCTTGAGTGCGATCACCTCGATGTCGTGCTTCGGGCCGAGCTCGGTCGCTGCGACGCGCTTGACGACGCCCTGCGCAGTGCCCAGGGCCACGACGGGGGAGTCGACCAGGGCCACGAGCGCGACGACGTGCTCGTCTTTCGCGAGCGCGAGGTACTGATCCGCGCGCGTGCCGGCGGCCAGCTGCACCGAGTTGCCCGGCACCGAGGGCAGGTCGACCGGAGAGAACCGGATGAGACGCCCCGCGGTGGTCACGGCCGCGAGATCGCCGCGCGTCGTCGTGTCGACCGCAGACCTGATCGCGTCGTGCTTGGAGCGGCGGGTCGGCGCCACGATTCCCTCTCCCGCGACGTCGGCGGCGAGCTCCGCGCGCACCATGCGACCCGTCGCGGAGAGGAACACGCGGCAGGGTGCGTCGGTGATCTGCAGGTCTGCGGCAGCGGCCGCCGCGCGGGAGCGAGGCGCGACCGGACCGCCGTTGAGCAGGACCGTGCGCCGGGGTGTTCCGTAGGTCTCGGCGGCGGCATCCAGCTCGCGCGCGACCTGCGCGCGCAGGAGGACGTCGCTTCCCAGCAGCTCCTCGAGCTCGGCGATCTCGGTCTTCAGCCGGTCGCGCTCGGCCTCGAGCTCGATCCGCGAGAATCTCGTCAGTCGGCGCAGTCGCAGTTCGAGGATGTACTCGGCCTGCGCCTCGGAGAGGTCGAAGACGTCTCTGAGGCGGCCGCGCGCCTGCTCGCCGTCGTCGGACGTGCGGATGACCTGGATGACCTCGTCGATGTCGAGGATCGCGATGAGGAGGCCGTCGACCAGATGCAGGCGCTCCTTCCGGCGCGCGAGGCGGTACTGGCTGCGCCGCGTGACGACCTGGAGGCGGTGCTCGAGGTAGACGCGCAGCAGCTCGCGCAGGCCGAGGGTCTGCGGCTGACCCTCGACCAGCGCGACGTTGTTGATGCTGAAGTTGTCCTCCAGCGGGGTGAGTCGGTAAAGGTGCTCCAGAACGGCCTGCGGGTCGAAGCCGGTCTTGATGCCGATCACCAGGCGCAGGCCGTGGTGGCGATCGGTGAGGTCGGTGACATCGGCGATGCCCTGCAGCTTCTTCGCGGTGACGGCGTCCTTGATCTTGTCGATGATGCGCTCGGGCCCGACGAGGTACGGCAGCTCGGTCACGACGAGCCCGGTGCGGCGAGGGCCGAGCGACTCGATCGCGACCTTGGCGCGCGTGCGGAAGCTGCCCCGGCCGTTCGTGTAGGCGTCCTTGATGCCGTCGAGACCGACGATGATGCCGCCCGAGGGCAGGTCGGGACCGGGGACGAACTCCATGAGTTCTTCGACAGTGGCGTCGGGGTGGTCGAGCAGATGGATCGCGGCGCCCACGACCTCGATGAGGTTGTGCGGCGCCATGTTCGTGGCCATGCCGACCGCGATGCCCGTCGTGCCGTTCACGAGCAGGTTCGGGAACGCGGCGGGCAGCACCTCGGGCTGCTGGAACTGTCCGTCGTAGTTCGGGATGAAGTCGACGACGTCCTCGTCGAGGTGCTCGGTGAGCGCGAGGGCCGCCGGCGCCAGCCGGGCCTCGGTGTAGCGGGGAGCGGCGGGACCGTCGTCGAGCGAGCCGAAGTTGCCGTGGCCGTCGACGAGCGGCACGCGCAGCGAGAACGGCTGTGCGAGCCGCACGAGCGCGTCGTAGATGGGGGCATCGCCGTGGGGGTGGAGCTTGCCCATCACCTCGCCGACGACACGGGCGCTCTTGACGTGCCCGCGGTCAGGCCGCAGCCCCATGTCGGCCATCTGGTAGAGGATGCGCCGCTGCACGGGCTTCAGGCCGTCGCGGGCGTCCGGGAGAGCGCGCGAATAGATGACCGAGTAGGCGTACTCGAGGAACGACCCCTGCATCTCGGTCGAGACGTCGACGTCTTCGATACGTCCTTCGTCGGCGGGAGGGGAGTCGGAGCGGGATGCGGGCATGACGATGAGGCCTCGGGTGACGGCGGTGCGGCAGGGGCCTCCCGCGGGTATGCGAGACTGGCCCGGATGTCCCTCAGCCTACCCGCGGACCCGCCCCGGGCCCGGAGCCTCACCGGTGTCGTGCCGCAGATGATGGCGGCCCTGGACGGGCGTTCGGACTGGTTCGCGCCTGCGACGAGCGCGATCGTGCTGCTGCTGGACGGGGTCGGCTCGCAGAACCTCGCAGCGCGCGCCGGACACGCCCGGTTCCTCGCCCAGGCGTCCTCGAAGAACGATGTCGCCCGCACCGTCTTCCCCTCGACGACGGCGTCGGCGCTGACGAGTCTGCTCACCGGCACCGCGCCCGGCGCGCACGGGCTCGTCGGCTATCGCGCGCGGATACCCGGCACCGATGACGTGATCAACCAGCTCCGCGGCTGGGACACCGACGGACTGCCGCTGGAGTGGCAGCGTGCGACACCGCTCACGACCACGCGCCCGAGCTTCGCGGTGACGAAGACGGAGTACGCCGGCACCGGCTTCACGGCCGCGACGCTCGCCGGCGCGGAGTTCCATGGCGCGGACGATCTGACCGAGCGCGTCGAGCTCGCGGCGGACCTGGCCGCGCGGCATCCGGGGTCCTTCGTCTATCTGTACGTGCCCGATCTCGACGCGATCGGCCACAAGCACGGGTGGCAGTCGGACGAGTGGGTGGCGGGTCTCGAGCGAGCGGATGCCGCGGCGCGCGCCCTCGATCGCGCGCTCTCCGCGGGCACCGGCGTGATCGTCACCGCCGACCACGGAATGGTCGATGTGCCCCGGCACCGGCAGGTCCTGCTCAGCGACGGCGACGGACTCGTCGACGGCGTGCACCTCATCGGGGGAGAGCCCCGCATGCTGCACCTGTACGCCGAGCCGGGCGCCGGGGACGACGTTCTGGGTGCGTGGCGGGATGCCGAAGCCGGCCGGTCGTGGGTGCTGTCGCGCGCGGAGGCCGTCGACGCGGGCCTGTTCGGACCGGTCGCGCCCGAGGTGCTCGAGCGGATCGGCGACGTGATCGTCGCCGCGCGGGCCGGCATCGCGTACTACGACGACCGCCTCGCGGACAAGGGTGCGCAGCGGATGATCGGCCAGCACGGCTCGCTGTCGAATGAGGAGCGCATCGTGCCCCTCATTCGGCTGGGCGCCTTCGCCTGAGCGACGCGTCAGCACACTTCGTCTCGTCGCGAAGACCGCGCTGAGCGAGACGACGCGTCCTCGCCCGGCGTTGACCCGGCGTCAATCCTCGGTACGCGCCCCGAACACGATCTCGTCCCACGAGGGCATCGATGTGCGCCCCTTGCGCCGTCCGGCCTCGGCGACCGCGGACGGCTGAGCGTCGTATGCGGGCTCGGCGTCGTAGTCGTCGAGCGGTGCCTCGTCGTATCCGGGCTCGAGGGCGTCGAACAGCGCCACCGGCGCATGGGATCGCACCGCGGAAGCGTCTTCGACCCCGGGCAGCGGCTCGCGCTGCCCGCGACGCCGTCGCAGCGCCTCGAGAAGGTCGGCGGTCTCGGCCGAGGTCGCGACGGTCTCGCTCGACCGCTTGATGGCGGCCTGCTGGACGGCGGGGGCTGCGGGGGCCGGCAGATCCGGCGACTCCAGATCGGCGTCCGGGAGTCGGCGCGGGCCGAAGGCGCCGCTGTCGAATCGCGAGTCGTCCTTCGGCGGTGCCGAGTCCAGCGCCCGCAGACGCGGAATGAGACCCTCCGGGAGCGAACCCTGGCGCGACAGCTGCACGGCGTCGGCGTTCAGCGGCGAGAGGACGCCGCGGCGGGGCTCGAAGCTCCAGCGGGCGTCATGGTCGACCTCGGATGCGGTGAACTCGAGCTTCACGATCCAGCCCGTCGGCTCCTTCCAGCTCGTCCACCGCTCACCGCTCGCGCCTGCCTCGGCGAGCTTCCCGCGCACGGCCGAGCCGAACGTGGGGTGGGCATCGCCCTCGAGCTCGCCGCCGAGCAGCACCGGGACCGCCAGGGCCTGTCCCACGACATGCTCGCGCTCGGCGAGCACCGGGCCCTCGAAGCGGGCGATGTCCTCGACGCGTGCTCCCAGGAGCGCGGCGACCTCCTCGGCCGACAGTCCTGCCCGGATGTGCGCCTGGATCTCGCGCGGGCTCGGGCGATTGCCGACCGGTTCGCCCTCACGCTCGCGGCGCGCCTTGCGGAGCTCGATGCGCAGCACGTCGTCGACGGAGAGGGTGAACCTCTCGCCTGCATCGGTGGCCAGGACGAGCGACTCGTCCTCGGTTCCGATCACCTTGAGCTGTTCCATGCGAACGCCCCTCCGATCCTGCGTGTGCGCCCATGTTCGCACGCGCCGTCCCGGGGAACGGGAATATCGCGCGCGTGCCGCGAGTTTCAAGGCAGGCACCCACGAGCGAACCCAGAGCCCGCACCGACCGCTCACCGAGCAGAGCACCGCTTCGCGCATTTGCGTAAACGCGGACAGTCGTGCAAACTATGGCCGCTCCACAGGGCGATTGCACCCCGAGATTCCCGGAAGTTGAGACGTTCACGCATGGCCACCGATTACGACGCCCCCCGCAAGACCGAAGACGACAGCGAGTCGATCGAGGCTCTCAAGGAGCGCGTGCCCGACAAGCTGTCGGGCTCGGTCGATGTGGAGGACGCCGACAACCCCTCGGGCTTCGAGCTGCCGGGCGCGGACCTGTCCGACCTGGAGCTCGATGTCGTCGTTCTTCCGCCGCAGGAGGATGAGTTCACCTGCTCGAACTGCTTCCTCGTGAAGCACCGCTCGCAGCTCGATCACGACACCAAGAGCGGACCTATCTGCCGGGAGTGCGCGGCGTAGCCTGCGCACGACCCGCCGACTGCGCCTGTCGCAGCGCCGCGACGAGTCTGTCGGGCGTGCGCGACGAGATGACCCACACCGGGGTCGGATCGTCTCGATCGATGACCGGTATCACCGCGATTCCGTCGATGCCGCCACGGATCACATGCCACGAGCGCGGATCGAGTCCCGGTCCGCGCGCGTGCCGCGCCGGGTCGCCCGTGAACGCCACCGGGTCGCCGAGGTGCTCGACGCCGATGCGGGCGCGGCCGGCGCACAGGGTCCCGTCCCGCAGGTCGACGACGGGCGACGCGGCGACCAGGAGCGCGATCACCGCCAGGGCGACGACGCCTCCGACGACGAGAGCGAGCGTCGTGTCGAGGGGCGCGAGCACGAGGCCCGCCATGGGCCCTGCCAGCGCGGCGCTCACGAGCACCCACAGCGAAGGCCCGAGCCGCTCCCGGTACTCGGGGCCGATGCCGACACTGCGCGCTGACTTCTGCATTACCCTCGATGGGTGACTGAAACGGTGGACGTTCTCATTATCGCCCCCGACGTTCCGAGCTACGCGCACCCGGGTGATGCCGGAGCCGATCTCGTCGCGGCGGAGGCGGTGCGCCTCGAGCCCGGGCATCGCGCCCTGGTGGGCACGGGCGTCCGCATCGCCCTGCCCGAGGGATATGCCGCGTTCGTGGTGCCCCGCAGCGGTCTGGCCTCCAAGCACGGCATCACCGTCGTGAACGCGCCGGGCACCGTCGACGCGGGGTATCGCGGCGAGATCAAGGTCACCCTGCTCAACACCGATGCGGAGTCCGCGTACGACATCGCGGTCGGCGACCGCATCGCGCAGCTCATCGTCATGCCCGTGCCCCGGGCTCGATTCATCCCGGTCGACACCCTGCCCGACAGCGTCCGCGGCGACGGCGGTTTCGGCTCGACCGGCTACAAGAAGGACGGAATCCTCTCATGACCGACCCCACCCCCGCAGACGCGGCGAGCGAGGCGACGGCACTTCCCGATCGAGCCGCCGTCGGTCCGTTCGACGAGTCCGAGGCCAACCCGGTCCGCCCCTACATCGATCTCGGCGGGATCAAGATCCTCCCGCGCGAGGGACTCAACCTGCGCCTCGAAGTCGAGGAGCAGACAAAGCGCATCGTCGCCGTCGGACTGGACTACGCGGGCTCGACCCTCCAAGTGCAGCCGTTCGCCGCACCGCGGTCCACCGGGCTCTGGGAAGAGACGCGCGAGCAGATACGCGGCCAGATCCGCCAGCAGGGGGGCCGCGTGGAGGAACGCGAGGGACCGCTCGGTCCCGAACTGCTGGCCGAGGTGCCGGTCGTCGCCGGAGCCGACGGAGCGGCAGGCAAGCGCCTCGCACGGTTCGTCGGAGTCGACGGGCCGCGGTGGTTCCTGCGCGGTGTGATCGGCGGCGCCGCGACGGCGGACGTCGAGGCCGCGGCGAAGGTGGAGGACCTCTTCCGCTCCATCGTCGTCGTGCGCGGCGGGTCGCCGATGCCGCCGCGCGATCTCATCCCGCTGCGGATGCCCGCCACACCGGGTGCTGCGTGAGCGACGATCCTCGTCCCGACACGCCCGACGAGCCGGCGTCGGCCTCCGAGCTCCTCGGCGCGGCACTAGGCGACGCCGCGCGCCGCGCCGGACTCGACCCCGCCGAGGGCACGACGACCGGCCACGTCGTCTGGCATGCGATGGGTGGATGGCGCGGCATCCTGGAATCCGTCCTGCCAAGTCTCGCGTTCCTGCTCATCTACACCGTCTGGCACGACCTCGTCGTGGCCCTGGTGATCTCGGTCGGCCTGGCCGGGGTGTTCACGCTCGTGCGTCTGGCGACGAAGTCGCCGCCGAGCGCCGCGATCGGCGGTCTCATCGCGACCGTGGCCGCCGCCGCGCTCGCCCTGTGGACGGGACGCGCGCAGGACAACTTCATCTGGGGGTTCGTCACCAACAGCGCCTACGGCACGGCGTTCCTGGTATCGGCGCTCATCGGCTGGCCGCTCATCGGCCTCGCGGTCGGCTTCCTGATGGGGGAGGGCACCCGCTGGCGGGCTGACAAGCGCAAGCGTCGCGTCTTCTTCTGGCTGTCCATCGCGTGGGCCGGGCTCTTCTTCGCACGCCTCGCCGTCCAGCTGCCGCTGTACTTCGCCGCGAACGCGGCAGAAGTGGGCTCAGCCGACCAGATCGCCCTCACGACGGCACTCGGCACGACGAAGCTGATCATGGGTCTGCCGCTGTTCGCGCCCATGGTCGCGGTGACGTGGCTCGCAGTGCGGGCACTCTATCCACCCAACCCGAAGTGATACATTTATCTTGATATCAAGATAAATTGCCTCCCTCCGGTGTTAGGCGAACCTCACTAGCCGAGGTTTTGCGACGGGGGGAAGATGGGAAGGACGGAGCCCGCGCGCTCCGCGCCCGCGCCGACGAAGGAGACAGACGTGTCCACAGTTGACAGCTTCGGTGCCAAGAGCACCCTGACGGTCGGCAGCACCGACTACGAGATCTTCCGCATCGACACTGTCGCCGGCTACGAGAGACTCCCGTTCAGCCTCAAGGTGCTGCTCGAGAACCTCCTGCGCACCGAAGACGGCGCAAACGTCACCAAGGCGCAGATCGAGGCGCTGGGCTCGTGGGATCCGGATGCCGAGCCCGACACCGAGATCCAGTTCACTCCGGCCCGCGTGGTGATGCAGGATTTCACGGGCGTCCCCTGCATCGTCGACCTCGCCACCATGCGCGAGGCGGTCACGGCGCTCGGCGGCGATGCGACGAAGATCAACCCGCTCTCGCCGGCCGAGATGGTGATCGACCACTCCGTCATCGCCGACCTCTTCGGCACCGAGAACGCCCTCGAGCGCAATGTGGAGATCGAGTACGAGCGCAACGGCGAGCGCTACCAGTTCCTCCGCTGGGGCCAGACCGCGTTCGACGACTTCAAGGTCGTCCCGCCGGGCACCGGCATCGTCCACCAGGTCAACATCGAGCACCTCGCGAAGGTCATCTACGACCGTGAGGTAGGTGGCGTCCTGCGGGCCTACCCCGACACCTGCGTCGGCACCGACTCGCACACCACGATGGTCAACGGCCTGGGCGTGCTCGGCTGGGGCGTCGGCGGCATCGAGGCCGAGGCCGCGATGCTCGGCCAGCCCGTCTCGATGCTCATCCCGCGCGTGGTCGGCTTCAAGCTCACGGGCGAGATCCCCGCCGCCGTCACGGCGACCGACGTCGTGCTCACGATCACCGACATGCTCCGCAAGCACGGCGTCGTCGGCAAGTTCGTGGAGTTCTACGGCGCGGGCGTGGCGTCGGTGCCGCTGGCGAACCGCGCCACCATCGGCAACATGAGCCCCGAGTTCGGCTCGACCGCCGCGATATTCCCGATCGACGACGTCACCCTGGACTACCTGCGTCTCACCGGCCGAGACGAGCAGACCGTCGCCCTCGTCGAGGCGTACGCCAAGGAGCAGACGCTGTGGCACGACGCGGGCGCCGAGCCGACCTTCAGCGAGTACATGGAGCTCGACCTCTCGACGGTCGTCCCGTCGATCGCCGGGCCGAAGCGCCCGCAGGACCGCATCCTGCTGTCGGAGTCCAAGGCGCAGTTCGCGCGCGACATCCTCAACTACGCGGCCCCGTCGATCTCGCACGACATGGTCGACCTCGAGTCCAAGCACTCCTTCCCCGCGTCCGATCCCGGCGGCGCACCCGGCGACGAAGAGCCCGAGACCCGTGAGGTGCACATCAACAGCGGCGCCCCCGCCGCGGCATCCAAGCCCGTCAAGATCACCCCGCCCGACGGAGTGCCCTACATCCTCGACAACGGCGCGGTGACGCTCGCAGCCATCACGTCCTGCACCAACACCTCGAACCCGTCGGTCATGATCGCGGCGGGCCTGCTGGCGCGCAAGGCGGGGGAGAAGGGCCTCAAGCAGAAGCCGTGGGTCAAGACCACGCTCGGCCCCGGCTCGAAGGTCGTCACCGACTACTACGAGAAGTCGGGCCTGGACAAGGACCTCGAGAACCTCGGCTTCTTCACCGTCGGCTACGGCTGCACGATCTGCATCGGCAACTCGGGTCCCCTCATCGAAGAGGTCTCGGCCGCGGTCAACGACCACGACCTCGCCGTGACGGCCGTGCTGTCGGGCAACCGCAACTTCGAGGGACGCATCAGCCCCGACGTGAAGATGAACTACCTCGCCTCGCCGCCACTCGTGGTCGCATACGCGCTCGCGGGGTCGATGAACTTCGACTTCGAGACCGACGCGCTCGGCAAGGACCTCGACGGCAACGAGGTGTTCCTCCGGGACATCTGGCCAGCGCCCGACGAAGTGCAGCAGGTGATCGACTCGTCGATCTCGCGCGAGCAGTTCATCCGGCAGTACGCCACCGTGTTCGACGGCGACGAGCGCTGGAAGAACCTCCCGACGCCCACCGGCCCGATCTTCGAATGGGATGCCGACTCGACCTACGTGCGGAAGGCACCGTACTTCGACGGAATGACGATGGAGCTCACGCCGGTCTCCGACATCACGGGCGCGCGCGTCATGGCGACGCTCGGCGACTCGGTCACGACCGACCACATCTCGCCCGCCGGCAACATCAAGGCCGCCACACCGGCCGCGAAGTACCTCGAGGAGCACGGGGTCCGCCAGAAGGACTTCAACTCCTTCGGCTCGCGCCGCGGCAACCACGAGGTCATGATCCGCGGCACGTTCGCGAACATCCGGCTGAAGAACGCTCTCGTCAGCGCCGTCAACGACGGAGCGGTCGTCGAGGGCGGGTACACCCGTGACTTCACGCAGCCGGGCGGTCCCCAGTCGTTCATCTACGACGCGTGCCAGAACTACCAGGCCGAGGGCACGCCGCTGGTGATCTTCGGCGGCAAGGAGTACGGCTCAGGGTCGTCGCGCGACTGGGCGGCCAAGGGCACCAGCCTGCTGGGCGTCAAGGCCGTGATCACCGAGAGCTTCGAGCGCATCCACCGATCCAACCTCATCGGCATGGGCGTCGTTCCGCTGCAGTTCCCCGCGGGCAAGAGCTGGGAGTCGCTCGGCCTCGACGGCACCGAGATCGTGTCGATCACGGGCCTCGAGCAGCTGAACGAGGGCGTCACCCCGAAGACGGTGCGGGTCACTGCGGCGCCGAGCGAGTTCTCCGCGCCGGGCAAGGAGACGATCGAGTTCGACGCCGTCGTCCGGATCGACACGCCCGGCGAGGCGGACTACTACCGCAACGGCGGGATTCTGCAGTACGTGCTGCGCTCGCTGGTCTGACGGCTGTCGCGGAGGGACCGGGGTCTCCCGGTCCCTCCGCCATGCCGCGGG
>Ga0307505_10001879_pt1 | contig 15754 bp, 14 predicted proteins | sample 23_S_MG_FD_202183 | JGI IMG/M metagenome (GOLD analysis project Ga0307505, IMG submission 202183) | Soil microbial communities from Populus trichocarpa stands in riparian zone in the Pacific Northwest, United States - 23_S | ecosystem: Environmental > Terrestrial > Soil > Riparian zone > Trees...
GCCAAATTGCCCATTGCGCAGGCTCGGCTCAAGCCCTCTCAGGAGGTGCAGTCACCATTGAGTCGAAGACAGTGTCCGTTTTCTCGCAGAACGTTCAGGTCGGGATTCACATACAGAATGGCTTCGATCTTGGAGGGATTGTGCTACCTCTTGAGGTCCGGTCGATCACACCGGGAAGCTTTGTGTCTGGCAACATATCGTTCTCGCAGCAGGGGCGAATCGCGCCGATCTGGGGCCAGCAGAATGTCTTCCCATTCGAGTATTTCTATCCGTCTCCAAGCACAAACAGCTTCTGTAGCGGACCCGTAAGCGGAACGTACGACTCAAGCGGTTCCCAGAATCCGGAATCAACGCTCGTGAGCCCAGTGGGTGCACTGTTTGGGATTCTGGCCTGTGGGTCAGTTTGTGTGCCACCTGGCGACGACGGCCTACCCGGGATTGGGACTCCCTCACTGACTCTCTCATTCGATGTAACCGGTGTACCGGGATCGTTCGAGATCGATACATGCTGTATTGCTCCAGGTAATCACATAGGCCTGATCGATTGCGACGCTGACACGGTTCATACTCCCGCATTTACGAAGGGGATTATTACCATCGCGCCATGCGATTGCCCAGGACAAAAGGATCCGAATCACAATGGCATTGCCACCGAGATCGGTGATTTTGTGCGGATGACGTATCAGGCATTTGGAGGTGAAACCTCGATCACGACTCCCACTTGCCCCTGTGCAGACGGCGACGTTGATTGCAATGGCGTCGTTAACATTGTCGATTTGTTGCGGATGTACGAAGTCATCACCGGAGACGACGATGGAAGTCGCATGTGTACACCCGGTGCAGATTGCTCAATCGATGACTGCCCACCTTTCGCGGTTGAGGCATCTGGCGGAGGAATCGTAATCGAGAGCAAAAGCGTGATAGCCGGATCTCTGGGTGTTGAGGTGGGCATTCACATAGACAATGACCGGCCACTCTCTTCTGTAGTACTCCCCTTGGAGTTTCGGTCGATCGACGGCGGATTCGTGACCGATCTAGACGTCGCTGTTCACGCACAGGGACGCATCTCTCAATCGGGGTCAGGAGAGGGGATCGACATTCAGTATTTTCATCCTGGACCCGCCTCTCACAACATCTGCAGCGGCCCGCTGTCAAACTCATACAGCGCATGGGACACAATTTCCCCCGGTCAACTATCCAGCCCGTTCGGACTCGTTTGGTCATGGCTGGTGAGCGGGTCCAGCGGTTGCATTCCAATTGGGAGTGACGGCACGCCAGGAAGTGGCATCCCGTCGGTGAAGTTGATATTGGATGTGTCAAACTATGTGGGCACGTTTGAGATTGATACATGTTGCGTCGCCCCCGCGAATCACGTGGCTCTCGTAGGATGTGGGGCAGACACCCTGTACGCCCCGAACTTCACCAAAGGGGTCATCACTGTCACGGCTCCACCGTGCGGATGCACGTGTCACACTGACCCACAGTGTGACGGTGATCATGATGTCGTAGATGTAACGTCCGTTATCAACGCGGCGTTTCGCGCCGGGGCCATTCTGACTGATTTGGATTGTTCGTACTCGCGACAGGACGTGGACTGTAGCGGTGGAGTCGACATCTTGGATGTAGTTCATATAATTGCAGTCGCATTTCGCGCTGGCGACTCGCAGGCAGAGTTTTGTCACCCGTGTTTGATGCCGTAGTTACTTGCGAGCGCCTGGAGCCCGAAAAACGGGCTCCAGGCGTCTCCACAGCGAAGACGGAACAGCCTGGACTGCTAACACATAGATTTCTTTTCTTGAAGAAGTAGGGTAGGCGTCGGTCACTGCGCTACGCGAACCAGCAGGAGCGTCTGATCATCATCCTGCGGGCCGTGATCTCGCACGGCCTTCAGGACTGTATCGAAGATGTCAGTGAGTGGACGTGAGGCGTTGGACTTGATCAGCGTCTCGATGCGCTCCTGGCCGAATTGATCCCCCGCTTTGTTCTCCACTTCGAGGAATCCATCCGTCAGCAAGACGAAGAGATCGCCGGTCTCAAACGCGACATCGGTCTGAACATGGTGCAGATTGGCGACAACCCCGGTCGGCGGGTAGTTGCTTCCCAGCTCGGTGATCTTGCCAGTGGACTTGTGATAGTGGAGGATCGGCGGATGGCCCGCCAGGAGAAAGCGTGCAGTGTTTCCGTGGTCGAATTGCAGGCAGGCCACAGTGACAAACATGTCCATCTCTTTGACTTGCATGACCACACGGTTGAGATCATCCATGAGACCGTTCAGCGAGTCATCTGAGAGCAGCCGCATGCGCGCCGCACTCTTGCACATGGCCATGAGCACTCCGGCGCGTACTCCGTGACCGCTGACATCAGCCACAAACGCACCGACACGACCGTCCTTTTCCACGACATCGATGAGATCGCCGCCGACTTCGGTGGATGAATCGGACCTTCCGAAAAACTCATAGCGCCCGACTTTTTGGTTGATCGGCGGCACCAAGCGAGAGTGAATCTGCTGAGCGAGACGTATCTCGGTCACGAGGCGCATGGTGCGCGTGCCTTCGCGATTGATGAACGAGATGAAAAGTATGTAACCGCCAACCAAAGCCATGATGGAGACTAACGCGACGACCCCGTGATAGGGCGAGTGCGGGACTTCACCGGGTAGGTATCCGAACAGATGGCGCGCGACGGGCGGAATGACCATTGAAGAGGGGATGAGTACATACAGGAATTTGATGTTACTGGTGAAAGAGTATGCCCAGCCAACCGCAACGAGCCCAGAGTAGACGAACCACGTAATCAGGCCGTACCAAGGCACAGTCTTGGACAGTGCCATGCAGTAGATGAGACCCATGGCGCCGAAAATGCAGAACACCGCCGAGTAGATGTGGAGACGCGACTGCCGACCAAGTGAATCGAAGAATTCTTGTGCGAGATCCGACTTTCTCGACGATGCCACGTTGCTTTATCCCCTCAACCAAAGAAGTCGAGGTCGAGAGTAATCGACTTGTTGCACTCGGTCAAGTGAATCTGCGCCAAGATATTGGCTGGCAAATTGTTAAATTGCGGTTGAATCGACCTGTTATGTGACGTATCCTCGCCAACCCCCGCAGTTTGTTGGTTCATGCCGCGGGTTGAATCGTGCCGAGGAACTGATGACTGAGAAGAAACTCGATCCCAACAAGATCAATATTATAGTCGCGACCGACTGCGGCTCGACCACCACCAAGGCCATCCTCATTGAGAATCGCGGCGGCGAATACCGTTTGATGACCCGCGGCGAAGCCCCGACCACGGTCGAAGCGCCATTTGAAGATGTTACGATGGGTGTCTTGAATTCGGTCGGCGAAGTCGAGGAGCTGTCCGGTCGTAAGTTAATCGACGAGAACGGCCGCATTATCACGCCGTCAAATGGCAATGTCGGAACCGATATCTACATTTCGACATCATCCGCAGGCGGCGGCTTGCAAATGATGGTTGCCGGTGTAGTGCGCTCGATGACAGCCGAATCCGCCGAACGCGCCGCGCTCGGAGCCGGGTCGATCGTGATGGATGTGATCGCTTCGAACGACAAACGTCTCCCCCACGAACAAATCGAACGCATCCGTCGCTTGCGTCCGGACATGATCCTACTCTCCGGTGGAATTGACGGCGGGACAACGACGCACGTTGTTGAAATTGCCGAGCTGATTGCTGCGGCCGATCCGCGTCCGCGCTTGGGCACTGGCTACAAACTTCCCGTCATCTACGCCGGAAATAAAGATGCCGCACAAGCGGTAAAAGACACGCTGGACGCAAAAACCGATCTCTCGATAGTTGATAATCTTCGCCCGGTTCTCGAACGCGAAAACCTACTCCCCGCCCGCGAGAAGATCCACGACCTGTTCATGGAGCATGTCATGGCGCAGGCGCCGGGATACCGCAAGCTGATGGAATGGGCGGACGCGCCTATCATGCCGACACCGGGCGCAGTTGGTGCTATTATCAAACGCGTCTCGGAGATGGAAGGCATTGAAGTTGTCGGTGTCGATATCGGCGGCGCAACCACTGATGTGTTCTCGGTCTTCCAAGGTGTCTTTAACCGGACAGTCTCCGCGAATCTTGGCATGTCGTATTCGATTTCGAATGTGTTCGCGGAAGCCGGGCTACCCAATGTCATGCGTTGGGTTCCTTTCCACATGGATGAGCGCGACCTGCGCAACCGTGTGAAGAACAAGATGATTCGCCCAACCACAATCCCGCAAATGATGGAAGAATTGATCTTCGAGCAAGCGATTGCGAAGGAAGCGCTGCGTCTCGCGTTTATCCAGCACAAGTCATTCGCGACAGTCTTGAAGGGTGTGCAGCAGCAGCGCACCATTGCGGATGCGTTCGATCAGACAGGATCCGGTTCGACATTGGTCAACATGATGACTCTCGACATGTTGATCGGCTCGGGTGGAGTACTTTCGCATGCACCGCGCCGTCAGCAATCGGCATTAATGCTGATTGATGCGTTTATGCCGGAGGGCGTGACACGTCTCGCGGTGGACTCAATCTTCATGATGCCGCAGTTGGGCGTGTTGGCCGAAGTGCATCCCAAAGCCGCGACTGAAGTGTTCAACAAGGACTGCTTGATTCACTTGGGCACATGTATCGCCCCGGTTGGCGAAGCCAAGGGCGGTAAAGGTCCGGTGATGGACTACACCATCGAATTCCCCGACGGCAAAGTTGAGAAGGGCACGTTGGAATTTGGCAAGATGAAGCTCTACAAGCTCGGCATCGACGAGAAAACCAACCTCCCGCTCGAGGCGAAAGCAACGTTCGAGCCGCAACGCAATTTCGATGTCGGGGCTGGCAAGGGTGCCAAGCTGGAGCGCAAAGTCTCCGGCGGAGTGGTCGGTATCATCCTCGATGGCCGTGGACGTCCTTATACTATACCAACCGAGGACAAGCTACGTGTCGCGAAATTGAAGGAATGGATGTTGGAGTTGGATATCTATCCGCATGAGGCGTTTGAGCGCGCGTAACCGAGGCATTCATACAGAGAGCCGATCATATCCGGCTACGAGATAGAGACTAATGGCACACGCATACACCCCAGGACTCAAAGTCACCGAAGAAATTCGGGTCGTGAAAGAACGCATCCTCCCTCTCAAAGGAGAGGTGCTGGTCAAACAGGGGGACAAAGTCGAGCCGGACACGGTTGTGGCCCAGACCCACCTCCCCGGACCGGTGGAGCCGGTCAATGTCGCCAATCTTCTGGGAGTCCCGCCTGAGGATGTGCCAGAATGCATGATCAAGAAAGAGGGCGATAAGATTCACTTGGGCGAGGTGATCGCACAGACGTCTTCCTTCTTCGGCATGTTCAAATCCGAGTGCAAATCGAAGACCGAAGGAACCATTGAGAATATTTCGAGCATCACCGGTCAGGTGCTCTTGCGCGGTACACCGATCCCGGTTCAGGTGAAGGCCTACCTCAAAGGTGAAGTGATTGAGGTGCATCCGAGGGAAGGTGTCTCGGTGGCCTGCATTGGATCGTTTGTGCAGGGGATTTTTGGAATCGGCGGCGAGACACACGGCCCGATCAAGATGTTGTCACCCGACCACAACACGATTCTGGATGAGAAGGACATCACCGCGGAGTGCAAGGGACAGATCGTAATCGGCGGGTCGTTGGTCACCGCCGCCGCCATGAAGAAGGCGATCTCTGTGGGTGCAGTCGGCATTGTCGTCGGCGGGTTTGATGACCGCGACCTCCGAGACTTCCTCGGCAAAGATCTCGGCGTGGCCATCACTGGCAACGAAGACTTGGGAATCACGCTGGTTGTCACTGAAGGATTTGGCCAGATCGCCATGGCCGAGAAAACCTTCCAATTGCTGAAGCGTCACGCCGGCCAAATGGCCTGCATCAACGGTGCCACTCAGATCCGCGCCGGCGTTATCCGTCCCGAGGTGGTTATTCCAAAGGACGTGGCGGTTGTGACCGCTGGAAATGAGGCGGAGATCCTCGGACTCGCCATAGGTTCACCCGTGCGGGTCATTCGTCAGCCGTACTTCGGACGGTTGGGCACAGTTACGAGCCTGCCGGCTCCGTTGCAGGCGCTTGAGTCGGAATCACACGCGCGCGTTCTGGAAGTTGAGTTCGAAGACAAGAAGCGGGCCATTGTGCCGCGTGCCAATGTTGAGATGATCGAAGAAGTGTAGACCGGGTCAGAGCATTGGGTCTTGACTCGGCTTTTGTTTGACGGTTAGGTTCTTCCCGTTCGCGTCCCGTTTCGACGGGGCATCGGTTCGAAACCTTCAGCCACCGCGGCCTCACCAGCGTAAGCGGACATTTGGCGGAACGGATCTACATACCAGCGTCGCAACTCGGCAGAGCCGTACGTCAGAGCGTTCTCGCACTGGCTGTGTTGTTGTGCGTGGTCAGCACGGTCTCTGCGCAATCCGAATCTCCCGATACAATCTCACTCACAATCGCCCAGCCACCACTGCCGAATGCCGCGACCAATGTCGTGGGATCGGATGGTCTTAATGATGATGGCGGCAGCATCGTCGTTACTTGGAGTAAGTCTACCGATGACGGCGCCGGCCTGAACAATGTCGCGTCGTACCGGATATTGCGTGGGACATCGCCGGCGGGGCCGTTTGACACTCTTGGCTCGGCTGCCGCGGGGCAGACGACATTTACGGACGCCAACGCCGTCGAAGGTACTGAGTACTACTACGCGATATTGACAGTGGCCATGGCGCCAACAACGGACGGTGCCGCAACAGCTGCTCTCGTGCAGTCGGACCCATCGCCTTCGGTCCGGGCCACCGCCCAGTGGTTCCATACCGGCCGCATCAACATGCTGATCGCGACAATTCTGCTTTGCGGATCGGTCATCTACTTCATCAGCCAGGCCAAGGCCGGGAAAGCGCTTTACATTCGTAAGATCGCCGGATTGGAGGCGGTCGACGAGGCGGTTGGACGCGCCACCGAGATGGGCCGCAAGATTATGTATATCGCCGGTACGCAAGACATGAATGAAGTGCAGACTCTGGCGGGCATTACAATTCTTGGACGAGTGGCTAAAGTCGCTGCCGAATACGATGCCCACCTCGAAGTCCCAACATCGCGCGCCATGGTCATGGTGGCAGCAAGAGAGACTGTAAAGGAAGCGTACTTGAATGCCGGCCGCCCCGATGCCTACCGTGAAGAGCGAATTTTCTACGTCACCGAGGACCAATTCGGATTCGCCGCAGGAATCGACGGCATAGTCACGCGTGAAAAGCCCGCGGCCATGTTCTTCATGGGCGCGTTCTATGCCGAGTCCCTCATTCTTGCCGAGACCGGGAACTCTGTCGGAGCGATCCAAATCGCGGGCACAGCCATGCCCGCGCAACTCCCATTCTTCGTCGCGTCTTGCGATTACACGCTGATCGGCGAAGAGCTCTTTGCGGCATCCGCCTATCTTTCGAAAGAACCGAAGCTACTTGGTAGCTTGAAGGGTCAGGATGTGGGCAAAGCGATCATCCTAGCCACGATTCTTATCGGCATTGTCCTAACATCAATCGGTGCAGTCACACTTAAGACAAGCGATCTCGACAAGCTCGGCTGGTACAACATTGGCCGTTGGTTCGAAGTGCGTTAAGAGACTACAGCGATGCGTCGAGAGATACCAACAGCAATAGCGTTCTTCATTGGCGTAGTTTGCATTTTCCAGTTCTTCATTCCGCATTGGCCGTTCGGAACACTTGTCGATACATTTTCAGTCTGGTTCCAGATTCTCCAGTCGTTCGCCATCTGGCTGGGCGCACTAAATCTGATCAAAGTCAGCTTGGAGAAGTCGCTCGACAAACGCACTCACGACCGTTGGTATGGTTGGGTCGTGATGGCGGCTTTTACTCTGATTTTCGTCGTCGGGATGTTCTTCTCCGGGGGCCGTCAGTTCCAAGAACCCGGCTCTGAATTCGATTATCTCTACCGGCATCTCTTCACCCCCCTTTCATCGACAATGTTTGCGCTCCTCGCCTTCTATGTGGCGTCGGCTTCTTACCGGGCGTTTCGCGCCCGCACACGAGAGGCAACGCTGCTTCTGATCGCGGCATTCATTGTTATGCTGGGGCGGGCACCGATTGGCGATCAGATGATCGCGTTTGTGCCTGAAGGTTACCGGCTCTCGGACATGGCCAGTTGGATCATGACCTACCCGCAGATCGCCGGCCAGCGCGCCATCATGATTGGAATCGCACTGGGGATTATCTCTGCATCGATGCGTCTCATACTAGGGTTGGAGCGGTCGTACTTGGGGAGTGAGTAAGACAGCATATGGCCGACGAGCAGACACCAAAGTTGAGCTTCTGGCAGAAAATGCTCGCCATCGACCGGCGTGCCATTTTTGCGTTCATCTTTGTGGCGCTCATTTTCCCACTGTTCTTTGAGATCAGTCAGGAAATCCCGGTTTCAAATGATGTCCGGATGTTGCACGAGGCGTTGGAAGCAATTCCAGATGGTGCCCTTGTCCTCTACTCCTTTGACTACGATCCCCCCTCGGCACCGGAGCTGCAGCCGATGGCGATTGCTGTGATTAAGGCCGGGCTTCGGAAGAAGTGGCGCATGGTCTACATAGGCCTTTGGCCGCAGGGACCGATCCAGTGCGATATGGCATTCCGTGACGCCATGCTTGACGAGCGCTTCAAGGATCTCAAGCTCACATATGGCACCGACTACGTGAATCTTGGTTTTCAGTCCGGTAACGAAGCAGTCATGCAGCGAATGGGTTCCGACATCCCGGGGACATTCCCGCGTGACTTTCGCGGAACTCCCGTTGCGCAGCTTCCGATCATGAATGGCATTCGCAACCTCGGTAACTTCGATTTCCTCATCAACATCTCATCGGGGTATCCCGGCACACGCGAGTGGGTGCAGTTCGGTGTTGATCGATTCGGACTTCCGATGGTTTCGGGGAGCACCGCAGTTCAAACCACTGAAGTCTCGCCGTATGTCGGACGTCAGCTCAAGGGCCTTATGGGCGGCATGCGCGGCGCCGCTGAGTACGAACAAATTTCGAACAACCCCGGACGCGCGTTGAAGTACATGGTTGGGCAGTCGGTCGCACATGTTGTCGTGATCTTCTTCATCATCGTGGGCAACATCGCCTACTTCGCCACCCGCAAACGGAATCAGGGATAAGACAGAATCATGAGCGGCTGGGAAATATTCGGCATCTGGTTGGCGGCCCTGTTGACACTGGGGATATTGACCTTTCTCTACAAGGACAACCCTTTCTATAAGTTTTGTGAGGCCTTTTACGTTGGACTGTCTGCTGGATATTGGGTGGTTAGCTACTTCTGGCAGAACCTTGTCCCCTACGTGTACGACCCGCTGAAAGCCGGTATCGAATCGTTTGGCGCCACCACGATTCTATGGAGTCAATTCTTAGCGATCGCGCCTCTCGTGCTGGGCGTGATGATGCTGGCTCGTCTGGTTCCAAGCGTGGGCTGGATCTCGCGCTGGCCGTTGGCGTTTGTGGTCGGATACACCGCCGGACTGCGCATGATCACATTCCTCCAGTCCAACGTCATGACCCAGCTTCAGAACTCCGTCGAACCGGTAGTCCGCATGAGCGCTTCGGGCGAATTCATGTTCTGGGAAACGTTCAATGTCTTGCTCGTGACCTTGGGCACGTTTGCCGGGTTGCTCTACTTCTACTTCTCGAAAGAACACAAAGGTGCTTTCGGGACCATTTCCCGCATCGGCACATGGTTCCTGATGGTGACTTTCGGCGCGGCATTCGGATATACTGTCATGGGTCGTATGTCGCTCCTGATCGGCCGTATTGACTTCCTCATGGCGGATTGGCTCCACATCATCCGCTAACTCCTGGGACGTAAATAATCTGGAACAAGGTTTCAGGGATTGTGTTAAAGCGGCAGTACGGAACAGCAGTACGGTCAAGAAATCTCCCTCGCGCACTCATACGCACGGACCTTCTGAACACAAGCTGCTTGTTTCACTGGCCAGAATCGGCCAACGGACGGGGACGCCGTTTCGTCCCAGTGCAAGAAAAGGAAGTGAACTATGGCGGAAGGTACCGTCAAATGGTTCGACGACAGCAAGGGCTTCGGGTTCATCTCGCAATCGGGTGGTAAGGACGTTTTCGTCCATTACACCGCGATTCAGCGCGAGGGATTTCGTTCGCTCGCCGAAGGTGACGATGTCACGTTCGAAGTCGTCGATGGGCCCAAGGGCCCGCAAGCGGCCAACGTAGTGAAGAAGTAACTTCGACACTCGGTAACCACGAACCCCGGCGCAGAATCCGCGCCGGGGTTCTTCTATTAATTCAGTGACAAATTGAAACCTCAAATGCGTGTGGCGCGTATGTTATGCATTGCGCCACCTCACTGCGCAGGTTAAGTTAGACCCGTTGGGCTAATCGACCATGCGCCATACAACGCTTACATCCCGCTTCACTACGCGACTGGTCGCGACGCTCGCTGCAATTCTGCTATTCACTCCGAATTTGGTGACAGCACAGGACTCGACCGGATTACCAATAACATCAGAGATCGCACAGTCGGCTCCGGTTGTGGTTCGCCCGGCTCCACCGACAAACGTCCGTGCGGCAGATAAGCCCGATGACCACGGCCACACGATTATTGTGTCGTGGGATTTATCCGCAGACGATGGCCAGGGCAATAAGAACGTCCTTACATACAGAGTGCTGCGCACTCCTAAGATGTCGGGACCGATTCATCCCGATTCGACAGGTGGGGATGCAGCGTATCAGATTTTCTCAAGTCTGCCCTATGGAAATGCCGCGTGGAAGTTCGTCGAGGGTGAGTGGGATACCCTCGGAGAAGTCCCCATCGGATCAACCTCGTACGTGAACGAGGGGGGGAAGGACCGCGACCAGAATGGATTCCTGCCGGATCGTGTACCATTCCGGTATAAGGTCCTCTCAGCGACCATTGAGGGTGGCTTGGGTGAATCCGAGACTTCGGCTCCTGCGGAAGCGAGCGGCCAATTCTTACACCACGGCAAATTGCTTCACATCGGTATTCCGGTCCTAGTCTTCATGCTTTTGGTGTTCGGATTCCTCCGCGCCGCCAAGATGGGTCGCGAGCTCTATATCCGGCCATTGGCAGGTATCAGCGCGGTTGATGAAGCGATCGGGCGCGCCACTGAAATGAATCGTCCGATCTTGTATGTTCTTGGTCTGGGCGCGGTCGACGAGATCGCGACTATTGCATCGTTGACCATCTTATCGAGAGTCGCCAAACGAGTCGCTGAACACCGGACTGAACTGCTCGTCCCCTGCTATGACGCGGTCGTGATGACTGTGGCGCAGGAGACAGTCAAGCAGGCCTACCTCGACGCCGGACGGCCCGACGAATACAAAGAGGACATTGTCTACTTTGTCACCCAGGAACAGTTTGCGTATGTCGCGGCGGTAAACGGCACCATGTTGCGCCGTCAGACGGCAACGAATTTTTATCTCGGCGTGTTCTTTGCGGAGTCGCTGATTCTTGCCGAGACTGGTTCGGTCGCCGGCTCGATTCAGATATCAGGAACAGACAGAACGACTCAGATCCCGTTTTTTGTGGTCGCGTGCGATTACACTCTGATCGGCGAGGAAGTCTTCGCGGCTTCGGCGTACCTCAGCCGTGAGCCGAAACTCCTGGGAACGCTTAAGGCACAGGATTACGCGAAGGCAGTATTGCTCCTTGTTCTTCTTGGCGGTTGTATCGGTGCAGTCTTCGCCCCGGAGCTTATCACGTCGATATTTAGCATGAATTTTTAGTACCATCGCTGAAGACCATGAAACGTCAACTACCATTGCTTCTCATATTCGCCTTCGGCGCCTTCATGGTCGTGCAGTATTTCATTCCGCACGAGGCCTCAGAATTCTTCTATGAGTTTGTCGCGCTGGATTGGCCGCCGATCGTTGGCGTATTCGCTCTCTCGCTCGGAACGATCTCATTGGTCAGGGTTTCTATAGGGAAGATTCAGCGTCGTGAACCCAACTGGGGCTACACGATTGTGACATTGGCCGGGCTCGTATCCATCCTCATCGCAGGACTACCGTGGTTCGGCGGGAAACAGTCCACGATGGTCGAATGGGAATTCAACAATGTCATGCTTCCGGTCACGGCGTCGATGTTCGCCATCCTGGCCTTCTTCATCGCATCGGCCGCGTACCGCGCGTTCCGGGCACGGTCGGCATTGGCGACACTGCTCTTGGTATCAGCCGTTATCGTGATGATGCGGTTCTTCCCGTTGGGACCGTTGACCGAAACCACCGGAGCGATTGCTGACTGGATTCTCAACGTTCCCAACCTTGCGGCCAAACGCGCCATCCTCATCGGAGTCGGCTTGGGTATCGTGTCGACGGCGCTCAAAATCATTCTCGGAGTGGAACGCTCATACTTGGGGCGTGATTAGCAAATGAGTATCTTCGAGAAAATGTTCGCGATTGATCGCCGGTGGGTCTACCTCACACTCGGCATCGCGGTTATCATTGCACTTCTCATCCCATTTTCGATTCCCCTGCCCATCTCCAAGGAAGCGCAGAGCATTTACGACTACGTGGACCGACTTGCCCCAGGCGATGTGATCCACCTCGCCATGGACTACGACCCGTCTGTGATGGGCGAACTGCAGCCGATGACGTATGCCATTTTGAAGCAGTGTTTCGATAAGGATATTAAGGTCGTCGTATCGGCCCTGCATCAGTTTGGGCCAACGCTTGCCGCCAACACGATTGATTCAGCAGTAGCCCGGCACCGGGAGAAGACCGGTGAGACCAAGGTCAACGGCGTTGACTATGTCTACCTCGGCTACAAGCCGTACCCGATCCTTATCATTCTCGGAATGGGCCAGAATTATCGAATACCGTTCCCGCGCGACTACTACGGCGTGCCGCTCGACTCGCTACCCATGATGGCCACGATCAGGAATTACAACGATGTGAAGGGTGTACTCAACGTTTCTGGAACCAGTGCTACGGATTATTGGATCAACTACGCGCAAGGACGCTACAATGTCCCGCTCGCAATCGGTGTGACTGGTGTCATGGCCACGGAGTATTACCCGTACCTGCAGACGAATCAGATTTTTGGGATCCTAGGCGGCCTGAAGGGCGCTGCAGAGTATGAAATCTTGACTGACGCTCAAGGGCCGGCTGTCGAGGGAATGCGCGTGCAATTGGTCGCGCACTCGATCGTCATTCTCTTCATCATCATAGGCAACATTGGATTCTTCGCCATTAGGCGTTCGAAGAACAAAGCACTTTAAGGATTGACCGAGAGACGATGGACTGGACGACAGCACTGACGAATACTATCGCGGCGTTTCTTACGCTGTCGATCTTCTCGTTCCTGTACAAGGACAATCCGTTCTACAAGTTCGCAGAGCATCTCATGGTCGGCGTGTCGGCTGGCTACTGGATGTTGACATTGATCTACAGCACGTTCGTCGACAAGGTCATTCTCACAATTGCCGATGGTAAGTGGTGGTATATCATCCCGACGCTTCTTGGCGTCTTGATGCTCACCCGCTTTTCTTCGAAACTTGCCTGGGTGTCGCGCTATCCGCTGGCACTTGTGATCGGGACAGCCACTGGTGTAGCCATCCCTCTCGAGATGAAAGCCAAGATTATTGAGCAGTTGTATGGCTCCATCGACTTGGTCACACAAATGCAGGCACCGGATGCCACTCTTGGTCTCATCCTCAACAGTTTGGTGATCCTGATTGGTGTGGTGACGGCGTTGGTGTACTTCTTCTTCTCCAAAGCGCACACCGGCGCAACCGGATATGTAGCCAAGGTCGGCATTGCCGTACTGATGATCGGCTTCGGCGCTTCATTCGGGTTCACCGTTATGGCCCGTGTCTCCCTGCTGATTCAGCGCTTCCAGTTCTTGATGTTCGATTGGCTTAATCTCCCCCGCGGTTAGAGCACGCTATGCCAGCAGCGCCTCCGTCACGCTGGGTAGTCCCCGCCGTGTGCTTGGTTGCTTATGTTGGTGTTTGGGTGTGGGCCGCGATCAATCCGGTGTATCCCGACGATTGGCTCCTCGAGAACATCCTGCCGGTGCTCGGGGTCGCGCTCTTTGTCTTCACGTACAGGCACTTCCCGCTGTCGAATCTTTCCTACATCCCGCTTGCGATCTTCATGATCCTGCACACAATCGGATCGCACTACACCTATGCGGAGACGCCAATCGGCGACTGGATGGCGCCTATTTTTGGATGGGAGCGCAACAACTTTGACCGGGTGGTTCACTTCCTGTTCGGTCTGCTTTTAGTCTATCCGCTTCGTGAGGTCTACTACCGGATAATCGGGGCGCGTGGCATCTGGGGGATTCTGCTCCCGATCGATGTGATGATTTCGCTCTCGGGCATTTACGAACTTGTCGAGTGGGGTGTTACCGCAGTCGTAGCCCCCGAGGCGGGAGTCGCCTTTCTCGGGGCCCAGGGCGATGCATGGGATGCGCAGAAGGACATGGCGCTCGCGTCGCTGGGCGCATTCATCACGATGCTGATTGTATTTTTAGTGAATCTGAAATGGAATCCGGACTTTATACAAGAATGTCGCGAATCGCTGCGCATCAAGCGACGCGCTCCTTTGGGCGAAGAGAAGCTCGCCGAATATGAAGAGCGACGAGCCGAAGAGAAGTAGTTAGCGAATCTCGCGTCGCGAGAAGAACGAGGCCAGTTTTTTCGCCTGCTTCGGGCCAATCCCATCGATCTTTGTCAGATCCTGAGCCGTGGCTGCAAACACAGCGCGCAAACTGCCAAATCGTCTGAGCAATGCCTGAGCCATGTCTGGACCAACTTCCGGAATCATGCGGACGATCTGCTCGGGAAGGTCAATGAGATCAACTTCACTTGAGGAGCCGATACCGTGACCATTGCCATGCCCGTTGCCATTCCCATTTGTTGGGCCAGAGTGCTCATCACGTTGATCCGGGCTTTCCGGCGCCGGTGATGTCATGCCGGATGAGTCGAGGCTGAGCCCCATCCCATTCTGCGATTGATTGACCATTGCATAGATCAGATCGGCAGACTCACTCTCATTGGCGGCAAAGAGCACGGGCACACGATTGTTCACTGTCACAAACGCGAGAGCGGCGCGGAACGCCGATGGCGACACCGTGCGGACTTCGATGTTCTCAGCGCCTTCGATGAGAAGAACCGGCTCTTTGACCGCGCGCTTAAAGTCCGTTATGCGGCGAAAAATGGTCTTGTCAGTGATCCAGCGGGAGAACTCGGACAGTTTTAAATGGAGAATGGCACAGGTACCTGTGATGAGATAGGTACCCGCATTGAGGTTTGCGGCCTGCACTTGCACTCCGCGTTCGATCAGTTGCTGCGCTACCGGCGACCCCGCCGACAACGTCTCTGCATGAATCGAGAGTTGTCTCACGACGTACCCCTAACTCTGACGGCTGTGTTCGGAAGACCGCTGAGGAACGGCCTGCCATAACAACGCACAAACGCCGTACAAGGTTTCCGAACAAATCGGGTTTTTCGTGTGCGTCCTGGACTCATTCCCCACTGGGGGCCTGATCACGGGACAGAAAACGGGTCTCTATCGCAGTTTGCGTCGACATCCCCCCGGAGGTCAACGCGGCATGTACTTACCGCAGACGGCTTTCAGCGTCGTCGAACATTGATACAGAACGTCTCATGTGTCGATTTCAATATATGTCAAAGTCGCGAAAAATCAAGCCAAAATCTGAGCTGGGCCCGCCTAAGTCTTTCGCTCTTTCTTGCGTGCGGCCGGAAAGAGGA
>Ga0307505_10001880_pt1 | contig 15752 bp, 11 predicted proteins | sample 23_S_MG_FD_202183 | JGI IMG/M metagenome (GOLD analysis project Ga0307505, IMG submission 202183) | Soil microbial communities from Populus trichocarpa stands in riparian zone in the Pacific Northwest, United States - 23_S | ecosystem: Environmental > Terrestrial > Soil > Riparian zone > Trees...
ATTCGGTTACCTGTTTGTAAGCTCGTCGCGCGATCCGGAGCTTATCGTCAGCCTTGCGGGCCATTCCGTCTTCGTCTATCAGCCCGATGACTACTGCGGCTCCGTACTCTTTCGCGAGATCGAGAACCTTCAGGAATCGCGGCTCGCCGTCTTCGTAATTCGTCGAGTTCAGGATCGATTTGCCGCCCGCGTGCTCAAGGCCGGCTTCCATCTTTTCCCACTCGGTCGAGTCAAACATTATCGGTATCTTGACGTTCGTCACCAGCCGCGACGCAAGCTCGTGCATATCGGCGACGCCATCGCGTCCGACAAAGTCGACGTTCACGTCCAGGATGTGGGCGCCTTCTTTTTCCTGCGATTTCGCGAGGTTGATAAGGCCATCCCAATCTTCGGCGTCGAGCAGGTCACGCATTTTCTTCGATCCGCTGGCGTTCACACGCTCGCCGACGATGAGGAACGAAGCGTCCTGCGTGTAAGGCTGTTGGAAATATATCGATGATGCCGACGGAGCGAGCTTCGCGTTGCGTTCTTTCGGCGACAGGTTAGCGACCCGTTCGATCACGAGCTTTAGATGTTCGGGCGTCGTACCGCAGCAGCCGCCGACGATGTTCGCACCGAGGTCTTTCGCAAAGTGTTCGACCTGTGCCGCGAAGCTTTCGGGTGTTTCGTCGTAATGCTGCTTGCCGTCTTTAACCTCGGGCAGGCCGGCATTGGGCAGCACGGAAACGGGGATCGGCGAGTTGTCGCACAGATACTTAAAGCTGTCCGCCATCTGCTTCGGGCCCGTACCGCAGTTCATTCCGATCACGTCGATCGGAAACGGCTCAAGCGCGGTCAGAGCCGCGCCGATCTCGGTCCCGTTCAGCATTGTGCCGAAGGTTTCGATGGTCACCTGTGCGATCACCGGAATGCGGATCTTAGTTCGCCTAAATTGCTCGAAGATCGCCGCTAGCGCAGCCTTGGTCTGCAGCAGATCCTGACAGGTCTCGACAAGAAGAATGTCGCTTCCGCCGTCGATCAATCCGCGGACCTGTTCGTAGTACGCCGCCTTGAGGTCTTTATAGGTGATGTGTCCGAGCGTCGGAAGCTTCGTCCCGGGCCCGATCGAACCGGCGACGAATCGCGGCTTATCCGGCGTCGAATAATCGCTAGCGATCCGCTTTGCGAGTTCAGCAGCGCGCTTGTTTACGTCGTAGGTCTTCTCGGCGATCCCGAACTCCTTCAGCACGATCTCGCTGCCGCCGAATGAGTTCGTCTCGATAACGTCGCAGCCGACATCAAGAAACGCCTTATGCACCGTCTCGATCGCGTCCGGCCGCGTGTACAGCAGATTCTCCGAACAATTCTCAAACGCCGGCCCGCCCCACTCGTCGATCGACAAGTTCAGCGACTGCAGATATGTCCCCATCGCGCCGTCAAAGACGACGACGCGATCTTTCAATAGGTCAAGAAACTTACTCATTTGATGTTCATGAACCGCATACCCGTTCCTGCCTGCTCGAGAATTGTCGGACAATGTCCGTCATTTGTTCGACATTGTCCGAATATGTCGGAATATGTACTACCGTGGGACGGGTTGGGACGGGCCAAACCGTTGAATCGGCAGGATTTAGCGTACTGTCCCACTGTCCCACCGAAAAACACACTTTTCTCGGAGTCCGGACACGGCTCGACGCTATCCGGCGATGCCGATTGCAAGTTGTGAGTCGCTCTCTGCTTCAACTTCATCATAGGGCCTTTTCCGCTCAAGGCGGGTTGCAAAGATAGCACATTCTTGCATCCCGCGTCCACCTCTCATCATCCTCTAGCTCAAACAAAAGACCCTATGCTTAGCGCAGCATAGAGTCTCCGTATAAATTGATTCTCCTGCTGTTTAGCCGCTTATTTTACGTGGCCGCAAGTCGCAATAACTCACCACATTATCGAAGTTAAAGTCTAGGACTTCCCGATCCGGTAGTCAACCAATGAAAAACCGGCGACGCGATCGGTGGCTTCGCCGACAACGGTGCACGTCAGTTCGCGGCTCTATCTACTCTGTTCAACCCTATCGGTCAGGCATAAACAGTTCTTGGCCATCGGAAGTCCGGAAATAGTATCCGCCTGCGGCTTGCCGGTTTCTCGCTTGAAGGGCCTGGTTCCTCGCTTGGGTCCTGGCCCCTGCCGCCCGTTGGCTTGCTTGCCGGATCTGGTTTCGGATCCAACCCAATGCCGCCGACCTTGGTACCGGCGCAAGCCTATTCTCGAGAGCAGTTCCAATTTGGATCCAATATCTTTGCCAGTCGTTTTGGGCCGAGTTCCGTGCACGCTGGCGAGCCTGCTCATTTCCCTGATAACTTCGCCTCCACAGCTCCTGGACTCGAGCATGCGCGGTCCGGCAGTGCTCGGAAATATCAACTCCGCAATAACCCCCTCGTCGGGCGTCTGCCGACAGCCGACTGTGCGGATTAATCTCCGGCATGTTGAACATCCAAGAGGTCAGGATCCCGCTGGCGTCAGTGATGTAGTAAAGCTTTGCGAGATTCTCGGACGCACCGCTGGGTATTCGAAAGGTTTCGACGATAACCGCCGCGGCGATCGCAGCCGGCCCGGCTGCCTCCGCAACCATCCCGGCGATCACCGCGGAGGATGCAGTTGCTCCGACTCCAGCGATCGCTCCAGCCTCGGTCCCCGCCGCTATCAAGAACGAGTATGCTCCGGCCGCGTCACCGATCACGGAGATCAGGGTCACCGCCACGTCGGCGTAATTCCCTTCTCGCATCTGACTTATCAAGGCTGGGATACTGAATACGGTCGTGGTACCGGGAATAGCGACTCCGCCGCCCTCAAAAGCCGCGTTCCGGAGAGCCAGAAAGACGTTGAACATAGTCTCTGCAGCACTGACGTCCGCGGGTGATGATAGCGGGACGTTTCGCAAAAGTTGTTCTATCTCGCGCTGATTAGCCATTATTACTGCCTCCGTTGTTGATTAGCGGACTTGCATCCACGAGGTCATTCGACTGGCAGATCTCTGGTTGCTGCGGGTATCTCCATCTGCGTATTTATCTCGTTCCATCTAATTCTTCGACTCATAAATTCACCTTCCCATGTCTTACGGTTCCGCAACATAATCGACACCGGCAATGTCTTCGTTTACCGAGATGAGTTGAAATGGACTCGCGAATGCGAATCTTCTGCTTATGACCTGCAGCGTGTATGTATTCCCTGCCGCCACACGATCAAAGCGAAAGTAGCCGAAGGTATTCGTTACCGTTTGTCGCGACGAGCCGTCCGGTGCCGTCAAAACAAGAACCGCGCCGCGAATGCCTCGTGACCCCGAGGTTCGAACGCGACCGGAAAGACTCACGCCTGCTGCCGTAGGGGCAAGCGGCCCCCCGATCCAGAATCCGCCTCTCAATGAGTAGGTTCCGCCGGTGCTCGCTGTACCGGCGACGGCCTGCCCCATCGTTCCGCCGATCACGTACGACCCGCCTGTCGAGGTTGTCGCCCCGCCGCCCGCGACAACAGCGTGCGAGAGGTCGTACCCGCCCCCCGTTTGAGTGAACGCCAACGACGACAAAACCAAGATCATGAATGCTATATTTCTCATTTTCCGCCCTCCTTTCTGCACACGTTTGCTTCCGGCTTGATCTCGCACACCAGAACCTTCAAATCGTCGATCTGCTTCTGCTGTGCTTCGATCTGCGACTGCTGTTCTTTGACGACGTTGACCAGAACAACACCGATGCGGTCGTACTTCACGCCCTCGACCTCGCCCTTTTCGTTGTGCGTGACTAGCAGGGGAGTGATTCCGGCAACCTCTTCGGGAACGAGTCCTACGTCGAGGCGGTTGTCGCCCTTCCAGTTAAACGAGACGGGACGAAGTTTTCGGATCACGTCGATCCCGGAACTGAAATCTGTGATGTTCGTTTTGATATTGGCCGTGGGTAAGCAGGTAGCAAGAAATTTATCACTGTTGAGGCAAACCGCGAGGGTTCCGTTTGATCCTAACCTTCCAATACGAACGGCGTCGCTAGAGTCACGGCCTAGCTGGATCGTATCGCTGAATGCCGCCTGTGCACCGGCCCCGATAGCCGTCGCATGGGTCAAATTGTCTGATGTGAAACGTGCCTGCACGCCGAACAGCGAATTAAAGCTTCCGCTCGTACGGGGGAACCCTGAAAACGCTCCGACAAAGGTGTTGTTGCTACCCGAAATGATGCTCTCTCCCGCGCCAGAGCCAACATAGGTATTGTTGGTGCCATCTGTGTTCCCCTCGCCCGCCGAATCGCCGAAGAACGAGTTGTCATTACCAACGTTCGCCTGTCCCGCTCCGATTCCTGCAGAGACGTTTCGTGTGCCGGCAACTCTTAGCAAATCGTTACTATTGGTCAATACGTATTGGTTTGCGGGAACCCCGCCGAGATTTAACGCGGTCGTCGCAGTGTCTGAATTCAAGCTCTTTATGGCGTAAGGAGCGCTTGTAAGCCGTTGGCGGCCGGATAATGTCAGATATTGATCGGTAGTGCCGGCCGGTCGTATCGAGATCTCCAGCCATCGCTCGGGGCCGGTGAACAGATTTCCGAAGTCAAGAACTACCGTAAAGATCCCATTGCTTACGGGCACGTCCTGATGCGTGACAACGCCGAATCCCCCTCCGTCGATTTCGCTATCCCACAGCCTGAACAAAAGATCATAGCTCGCCGTCGCCGGTAGATTGTTATCCAACAGTCGACCTTGATAGGTAAAAGCAGTTGTCTGAGCGGGCGTGTATAAAACAGCCAATAATGCGATCGTGAGTGTGATAAGAATCCGGCGGAATGCGGTGATATTCATACTTCTCTTATTCCTTTCTTAGGCGAAACTTCTGTTCTTCAACTAAATTCAGCTGTTCGCTAGCAGCCGCAGATCGCGACCGCCTTCAGGGTTTCTGAAGTCTTCCCCTTCGTGACAGCGATGGTCGCGTCGTACTTTGTGTGCTCGCACTCCTCGTCCTTCGGCGGGCATGCCCACGTCACCAAATAATCGATCCTTACCTTCATTCCGAGCGCCGAATACTGCTCGTAAAATCGGCTGCCGACTCCGTATCTTCGATCTTCGTTCAGGGTCGATTTGACGAGCTTTAGCTTCGTATCCTTTCCGTTGATGTTCATCCAAGCCACGGTCGTGCCGGTTTCAGAGAGAAACAAAAACTTTTGAGAGTTCGGATCTTTGGCTTCTGTCGCTCTTTGAATAGTGCAGCTGCAGCCCATGACCCGATCATCCGGGTCTTTGAGGTCGGCGATCTTCACTTGACCCGATACGGCCGCGGCCGCGAAGAGAATGAAAACAAACGCACTCAATGCAAGAACGCGACGACCTCCCGGTAACTTCGTGACTATTGCTTTCATTTGCCTTCCTTTTATTTCGAGCACGGATACTTCTCTGTGTGTATCGCCGTCCGTTGGCCGCCCATCTCGAGAGACATCAGAAAGTTAGAGTTGAACGCATCTCTCACAGAGGCAACACTAAGCTCACCGGACCCCTTCGGCCCGGTCACCTTCGTCGTGAATGTCACATTCCTGTCGTTGCTCTTGAGGCTAAAACTTCCGGTCGCAAAGAGGCCCGGTTCCATCGGTTCGCCGAGCAGACGCTTCGCGTCGGGACTCGCACGCAGTGTAGCGATCGCGCACTCGTATTCGTCCGTCGCCTTTACCCCAATAAAGAACGCCGAAGCCAGTCCGCCTCCAACGATTACGAAGGTGCCGATCGGCATGAGCACCAAAAATGCGACCAACAAGTAGATCCCTTTTCGCGATCGTCTCGGAGCTGGCGTTTGTTGATATCCGCCTAATGGCTCGATCATGATTGTCCTCCCGGGACAGGGCCCGTGATCACTGTGCTGTGCGTGCCGGGAATGAACTTTACGTTCACGATCTTTCCAGGCTGGTAAAGCGGCAGATGGATTATTGAAACGGTCTGTTCCACCTGAGCCTGAAAAGCAGGCGAAGAGACCGGGGTTACCTGAAGATCGAACCTGACCAACGGATTGTCGTTGACCCGTGTACCTGTATCGGCTGTCCCCAGGATCCGGGCCGTCGCCTGCGTACCGGTATCTTCCACGTGGGCTCGATTCCTCATTCCCCGGATCAGCGGGACGAGAAAACTTCCGAGGATCAGCGCGATGCCGATAGCCGGCAGCACGAACGTCACCACTATGCCTGCCGCCCCGGCCAACAACACTTCCGTTTCCGACATCCCTTCGATCGGATATACCGCCTCAAGGCCCAGAAACAACATCGGCCCACCAAAGATCCCGCCGAATGTGAGCAGGAAACCGGCGATCATCGCAACACCTGAAGGCTTTATCGTCATCTTTGGATAAACTCGCTAACTGCCTTTGAGACTGCCGCTGATGCGGCGCAAATGTCCTTTGGTTTCCGTTAAATAAGTGTTAGGGCCGCGTTAGGTTCTGATATAATCCCGCCAATGCGGGGCAATATTTACGCATTTGAGGGTTTTTTGCTCGATGAGGCCGAGCAGCGCCTGCAGAAGGACGGCGTCGAGATCCAATTACCGCCGCGTATATTTGACGTGCTTCGGATCCTGGTCGCACGACACGGGACATTGGTCTCGTACGAAGAACTGATGGACTCGGTCTGGGGCGAGACGTTCGTCGAGGAAGGAAATCTTCGGTATTCGGTACACGCCCTCCGAAAGGCCCTGGGGCCGGGACTGATCGAAACGGTCGCAAAGAAAGGCTATCGGTTCTCGGCGGAGGTCCGGGCGATCGAGCGCGAAGAATTTATCACGCAGTATGTCGGTGAGAATGCCGCGATTCATAGTCAGAATGACATCGCGCAAGCTGATGAGCCCATCTACGCGCCACGCCCTTTCGTAGAGAAATGGATGCCGGCATCCTTGATCGCTCTTGTTGCGGTTGTGATCGGCGCCATCTTCACGATGAGTATCGGGCGCGATGACCCGGCTAACACGCCGCGACCGCTTTCGACGCTCGCACTTGCACCTTTCGAGATCGTTTCCGACGACGCAGATAAGATCCCGACGATGCAGAAAGGGATCGAGGAAGCCCTTTCATTTAATCTCGGGCGTATCCGCGGACTCCGGGTCTTGCGGAACGGAGGTCAGCCATCAGAACCAAAGTCGGGAACCGTGGACTCGTCACCCGGAAAAGAGACCTTGAGCGGTTCCATTCGGCTCGAAGGAACGGTGGCTCGTGTTTCTGTTTCGCTTGTGGGGGCGTCGGATGGTGAACCGCCGTTTGCGAAAGCGTTTACCGCCGAACCGATCGAGGGCATCGGACTCGAGGAAGTGATCGCTCTTCGGATCGCACGGCTGATCGACCAGCGACTCACCGTAAAGCGTGACGAACGTCTTGCGGATGGCGGATCGCTCGATGAAGAGACGCGGGCGATGTTTCTGCTTTCTCAGCGGATACCCCGCGAGAGCGATCTTAACCGGTGGCCTGAAGTAATAGCCCTTCTCGAAACGGTAACAGAGCGTGCACCAGCTTGGGGAACGGGCCTCGCCAAGAAAGCCGAGGCGGTCGCTCTGGCAAGCGAGACGGCGAACTGCGATAAAGCGATCGAGATAGCGGACCGTGCGATAGCTCTGGAACCGAATTCTGCCGAAGCCCATTTTGTTAGAGGAAGATGCTTCGCCCGTGCACTTGATTGGGCGAATGCAGAAGATGCGTTCCGTCGAGCGATCCTGGCCGACCCAACTCAGAGCCGGGCCCACTTTGACTATGGGGTTCTCCTCGACAACCAGCGACGCTTCGCCGAGGCCGAGATCCGTCTACGACGCGGCCTCGAATTGGAACCGTTCTCGCCCTATTACAATTACGTCGTCGCACGCCATTTTGTCCACGACAAAAAGTGGGACGCGTCAATTCGCTACAGCCGTATCGCTCTGGCGATCGAACCCGGCTATTTCCTCGCGGAGAAGAATCTATACTGGACCTATGTGAATCAGGGGCGATACGACCTTGTCCTCGCGGCCGCCTACCCCAACCTAACGAACGAAGAGCGTGCGCGACATCCGATCGCACGGTTTCTGATAGACGGAGACCTTCATGCGTATTGGCAAGCGATACTTGCGGACCGCTTAGCAAAGGGTGATCAGAAGGCGAACCCGATCACGTTCGCGGTCTACCAAACGCTGAGCGGCAACCGCGAAGAAGCCTTGAAGGAACTTGCGCGTGCAGTGGACGAAAGCTCCACCGAACGGCCAAGGATAAACGTCGATCCTGTATTCGATCCGCTCCGAAGCGATCCGCGCTTCATTACGCTCATCGAACGAATTGGCCTGCGGTCGGACAATGACGACCCGGACACATCCCGTACAACCTTTGACAATTGATCAGTGTTCGTGGCACACCGCACCACGTGTTCCACGGAAATATAGCGTTGGGGACCGCCAGGTCGATCATCGACTTGCGCGGTCCCCAAACATATCACGACAGTTCTATCGTTCGTCGGTGCAGACGCCGACCGTGTCGCCGTGAGCGAGGTGAGAGTTCATTCCTTCCGGAAATGAAACATTCACCGTCGAGGTTCTCCGATGGTTCCACCGTTCGGCGTGGCACATATTGACCTTGTCCAGCTTGATGACCCATCCGCCGCTGGCACGCGGGCCGAACCCGTATCCCGTGATAACGGTTCCGTCCGCGGACATGGCCAACGGAGCGTTGAGCATCCAGTCGTCGAGGTAGGTTCCCTGCGATTGGAGGAAGTGTTCAAGGTCGACCATTCCCAACTTCTTGGTCCAAAGGAAAGCCGCACGCCTTCCGCCCCAGAAGATCGGCATATCGGCACCGCCGACACCGGCGATCACCTTTCCGTCGTCGCTGATGGCGTTCGCCGTCGCGATGTCTTCCGGCTGAAGCCGCCCGATGCGGACAAGCCCTTCGCGCCGGTTCCAGTACCAGGCCTGCACATCCGGCCAGTTTCCGGCGTCCAGGCCGACGAGCGTAGATCCGTCCGGCGTGCTGTTAAAGACCTCTCCGACCGGCATTTCCGGCGTGCTGAGAGTGGAGAATTGGCCGTTCTTCCAAACTGCCGACTGCCGCCAGTAGGTTACCGAGTCCTCGAACCATCCGAAAACGGTCGAGCCATCGTCGGAAATATTGTTCGGACGGGCACTGTTCGTTCCTTCGGGAACCGGAAGCTGAACGGAACCCCTTTGCGGCGTCCAGATGAATGGCCGCGCCCTGCAGTTTTTGATCCAGACCATACCGGCAACAGCCTTACCATTGGCGGCTACGCCGTAGTTATTCGTGAGCAAGTCGCATGGCTCGCCGCCCTCGGGTACGGGGAGTACGCGCGGGGCCGTGTTGGCCTTGAACAGGGTCGCCCGCGAATATCCGTCTTCGGCGTGATACGTATCGCCCGAGAACGCCCTTCCGTCTCGCGACATGAAACCCGTCGAACCGTAAACTCCGGCGGCGGGATCGCTGATGGCGATGGCTCCGTCGCGTTCCGTCCATTTGAAGGGGACGCCCGCACTCGAACCGCCGCCGACTGTTCGCCCATCGCTCGTGATGCTATTGGGCACCAGGCCCGGCCCGATCGGAAGAAACGTCGGAGCGCCGGCAACCTGGTTCATCTCGAGATCGGCATTCTTCGAGTCACCGCGTCCGGCGGTTACCGACGAGTATTCGCAGGGGCTATCAGTCAACCCGTTGCCGCTTTCCCTTCGCCCGTTGAAGAACTCTTCAGGCGACGGGACGTGGTAAGGCTGCGGAGTGGAGAACCCGCCCGAAACGATCGAGTTAAAGTAAACGACGTATCGGGCACCGGGGCGAAGGCCGCGTAATGCGAATGTGCCGTCGTTGCCCTGTTCCCCGCGGGTATATTCGCCGGTCATCGCCGAGACCACATCCCCGTATGGGTCGTTGACGTTTCGAGCGATCACGTTTATCCCGGTGAACCCGCTTTTGCGGCCGTTCCCAAGTGTGACCTTACCGGAGATCGTTCCCGTCGAGCGAGCATACCCCGGCGCGGGATAAAGATTCGAGATCGCGGTCTTATCATCAGAAATATCGACCGTCGCCTGATCCTTTCCGCTCGGCGTGCCGAAGTCCGGATAGGCGTACGGATCGATGAACGGATACATCGTCTCGATGTTCTTCGTCAGATTCTCGTATGCGTATGGGAGGTCCGTGCAGTGTTTTGGCCCGGCCGGTCCACCTTCCCAATAGATATCGATCGAACCGTTCGCCTGCGAGTGGGCAAGATTGATCGAATGTCCGAATTCGTGGGTAAAGACGCCGGCGTACTGCTCGAGTTCGTTGTCCAGATAGAAACGCGAGGTCGAGTTGATGACGACCCAGCCTTCGGTGATCTCGCCGGTCGTTTCATTTGCCCATTCGGGGCTCGCGATCCCGAGCACGCCCGCCCAGGCAGGGATCCCGAAATACTGTTCCATCACCTGGCCGTCGGCGTCGTAAACGACGTGGATGCCGCCGCCGTTGTCCGTATTCAGCACAGCCTCGGCGCTCGGACCGTCGTTGACGTCACCGAGCCCGACCGATTCGAAGTCGCCGACGATGCTGGCTCGGAAGGATGTCGTCGGGACGTTGCTCCATTGGGCCAGGGCAAATGCCATCACGCTGTCCGCCTTTTCGTTGGTTACCAAGGTGGTCTCGGGCGGAACTTCGGCGGGTAGAACCTCAAACGGGCCGCTGTCCGTATAGACCCGTACCGGCGAAGCGGTGCTCCACCAATATGGCTTCTTGGTCTGGGTGTCGAAAATGTAAAGTGGCCCGCCTGCTTTTGCGACGACGACGGCCATCGCCAAGGCTGCCAGGACGTAGATCGATCTGTTGAGCTTATTTCTTAGCATTACGCATCACCCTCCTTTCGATCCAACGTTCTTTGACTGCACGGCGTACGAACGAGATCAACGATTCGGAGTTCACCGCACCGCCCTTGCTCGCAACGAGCCGATTCTCGGCCTCGTCGAGGGTCGTGTTAACCTCGACGCCGTCGAAAAGGCGGTCGTTGTTAAGCTGCGAACGCGCATTGCCGGATTCGATCTTGATCTTGCCCTGTCCGAGACCGGCAGTTGTTCTGAGGCCCGTCTTGGTCGCTCGAGGATAGAGGAAGAGAAGAACGTCTTCGCCGACCGCGTACTTCGCCCAGCCTTCGGGCGTGGCAGCAAGGAAGATCTTGCCGTCCACCTTGCGCGGGGCCTTCAATCCGAACTGGCGGAACGTATATTCCTTACCGAACTCGCCGCGAAGCGCGTCCTTTACCTGAATGGTGACCTCGGTGTACGGGACGCCATTTTCGATCCCGTCAGTTACCGATCTTGTCAGCCCGCGAACGATCAACTCGGAACCCTCGATCAGGTGGGACATATCGGCCGGGCCGCCTTTTCTAATGCCTGTCTTACCCGGTTTTACGGCGTCTGCCGAGTATTGCTCGGCGACAGTCGTATCGGCGTTGAACGTTGTGGGTTGGCTCGGCGTGAGCAAAGGGTTGTGTGTGACGTTCATACCTGCTGCGGGCGTTTGCGGAGCAAGTTTTCCTGATTGGCTAACGCCGACAACAGTGGCGATACAAGCCAATAAGATCAGTCCGATCTTGATCCGGCCGATCCTTAGAACCGTGCGAATAAGCCTGTTTAGCTTCCCGGACGGTTTCTCCTCATCTTTTTTCGTCATTTCGTACCTCTCGTGTGTGTTTCAGAACAGTATTTTGGGCGAAGGGCTCAATCGGCATCTCGGCTTCTGTTTTTAGCGAGAATTGGGAAAACCCAGGCCTATTAGTCGTTTGAAGAAAGTTCGGACACGAATAACAAGGATTCCGTAGAGTCGTGGTTTGCGAACTATGATCATACGAATATTTAGGCGCACGGACCGGCATCCGTTGGGCGGCAGCAAGCTTGAGCGTTCGTGATACCGTTATAGAATAGGGATACACGTCAGGTTTGCAACGAAAGCTTTTCTTTCGGCGGTCTGTCTAAACTCTGTCCAAATGGCAACGGCAGCTAAAGCTAGCAGCGGTATATATTTCGGCCCGTATTTTCTTGATGCCAGCAACAAGCGGCTCATGAAAGACGGAAGCCGGATCGCGCTCAGCCCGCTGGAGGTGAGGCTGCTCGAGACCTTGCTGCGCGACCATCGGAAGGTCTTCACCGGCGAGGAACTGCGGATCCTGGTTTGGTCGGATGATCCGAACGCGGGATCGGCCCCGGCCGGTGACGCCAACGCACTCTACGTTGCCGTACGAAAACTACGATCGGCTCTTGGAAAGGACGGCAAGTGGATCGTGAATATCCCGAAGGTCGGATATACGATCGCGGAGTCTGTGGCGGTCAGCCTGGTTGAAGAGAAGCCATCGTTCGTCGATGCCCCTTTCGTCGGGCGTTCGAACGAGATGGCTGCGATCGAGAAGCTGATGCCTAGCACCCGCTTGCTGACGATATCCGGGCCGCCCGGTATCGGCAAGACCCGGCTCGCATTGGCCGCAGTGGAACGGCTTGAGCCGATCTATCCGAATGGCGTAGTCCGCGTCGATCTTGATTCCATCAGCGACGGAGGACTGGTCGCCAATTCCCTGCTAACCGCGCTCGGACTTGCCGAGAAGCCCGCAAGCAGCGTCGCAAGTGATTTGATCGAGTTTCTAAAGAGCAAGCGGACGCTGATCTTATTCGACAACTGCGACCATCTGATCGAGCCCTGCGCTTCGCTGATCGAATCGATCATCGAATCGTGTCCGGAGACGGCGGTCCTTGCCACGAGCCGCGAGCGATTCCTGCTTCCGGCCGAGGTCGTATTTTCAGTACCTCCGCTTGATCTGCCGGACCCAGCCGGTGACCGTTCGCTCACGGTCGTCGCAAAGTCATCATCTGTCGCACTTTTCCTCGATCTCGCCGAGCGGCAGAACCCGGGCTTCAGCCCAAAGGGATCCGAGATAGACGCTCTTATAGGCTTGTGCCGCGACCTTGAAGGTATTCCCCTGGCGATCGAACTGGCAGCGGTTCAGACGGGCGTTTATACGATCTCCCAGATCCGGGCGGCGATGTCAGACCGGTTTCGGCTTCTGCGACGACGCGGCAACGAAACGCGACGTCATAACGCACTCGAAGGGACCATCGACTGGAGCTACAGCCTACTTGAGGAAGGCGAGAAGCAACTGCTTCGGCGCGTGGCGGTATTCTCGGGCGGCTGGACCGAAAGCGCGGCACGAAACATCTGCACCGGCGGAGATATGGCCGCCGACCAAATTCTTCCGGCCCTCGCAAGTCTGGTGAGTCGTTCGCTCATTCAGCTCCGGGAAACCGATACCGGGCCGCGGTACTACATGCTCGAGATGATCCGACAGTTCTCTCGAAGGCGGCTCGAACAGACCGGCGAATCGGATGAGTATGTCAGCCGCCATAGCCGATATTTTGTCGAACTTGCGGAGCGATCATTCGAAGACGGTGACCGAGGTGAGTGGCCGGCGATCCTGCGATCGGAATATGACAACATCCGAGCTGTGCTTCGTCGGACTATCATCGACCGGATCGAGCCGATCTTCGGCCTTAGGCTTGCCGGAGCCTTGAACCGATTCTGGTTCTATAACGGATATATGAACGAGGCCCTCGCCTGGACCGATCTGGCACTTGCGGGAGACGACGGATCCGAGCCGTTTGCCCGCGCGCGGGCGCTGACGTCGGCAGGATTCTTCTTCGGACAAACGCCCGGCGCAAAAGGTGAGGCGGTGAAACTCGGTTCGTACTTCGAGGAGAGCCTGGGGATATGGCGACGGCTCGGTGATAAGAAGAATCTTGGCGTCACGCTGATCGGATACTCGTACATGCTAAATCGGATGGGTGAGTACGATGGAGCCATCGCGACCGCCGAAGAGGCCTTAGAAACGTTTCGGCAAACCGATTTTCATATCAATACCGCTCGTGCGGCAAACAACCTTGCCCTTGGATATCTCGATACGGGGAAATACGATCTCGCCAAACCGCTCCTCGAGGAAGCCCTTCGAGATGCTCAACTCTCGGACGACACATTCCTCCAGGCGATCTGCTTGCACAATCTCGCGGAACTCGCGATCCGCACGGGTGACGCCCACTCGGCGGGACCGCTGCTTGAGGAATGCCGCTCAATTTTCGAATCGCTCGGCCATCGAACGATGGTTGCCAGTTCACTGATGCTCGTCGGGGAAAAGCAAGCGGCGAACGGAGAGATGCTCGCGGCGATCAGTACGGTGAAAGAGGCTTTGCAGGAAGCAGAAAATGCTCAGGACAATCAGCTTATCGCCGCCGGGCTTGAGGCCCTCGGGCGAATACTCGCTACGAACGATCTGAGTATGACCCTGGCAGTAGAACTTATTTCAGCCGCTCGCGGATTAAGAGACCAGCTCGGGATCAGTATCTCGCCAGCAGTGTCGGTCGAGATCGAAAAGGTATTCGCTCGGATCCGTGACCGGATCGGGGCCGACGCTCTAACGATGGCGCTGGAACGAGGCCGCAGAACGCCCGCTCGGAAGGCAGTTGTCTCCGCCCTTGAATTCGATCCCACAGTTGCGTTTGCTGCAACCGAAGCCGTCGGACGTTCAAAACGCTCAACCAGCGCGCGTTGACCTATTTCTTATTGAAGTAGTTGAACGCCATGGAGGCGATATCGTCGAGAGCTGAGCCGTCGCGGTCGCTGTCGAGCATTGAGGAAGCCATGTCCATCATCGCATTGCCCGATGAAGGTGCCGCTGCTGCTTGTTGTCCGCCGCCCAATGCACCGCCGAGGATGCCGCCGAGCAGGCCGCCGAGGCCATCAGAACCGACGTTCTGCTCACGCTTTTGCTGGCCGAGATAGCCCATCACGATCGGTGCGAGCATCATCAGGATTTGGGCGACCTGCCCCATTCCGAGGCCTGATTTTTGGCTGACCTCCTGTGCGACCTGACCCTGGCTGCCGCCGAGAATGTGGCCGAGGATGCCGCCCGCATCTGCCTGTCGCGGTGTCGGCGTCGATTGATCGAGGATCATGCTGCCCAAGCTGCCGAGACTCCCGAGGATGCTTCCGTCGTGATCCTGTTCGAGAGCGGTATCAAGGCTCTGCGCTCCTTCCGGCGAAGCAGCGTTGCTCGCCAGTCCGCCAAGAATGGCAGGCAAAGCAGCCTGGATCGCCGTATTCACCAGCGACGGCTCAGCGCCAACCTGTCCGCTGATCTGCTCGACCGCCTCATTTCCCTGCTGCTGACCCAAAAGATCTTGTAATGAAAACATACCCTTTGTCTCCTTGCTTGTTGGTTTCGGAAATTGTGTAGGAAGATGTTATCAGAGAGCCCTCTGATCGCCAACGATTTTCGGTCTCGCTTGACTGTCACCCTAATGCCCTATTTTCGTTTCTGGCTCCTATCTCTGCTGCTTTCCGTACTGCTTCTCTCCGCTTGCGGAAGCGGAGCTTCGTCGACGCCTTTTTCGACAGTCCGTACTCTCGGCACGTCTAAAAATCAATTCGGTGAGCCGTTTGGGATAGTCGTGAAGGGTGGTGAGATCTTTGTTTCGGACGGCGAGCGCGGACAGATATCGGGAATGGATTCAAAGTTTGACGACGGGATTGGAGGTCTTGGCACACCATCCGGGATTGCTGTGTCACGTGATGGTTTCTTGCTGACTGTCGATGCGTCAAGACAGGCGGTATTCAAACTCGATGGGTCACCGTCCATGATGGCGGGCGCGGACGGACTCCCGGGTTATGCCGATGGGCCAGTCTTCGATGCGAGATTCCACGGCCCGACAGGGATCGCGGTGGGTGCAAGCGGCAAGGTTTT
>Ga0307505_10001881_pt1 | contig 15752 bp, 9 predicted proteins | sample 23_S_MG_FD_202183 | JGI IMG/M metagenome (GOLD analysis project Ga0307505, IMG submission 202183) | Soil microbial communities from Populus trichocarpa stands in riparian zone in the Pacific Northwest, United States - 23_S | ecosystem: Environmental > Terrestrial > Soil > Riparian zone > Trees...
GTGCAGCTTGCTGGTGCTCTTGAGTTCTTCGCCGCCCTGCACGGGAAGTGTACCGAGCATGTACAGGTGGATCGGACGACCGGTCTCGCCTCGCCGCTGCAGGATCTCGTGCGCTTCGATCATTCCCACCGCCCCAGGATTGTTCGCCCACAAGCCGCCATCCACGTAGTCGACAGTTGCCCCGCCACCACCGGGTTCGGTCAGGCGTGCGATTGATCGCAGGATGGGAGCAGCGCTGGTCGCCATACAGGCGTCCACCAATAGGCGGTCGTTGTCTCGCCCATTGAGACGGTCCATGTGTGGGGTCTTGAACACCGTGGAGGCGTGGCGGTTCAGGTCTACGGTGGTGATGGCCAAGCCGATGCCTCGGCGCGCGTAGACCTGCCCCATGGTTTCGGTACCGAAGGCATCGGTAAGCACGGCACGCAAGGCTTCATCACCGGCGGCAAGACCGGAGAACAGCCCGCGCACGTATTTGCCCAGCTTCGGCACTGCGCGCAGTCGCTGCCTGGGGAAAATCTTCCGGCCGTGGACCTGGTAAAGCGCAAGAACCTTGCCGAGCGGGATGCCCGCCGCCAGGGCGCAAGCGACAATCCCGCCGGTGCTGGTCCCCACCAGCAGGTCAAATGCTCGGCCCGGATCAATCTCTCCGGCGCCTGAGACGCGAAGCCGATGCGCGAATGTGTCCAAGTACGTCGCCTGATAAACGCCGCGCAAACCGCCGCCGTCTAGGCATAGAACTCGAAACGGCTTCTCAATCCCCATATGCGCCCCTCGGTGGATCTATGACCACCACCTATGAGGCATTCACTCAAGGTTTCAAGGGGCGGCGGCGGGCCCGGCCATGAACACCCGTCAGCGGCTGCCGAGAAGCCAGCGGGGCAATGGCCGCTCCGGGGCGAAGCGATCAGGGATCAAACCGAAATGAACTCGCTGCCATTCGCAAAAACGGTAATGTCTCCGTCGGAACTAATTTTTATGGCTAGGCCACAATGGGACGCCGCGATGGCTGCCTGGGTGCGACTTCCTTCGACGCGGCTTCCCTTCTTTGTGGTCTTCCCGCCGGACTTAAGTACAGCGCCATAGGCTCTGATCCGACCCGTGTTGTCGATCACTATCGCGCCGTCGAGCGATGCCAATTCCACCGCGATTGCACGATGCAGCGTCTTGATCGTTTTCCCGTCGAAAATGTCATCGAAGTCTGCGTCAGTCGAGAGACGGCGATCGTCCCCAATTCCGTCGCCGCTTCGGACAATCTTTCGAACGTTGTTGCGGTTCCTGAGGATTACGAAGAGACCGCCCGAGCGGCGGAAGGAAATGTCCAGCGCGGCTCGGTAGATCGGGCCGATAACACGTCCTAGCTGTGATCGATTGACTCCTTGTGCGCGGGCTTGATCGCGTAGGAGCTCGAGCAAGAACTGGTGGTTCCAAAACTGCCAGCGACCGAAACGGTAGCTAAAGCGCAACGTGCCCTCTTCAAAAATCAGGATGTCTCCCTGCCGACTCAAGGCGATGCCATATTTCCCAGCTCGACTAGCGCGAGCGATTCGTTCCGACCAGCTGGGGAAGAAGTGCTTCTCCGTTAGTTTTTTGCGTTCGAACTGCTCAAGGTCCACAAAGTCGGCGACCTCGCCGTTAGCAGAAACGACATACGCAGTCCGGAAGCCATCCGAGAGCGCCTTGTACCGCTTCGCCTGTAGAAATTCCCGCGGGAAACTACCCAAGTCTTCACCATCTGCAGCTGCATCCAGGTCCGTTTCCAAGATGCAGCCGAAACTATATGACTTGTTTTCATAGCTCTGCTCGGAGAGTTTGTGCAGCTCCCGCAGCAGGGATCCCACCGGCAGCCGCACTTTCCAGAGCCCTTGTAGGTGGGACGCGATCACGTGTTCGTCAAAGGCATCGCGCAAAGTGCGAATGGAAATCCCGTCGCTGGACTCGACCGGGACGCGACTCATCACCTTGGAAATCCGCTTGGCGATAAAGTCGCAAAGGTCGTGCTCTCGCAGGGAGACCGTGTACCCAGCGGCCTTGCCGCCGTGACGACGCTTCGCAATAGCGAAGAGGGATTTCGACCCGGTGTCGGACTCCGGACCGATGGCCAATGTGATGCGAATTGCGTCGCGCGCCTTGGAGGTCCAGGAAGCTCGCGCCTCGCTCCGAGCGCCTTCGGTCCATGCACTGAGTTCCAAGTGAGGCATAAGGCGATCGACGGCCCGGGCGGCGTGCTCGAGAAACTCCACTCCGTCGGCACCGATTCTCCGCGCAAGGCTACTGTTTCCTCTGAGTATTTTTTTCATGCGACCCTGCAAGGTTGGCCAATGTCCCATGGCCATCCTGTACGTTAGACGCCGCATGTTCAACCGGGGCAGACGTGGTGGCATCCTCGAAGACGTCCTCATGTACATGTGGGACGCGATCTTTTCGCGGCTCAGGTGGCAGTAGAAGCCCGGCTAGTCTCGAGAAGAAATCCGAGACTTGCATTTGCTCGCGTTCCTTTTCAGCCGGACTTCAGGCTTTACAGTCAGAACTGCTCAGAGTCTTCGGGGTCCGCCGTTGCGCCCGCTTCGGGTCGGCAGTTCGCCTTCCCGAATCGCCCTTGGCCATCGTCGCATCGATCGGTTTCACCCGGCCAATACTCGCTGTTGGCCCATTTTCGCCTGGCTGTTTTTTTCAGCCTGCACGCGGATCTCCTTGTGGAGCCTCGAATTCCCAGCCCGCTGCGAGACACCTCGCAGTCCTCGCCGCATCGACTGACAATGGCGCCTGTTTCCGCAACCAGGCTTCGTCGATGAATCGCATGCACCTGCTGGATACCGCGCCGATTCCCGGCGGTGGTGAACTACGCCTGTTCCAGTGTGGTGACGTCTACACGATCAAGATCGCCGGCGGTGGCGATCTGATGAACAGCCGGGTACGTGAATCGGAGAAGGCGCTGGCGCGGTTGCCTTGCGAACGCATTGCGCGGCGTCCGTCCGCGCGCGTGCTGGTGGGTGGCCTGGGGATGGGGTTCACGCTCGCCGAAGCCTTGTCGGTGCTGAAGCAGGATGCCGAGGTCGTGGTCGCCGAACTGGTGCCCGCGGTTGTCGAATGGAACCGCCACGTGCTCGGCGAAAAGGCCGGTCATCCGCTGCGCGATCCGCGCACGAGGGTCGTCGTCGACGACGTCGCGCAGGTGCTGAAAGCAAACCGGCGAGGCTTCGATGCGATCCTGCTCGACGTCGACAACGGTCCGGAGGGATTGACCCTGGCTGGGAACGACAAGCTGTACTCGGAACTCGGTCTGGTCAGTGCAATCGAGGCATTGAAGGCCGGCGGCATACTCGCCGTGTGGTCCGCTGCACCGGCACCGTTTTTCACCCGCAGGCTGCACCAGTCCGGTCTGCACGTCGAGGAACACATCGTTCGTGCGCGCCCGAATGGCAAGGGCGAGCGGCATATGATCTGGCTGGCGATAAATTAGATCCGCGCATCAGCAACGAACGCGAATGCTTCGGCACGCTTCAAGGTCACCGGCGAAAAGCCGTGGGGTTTCGCCGAGTTCCCACGTCCCCCCGATCTTGAGCAGCACGGCGATTCGGAGTCCAAGTCGTCAGCCTCAGCGACAGCAGACACACGAGCTCGGCGAATGTCCGAAATCGTGATGCGAGGTATTGCAGCGACTGTCCGCGTGGGGTCGAAAGCGGTCATTCCCATTCGCAGCCCTATGCGTCCAGAAGCGAACGTCCGCCAATTCCCTGTTCCGCCAGCAACCTCCAAGCCCCAACCCATCAACACCCCTCACCTCCCCACAATCTCAAAACTCGCCGACACCGCAACGCCCCCGCTCGGCGCATCGGCCAGTCTGCCGTCGCGGTCGATATCGAGTTCGATGCACAGCTCGTTCGAGGCAGGGCGGTCGTGCAGTGCATCACGCAGGTTGATCAGGAAGTGTTGTGGCTCGGCTTGCGTGCTTAGCGGATCGACGTTGTCGGCGGTCATCGTGAAGGTGTCGATCGGCATTTCCATGCGTGCGGCGTCGATCGCAAGGTGGACCGTGAACGTCGGGCTGTAGCGCGGGGAGGGGTTTTCGTTGCGGATACGCAGCGCGAGCCGGCGCGAGCCGTCGCGCAGCGCGGGCCAGTCCGCATCGGCGACGCTCAGGCACAGCCGCAGCGGGAAATCGGCGTAGGTCGTTTCGCTGGGAGCCATCGCGATCGGTCCTGTCGGTGTCGCGCAGGCATGCATGCAGGCGCCGAGCCAGGCGGTCGATGCGACAAGTACGAGGCGGCGAACACCCGAACCGATGGCCATGGTTTTTTCCTCGTGGGGCGACGACCCGCCGTTTCCGGCAGCCGTTGCCCGCTCCGCAGGCAACGGCTTCCGGTCGCGCGTTGCACGCCACGCTCAGAGAACGGCGATCTCCACCGAAGCCGGCACGACCTCGGGTTTGTCGGTCGCCGCACTGCCTTGGCGTGGCACCGCGATGATCTGCAGCGAGATCGTATCGTCTTTGAGCTGACCGCTGGCCGACAGCGCGCGCAGGGTCGGAGTCAGGTCGACCAGCGTCGACGGTGCGGACTTGTGCTCGCCGTGGCCTTCGTGGCCGCCCGCGTGACTGAGGAAGGCGATTTCGGTGACGAAGTGCGGATCGGTGTCGGGAGTCCGGGAGGTGACGTTCTCGGCATTGACGAATACGCGAACCGCCTCGACGCTTGCGGGTACGTCGATGTCCTTGATCAGCGCGAAGACCTCGGGTGTGCGCGTGGCCTCTTGCTCGGTGGTCACCAGCGTGCGCAACGAGGCGTGCAGCTTCACCTGCTTGACGAGTGGCGTGTCGGGGGTCGCGGCGTCCGTGTTCAGCGCGGGCAGCGACATCAGCGACTCGACGCTCTTGGCGTCGCCGTCGCCGAACAGTTCGAGCAGGCGCGCGGTGCGTTGCTCGTCGACGACGCGCAGGCTGGTCTTCGGCAGGTCCGCGTAGGTGTATCCGAGCACCGGCGTGGATTGCAGATCCTTGACGATCGCGCCGAACAGGGTGCCGTCCGTGCGTACGAAGTTGTCCTTGAAGTTCATATTGAGCCAGAGCGATTGCGTCTTCGCATCCATCCCGGCGGTGTTGCTGTTGCCCATCGCGTTCCAGGTGGCCCAGATCCGGTCGATGTTGCTGTGATGCATCATGAAGATCGGATCGCGCGGCGATCCCGGGCTCGGCATGAATCCGCCGATGAAGTTGTGCACCGAATTGTGCGGGGTGCGCTCGAGGACACCCTGCGAGCCGCCGCCGCGGACGACCCAGCTCATGTCGAGATCGTTCTGCGCGGGGTTCTTGCTGGTTCCGAACAACTGGTATGCCGTCTCGCGATAGATCGCCTGCATGACCCCGGGGCCGACGATGGCATCGCGCAGCGGCCAGCGCGCCGGATCGGTCAACGTGCGCGCGCCGACATACAGCGCATTGGGTTTGCCCTTGTAGGTCGGATCGGTGAACGCGGCCGGCATCGTGCGATCGAGGGTCCAGTCCCAGTACGGCATCGCGAACTTCGGGCTCGCCGTGAGCCCGCGCACGGCGTACTCGTACATCACGACATAGGCCCGGTGCCACGGCAGGAAATACCAGTCGCCGTGCGGACAGTACTTGTATTGCCCGGTATTCATGTTTCCGTGCTGCAGCGAGAACCCGAGCCAGCTCACCAGCGCACTCTGGTTCTTGCCCTGCATGATGCCGACGAAATCGCGGTAGGCGACGAGGTCCGGATCGTCCAGCGACATCCCGTGCAGACTGCGGCGCGTCGGTACCGCGGCGGCCGCCAGCGCGCTGCGCATGCCGGGAAGGGTTCCGGAAAAGACCGCTGCGGCTCCACCGGCCAGCACACCTTGCAATACGGTTCTACGTGTGGGCATTTCGATGCTCCCCTGGATGGAAACGTGCCTGTGCACGACCTGGGAGCCTGCGCGGCAGAAGCCGTCCGGGCTGCGAAGCCTCGAGCATTTCTGCCGCGCAGGCTCCTGGGATCACGCATGGGCGGAAATCGCGGATCGATCGATCCGCGCGCTTGCTGGCCGCGATGCACCGGCCTTGATCCGCGTGCAGAAGGCGGGCACGCAAGCCTGCGGGCCGGCGCGCGAGGTGCATCGCAGACGCGCGCAACGCCGACCACGCGCTGCGCGAGGCGGCGCTGGAGGACACTCGGTCGACGCGGGCGGACATGCTGGGCTCGTCGCGCTCAGTGATGGCCTGCGCTCGTGCCGCCGGCACCATCGGGCAACCGGATGCTGACGTTCTGCATCATTCCCTGGTCCTCGTGATCGAGGATGTGGCAGTGCAGGACGAACTCGCCGATGTAGCGCTGGTAGCGCGTGCGCACGTGCACCTGGTACACGCCCTTGGGATAGGTCGTTGCGGGAATGAGGCTCTTGACCCACAGCGTGTCCTTCCACACGCCCTTGAGTCCCGGGTATTGCGGATCGGGCGGGCCGCCGCCGGCGTCATCGACGGCACCGGGCGCGCTCACGTCCTTGCCGTCGGGATCGAGGATCTTGACGACCTGGAACGGATTCACATGGATGTGGAACGGGTGCGAGACGAAATGCGATTCGAGGATCCATGTCTCCACGCCGCCGAGCGGCAGCACGCGATCGATACGTGCGGGGTCGTAGGCTCGAAGATCGTTCTGGTTGGTGCCGACCTCGAACGTCGCCACGGGCGAGCTCGTGTCGATGAAGAAAACGAGGTTCTGCTGCCCGGTGACTTCCGCGTCGACGATATCCGGATGCGGCGTGAACCGGCTGAACTTCAAGCCGTCGCGCAGATCCGCGAGAACCTGGGCCTTGATCGAAGCGGGCATGTGCGCCTCGGCGGATTTCGTGAGCTGCTCGACCACGAACCGATCCAGGTCGGCGATCCGGGTGCCGGCCGCGGCATCGACGAATCCCAGTACCTGCCGGCCGCTTGCCCCTTGCGACACGCTGCCGGCCGCAGGAGCGGCGGCATCGACGATGCAGTAGCGTCCCGGTTCGGGAAACGCGACCAGCAGATCGTTCCGGTACGCGGGTTGCAGGGTCAGCAGCGTCTTCTTCTGGGCTTGCGCCATCGTCAGTCCGTCCGATGCGATGACCTGGTACGGCAGCGGCGGACCGGCGCAGGATCGATCGATGAACTTCGCCGCCTCGCCGGGCTTGATCGTCAGCCGTTCCATCGCGCCGACATCGCGCGTCATCTTTCTGAACTGCAGCGTGATCGTGTCGCGCACCCCGGCATGGATCAGGCGCCAGCGCTCCAGCGTTCCGCTGCGGACCGCCAGTGTCGGCAGGACCACACCGTTGATGCTCGTGTAGCGTCCCGATGCGGCCCACGAGCCCGGGCCGAACTGGGCGTAGGACTCGATGACGCCGGTTTCGCCGGGCTTGCAGCTCCAGTCGATGCCTTGGGCGTTGGTCTTGAGCTTGCCGTCAGCGCCCGTGCATGCGTACTGGATCTGCTGCAGGACAAGCACGCGCTCGTCGATGGCGTGGCCGCCCGGGTCGCGCAGCAAGGTGTCGATATCGCCGTTGCGGGTCGGATCGGGCGTCCGGTTTCCGCGCACGATCAGGGCGCCGCCCATGCCGCTGGAAACCTGCAGCGCGGTCGAACCATGCCGATGCGTGTGATACCAGAACGTGCCGGACGGATGATCGCTCGGCAGGTTGTACTCGTACTGGAAACTCACGCCGGGATTGATCGACAGCAGGACGTTGTCGCTGTTTCCGGTCGGGCTCACCCACAGCCCGTGCGAATGCAGGTTGGTGCCGTTGAAGCAATGCGGGATGTTGATCGGCGACTTCGCATCCGAACAACTCGGATCCTTCGGCAGCTTGTTGTGCAGGGTGACGCGGACCGTCTCGCCCGGCGCGACCTCGATCGTGGGCGCGGCGAACGGCGCATCGGGATCGATGCCGCGGCCGACATAGCTGCGCAGGCGCACCGCGTCGCGCAGCCCGGTGGCCGGGTTGAACAGCGAGTTGTCGGTGTAGACGATGTCCAGATCGAGCGATCGTGGAGCGGACGCCGACGCTGGCGTGGCGCGCGCTGCGCTCTCCTCGGCAAGCAGTCGAACGCTGGCGCCATCGGCTTGCCGAAGGACCGCGGGATTGCGCAAGGCCTGCGGATCCGGCGGTGCCGCCTGTGCGCACTGCGCGTGCCAGCCAGTCAGCAATCCGAACGCGCAACAGCAAGCGGCGTGCCTCACGTGGCTCATGACGATTCCCCTGTGGCGGGCTCCGGAGTCGGCCGGGCCGGACACGGTGCTGTTGCATGGCCCGACCGCCTCGTGGCGACTGTCCCGATCCGGGCCAGCGCGATGCCCGGAACCCGGCCCGTGGAGCGCGCAATCGTCCACGATCAAGCAAACCCGAATGAAGCTACATGGATTAGGCAAACAGTGGAAGCTGTCATTTCTTACAGCTAGTAATCGACGATCCGCTGTGTTATCGGTTCGCCGGATTCAGGCTGCGCGACGCGTGCCAGGGTGGAGCCGGCACAGTCACCCTCCAGCCGAACAGACCCCAATGAGCATGTGTGCGAAGGGTTGGTGAAGAACCCGCGCTGCGCGGCGAGCAAATCCGCCGACGTCAGTCGGAGTTGCCGAGATTGAAGTGGGCGAGGCGCCGGTAGAGGGTGGCCTTGCTGACACCAAGACCGCGCGCGGCTTCCTCGACCTGGCCGCCGGTGCGCACGAGCGCTTCGGTGATGAGGCGACGTTCTTCCAGGGCGAGGCGGGCGGTCAGCGTGTTGTCCGTGGTCGCGGCAGGCGCGGCGCGGACGTCGGGGCGCAGCAGGTCGCTGCTGACGACTTCACCGTCATCGATGAACAACGCGAGCCGCGACATTTCGCGCTCGAGCTCGCGCACATTGCCGGGCCAGCTGTAGGCGCATAGCGCGTCGACGGCATTCTTTGACAGTCCGCCGCTGCGGACGCCGCGCGCCGCGCAGGAGCGTGCAAGAAACAGGGCTGCGAGGCCAGGTATGTCCTGGCGGCGATCGCGCAGCGTAGGCAGTTCGGCGCGCCAGTCGGCGATGCGGTGGTAGAGGTCGAGTCGGAACGTGCCGGCCTCGACCATGGCCGGCAGGTCGCGATGCGTCGCGGCAATGATGCGAACGTCCGCCGGCCGCGGTTTGTGGGTGCCGACGCGATAGACCTGCTTCTCCTGCAGCACGCGCAGGATGCGCGACTGGGTGTCCAGGCTCATGTCGCCGATCTCGTCCAGGAAAACGGTGCCGCCGTGCGCGAGCTCGAAACGTCCGGCGCGCGCCTGCACACCGGTGGCGATGCCGGCTTCGATACCGAACAGCTCCGCATCGAGCAGGTCCGCCGGCAGCGCGGCACAGTTGAGGACGAGAAAGACTTCGTCCGGCTCCCCCGACGCTTCGTGCAGATGGCGGGCGAGCAATTCCTTGCCGGTGCCCGATTCGCCCGTGATCAACACGTTGAGGCGGCTGGGTGCCAGGCGCGCCGCCTGCCGGTAGATGTCCTGCAGGGCCGGCGAGGAAGTCAGCACGGACACCGCCGCGACCGCCGCGCGCTTTGCCCCTGGCGCCTGCGGTGGCGCGTGATGACGCGAACGATCCGCGAGCGTCAGCGCGGCCAGCAGCATGCGCGCGACCGATTCGACGCCGGGGCGATCATCGCGGGCGACGCCATGGACGTGCAGGCGATGCTCGCCGAGCGTACTCGCGGTGGTTTCGCCTTCGAGGCGTCCGGCGCAGGCGATCAACGCTGACACGCCATCCGTCCGGTCCCGGTGGATGGCGGCACCGAGGCCGATCTGGGCCCGGACCAGCGCATTGACCGCCAGGGCGGCGAGCTCTTCGTCGGCGATCCCGGCTGCCGCGCGAATCAGCAGCGGCTCCATCTCACGCAGACAGAAGCGCACCACGCCGGCGGCGACCATGGTCGATGCTGCCGGTGTGCCCGGTTCGGTATCGGCTGGTGCCGACGCGGCGCCGATCGCGGCGACGGAATCGTCAGCGGCAATGCGTTCAACCAGCAGCTCCACGTCGCCCAGGCGCAGGCGTTGGCCGGTGTGCACGATTCCGTGGCCGGCCAGGCGGGCGCCGTCGATCCGGGTTCCATTGCGCGAGCCGAGATCTTCCACGCCGAGCGCTTCGCCATTCGGGACGAGTCGAACATGGCGGCGGGAAACCGTGGGATCGCTGAGTACGTGATCGCACTCTGGCGACGAGCCGATCAAGGCCCCGTCCGCACCGACCAGCAGGCGCTGTTCGCGATCACCGACGCGCGCCAACAGTCGCCACACCCTCGCTTCCATCGCTCCGCGCACCTTGCATCCCCTCGCCGCCGTATAGTACGTCAATGCGCTTCCGTACCGCCGTGCCCATCAGCGCCGGAGCCACCGGCCGTGTACTTCGCGTGTACGACGAGGTGCTCGGATGCGACGTCGCGCTGAAGCTGTTGCACCGCGATGACCCCGAGCAGGTGCAGCGGATGCTGCGCGAGGCCCATGCGCAGGCGCGGCTCGATCACCCCCACATCGGCAAGGTCCACGGGACGGGCACGCTCGATGGCCAGCCGTACATCGCGATGCAGTTCATCGACGGCCGGACGCTCGACCAGGCCGCCACCGGCCTGAGCGACCGGGCCAAGGCCGCTTTGCTTGCAGACGTCGCCGATGCCCTGGTGTGCGCGCATGGCGCCGGCATGGTCCATCGTGACCTCAAGCCGTCGAACATCATGGTTGCCCGCGACGACGAGGGTCGGCTGCATCCGTATGTCATCGACTTCGGCCTGGTCCACGATGCCGGCACCGACGACCTCACACGCACCGGGCAGTTGCTCGGAACGCCGGGCTACATTGCACCGGAAGTCGCCGCCGACAGCCAGGCTGTCGACGGGCGAGCCGACCTCTACAGCCTGGGCGTCGTGCTTTTCGAACTGCTCGCGGGGCGCCGACCGTTCCTCGGCGAATCGGCGGCTGCCCTCATCGTGCAGTCCCTGCGCCGCGAGCCTCCTTCATTGCTCAGCGTGCGCCCGGACGCCGATCCCGCCCTCGCCAGGATCGTCCGCCAGTGCCTGGAGCGCGACCCGGGCTGGCGCTACCCCGACGCGGCCGCGCTGCGCGACGATCTGCGCGCATTCCGCGATGGCCGTCGCGTCTCGGCGCGCCATGACGGCATCTGGCGTCGCTCGCGCCGGTTTGCGCTCAACCATCCCTGGCGTGCCGCGCTGGCCGGTGCCTCGGCAACGCTCGTGCTGGGACTGATCGCCTTGGCAGTCCATTCGACCTGGTACGCGCGCGACCAGGCGTTGAAGGCGCAGCGATACATGGATTTCGCCGGGGAGATCGAGGGTTCGATCCGCCAGCGTTACCTCATGCCGGCGCATGACACGGCACCGGGTCTGGAGCGGTTGCAACAGCGCGTGGCTGAATTCGCCAAGGCCATGCCCGCGCGCGGACCCGCCGCAAGCCGCGCCGGCCAGCTCGCTCTGGGTCGCGCCCGCGCGGCACTGGGCGACAACGCCGCCGCGCGCATTCACCTGCTGCGTGCCTGGGCTGCAGGTGAGCGCTCTTCGACCCTGGACCAGTTGCTGGGCGAGGTTCATCTGCGCCTTTACTGGCAGGCGCTCCGCGAAGCGGGTGCGATCACCGATCCGGACTTGCGTGAAAGACGCATTGCCGAGGCCAACGAAGGGTTGCGCACGCCCGCGCAGTTTCATCTCGCCCAGGCTGCGGCGGCAGACCGCGATCCGTCCCAGCTCGCGCCCGCACTGCTGATGCATCTGGGTGGCGATCACGATGCGGCGAACGCCTTGCTGGAACAGGCTGCCGATCGACTGGACTGGCCGATCGACGCTTTGCTGTTTGCAGGCGAGCAGTTGCAGCAGGCGGCGGCACAGGCACTTCTCGACGGCGACGCCGACGCCGCTGCGGCCCTGGCTCGCGAGGCCGACCAGCGCTACCGTCGTGCGGCTTCCATTGCGCGCAGCCACCCGGTGGCAGCGGAAGGCCTGTGCATCCTCGGCGGCCACCTGGCGATGCTTTCACGGGAAGGTGTGCATGTCGTCGAGGAGGACATGGCCAGCGCACTGGCCTGGTGCGACACGGCGATCAGCCTCGACACGAGCCGGGCGCAGAGTCACGCGAGCAAGAGCGCTTCGCTGGCCAGCCATGCCGTGTTGCAGCGCATGCGTGCGCAGCCTCCGGACGCGCTCGTGGACGAAGCCATAGGGGCCGCGCGCACGGCCATTCGGCTCGCGCCGGCTTCCCTGGGCGCGCGCTCCGCCCTCGGTTCGCTGCTGGTCACGCGCGGACGGTGGGCACTGGAAACCGGCGTCGACGACCGCACGGGGATCAATGAGGCCATTGCGCTGCTCGAGCAAGCACACGCCGGGGATCCAGGCGACATCGCCTCGGCATTGAACCTTGCCGATGCCCACCATCTGCAGGCCCAGTTCGTGGAGCTGGAAGGCGCCGACCCCGATCCGCACTATCTCAGGGCGGAGCAGGTCCTCGCCGCGGTGGCTCCGGCGGCGAACGCACCACCGGCGATCGAGGCGAAGCTCGCCGAGACCCGGGCGTGGCGAGGCTACTACCAGTACCGGGCAGGTCGCGATGCCGAATCGCTGCTGCGGGCCAACTACGATCGCATCCGCCTTGTGCGGCATCGGGTCCCCAGCCACACCCCCGTCGACCGCGCATTTGCCTATTCGGCCTGGACGCTGGCCGAACTGCTCGCCCTGCTCGGACGCAATCCGTCAGCGGAGGCCGAAGCGGCACTGGACGCCTACGAAGGCCTGCTTGCGCGCAACCATGACGATTTCACGTCGTTGTTCAACAGCATCGGGCCGCAGGTCATCCTGATCGACCATCGCTTGCGCGAGGGTCGGGACGTCGGGACAGATATCGCGCGACTCGAAGAAGCCATGAACCGGTTGCGCGCGCTTGCAGGCGACCGGACGCCGATCGACGTCCACCTTCTCGAACTGGCGGTGTACCAGGCAAGGAACGACATCGTTCGCGGCCGCGACCCGCGCGATCGGCTGGCTGAAGCCCGTCGACGCTTCGCCCTTGCCGTGGAGAACCCGGTCGATCGTCATGCCGCTCTGGAAGTCTTTGCGGATCTCGTGCACGTCGATCACGCCTGGCGTCAGGCCAATGCCCGACCCGACCCCGCCCTGTGGGCGCAAGACAGCGCGCGTCTGGAACATGCGCTGTCGACCTACCCGGACAGTCCGATGCTGATGGTGCGGGTCGCACTGGCGTTCAGTGCTGCGCCGGAGGGCCGCCAGCGGATCCGGCTGGCCGAAGACGTGCTGGCAACGGCGCTGGCACGCATGCCGTTCCTCGCCGAACGCCTCGGCCCCGAACGCGAACGGCTCGCCACGCTCGCGGCGTCGATCGACTAGAACCGATCGTCCGCGCGCGAGGGCGGGACTACACCCGCGAGGGCAATGCGCAGCGCACGTCCCGGGCGCGACGACTTTGGTGCGTTTCCTGGTGTCCGCACAGTCGCGTGCAGCCAATGCGAGCGAACGTGTCTCGGCGTCCGTCCCGGATCGTCACAGGCACCGAACGGGGAGAGCGATCCGTCGCAGCCTTGCGACCGTTTTCTCGCCGCTGCGAAAAAGCCCGCCTTCGCGCTTGTCCAAGTTGTTGATTTTAAAGTCAGATAGTGTTGGCACGCGGCCTGCAGATGTAACTCCGACTTCGCGGAGACCGGCTCGTGCACCTTCACTCAATCCTCGCCCGCCCATTCGTTCGGATTGCCCTGATCCTGCTGGCCACGCTGCTGTGCGCGTGCTCGGACAGGGTCGGTGACCCGGTCAGCTCCGCCGTCGCCATCGCCGAAGCACGCTGTGATTGCACGCGTCAGAAAGCTCCGGAGGTCGCCCCGTGTGTCAACCACGCTGCGGAAGGGCTCGAACGCATCACCACCACCGTGGACGAAGGCGCGACGCGAAGCGCGTTGGTGCGCGCCTACGAGGCTGCCTTCCGCAATTGCCCGTGGGACGACCCGTCCTACTACCGCTGATTTCGACCGATCCACGTCAACCCGGGAGATTCACCATGAGCCACCCTCTGTGCATCGTCTTGCGGCTGACGCTGTGGGCAGTAGCGGCGACCGTCGTGCCCGCGGGGCACGCCGCGATCATCGTCGTCAACACGCTCGCCGACGAGCTCAACAACAATGGAAATTGTTCGCTGCGCGAGGCGGTGCAGGCCGCCAACACCAACGTCGCGGTCGATGCATGCAATGCCGGCAACAGTTCCGGTGCCGCCGACCTGATCCTGTTCGCCGTAAATGGCGAGATCAACCTGGGCAGCACCCTGATCATTACCCAGGCTCTCACCATCGCGGGCAACGGCCATGCCCTCCTCAGTCTCGCCAATGGCGGCTTCTTGGGACCCATGTTGCAGGTCGAAATGACCAACGCCGCCCACGACTTTTCCATCTCCGACCTTGCCCTCGTCAACGGACGCACCGAACAGCTACCGGGCAGCGCGCTGCAGATCCGACGAGCCGACCAGGCGTCGCTCTCCCGCATGGCGTTACGTGGCAACCATCATTCGGCTGTCGCCCATTGGCGCGCCGATTACCCGTCTGGTGCACTGAATCGGCTCGTCGTCGTCGACTGCGACTTCTCCGACAACCTGGCTCATCACAGTCAAGGGGGAGGCGCGCTCCTGCTGGGGAGCGTTCCTCACGTCGAAATCCGCCGTTCCCGATGGCACGGGAACCGGGCAAGCAGTCCATTGCAGGGCCAGCCCTCCCCCGGCGGAGCCATCCGGTTCTACGCTTTTCAGGAAGCCCTGATCGAAGACAGCCAGTTCAGTGCCAACGAATCGCTCAGTATCTCGGGCGGCGGCGCCATCTACGCAACCGGCCAGGGTCTCCCCGCGGCTCAGATGCGCGTGGGACGGTCGACGTTCAGCGACAACCGCACAGTCGTCGCGGCAGGCGGCGCAATTGGAGTTCACGGCAATGCGGTGATGGTCCTGATCAATTCCACCGTGACACGAAACGGACAGGCGATCCACATCGGCGCGGGTGCCACGGCCCAACTGACGCACGTCACGCTCTATGCCACGAGCAACTCACTTGGATTCATCCGCAGCCTGGGCACCGCCCAGATTCGCCGATCGCTGATTTTCGGTCGCTCGACAGGCGGCTCGCTGTGCCACACGGAGGGCTCGGGGACAATCGCGAGCGGCGGCTTCAATCGCTATCAGGCGGGGGATTCCAGCTGCAATCCGGGGGGCAGCGATCTGCCTGTCGCCGATCCGAGGCTGTTGCCGCTGGAAGTCTACGGCGGCCTCGTGCCAACCCTGATGCCCATGATCGACAGCCCGCTGATCGACGACGCGAGCTTCGTCTGCAGCGATCACCAGAACATCCCCGTCACCGAGGACGCGCGTGGGTATGCCCGACCCGTGGCCGCGTCGGGAGGCGTGGCGCGCTGCGATGTGGGTGCCGTCGAGTGGAACCCGACCTTCGACGACTTCCTGTTCAAGCACGGCTTCGACTACTGACGCTCGGTGCACGCGTCCGGAACAGGCGCTGGAACGCATGCCTGCTCCGACAGAGCGCCCGCGCCCCGAACGCGGACGCGTTCCGCAATTGCCCGTGGGACGACCCGTTCCACTGCCGCTGATTTCGACTGATCCACGTCAACCCGGGAGATTCACCATGAGCCACCCTCTGTGCATCGTCTTGCGGCTGACGCTGTGGGCAGTAGCGGCGACCGTCGTGCCCGCGGGGCCCGCCGCGATCATCG
>Ga0307505_10001882_pt1 | contig 15749 bp, 10 predicted proteins | sample 23_S_MG_FD_202183 | JGI IMG/M metagenome (GOLD analysis project Ga0307505, IMG submission 202183) | Soil microbial communities from Populus trichocarpa stands in riparian zone in the Pacific Northwest, United States - 23_S | ecosystem: Environmental > Terrestrial > Soil > Riparian zone > Trees...
AGGCTCGCCGCCTTCGTCGATCAGGAGAGGCAGCGTGACCTCGCAACTCCTCCTTCGGAGCGCTATGATCGTCTCGACCTGGACGGAGGATAGGGCAATGCTGGGGAGCAACCCGAGCGCCGTTCCACGGGCTGAGACCGAAGGGCCGGGACATCGACCAAGTGTCCCGCCTGCTTCCAGAACCCTTCGGGATCAGCAACAATGCGATAAACCCACCGTGCAATCATCGAAACGGTTGCATATCGATCAACCCGTCCCGTCCCGTTCACGCCGAACCAGCACAGGTTACGCAATCGTCGTGGCGTCGATACTCCTGATGATGAATCGGATCGCCACATATATCGTTGGCAACCACGCGCGTCACCGCGGCGCCACCAAGGCCTGACATCAGACGGCTGGGCGCCTGCTCGAGCACATCGATGGCCTCTCGTCGCCAAATACGGGTCCCGCGGTTGATCGATGAGTGAAGTCAACGCCAGGAGACTCACGCAGATCTATGACGCGTATCGCAGCGCTCTGCTCAAGAAAAAGTATCATCACCGGCCCTTCGACGTGATACTCCTCGGTCACGAGCTTGCCCGTGTGCGGATCCTTGCCGGTCGAGGCGATGGTGAGCTGTCCTTCCGACTGCAGGAGTTTGAGCGCGTAACTGGCCTGTTCCGCTCCTTCCTCTTCGCTGATGGCCAGCACCTTGTGTTTGAGCGAGGCGCGTCCGACGTGGGATCGGGTGAACAGTAGCAATGTGATGAAGTCCCCGGGACGCTGGGCTTTATCGCAGACAGCGATGAACAAGACCTTCCGCGAGGCGAGGTCGGCGAATGCGCGACTCGGCAATCTCTTCGGCCATTTGAACTTTTCTCACGAGCTAGCACACAGCCCCACCCCCGATATTCGTTGTTACGTCGGCCGTGTCGAGTCACTCTGGACTGGACACCAAGACCGTCTGCGACTCTCCGGCGATGAACGGCGTCCCGGTCTCCCTACGAGGACGTTGTAGCCAACCAGCGCAGCCGGCCGTGCCGGCTCAGAACTCCAAATCGCGCAGGTGGAAAGGGGAGTGCCCTCTTTCAAACGCTGGCGCCCAGACCACGCACGCTCCGGGCGCTCCGGTGAAGCGATGTGTCCCTGCTTCGAGGTGGCGGGCGCGGTCGTTGGGGGTGCCGTTGAGGTTGCCTGGGGCGAGACCGCGCTCGTCGAGCACGACGTACGGACCGGGGATGGCGATCGTGAAAGTGCCGTCGGGTTGGAGCCATTGGCCGGCGGCGCGGAGCCGGCCGAGGTTCACGAAGTTCGCCAGGAGGAACGCGCGCCCGGCCGGAGGCCACATCGGGCCGTCGGCCTGGGCTGCGTATGTGCGCGTGCGGATTACGTCCTGCGCGATCGTGTCGGGGATGATCCCCGCGGCCATCTGGGACCGCGTGACGATCTCCAACGCGTAATAGAACGGCCGGCGGCGGTAGATCGTCTCCCCTTTGTAGTCCATGAGAGACTCGCCCGGTCGCGTGAGTCGCAGGGCCTGATTCATCATCGTGATGTGCCAGTCCGTGTGCTTTTCGAAGCGGCCAGCGTAGTAGTAGATCGAGGCCAGAAACAGCGCCATGATGGCGCCGATCGCGAGCAGGGGCCTGCGCATGCGCACGAGCGCGGCCGCGGCGAAGATCGCCGCGGGCGGCATCATCGGCAGAAAGTCGCGCGGGGAGATCAGCGGCCAGAATCCGGCCAGGGTGATGGTGAACATCCCCATCGTCACCGCGATGAACCAGCGCCGGGGATGCGCGGTGCCGCGTGTGCGCCAAACCATCCACACCAGCGCTGCAAGTGTGAACGGGAACGTGGCTCGCAGAATCCAGAGATACGTTCGCGCCTGAGCGAGGTGTGCGTTGAATCCGAAGTTGCAGTACAGCAACTCGTTCCACGCCCCGGCATTCAGAAAGAAGATCGCCACCGCCGCAGGGATCACGGCGAAGCCGAGGATCGCCAGGCCGGCCTTTCCGGAGAGCCGGTCGCACCGTCGGTTCCTCGGGAGAAAGAACCACCAGAGCGCTCCCGCCGTCACGAGGGCAATCACGAGCAACACGGTTTTCACGGAGACCGCCAACGCGCAGCCGAGCAGCAAGCCGATCCAGAACGTTCCGAGCGCGCGGAGCAGGAGCAGCAGCACGGCGATCCAGAGCGCATTCCAGAGATTGTCCGGGCGGTACTCGAGCGACTTGAGAAAGAACGGCGGGAACAGCGCGAGCAGGAGAACCGACCACGCGGCCACGCGTGAGTCGTAGAGATCGCGAGCGAGAACGAAGGTCCCCCAAAGCACGAACGCGAAGAGCACCAGCATCGGAGCCCGCATCCAGAGGAGGATGTCCGCGCGCTCCCCGAGGAGCGCCAGCAGGGGCGCCGTGATCAGGTGGAAGAGGGGCGAGTGGTTGTCGAACAGATCGCGGTAGGGAATGAGCCCCGCGGTCCAGCCCCAGGTCACGTGCAGATGCTGCTGCTCATCCGAATCGAACCGGTAGCGCAGAAACGCCAGCACCCGCAGGGCGAGCGCGGCGCAGGCAGCCGACCAGTAGAGGATGCGTTCGGACCTAGCCCCCATTTCTCACAGCCCTTCTGCTACGACAGCCGATAGCGGCCTGTCTGCTTCGCCGAACGACGATTTCGCTCCTCAACATAGTGTCAACTATGCCTTCGTCGCGAAATCGCCGTTCGACTCGCATCCAAGCCACTCTCGGCTGTCTCGCGACGAAGGGCTGTGAGAAATGCGGGCTGGACACGATTTGCTGGAGGCGAGAAAGCGTGACTCGCCGGGTCTGGGGAGAGTCTGGTGCGCCCTGAGGGACTCGAACCCCCAACCAGCGGTTCCGAAGACCGCTGCTCTATCCATTGAGCTAAGGGCGCGCTGCCGGGAAGTTTAGTGCCTCGCAGGGTTTGTTGCCACCTGATGCCTCGTTCCGAGCGCGCCCGGCGAAAACCGCTCGACAGGGGACGGGGAGGTGAATAGAATCCGCCCCCGCGCTGTTACCCGGCGCGAATCAGCTCGTTTCACGAAGCAAGCCGTTGTAGCTCAGTTGGTAGAGCAGCTGATTCGTAATCAGCAGGTCAGCGGTTCAAATCCGCTCAACGGCTCCAGATAAAACCGAACCGAAGCCTCTGGAAACAGAGGCTTTACTGGTTTTTGACCACTCCAACCCAACATCCTGTCCGGCGTAATCTGGAATCAGCAGGTTGCCAGTTCGATCGCGTCCGGCCGTTCGAGCAGTCGTTGAGCCCGAAGCCGTTGAAAATGTTCGCTTTCCCTGCGTCTTCCGAGATCGGCGTGCTGCCCCTTTCTTCGGGTCGGTGTCGTTCCGGGTGTCGAAGTTGTCTTTCCTACCCTGCCACGTTCGCAACGGCGGGACCGGGAGCCCGCGTTTATGTCTCGCCTGCTGGCGCGGATGATCCTTGGGATGCCTTGGCGCGTCGGGCTTCCGCTCCGTGCGGCGTGGCCGCAGCAAGGAGGTAGCCTACCTCGCGGAGAGCGCGCCGGAACGCGGCCTCCGAAGCCGCGGGCACCACGAGGTTTCGTTCGCCGGCTCTCATGCAGTGCTTGCGAGTTCTGGCATCGTTGGCAATGAGAGCCACCAGGGTCCCCTCGTCGCACTCGATCAGCCGGGCCAGCCCGCGGTCGTGAGCTCTCGCGCAGCGATTGGCGACGTCGTCGAGCAGTCGCAGCACCGTGTCGGGGAGCGGCGCGCCGCTGTGCGTCGAGAGGAACTCGCGAGTCTCTTCTACTGAGCGTCCTTCCTCGGTTGCCGAAAGGAGCTTGCCGGCGTCGAGTCGCCATACGAGATCGGAAACGCGGACGGCATAGGCATCGAAGCGCCAGACGATCGCTTTGCTCGAGATCCGCGCCGATCGCCACGATCTGCCGGATGCCTTCGTCGAATCATCTCCGAATCCAGCAGGCCACGAACAAATCTCAGCAATCAATCTGGTATGTGGACACGGGTTATGTGCCGACGTAGACTGTGTCCATGAAGAACATCACCCTGGCGATTGATGATGAAACGCTCGAAGCCGGGCGTAGCTATGCGAGCCGGCATCAGACTACCTTGAACTCTCTGGTCCGTGAGCTGCTGGTCCGAACAGTGCTGGCTGACCGTCAGGCACTGGCGAACGAAATGTTCCGGTTGATGGACGCACACCCCGGTAACTCGGAGGGAAAGCGGTGGACGCGAGAAGAGTTGTATGTCCGGTAAGGTCTTTCTCGACTCCAACATCCTTGTTTATGCTCAGGACACAGGGTCCGCGGATAAGCAGCGGCGCAGTCGCGAGCTCATTGTCCGGCTCGCGGATTCGGGCGACGGAGTGATTTCGACCCAGGTCATGCAGGAGTTCTTTGTCTCCGTGACGCGCAAGCTCGGCGTCCCGCCGCTCGCTGCAAAAGCGATCCTGAAGACATTCACCGTCTTCGAGATCGTCACCGCGGGACCTGAACTGATTCATGAAGCGATCGATTGTGCAGTCTTGAACGCGATCTCATTCTGGGACGCCCTCATTCTTGCTGCGGCTGCGAGCGCTGGCTGCGGCATTCTGTGTACTGAGGATCTGAACCACGGCCAGATCATCATGGGTGTCAAGGTTCAGAACCCGCTGGTCTGACCAGATCTCGTGATCGCCCTTCCTACTTCGCACGCCGAGGAGTAACTGGAGGGCGCATTTACTCGCTCGGGTGTCGCTCGGGTGTCGTTCCCGTCATCTCGCGGATACTTTTGGACGAAGGTGGACGCTCGTGCCGCGCTGTAAGTCGCTGAATGCACGAGCGGGCTAAAGCATCCGAGAGCTCGCTGAGCAATTCGTAATCAGCAGGTCACCGGTTCAAGTCCGGTCAACGGCTCCAGTTCGATCCTCCATCCAGGGCCACCGTCGTCGGTGGCCCTGCCGTTTTTCCGGTGTGCTGGCCTGCCTTCCTCGGGCGTTAGACTGCGAATCGTGCTCGCGTCGCGATCTCTATCGATTCAATGGTGGGTGGGTGGTCTCGTCGCCGGGATGGCGGTGCCGCTCCTGATTCTGTTCATCGCGATCTGCGTAGCGCAGGTCCGGCGCGAGCAGGCGGAGGCACGCGTTGCGTCGCTGCAGGTGGCAAGAGCGACGGCGGCCCGGCTGCGCACGCTGCACGCGGACTCGGCGATCCTGCTGGCGGGGATCGCCGCGCACCAGCCCCTCGGCGGCCGGGATTGCAGGGAGGCGCTGGTCGTGCTGACGCGGCTACCCCGCTATGCGGGCGCCTTCCTCTTCGATTCTTCGCACGAAGCCGTTTGTTCCGGAGACGCGTCTTCCGATTCGAGAGTGATCGGGCGGATCCAGAGCGAGCTTCGGGCGGGCCGGTTGTCCACGGAAAAGCCTCTTCCGCTCATGCTCGACGGGACTCCCATGTTGGTTCTCTCGGCTCCGGTCGAAAAGGAGGCGCGCCTGGTGCTCCTCGAGCTCGCCGAGGTTCGTGCGAGGGAGGCCCTCCCGTCGGGTGCAATTCTTCTGATCCTCGGTCGTGGGGGCCGCGTGCTCGCGCAGACGACGACCGCTCCCGCCTGGACGGGCGGGAGTGTCGCCGGCTCCCGCATCACCAGCCTCGGCTCCGAGGCGATCGAGGGGCTCTCCAGCGCCAGAGGCGTCGATGGTGTCGTGCGGCAGTTCGGCTTCGCCCGCATCCCCGAGCTTGGGTGGACGGTCTGTGCGGGAATCCCCACCGACAGGATGACCGAGCCGGTGCGTGAGATGTTCCTCACCGGAGCGTTCGGGGGCCTGGGCATTCTGCTCGTGGTCGGCTTCATGGCGGTGATGATCACGGAACGAATCGGCCGTCCGCTTCGCCTGCTCGCCGCCATCGCGGAGAAGGCTGGCAGCGGTTCACGAGAGCGAATCGGAACTGGTGCCGGGCCCGCCGAGATCGTGGCTCTCAGCCAGTCTTTCAACCGGATGGTGGACCGGCGCGACGAAGCGGACGAGCGGATGCGCGGCGATGAGACCCAGCTCAAGGCGCTGTCGGAGCGACTCCTGACGGTGCAGGAGGACGAGCGTGGCCGGATTGCCCGCGAGTTGCACGATGATCTGGGCCAGTCGCTCACCGCATTGAAGATGGATGTGATCGGCTTGCTGCAACGCTCACCGCCTGCTCCTGAGCTGGCGCCGCTCCGCGAGCGGATTCTGACGACCCTCGACGCCACGGTGACCTCCGTCCAGCAGATCTCTGCCGAGCTTCGTCCCAGCGTGCTCGACGACCTGGGCCTGGTCGCGGCGATCGAAGGGGAGGCGCGATTGCTCGAGGAACGCTCGGGGATCGAGTGCGAGCTCCGGGTCTCCGGAGACGGGACGATCTCTCCGGAAGATGCGACGGCCTTGTATCGTATCGTTCAGGAGGCATTGACCAATGTGGCCCGCCATGCAAACGCAACCCGCACGGAGCTTCGCCTCGAGCACCTGGACGACGAATTGCTACTCGAGATCCGGGATGATGGGCGAGGCATGAGCGACGAGGACATTCGCGATCCCCGATCCCTCGGCTTGATCGGCATCCGTGAGCGTGCCGGCCTGGCGGGGGGGAGTGCCCACTTCGAGGGTGTGGCCAGCGTTGGCACCATCGTCACCATCCGCATTCCCCGCCGTCAGTCCGCGAGGCATTCATGATCACGGTACTGATCGCCGACGATCACGACATCGTTCGCGAAGGGCTCAAGCAGATCGTGGCCGAGACGAAGGACATCGTCGTGGGGGGCGAGGCTCACACGGGGGCGGAAGCTCTCGAACAAGTCCGGCGCGGGGTCTGGGATGTGGTCGTGCTCGACCTTCACCTTCCGGACCGGCCTGGGCTGGAAGTGCTGGCGCAAATCCGCACGATGGCCCCGACGCTGCCCGTCTTGATCCTCAGCATGCAACAGGACCCGATGTATGCCCTGCACGCGATGAGGGAAGGCGCGGCGGGATTCGTCAGCAAGAACAACGCGCGCGATCACCTCGTCACGGCAATCAGGCGTGTGGCCCGAGGGGAGCGGTTTCTGACCCCCGGGATGGCGGAGAGTCTCGCGCTGGATTTCGTGAAGCCGAATCGGGACCGGTCACACCGTGCGTTGTCGGAGCGGGAGTTCCAGGTGCTCGGACTCATCGCGATGGGGAAACCGCCCCGCGAGATCGCGGCCGATTTGAACGTCAGCGTCAAGACCGTGGCCACCCACCGTGCCCGGCTGCTGGAAAAGATGGGACTGAAGAACAATGCCGAGCTCGTCCAGTACGCACTCGAGCATGAGCTGATCCCCTCACGCCGTCGGTGATCACCGTCGGTAATTCGCCGACATGACGTCAGCGGAAGCGTCCGAAAACAACAGGCGATTCCCGATGTCGCTGCCGTGCGTAGGCGCCCATCATGCCTGGGCCTCCGAATCCGTTCCCAACGCCTACATGACCCCGATGCGCGCTCTCCTGGTTTTGCTTTGCCGAGAGTCGACGAACTTCTCGCCGGTTCGTCACTTCGTTGTATCCGGGGATTCACCGGGGGCGAGCACCGAAGTCCGCAATCCGCACTCTTTCGAGTCTCCAGCCAAAGGACAAATGACATGAAACGCGCCCTCGCGACACTCCTGTTCGCACTGATCCTGATTCCGACGACCGCCAACGCTGCGAAGACGAAGAAAAAGGTTCCGCCAGTGGCTCCGAAGGAAATGCAGGAGCCGGTTCTCGAGAGCAAGAAGGCCGCCGTGCGAGGGCCTCGCATCGACACCGAGCGAAAGCAGGTCAAGAGCGAAGGGGATGAAGGCGAGATCGTCAGCAACCCCGGCAGCGGACCGGCGCCATTCGGCGCTCCGGTCGAGATGCGCATGACGCGTGCCGCGCGGAAGAGGTTCGATGTGCGCAGCCTGCCGCAGACGCGGCCGGTGCCGATGCAGCGCCACGACCACCCGCGCCTGCAGCCCTCGCCGGTCATGCTCGGAGAGCGCAGCTTGCCGCCCGAGACCGCCGCTCCTTCGGTGCCCGAGCGGAACGCGCCGGCGCCGGCGCCGCTGGTGAGCTTCAACGGGCTCGATCAGGCCAACTGGGGCGCGGGATTTCCGCCGGATACCGTCGGCGACGTCGGCCCCGAACACTACGTCCAGGCGATCAATACCTCGGTCGGCATCTACCAGAAGTCCGACGGTACGCAGTTGGCGGCCTTCACGTTCAACACGCTGATGAGCCAGGGCAACTTCGGGAATCTCTGCGACACGAACAACTTCGGAGATCCCGTCGTCCTGTACGACTCGTTCGAGGACCGCTGGATCCTGTCGGACTTCGCTTTCTCGGTGACCGCAGGCAGTGTCAACAATCCTCCCGGCGCGTTTCAATGCTTCGCCGTGTCCCTGACCGGTGACCCGGTCAGCGGCGGTTGGGCCTTCTATTCCATCAACACCACGGGCGGCCTGGGTGATTATCCCAAGCTGGGTGTCTGGACGGATGGCATCTACATGGCCGTCAACATGTTCGGCTATCCTGCCGGCGCGCCCTTCCAGAGCGCGCGCGTCTATGCCTTCAACAAGGCGCAGATGTACGCTGGCGCACCTTCGGTCCAGGTTGTTTCCTTCAATGAGACCAGCGGCGACTTCACGCTGCTGCCCAGCAATGCACGCCTGCAGACGGGGACACCGCCCGCCGGCACTCCCAACTACTTCGTCTCGACCTGGCAGTTCCTCAATGCGCTGACGGTCTACAAGTTCCACGTGGATTGGGACAGCATCTCCCTGTCGACCTTCACCGGCCCGGACGAGCCCCTGGCGGCCACCAGTTGGCCGAATGCAGCCGTGGCCAATGCGCCATCGCAGGGCGGCAACAACCTGGATGTTTTGCAGATCCGGGCCATGATGCAGAACCAGTACACCAACATCGGCGGCGTCGAGTCGCTGTGGAACACGCATACGGTTCGCCGGGGGAACACCACCGGCTTCGCCGCTCCACGCTGGTACCAGGTCGACGTCACTGGCGGCACCGTCAATCCGAACATCCCGCAGGCGGCCACTTGGGACCCTGACGCGGCGAACGTGATGCACCGCTTCATGCCCAGCCTCGCTGTCGACCGGGGTGGGAACATGGCCCTCGGCTATAGCACCTCGAGCAGCACCACCAAGCCGGCCATCCAGTACGCGGGACGTCTCGCCACGGACCCGGTCAACACGTTCAGTCAGACCGAGCAACTGCTCATTCAGGGCGCCGGAACGCAAGTTGGAAACTGCGGCTCTGGCCCATGCACCCGCTGGGGCGACTACAGCGCCATGACTCTGGACCCGGACGGATGCACGTTCTGGTTCACCACGGAGTACTACGCCGTGGACGGACTGAACTACCAGACCCGCGTCGGTTCGTTCGCGTATCCCGAGTGCACTCCGGTCGGCGCGGGCGGCACAGTCTCCGGCACGGTCACGGCCACCACGGGCGGCGCGCCCCTCAGCGGCGCCACGGTCGAGTTGGGATCTCGGACCACGACGACCAACGGCTCGGGGCTCTACTCGTTCACGGACATCCCCGCGGGCACGTATCCCTCACTCACCGCGAGCCTCGCGGGTTACGTGACGGAAACCGTGACCGAGATCGTCGTGACCGATGGCGGCACGACGACAGAGGACTTCGCTCTGGACACGGCCCCCACCAGCGCCTGCGCCACCGACACGACGCAGTCGGATTTCCTCGGCGGGATTCTCACGAATGTCGACGCCACCACGACTCCTGGCGACGTGATTCTGGCGAAGCCCAGCCTCGATCAGTTCAACAGCATCGTGGGGACCTCGGGTGTCGGGGTCACGGTCACGACCTGGGGCGGACAGACCTTCACCCCCGCGGTGTCAGGTCTCCTCACCCAAGTGGATATCAACATGTTCTGCTCAGGTTGCACCGGGACGATTCCCAACCTCACCCTTTCGATTCGCGCGACTGCCGGTGGCATCCCCACCGGCGCGGACCTCGCGAGCGGCACGATCCCAGGCTTCAACAACGGTGCGTCGGCCTACTACACCGCCACCTTCGGTACACCTCCGACGCTCACCGCCGGCACGATGTACGCGATCGTCATCCGTCCGACCGCCAATCCGGCGCCCGGCACGTATGCGCTGACCCGTAGCGGAACAGCGTCATTGGGCGCCAGCGTCTATCCCGGCGGAACCCGCGTCTCGGGCGCGACCTCCGGCACGGTCTGGTCCATTCCGCTGACTGGTGGAGTCTCCACCGACGCAGGATTCGTCACCTACATGGACAGTGGGTTCATCACGGCCGGAGATTTGGTTTCGGCTCTGAAGGACAGCAACCCGTTGGCCGGACTCACCCCGATCTGGACCACGCTGAGCTGGACTGCGACAACGCCCGCCAACACGTCCATCCAATTCCAGGTTGCCGGCAGCAACTCTCCCTCGGGTCCGTTCTCGTTCGTGGGACCGGACGGGACGGCCGGCACTTTCTTCACCACCTCCGGAGCGTCGCTCTCCCAGTTCTACGGCCTGCGCTATCTTCGGTACAAAGCCTATCTGGCCACGACCGACACGGCCGTTTCGCCCACGCTGAGCGATGTCTCGCTCTGCTACAACAATTCTGATTGCAGCGGTCCCGGACCGGTCATCACTCCGACGCCCGCGCAGGTTTGCCCGAGCTCGACAGGGAACACCGCGTCGGGTCCCGCGGGCGCGACCAGCTACGCATGGTCGATCACCAACGGCACCATCACCGGCGGCGCGGCGACGCAGACCGTGACCTATGACGCCGGAGCCTCCGGCGACGTCGGGCTGACGCTTGACATCGTCGACGGCGCCGGTTGCCAACGCACCAACAGCATCAACGTTCCGATCGTCGTTTCGTCCACTCCGACGATCACTCCCGGCGGTCCGACGTCGTTCTGCAACGGCGGCAGCGTGACGTTGACGTCGAGCAGCGCGAGCGGCAATCAGTGGTATCTCAACGGCAACCCGATCGGCGGAGAGATCAATCAGACGTATGTGGCCACGGCCTCCGGCGACTACACGGTCGTCGCGACCGTATCCGGCTGCGCGAGCGCGCCGTCGGCGGCGACGACGGTCACCGTCACTCCGAGTCCGGCCACGCCCACGATCACTCCCGGCGGTCCGACGACGTTCTGCGCCGGCGGCAGCGTGACGCTGACGTCGAGCAGCGCGAGCGGCAATCAGTGGTATCTCAACGGAAATCCGATCGGCGGCGAGATCAATCAGACGTATGTGGCCACGGCCTCCGGCAATTACACGGTCGTCGTGACCGTGAGCGGCTGCGCGAGCGCGCCGTCGGCGGCGACGACCGTCACGGTCAATCCGGCGCCGGCCACGCCCACGATCACCCCCGGCGGTCCGACGACGTTCTGCACGGGCGGCAGCGTGACGCTGACGTCGAGCAGTGCGAGCGGCAATCAGTGGTATCTCAACGGCAATCCGATCGGCGGCGAGACGAATCAGAACTACGTGGCCACGGCCTCGGGCGACTACACGGTCGTCGTGACGGCGAGCGGCTGCCCGAGCGCGCCGTCCTCGGCAACGACGGTCACCGTCAATCCGGCACCGGCCACTCCGACGATCACACCCGGCGGTCCGACGTCGTTCTGCACGGGCGGCAGCGTGACGCTGACGTCGAGCAGTGCGAGCGGCAATCAGTGGTATCTCAACGGCAATCCGATCGGCGGCGAGACGAACCAGACCTACGTCGCCGCGGCGTCCGGTGACTACACCGTCGTCGTGACCGCGAGCGGTTGCAGCAGCGCCGCTTCCGCCACGACGACCGTGACCGTCAACCCGAACCCGGTCGCGACCATCACGGCTCCCGCGAGCGTCGTGGCTGCCTCCACTGGCAACGCGGCCTCGGTTCCGAACGCCGGAGTCGGTGCGACTTACGCCTGGACCATCGGCAACGGCACGATCACCGCCGGCGCGGGCACCGCAGCGATTACCTTTACCGCCGGCGTCGTCGGTGCCTTGACGCTCGACGTCACGGTGACGACCGCCGCCACGTGCTCCGACTCCGACTCGGCGAACGTCACCGTCACCGCGGGCCCACCCGCCGTCACCGTCACCTCCGTCACACCCACGAGTGGCTCCACTCTCGGTGGGACGTCGGTGACCATCGGCGGCACGGGCTTCAACGCGGGTGCTGCCGTGACCTTCGGCGGGACGGCCGCGACGAGCGTCGTGGTCGTCAACGCCACGCAGATCACCGCAACGACGCCGGCGCACGCCGCAGGCGCCGTGAACGTCGTGGTCACGAACACGGACACTTCGACGGGCACGCTGACCAACGGCTTCACGTACAACCAGCAGAACTTCGATCCGAACGGCGACTCCATGATCGATCCGTCGGACATCTTCTACCTCGTCGCCTATCTCTTCACGGGAGGTCCGGCGCCCAGTGGCGTGGCGGGCATGCCTTCCGGTGACGCCAACGGTGACGGTGTGGTCGATCCCGCGGACATCTTCTATACGGTCTACTACCTCTTCGGTGGCGGGCCCGCTCCCTTCGTGAGAGCGCCGGGTGCCACCGTCACGACCTCGGACGCCACTACGCTTGCCGGCGCACTCACGCTCGGCCAGCCGGTGCTTCGCAACGGTCGTTGGTCCGTCCCGGTGATCCTGACCGCGGACGCCGGTTCGCCGGTCCCGCAGTCGTTGTCACTCCGCGTGCGCACCTCCGGCGAGGTCAGTGACGTGGTCATCCGCCGTCGCGCAGGACTCGATTCGATGTTCGAGATCAACCGGCACACGGAGAACGCGATCTCGTATCTGGTCGCCTATGGCGAGGCCGCTCCGCTCGTCCTCAACGACGCGCGCTCCACGGTCGTCGCGGAGATCGAGCTGACCTCGACCGGCGCGGCTCGCCTGGAGCTCGACCCGGTGTTGACCATGTTCACGGACGCTGACGGCCGTCAGAAGGCAACGGTGGGCAATGGCTCGCTGCGGCTTCGTGGCATAACGATCGGCCGCATCGACCCGACACCGAGCGAACGCTCTCCGAGACAGCAGCAGTGAAAGTGGGCAAAGTCATGAATCGAATCAAAGCAATCACTCGCATTTTCTCGATCGCCGTTGCGGTGGCAGCCGTGCTGTCCACCGCTCCGGCGGCGGCGCAGCCTCAGCCCAGCGATGTCATCACGGTCGCTTCGGTCACCGGCAGCGGTACGGTGGACGTCCCCGTTTACATTCGCGATACCGCCGGTTCGCCGCTGGGGATCGATCAGCCTGCCGGCTCGCGGATCCAGTCCTACAGCATCCGCGTCACGTACTCGCCCGCGACTTCCGTGCAGTCGATCTCGTTCACGCGTGCAGGCATCACCACACCACTGACCCCCACGTTCGAAAGCAGCCCCGCTGCACCGGGCTCGATCTCGTTGCTCGGCAACTTCGACGAGACGACGAATCTGATTCCGTTCACTTCGAATGCGGCCCTTCCCGGCAATCAGGTAGCGCATCTGCTGGTCACGCTGTCGGCATCCGCTGTCCCCGGAGAGACGATCACGCTGACGCTCGACCCCGTACTGACGCAGTTGACCGATGAGGGCGGCAGTCCGGGCACGGTGGAGACTGTGGCCAACAGCAGGCTCACGCTGGTCGACGGCGCGATCCTCGTGGCTGCGGTCACGCCCATCCCGGCGCTCTCGACTTGGGCGTTGGCGCTCCTCGGTGCGGCCCTGGCCGTGGTAGCCATCAAGATGAGAATGTCGTAAAAGGACCCCAATGACCCCCAGGCGAATCGGCGAGGGTCTCCTCGCCGCGGTTGCAGTTCTTTGCATTGCCGTCTCTTTTCCGGTCCTTGCACAGGATGTCGTCACGGTGGGAACCGTGACGGCATCCGGCACCACGGTGGACGTCCCGGTCTACATCCGCGACCGTTCCGGGACTTCGCTTGGGATGGATCAGCCCGCGGGCTCGAAGATCCAGTCGTACAGCATCAAGGTCGACTATTCACCCGCGTCCGCCGTGCAGTCGGTGACCTTCAGCCGCGCGGGGATCACCGCGAACCTGACGCCGACCTCGGAGTTCACGCCTTCGAGCGCGGGCTCGATCTCGCTCCTCGACACCTTCACCGAGGCGTCGAATCTCATCCCTTTCACGCTCAACGCCGCGGCGCCGGGCAACCAGGTCGCGCACCTCGTCTTCACGCTTTCCAACGCGGCGGTGCCGGGATCGACGATCACGCTCTCGCTCGATGCCTCGCTCACACAACTCACCGACGCCGGCGGAAGCGCCGCGACGAAAGAGACCTCTGCCAACGGCAGGCTCGCGCTGGTCAACGGTCAGATCACCGTTCCGCCTCAGGGGGTCACGCTCTCACCGTCGTCCAGGAACGTGTTTGTCGACGGCACGACGGATCTCACCGCGACACTCAACAGCAACGCTCCGTCCGACACGACCGTGACACTGGTCTCGTCGAATCCTTCCGTGGCTTCGGTGCCGCCTTCCGTCATCATTCGCGCCGGCGGCCGGGTGGCGACGTTCAACGTCTCGGCCTTGGCCCTCGGCACGGCGAGAGTTACCGCCACGATGGGCACTTCCACCTCAGACGCGAACATCAACGTCATCGAGGCTCCGGTGCAGTGCACCAAGCCAGCGGCGCCGCAACTCAGTGCTCCCCAGAGCGCGAGCGTCGGGGTCGCCTATGACGTGACTTGGAATGCCGTGGCCTTCGGTTCCGAGTACGTGCTCGAAGAATCCTCGGACCCGGCATTCGCGGGATCCGTCTCGGAGACGCTGACCGTCAACAGCAAGTCCTTCACGCACGACACGGGCGGGATTCGTTACTACTACCGGATTCGCGCACGCAATCGCACTGCGCCGTGCGACGTCTTCTCCAGCTACTCCTCGACCGTCTCCGTGCTCATCACGGAAGAGCCGGTGCCGGAGTCGCGGATCCTTCCTGTAGCCGGCTCCTTGCCCGGAAACGCGGGGTCTTTCTTTCGCACGTCACTGCAGATGCACAATCCCCGGGCCACGACGGTCTCGGGCAAGCTCGTCTTCCATCCCGCGGGGGCGTCCGCCTCTCCCACGGATCCGTTCCTTGCATACTCCATCCTTCCCGGGAAGACGCTCTCGTTCGAGGATCTTCTTCCGGCCATGGGGGTCAGTGGTGGCATCGGCAGCGTCGATGTCATCGCCGATGTCACGTCGGCACTCCCGCTGACCATTGCGCGTGTCTTCAACGATGGAGGCGTGGCCGGCACGACCGGGCTCACCGAGGAAGCGATGTCCGCCGCGGATGCACTGTCTTCCGGTGCCCGAGGAGTGCTCTTCGGTCCGGAGAACATCCAGCGGTTTCGTTTGAACGTCGGGATTCGCACGCTCGAGCAGGGAGTGTCGATGACGGTCACGGTCCGGGATCGCGATGGTCTGACGGTGAAGACGGTGAGCAAGAGCTACCCCGCGTCGTTCTTCACGCAGATCAGCTCGGCCGTGCTGCTCGACGGCCATGCTCTGCTGGGTGGCGAGACTCTGACGTTCGACATCGGCGCTGGCAGCGCGTTTCTCTACGGCGCGACCACCGACAACACCACCAACGATCCCAGCGTCCAGTTCGCGCGAACGACGGAGTAGCCGGCACGGCCGGCAGCGCTGGTTGGCCGTGCGGCTAGGACGAATGATTGACGACGAATGCGCTGTCATCCCGAGCCGGCCCACGCCGCGCAGCGGCGCGCCTGAGAGCAAGAAACAGAAGGCTGCGTACCTGTCACGAGAGCGACCCCTCATCCGCCTTCGGCACCTTCTCCCCTCTGCGGAGGGGAG